>Ga0068856_100000285_pt1 | contig 55211 bp, 45 predicted proteins | sample KBSCornC62_FD_66595 | JGI IMG/M metagenome (GOLD analysis project Ga0068856, IMG submission 66595) | Corn rhizosphere microbial communities from Kellogg Biological Station, Michigan, USA - KBS Corn C6-2 | ecosystem: Host-associated > Plants > Roots > Rhizosphere > Soil ...
GCGTGTACCCGGCGCGAGCCAGCTTCTCCGCCGCCGTGGCAGAGGCCCGATCTTCGCGCGCGGAGCCATAAACTACCAGAGGCCTCTCCCTGTCCCCGGCAAGCGTCATGACATCGTCGAGAAAGGAGACCTTGAAGACACACGCATTTACCGCACTCGGCACGTGCGCGCCCTGATATTCCTCTTCCGGCAATACGTCGATCACGAGCGGCGGATTCGACATTGATAGTCGCTCGGCGAGTTCTTTTGCTTCGATCTCCGGCACCGTATCCATAGCTTCCATTCGCATTCCATAACTCCCGTGGCCGGAAGGCAATTCCGGTTGCGCCGCCGCCCGTCCGCGAGACAAAGGCAAAGCCTCCAAGAATAAAGCCCCGGGCGGTGATCTCCTTGACATCATTCGCGACTGCCGGAAGATCAGCGGACCCGTCGTGTGGGATGCGGGAGAGAGTCCCTCTCCGCACGATTCTGGGATCCATTTCCTCCCATGTTCATTGCCGCGCGCCTTCGACTCGCTTCGCTCTTGATCCTCGCCTCTCTTGGCACCCTCTCGCACGCGCAGAGCCCAGCGCCCCGATATACGGCGATTCATCCCGGCGAAGTCTGGCTCGATACCTCGGGCAAGCCGATCGATGCGCATGGCGGCGGCATCCTGTACGACCATGGCACCTATTACTGGTATGGGGAAATGAAGGATGGTCCCACCTACCGCGGCAAAGGCGGCACGCGCGTGGATGTGACCGGAGTATCCTGTTATGCCTCGAAGGATCTCATGAATTGGACATTCGTCGGGAATGTCCTGCCCGCGAAGCCGGGCACCGACCTGGATCCCAAGCGCGTCGTCGAGCGGCCGAAGGTCATTTACAATGCGAAGACCGGGAAGTTCGTGATGTGGTTTCATGCAGACAGCCTGAACTATGGCGATGCTCGGTCCGGAGTCGCCGTCGCGGACAAGCCGACTGGTCCCTTCACTCTCGTCGGAAGTTTCCGCCCCGATGCCGGCCATTGGCCAATGAATGTCACCGAGAGCGACAAGGCCGACCCGAAGAGCACTCTCGTAAAGAATTTCGCCAGCGGCCAGATGGCCCGCGATTTCACGGTCTTCGTCGCTGATGATCAGAAGGCGTATCTCATCGCCTCATCGGAGAACAATGCGACGCTGCATATCTCCGAACTCACCGACGACTACCTCAATACCACCGGGAAATACATCCGCATCCTCATAGGCCGGTCCAATGAAGCCCCGGCCATGTTCAAGTGGAATGGGAAGTATTACCTCATAACCTCGGGTTGTACGGGCTGGCTGCCGAATCCCGCTCGCAGTGCGTCGGCGCCATCGATCGCTGGTCCCTGGACGGAACTTGGCAATCCCTGCCGCGGCCCCGAATCGGACATCACCTATCATGGGCAGAGTACCTTCGTCCTGCCTATCGCCGGACGCCCCGGCGAATTCGTCTTCATGGCCGACCAGTGGAATCAAAATGATCTTCAGAATTCCCGTTATGTCTGGCTCCCGCTGAAAGTCGAAGGCGGGAAGCCGGTCGTGGAATGGATGAGCGAGTGGCGGCCCGATGCGAGCGGCACACTTGCCAGGCCCTAGATTCCGATTACGCCTCGCAGAAAATTCGATTGGGAAGCCGCTCCTCGTTCTGCCGAGGCTGTCCTCGAAAGTATAAGGCTTGGTCCAAGCCAGCCCTTTGAGTTCAGGCTATCCAATCGTCGAACCCGCCGTGCCAAGGACTCGAAGGAAATGCAGGCGCTTGCACGAAATTATCACTGGGGTCCCGTCGTCTTGCGCTTAAAATTTCCGGCTCCGCCCATGCCGCCTACTCGAGCTTTCCCTTCGTCGTCTTTCTTTCGCCAGACTGGGCACCCAACCTTTCGGAATGGATTCGCCAACTTCGCTCCTTCTCGTTTGTCGATGGGGATGCTGCTGGGAGTCCTGGCGGTCTCTGGGGGCTTCGCAGATGCACGGCCGTCCACATCCCCGGCTGCCGGTCGAGAGAAAGTCCTGTTCAATAGCGGTTGGTGCTTCGAGAAGGACGAGCCGGCAAATGAGCAGGAAGCAAAAGAGCTGAGCTATACGAACCTAAAGTCCTGGCTGCTCCCCACCGGGAATGCGTTTGCGGATAAACCGGCGGAAAAACCTCTCGGCAATCCGGGCGGAGACGTGCCGTATGCGCAGCCGGGATTCGATGACAGCGGCTGGCGCAAGCTCGACCTGCCGCATGACTGGGGTATCGAGGGACCGTTCAAACCGGAATACCCTGTGGAAACCGGCAAGCTGCCGTGGTGGGGAGTAGCGTGGTATCGGAAACATTTCGAGGTGCCCGCCACCGAGAAAGGCCGCGAGATCTATCTCGATATCGAGGGCGCGATGTCCTACTCGGCCGTGTGGTGCAATGGACACTTCGTGGGCGGCTGGCCCTATGGCTATAGCTCGTACCAGGTCGATCTCACGCCCTATATCCAGTTTGGCAGGCAGAACGTGGTCGCCATCCGGCTCGACAATCCGCCAGATTCCTCGCGCTGGTACCCCGGCGGAGGCATCTATCGCAACGTTTGGCTCGTCTCGACTTCGCCCGTGCATGTGGCGCATTGGGGCTCGCAGATCACGACTCCCGAGGTGAGCCGTAGCGCGGCCACCGTCCAGATCCAGACCACGGTCGAGAATGATTCCCCGGCCAACGCCCATGCGAAGGTGAGCACGCATCTCTTCCGCCTCGTTGCAAAGGGTGGCTCGATCACACGAGTACCCGTCGCGGCATCGGCCTCCGCTAGCGAGCAGGTACAGCCAGGGGCGAAGGCGACACTTACCCAGGCGATCCCCGTCAAAGATCCCGCCCTCTGGAGCGTAGCCTCGCCGAATCTCTATGTGGCGGTGACTGACGTCGCCGCAGGAGGCAAGCTCACGGATCGCACGGAGACAACCTTCGGCATTCGGACGATCCAATTTACAACCGACCGAGGATTCCTGCTCAATGGCGAGCGCATTCCTATCAAGGGCGTATGTCTGCACCATGATTTCGGCGCCCTCGGCGCGGCGTTCAATGTCGCAGCGGCCCGGCGGCAACTCGAGATCATGAAGGAGATGGGCGCCAATGCCATCCGCACGTCGCACAATCCGCCCGCTCCCGAGATCCTCGATCTTTGCGACGAAATGGGGTTCCTCGTCATGGATGAATCCTTCGACTGCTGGCGGATTCCAAAGAAGCCGAATGGCTACAACCTCCTCTTCGACGACTGGGCCGAGCGCGATCTGCGGGCGGAGGTTCGCCGCGACCGTAATCATCCCTCGATCATCCTCTGGAGCATAGGCAACGAAATCCCCGAGCAAATCCACAAGGAAGGGCCAGCCATCGAGAAGATGCTCTCGGGCTACGTGCATGAGGAAGACAGCACCCGCCCGACCACCATCGCGGTGAGCGATGCGAGGGGCGGATACAATGGCTTCCAGACCGGAGTCGATGTCTTCGGCTACAATTACAAACCCGGTGAATACGGAAAATTCCGCAAGGCGAATCCGACAATCCCCATCTTCGGGAGCGAGACCTCATCGTGCACCAGCTCGCGCGGCGAATACGTCTTCCCGGTCAGCAAAAACAAGAACGACGGCAAGTCGGATTTCCAGATGAGCTCTTACGACCTCTACTCCCCTGCCGGCTGGGCGACCCTGCCAGATTGGGAGTTCAAAGGTCTGGACCAGTATCCTTTCGTTGCAGGCGAGTTCGTCTGGACCGGGTTCGATTACCTCGGCGAGCCTACGCCGTTCAACAGCGATCTCACCAACTTGCTCAACTACCACACGCCCGAAGCCAAAGCGAAGGCGGCGGAGGAGCTGAAGGCTCTCGGCAAGCTCCACGTACCCTCGCGCAGCTCGTACTTCGGAATGGTCGACCTCGCGGGCTTCAAGAAGGACCTATTCTACCTTTACCAGTCCCGCTGGCGGCCCGACCTGCCGATGGCCCATATCCTCCCGCATTGGACGTGGCCGGGTCGGGAGGGCCAGATCACACCGGTGTATGTCTATACGTCCGGCGACGAGGCGGAACTCTTCCTGAATGGGAAGTCCCTGGGCAAAAAGAAAAAAGGCCCATTCGAATACCGCCTCTGCTGGGATGATGTCGCCTACCAGCCCGGCGAGCTCAAGGCCGTCGCCTACAAGGATGGCAAACCCTGGGCGCAGGATGCAAAACAAACCGCCGGCCCTGCTGCAAAGCTCGCCATCTCGAGCGACAAGCCGTCCGTGCATGCGGATGGGCTCGACCTCGCGTTCGTCTCCGTGAAAGTCCTCGACCGGGATGGCGTCCTCGTGCCGCAGGCAGATACTCCCCTTCATTTCGAGCTGAGCGGACCCGGCTACATCGTTGCCACCGACAATGGCAATCCCATCGATCACACGCCCTTCCAGTCCTCGGATCGCAATGCCTTCAATGGTCTGGCGCTCGTGATCGTCCGCGCCCAACCAGGGCATGCAAGCCAGCCGTTGACGTTGCATGTTTCCGGCCCCGGCGTCACATCCGCGGAGATAAAACTCGGGACAACTCCCTGACGTACCACCTCGGCGCTAGAGACTCTGGATCTCCTTCGGAGTCTCGTCCGGCTTCCAGAAACGCGTGTCGGCGCCGTTGTACTTCACGACGGTAAACATCCCGGTCGCCATGTGGTAAACGATGTGGCAGTGGAATGCCCAGATGCCGGGATTATTCGCATCGAAGGCGATCTTCATTCGGCTGCCCGGCGGCACCTCGATCGTGTCGCGGATCGCGCCCGGGATTCGCTCTCCATCGATCTCGACCACCTGGAATACATGCCCGTGCAGGTGCATTGGGTGGCCCATCCCGGTCGTATTCGTAAACTCGATCTCGACGCGCTCACCCGCCGCGACATCGAGTGATTTCCGATTGGGATATGCCTCGCCGTTGATCGTCCAGATATACCCCATCATTTTGCCGCCCAGTGCGGCCGGCAATGTGCGATTTGCAGTGCGCTGCGCGAGAGGTCGGACGGCGCGCAGGCGCCGCTCTTGAGTATTGTCCAAGGTGGCAGTCGAGAGCGCCGCCATCGCGGGCATGGGTTTCATCGTTGCCCCATCCGTTGCCAGCACGACACCCGCGAGGAGCTTCGTCCCCTCGCCCTGGGCGATGATGGGAAACGCGCCGCCCTCATGGGGAATCGTCACTCGCAAGTCGATACGTTGTGCGACCGCGAGTTGGAAGTAGTTTCCGCGGAGCGGCTCGACGGCCTCACCGTCCACCGCCAGAAGCTCCGCCTCCAGGTCGCCTGTATCGACATAGAAATCCGTCGCCGAGGATGCGCCGACCAGCCGCAGGAGCACAGATTCTCCCGGCTGCACCCGCAATCTGTCGGGCTCGTCGAGCGTCCGACGGTTCGCCAGCAGTGCATCGTAGTGGACATCGATATCCGCGGGCTTCGCCTCGACGACTTTGCGGACGAGGCGCCCGTTTTCCCAAGCCTGCGCATAGACTTTCCCCTGCTCTCCAGCGGCCTTCATTGTCGCACCGCTTTGCATCATCGCATTCGCTCCCACAGGTGGCATTCCGGCGGAATTCCGAAGATGCTCCAGCACCTCCGCCGGAGGGATAAATGTGAAGTCGGAGAGCATCACGACGAATTGCTTGTCCGCCAAAGCACGCTCTTCCGGCGTCCATATGACAAGCGGCGCGACGTCGAGGTATTGCTCCTGCAAGCCGTAGTGCGAATGCATCCAGTACGTCCCGCTTTGCTCGAGAGGGAAATCGAACTTCATCGATCCGCCCGGCGGGATCGGCTCCTGCGTGACCCACGGCACGCCGTCCAGGAGGTCCGGCACGATGAGTCCATGCCAGTGCACGCTGGTGGGGACTTTCAGCTCATTGATCACCTCGACGTGGAAGCCCTCCGACAGGTTCGGCGAATACCCGTGCTCCCCGCTGGCCTGCTCGATCGCGATCACCATCGACTTGCGCCCGTGGACCATGATCGGCACTTCACGCACGAAAAGGCGTACGCGCTTTTCCGCCGGTTCCGCACCGAGCAACCGCCCACCCAGGGACATCGCTGCAATGGTGCCGAGTCCTACGCGGATCGCCTCGCGGCGAGTCCATCCATCCGGGGGGATCGGGGAAGACATAAGTGCATTCTTATCTCACTCCATGAAATCACTGAAACAAAATGCGCGCCCTCATGCCCGCGCTTATGCGGCTTCCGAGGGATCCGATTCGGCCGTGCCGAATCCTCAGATGAAATAGCTGAGCATCAAGACAGCGAAGACAAATCCCGCGATGCCGGCATAGAGGCGATCATGCTCGTGAGCATAACCCCAGGCCGCAAGGCCCACGCGGATGAGCGGGTTGAGAAGCAGAAGCAGAACGCCCGCCTGGATGAGGCAATCGTCGTTGCCTTGGAATGCCGCCTTGAGGATCGCGCCGGGATGCCGTAGGTCCGCCGGCTCGCCCGTGAATTTGTGGTCACCCGGCTGCATGCCCGCGTGGTGCGCAAGAAAGATCGCGCCGCCAACGATCATTACCCCGGCGGCGATAAAGACGCCCCAGAGCATGAGGGACGCGAGCAGATTGCGCAGGCGGTCTTCTTTCATGATTCCAGACGCTCAAGTTTCGCGATCGAGGTCACTGTCGCGAGGGTATTTTCGAAGTCGTATCGCATATCGCAATTCCTCCGCATCATACATCCACTCCGAAGCCGCGCAGGACCATCTGGATGGCGATTCCCGTCACGGCGACCAGAAACACGACCTTGAGAATCTTCGTCGGGACCACAGGCAGGAGCTTCGCTCCGATGAATGCCCCCGCGAGGACGCCCAGCGCCACGGGATAGACGAGCACGGGATCGAGATACCCGTTCTTCAAGTAAATGCCGATACTCGCCGCGGCGGTCACACCGATCATGAAGTTGCTGGTCGTGGTGGTGACCTTGAATGGGATACGCATGATCTGGTCCATCCCGAGCACCTTGAATGCGCCCGAGCCAATCCCGAGCAGGCCCGAGAGGATGCCCGCGACAATCATGACGAGGAATCCGCCCCCCACGTTCTGCACGTGATAGGACTGCATACCGTGGTGGGTCGGGAAACTGTCGTCGAGGCGCAGCCGGGCCGCCGTGGGATCCTCCGGCAGTGCCTGGCCGGCGGAGTCCTCCTTTTTGCGGAGCGAGAGACCCACCGTCGCCAGCAGGGCGAGGCCGAAAATGAGGGAAAGTATGGCCGGATCGGTGACTGCCGCGAGCATCGCTCCCGCCACCGCGCCCAGCGTGGTTGCCACGCAGAGAAACAGGCCGACACGCATATTGCTCACGCCGTCGCGCAGATATGCCGCCGCCGCGCCGGATGATGTCGCGATCACCGAGGCGAGAGAGGCCCCCATAGCGTAGCGAATATCGACATGAAAGACGACTACGAGGAGGGGGGTGATAATGATGCCACCGCCAAGGCCCACGAGCGCTCCCAGCGTGCCGGCGCCGATCGCCATGGCAAACAAAGCAATGTCGAAGCACAGCTCGTTCACGCGCAGGATTCAAGCACACCGGGCTGTCGCCGCACAGCGTTTTTCAGCCTCACCCGGACGTAACCGTGACTTGCCGAATGTCTATTCCACCGCTGATGGCCTGGATGAGGAAATCCGGAGGCAACAGGCATTTCCCTGATTCTCCGATCAGGGACCAATCTGCCGCCATACGACAATCGATTGTTCATTGAACCTGCCGATACCATGATCATACGCACTCTTCTCCTGTCGATAGCCATGGCGATGCTGGCAATCGCGACCCCAGCAAGCGCCACCACCACCTACGCCCTCACCGATACCGGTCATCTTCTGGTCTTCGATTCGGGCAATCCCTCGTCAGTCACCGACAAGGGCGCCATTACCGGCACCGGCACAGATACTTTGGTCGGCTTGACCATTCGGACCACGACTCAAACGCTGAATCCCGCGAATCCGGGCGTGGGATCCATCTGGGTGATCGGGCACACCCTCGGCAATTTCCATTTGTATATCGTCGATCCCAGCAGCGCGACCGCATCAATGATCGGCGGCACGCTTACGGGCATCAGCACTTCGGCGGGGGATGATTCCTATGGCTTCGGATTCGATCCCGCGACGGATCGCTTCCGCCTCATCAGCGTCCAGTTCAACTACCAGATCGATCCAAACACGATCACCCTCTCGCAGCAGTCGAGCTTCGCGGGATTCCCAGCGCAAAGCGGCGCGGCATTCACCACGGCCTCATTTGGCGGCACGAGCGTCTTTTACAATATCAATCGCGACGCCTCCCCAGATGTGCTGCAAACATCCACCAACATCGCCACGGGGCAGGTCTCGATAGTGGGCAGCCTGGGCCTGGGAGATACCACCGCCCCGGAGGGCCTCACCATCTCCGACGGGACCGCCCTCCTCGCCACGGGCGGTACGTTGTATTCTCTTAATCTCGGCACGGGCGCCGCGGCATCCGTTGGCGCGATCAGCGGGAGTCCGAACATCCGCGGCATGGCGATCATGCCCTCGACATTCCCTCCGAGCCTTTCCGTGACCGTAAAAATCGCCGGACCCAAAGTCATCATCACGAATCAGGCCGCGGTTCTCATCCGTGGCCGCGCATCCAGCCCAGCCGGCATCAAGCTCGTACAGTATCGGATCGGCAGAGGACCGCTGCTCAATGCTCGCGGCACCACGAGCTGGCGGCTGGTCGCCCGCAGACTGCACGTCGGCGTGAATGTCGTGCGTGTGCGCGCCACGGGCAACAATGACGTCGTCTCCCCGTACGCCCGAGTGCGTGTGGTGAGACTGTGAGGCTGAAATAAGGCCCCGGCCTGGAAGCAGTGTGCGTGAACGCACGGCCTCAGTCACGAATCGCCCCGCTCGTACATTACCTCCTGAAAAGAAAAAGGCGCATCCTGGAATCCCGGATGCGCCCTTCTTTGTTTTGCTAATCTTGTCCTGAGGTTACCAGCTCAACGCCTTGAAACGGCGGGCGACTTCCTCGACATTTGCCCGGCTGTTGAATGCCGAGATGCGGAAGTATCCCTCGCCGGCGAGGCCGAAGCCGCTGCCGGGCGTGATGACGACATTCGCCTCGTTGAGGATTGTGTCGAACAGCTCCCAGCTCGTACGTCCCTGCGGGCCGCGCACCCAGATATACGGCGCGTTTTCACCGCCATAGACGGAAAGCCCGCATTCGGTCGCTGCCGCTCGCAGGATCGCCGCATTGCCCATGTAGAGACTCACCAGTTCCGCGACCTGCGCCTTGCCCTCGGCGGAGTAGAGCGCTTCCGCCGCGCGCTGGGTGACATAGCTCACGCCGTTGAACTTCGTGCTGAATCGGCGGTTCCACAGCGGATGCAGCGGCTTCTTCTCGCCCTTGTCCGTGCGGCACTCCAGCTCCTTCGGCACGATCGTGAATGCGCACCGCGTGCCGGTGAAACCACCATTCTTCGAGAAGCTGCGGAACTCGACCGCGCACTTCCGTGCACCCGGGATCTCGTAGATCGAGCGCGGCATGTCGGCATCCTGGATGTACGCCTCGTAGGCCGCGTCGAAGAGGATCACCGCCTCGTGCTCGAGCGCATATGCCACCCAGGCCTCGAGCTGCGCGCGCGTCACGGTCGCGCCGGTCGGGTTGTTCGGGTAGCAGAGATAAATGATGTCCACCTTCTCGCTCGGGATCGCCGGTACGAAGCCATTCTCCGCCGTGCACGGCAGATAGACGAGGCCACCGTAGCGCCCGGCCTCGTCCGCCTCGGTCGTGTGGCCGGCCATCACGTTTGTATCCACATAGACCGGATAGACCGGATCCATCACCGCGATCCGGTTGTTGTGGCCAAAAATGTCGAGGATGTTGCCGCAGTCGCACTTCGAGCCGTCCGAGACGAAGACCTCGTCGTCCGCGACTTCGAGGCCCTTCGCGCGATAGTCGTTCTCCGCGATCGCGTGGCGCAGGAATTCATAGCCCTGCTCCGGCCCGTAGCCATGGAAGCCCTCGCGGGTGCCCATTTCGTCCACCGCCTTGTGCATCGCCTCGCGCACGGCCAGCGGCAGCGGCTCCGTCACGTCGCCGATGCCACAGCGGATGAGGCGCTTCGCCGCCTCCGGATTCGCGTCGCAAAACACCTTCACGCGCCGCGCGATCTCGGGGAACAAATAGCCTGCCTTGAGTTTGAGATAGTTGGAATTGAGCTCTGCCATGGAAGTCGGACGAAAGAGTTCCACGTCTAAAGTCTGCGCCCCACCGCCGCAAAGAAAAACTCGGCTCTCGGCGGAAAGCTGCTCCGCCTCCGATTCACGGTTCAAGCTTCCACGGTGCCCGCTGAGGGGAGATTGCGAAGGAACGAGGGCGCGCACTCTCCCCTTTCTGCATCTCGGGATCTCTGCGCGAGTCCTGCGTTCCATCGAAAGATCTCTCCCGCTGGGACGCTGAGATTTCCACGATTTCCCTGGGTGGAGTTCGACCCTGACACAGGCAGTCCCATGAGCAAGCTCAGGCCTCCCTTTACGATCCTGCGGCTCTCATGAAATAATCCTCCCTCCCAGCAATGCGGCCTCACCTTATCCCCGTTCCTGATGGAGGCTCCCTGGAATTCCATGGGCCGCCGGATGCACGCAGGATGGTCGTGATCGTTGGGCGCGATGCGTACTTCGAGGATGAAGGCCTCATTGCCCGCGCGATCGCTTACTTTTGCGCGAGAGGATTGGGCGTGATCCACTATGAGTCAGCCCAGGCGGTAACCCAAAGGCGGATCACGCCTACGCAAATTCGCTCCTGGCCGCGTCCCGCTCGTCTGGTCATCAAGACACTCCTCCTTCTGGCACAACCCTCCCGCTGGCGGCATTTCTCCGCAGATCCACGGACATTGGCCATCTCCATTCCAACCCGCGCGCGCACACTGGCGGGGGTCATTCGCTCTCTCGGCCGGGAACGTGAACTTTTCCTCTTCACCCGGTCCGCGGGCGGCCGACTCGCCTCTCTCATAGCCGACGAATGCGGTGTCCAACGCATGACATGCCTCAGCTATCCCTTCGAGCACCCTGCCGAAGGACCGGATCCCGCACGTTATGCTCATCTCCCGAGCCTCCGGACTCCCTTCCTCATCATCCAGGGCACCCGCGACGATTACGGCGGAATCGGCATCGCAAACAAATACTCCCTCTCACCACATACCAGGCTCGAATGGGCGGAAGCCGACCACGATTTCAGAATTCCCGAAAACGACTGGCCACCCCTCCTCGAGCGCGTCCATCGGTTCTTATTCGACTTGGACAGGATTAAACAGGATTAGGGGGAAACATCTCACGCGACACCGCTGAGAGATGCGGAGGGCTATTTCTCAGCTTTGGGTTCTGAAGTCCCGGAGTTCAATCCGTTACTCGTGGATGAAAAACGCGTCGCCGGTCTCGGCTCCGTCCTCGATCATCTGCACCTCGATGGCCAGCAACTCGTCCAGCGCCATGTCGAATTCCACCTGCTCCACTGGCAGGTCGCTGTCGCTTCGCAGGATGGCTAGAAGCGCCTGCCGCGAAACGCGCAGCCGGTCGATCTCCACGAGCTCGTAGCGGTGCAGCACATCGGCGATGCGGTAAGCGAGCAGCGACGGCGCATCCTCCTCGCGCACGCGCCAGACGAAATCCTGCATATCGCCGCCCTCGTCCCCCGAGAGATCGATCACCTCGGAGTCCTCGACGAAGCGAATCGTACCTGAGATCTCACTCGCCCGCTCGCAACATTCCACGATCTCCGCAGCCCCGAGGGCGCCAAGAAACGCATCCAAAAACTGACGACGAGCGGAAAGCATCCCCGTATTACGCCGATGCCATTTCTGGATGGCAATGGGATTTATGCCGAAAGGTAATCGCCGGCATATCGCCGTACTCACCGATATCCCCAATCGAATTTCGGATATGTGTTCACAAGTAATCGGGCGCTTCATGTCCGGCTAAACTGCCGTCCGGCTTCACCACAACGAAATGCACGTGGCCATCCGGGTACTTCGCTGCGTATACCGTGCTGTTCCTTCCTTTTCGCGTATCCAGGAACTTCACGCGTGCTTCGGCAAGCGTCTGCGGGATGCGCGGAATCCAAGCAGACAACACCGGGCTCACGAAACTCCCGCGCGTGCGCTGGCTATATTTTGTCGCCAGATGGGTCCATAGCGTATCTACGGTGCCCTGCTTGTTGTGTTTGAGGACAACCATTCCGCCGTCGCGCGTCTGCACGCGGAACGGCATATCGAGAAAGTCCTGCTTGGCATGGGCGAGCACGGAAGCATCGCCTCCACGTGCTAAGCGCCATGGCGTCCGCGGCTGTATCTCGGGAGTATTTTGTAGCGCATCGGCGATGGTTCGGCGGTCATCTTTCGATACTTTCGCGAAAACTTCGCCATCGTATGCCGCCGCATTCGCCGCAGCGTGCCCGTCCAGCGCTGCTCGCATGTGGTCGATGAATGGATCGTTTTCAGTTTGCGGATTTCCTATGGCCGGCTGGTTTTTCCAAAGAGTCTCCCCATCTGCGGGACGGGTTGATCCCACCTGCGCCGGCACAGCCGTGCGCTTGATATTACGGCGGATGAACTCGCGAATATCCGCTTCGTTGAAGTGAATTCTGTCGCCGAGGAATCGTGAGGCGAGGAGCTTGAAGCTGGTGACGAATTGCCTCCAGATGCTGTGGCCGGGATCGGTCTCCGCCAGGCGGGCGAGGTATTCCTCCATGATCCGAGCCGGCGTACCTTGCCCGTAGAGATTCTCCAAGTGCTGGCGGGTGTCCGGAGGCAGGGTGCGAGCGAGGTTGCTCAGCAGTCGGGCGTATTCAGAACGGAAAGCGGGATTTCTGCGAATCGCGGCGTGCAGGGCCTCGTGGCGTACCATCGCCTGAGCGTGAGCGGCATCGCGCACACCGTCTGCCAGCAGATGAATCGTATGCGCACCTGGATGGTAGAAAGCGTTCACCCTTCCCTGTCCTTTGGCGTTTTCCTCCTACACGCGCCTACGCAGATACTCATTATCGATCGAGGCCGCGTCGCGATGCACCACGACGTGCGGCGGGTTACCCAGCTTCCATGCCTCGTCGAGAGCGGCGGCCCGAATCGCGGCGGCATGCCCAGCAGAGAATGCCGGCTCAGTAGCCTCGGAAGGAAACGGCTCCGCAACTTTCCCGTACCGAATGCTCTTTAGTGACGCCTCTTTTGCAGACGCCCCCACCAATAGCCCAAACCCTCCGAACTCGGCTCTTTCGGCAGCAAGAGTGACCAATGCTCTTTTAAGAGTGGCAGGCCCAACTCCTCTGGCAAACTTTGGATCAAATCCAGCAATTCTCTGCCTGAGGTAGGAGGCGAGATCTTCTGCTGGGAGTCTTCGTTTTCCATCGTGGAAGGCGTTCTCTCTGGGAGCATAGCGCATCTGCCGTACGAACGGCAACCGTTCCCGTACCAGCTCCGCTTCCCGTCGGGCCAGCAGCCCGATATTGCGCGCGACTTCCGACTCGCCATCTCCGGAATTCCAGCCTTGAATCCCGCTGAACGGCCCCGGCTCTATGTGCCGAGTCGTTCCATATCGAATCGCGCTGGAGAGCATTTGACTCGTGCGTCGCAACTGAGCGACGTCGCTAAGCCCCACCGGATCTTCGACAATTCGCTGACCGTTATTGTGCGCCCATGCATAGATCGCCTGGTAGATTGGAGTGGAGTGGTCCCCGGCTCTCGAGCTGTTGACGTATGCCTCTCCAGGAACGCTCAGATCCAGGATAATGGTTCTCCCCGGGTTTCCGGGCTCGGCAAATCGATACCCCCATACTTCCCCATTCGGCGTACGCGCTTCGCTTACCTCGATCTGGTTGGCCAAAGGTCCGGCGAGCTTGCGTAGAATCGATGGAAAGTCCTTCTCCGTCGGCGTCTCTCCCAGTGCCGCCGTGCGCACATCCCTTCCCAGTTCCAGCCAAGCCCGTCCGACTCGTTCCTCGGGCGTCTGGCCCTTCGAGAACGTAATGTCGTCCGTCTTTCGCGCTGCTTCCGCTGCAGCATCCGCGTCCAGCGCCGCTCGCATGGCAGAGAGGAATGGATCACTCAGGCCCGAGGCTTTGCCGTCGGACCGAACGAGATTGCCTTCGGAAGGCCTCGTCTCGGCGGACAAATGAAATGGCACTTCCCTCCCTCCTGTCAGAGCACCAGCAAAGATCTGAGGAATAGCTGACGCGATGTCGTCAGATGTAAATCCTGCCGCAGTCTTGCGGTTCGGATTCAGGAGACTGTTGATTTCGGCGTTGATGGGTATTGCCAGCGCGGCGGATTTTGCTCCCCGCTCGGCGATTCGCAGGGGAAGACTCGACGCATCAGACTTCGCCAGCATGGGGATCGCTCCGGTTGCCATCGTGAGCGACGCGGCTTTGATCTGATCCTCCAGAGAGCCGCCCTGGTCGGCGGCGTCCTGAGAAGCCAGCGCGGCAGCAGGCGTCATGCTCCCAACTCCCCCGGGAATCTTTGCAGCGATCGTCTTCGTCGCATTCCATAGTGTGGGGGCAATCTCCGGCACCGTGGTCAACCCCTCCGCGGGAATGGCCGCATCGGCCAGCGGCGCAGTCGCGACCATCGGAAGGGCCTGTCCGGTTGCTTCTCCGATTTTCCCAAGGAAGGTCGGTTCCTCGTATGGCTGAATCGCCAGGGAGTTCCGCTGCTCGGCCTCGTAGTCTGGAATGGCGCGCAGCCTCGGATCGTAACTGGTGATTGCCTTGCTCGAGGCATCGATACCCCAATATAGCGGCGATAGCAGCCGATTCTCGAGTTCCGTAATTCCAGCGAGCCCGCGCAATCCTTCTCGGGCGAATGCCTCACCAAACCCGACCCTGCGAGCGGCGTCCGCCTCCTGCTTCGCTTGGTCGTATTGGCGAAGCATCGTCCAATACATATCGAACATCGACGGCTGTGTCGGTGAATTCGATCTCAGGAGATCGCCGTAGCCATTATTGGTGAACCATTGCTTGGTTTTGCCGTAGTCGCCGCCAAATGCGTTTCTTATACCAAGCATCAACTGCGAATAGAGAAGCCTCGGCGGCGTTCGAGAAATCTGCGCCGGAGAAGGAGGTTCCGATGCCGCACCAGCGCCGGGCGCATTCGCGACTGGCTGCGGGAGGGCATTTCCACTCGGTGGGTTTGCCGGAGCATTCGCACCCGAGGCGGACACAGCTGTCGAAACCGAGGTCGACTCGAGGCCACCCAATCCGAGGGGCAAGCCATAGGGAAACTGCCGTGGAGAGCTTGTCGTCGATGGATCGTCGAAGCGAGCGAAGCCATTCCGCCCGGACGCCCCCACTCCAATTGCGCTCGTCGAGTTATTGCCTGCTATCGGTACAGGCGAGACATTCTGCCGTCCTCCGATCCCGAGGAGTTGCACCGCGTCTCCCCAGATCGATGGCGCGGGATTTGTTATCCAGTCGGGCTGGGAAGGCGCCACCGCTGGCGGGTCGAACCTATCGAAATAATTCCCGTCCGCCCGAGAGAGAGGGGCCATCCCGCCGGCGAGTGTCGATGTGGTTGGCGCAGTGCTCCGGGGCGGCTGAGTGCCAATAAACGCGCCTGGAACGACAACTTGCCTGCCCGGCGTTGCGACTTCCGTCACTCCCGGCGGCAGCGAGAGCCCCGCCGCAGGCGCGGTGTCAAATTGGTCGAAGAAGTTGCCGCCCTCGGGTCGCGCCGAGACTGCTCCCGCGCCAACCGGTGCATCGAACCGATCGAAATAGTTCCCCACGGCGTTTCAGCGAGTAATCGCCACCTCCCCGCTTCCGAGCATATTTCCGCCTCTTGCTGCGCCGTAGGATCGGCCCTCCACGCATTTGCCATATCGAACTCCAGCCAATTTCCGCATCAGTCAACTCTGAACGCAGCGTGCCAGATCGCTCTAGTGGAGCATTGTTCAATTATGTATGGGCGTGTTCAAAAGCCCTAAGCCGAGCGCTTTTGTAACCGCCCCCTCATCCTTCCACCCTCACTTCCGCTCCCGCGCAGTGCTTGCCTCGGGCAGCATGAGCAGTGAACCGACGAGAAAGCCAATCGCGCCGAGCAGGGTGAAAACCACTGAGACGACGCTGGCGTCGAAGGGAAATGGCGAGCGCGGCACGTAGGCGAAGAATGCGGAGATCATGAAGGCGAGGCAGCCGAGGAGATTCGTGAAGGTGACCCACCACGGCAGGCTCCCCGGTCGCCAAGCCCAGTAGGCGTGGCAGGTCTCGGCAAAGGCGAGCTGGCCGGAGATGAGGAAGAACACAGAGCCGAGGAAGTCAGGGAGCCAGATGGCGATGTCCTGCCTCCACCAGGCCAGACCGGATCGCATGCCGGCGAAGGTATTGACGTTGAAGAGCAGCGTGCCGGCGAATTGCAGGGCGCAGCTCAGCCAGCCGATTTCCGCCGGCCTCCAGCCGAGGACCACCGGGCGGCCAGGCTTGGCCGAAGTGAGAGGATCGGGCGCATTGGCGGCCTGGAAGAGCTGCAGGTAGGCGGCCATGGTGAACGGGATCGAGCCGGCGAAGAACACGGGATTCGCCGCCTGGCCGAGCGCAGGGATCGGCACGAGCGCAAGCACGCTGCCCAAGGCGAAGAGCGCGGAGCCAAGCGCGAAGACCGTGCCGATCCACCAGTTCAACTCACCGGGCATCCACAATCCCAGGCGAAAGAGGATGCGGAGCGGACGAGCCTCCAGCGGCCCGAGGAAGCCGAGACCCTTGCGATGGTGCCTGGATTGCCAGATTCGCAGTACACCGTCGGCGCATTGGTGAACGCGGCGCGAGATGAATGGCCAGGCGCCGCTCTCCTCAATGACCCGGAGGCGGATAGCCTCGCGAGTCGCGGGAGCGTTCGTGGTGCAGTCGTCGGCTGGCAGTCCCGCCTCCATCACCCGGCGCCAGTCAATGATGGAAGCCGGAGGCCTCGGCCTCGGAGAGCGGTTTCGCCACCGGATGCTCCTCGAAATGCGCCATGGCCTGGCGGATGTCCTGCATGAGCATCCCCGCGAGATCGCGGCTCACACCATGGCGCACCAGGATGCGCTGCACCGCCTGCGACTCGCACTTCGGCGGTAGCGTGTAGGCGGGCACCTGCCAGCCGCGCACACGCAGACGGTCGGCCAGGTCGAAGAGCGTGAAGCCAGGGTCGGCACCGTCTTTGATCTTCCAGCAGATTGCGGGAATACCGGAGGCGGGATCACCACCGTACAGGATTTCGAATGGGCCGAGGCGGCCGATCTGCTCCGCCAGCCATGCCGCCGTCTCGTAGCAGGCGGTGTGCACCTTGCGATATCCCTCCAGACCCAGCCGCAGAAAATTGTAATATTGCGCCGTGACCTGCCCGCCGGGACGCGAGAAATTGAGCGAGAGGTCGCGCATGTTGCCGCCGAGGTAGTTCACCCAGAAGATGAGATCCTCCGGCAGATCGGCGCTCTCGCGCCAGAGCACCCAGCCGACACCGACCGGCGCGAGACCGAACTTGTGGCCGGAGGCATTGATCGACTTCACCCGAGGAATGCGGAAATCCCACTGCAGATCCGGCGCGCAAAAGGGTGCGAGAAATCCGCCGCTCGCCCCATCCACGTGGATGGGGATGTCGAGCCCCGTCTGTTTTTCATAAGCATCGAGCGCCTCCGCGACGGCGGCGATGGGCTCGTACTGGCCGGTGAATGTCACGCCGAGCGTGGGGACGACGCCGATCGTGCGCTCGTCGCAGCGGGCGATCACTTCCTCGGGAGTCATGAGCAGCCGTCCGCCCTCCATGGGGATCTCGCGGTGCTCGACATCCCAGTATCGCGTGAACTTGTGCCAGCAGATCTGCACCGGGCCGGTAATGATGTTTGGCCGGTCAGTCGGCTTGCCCTCGGCTTTGCGTCGGGCCTCCCAGCGCCGCTTCATTGCCATGCCGCCCAGCATGGCGGCCTCGCTGGATCCGATGGTCGAGCAGCCGATGGGGTTGCCGTGCTCGGGTGCGTTCCAGAGGTGCGCGATCATCTGCACGCATCGCGCCTCGATCTCGGCCGTCTGCGGATATTCGTCCTTGTCCTCGATGTTCTTCGCGATGCACTCGTCCATGAGGCGATGCACCTCGGGCTCGGACCATGTCTGGCAGAAGGTGGCGAGATTCTGACGCGCATTTCCGTCGAGCATGAGCTCGTCGTGCACCACGGCATACGCATGCCGCGGATCGTGCTCGCATGCCGGGATGCGGTACTTCGGCATGGTCGTCCCCAAGTCCGTGGAGGCGTAGATCTCGTCGTTGATCTTGCGGCGGATCGAGTGCTTGTCGTGCAGTGCCATGGGAAGAGGGGGTGGAGGCTGCGGCGGAAAGTCTCCGACCGTAGCGGACTGCTCCGCACGTGAGAAGGCCGAAGTCCCGCAACTGCCGAACGGCCGCGTCCAAGGTCCAAGGTCCAAGGTCCAAGGTCCAAGGTTTCGCGCAGCAGCGCCTCGTAAGTTTCCGTCCCGCAGCAGCGGGACCACTCAACTTAAAACTTACAAACTTAAGTCTTAAGACTTGTCGAAGCAGGCCGTCTTCGCCTGTCCGCCTGTGGAGGGATGAAAGCGCCGTCTATTCTTACAGCGCCATGCTCCGCGGCACGCCGATCTTGTCCAGGATACGGTCCACATTGACGTGCTCGGAGACGAGCTGCTGGATGCGCTCGATCTTCTCGGAGTCGCCCGGCAGGGTCTTCACCGTCATCGAATGGATGCGGCTGGCGATCGTGTAGCTGTCCATCGGCGAGGCGATGATCGGGAGCGGCGCGGTGGCGATGAGCTCGGCGATCGCGGCGCTCTCGGGGCGCAGGGACTCGGAGAGGACAAGTGCGGAAAGGTTGGCCTGGTGAGGGTCGATCCCGGCCACGGCGTGCGAGATGGCGGCGAGGATGATGTCTTCCCGATCTCCAGGCACGACGAGCAGGGTATTGGTCTCGAGGCGATCGAGGACGTTACCCGCCTGCATGGCTCCGATCATTACGGTGGAGGCGCGGCGGCGCAGCATGTCCTGGCCGGAGAGCACCTCGCCGCGGATCACGCCGCACACATCGACGAGCGTGGGCTCGGAAAGCATCCGCTCCTGGGGCATCACCCCGAGCAGCTCGAGGCCGAGACGCTCGAATCCTCGTTTACCGAAATCGGAGATGTAATCGTACTTGCTCGGCAGGACCTTGTTCATGATCACGCCGATCACCTCGACACCCTCTGCGTCGAAGAGGGCCTTGTTCACAGCGGCCTCGTCGATGGGGCGACCGATGCCGCCGGGCGTGACAAGGATGACCTTGCTCTGCAGCAGCCGGGCTACGCGGGCATTCGAGAGGTCGAAGACCGATCCCACGCCGGCATGGCCGGTGCCCTCGATGATGGCGAAGTTCTTCTCCCAGGATGCGCGATCGAACGAGTGGCGGATGCGCCGGACGAGCTGCTCGCTATTCGATCTCTCGATGTAGCGGCGGGTGAAGTCCGGCTCGACGGCGATCGGGCTCATATCCTCGATGGGGATCTGGGTACCGAAGGTGTCGCGGATGAGCACACTGTCCTCGTCGATGCGCTTGCCCTCGACGTCGATGAAGCGCTGGCCGACAGGCTTGATGAAGCCGATCGGGCCGAAGCGCTTGCGCAATGCTCCGTAGAGGCCGAGCGAGGTCGTCGTCTTGCCGACGTTTTGCTCAGTCGCAGCGATGAAGATCCGGGGGGTGACGGTATTCAAGAGAGGGACTCCTGGGCTAGGCACTGACTTCCTCGTGAGGATAAAGCTTCCGATATTCGATGGCTTGCAGGCCGACAATGGCCGCGACCGCCGCGATTTCATCCGGATGCGTACCACGGGAAAGCTCGGCTGCCGGCCGGGTGAGGCCAAGGAGGATCTGCCCGTACACGCGCGCGCCAGCGAGATGATGCACGAGCTTCACCGAGATGTTGGCGGAATTCAGGTCGGGAAAAACGAGAACGTTTGCCCGGCCGGCGACCAGGCCGCCGACCTGCTTGATGCCGGCCAGCTCGGGCACAATCGCCGTGTCGGCCTGCAGCTCGCCGTCCACCGCCATATCGATGCCCAATTTCGTGGCCAGCTCGCGCGCGATCACGGTCGCGCCAGCGACCTTCTCAGTCGAGGGCGTCTTGGCGCTGCCCTTCGTCGAGAAGCTCAGGAGAGCGACGCGGGGCTTCTTGCCGAAGACCTGGCGGGCAAGCAGTCCGGTCTGCACCGCGATGGAGCCGAGCTGCTGCATGGTGGGATCTGGCACGACGGCGCAATCCGCAAAGAACAGCACGCCATCGTCGCCAAATGTCGTAGTCGGCAGAGAAACGATCATCGCACTGGTGATGAGGTCCGCATGCGGGAAGCGCTTCACGAGCTGGATGAGTGGCCGCAGGAGCGAGCCGCCGTAGCTGCTCACTCCGCCCACGAGGCCGTCCACTAGGCCGTATTGGAGCATCATCGCCGCATAGTAGTTGCGATTGAGCAAGAGCGCGTGGGAGTCGCGCACTCCCATCTTTTTGTAGCGGTCGAGCCGCTCGAGGCGCTCGCAAAAGACCGGGAGATCCGAGGAGGTCTCGGGATTGACGATCGCCACGTGATCGAGGCTCGCCTTCTCGGCGATAGCCACACGTTCAATGACGTCCCGATGCCCGAGCAATACGGGAACACCAAGCTCGTTCTCGTAGAAGGCCTGCGCCGCCCGGATCACCCGAGGGTCGTCTCCCTCGGGAAACACGATCCGCTTCGGATGCCGCTTGAGTTTCTCGTAAACAGACTCGATGAACTTCATGGCAATTGATCTCGGCCCCAGCGTGAAAGAGAATCTCCACCATAACAAGCAGGAACCCGAATGATCTTTCGTACTCGCGGCCGCACGATCACCTTTCCCAGACGTCCGCTCGTCATGGGCATCCTGAATTTGAACGACGACTCGTTTTGCAACGATGGGTCGCTCGATCTCGACTGGGCCATGGCACGCGTGCGCGAGCTCGTGAGGGAGGGTGCGGACATCATTGATGTGGGTGCGGAAAGCGCCCGCACGAACCGGCCGGCGATCCCGGAGGAGGAGGAGATCCGGCGACTCACGCCTTTTCTCGCGCGCTATGAGGAGGCTGTAGTCGATGCGACGCCGGCCGATCTGGAGCAAGTCTTCCCGCCCCTGCTCTCGGTGAATACCTGGCGCCCGCCAGTCGCCAATGCCGCGCTAGCGATCGCAGGCGACCTATTGAACGACATGAGCGGCCTACCCTCGGATGAGAATGCCATCATCTGCGCCGAGGCCGGTGCGGCCCTATTGATCATGCACACCGTCGGCGTGCCGAAGGTCGCTCATACCCATGTGGCGTGGGATGATGTGATCACCTCCATGTGCAATTTCTTCGCAGAGAAGATCGATCTCGCCATCGCCGCCGGCGTGCCGCGCGAATCCATTGTGCTCGATCCCGGTATTGATTTCGCAAAGCAGCGCGACGACAACCTCCGCCTCCTGCGCGAGGCAGACCGACTTGGCGAGTTCCATCTGCCCGTCCTGCTGCCGGTCTCCCGCAAGTCGGTGATCGGCCAGGTGCTCGACCTGCCCTCGCCGATCGACCGCGACCCCGGCACTATCGCGTGTCTCGTGGCGGGCGCCCTGCGCGGCGCTGCGATCTTCCGAGTGCACAATGTCCGCGCCGCGCACCAGGCGCTGAGAACCCTTCACGCGGTGGCGTGATGGAAGTTTAAAGTTTTAAGCTTCCGACTCGCTCGCGACGGCGAATGCAGACTGGATCAAGAGCATGTAGCGAAACGGCTCTCGATCAAACTCGCCGATCCGCTCTTAAAACTTAATGATTGCCCGCGCATCCCACGCTTTTGGCCTCGCTCAATTCTTAATTCCAAAAACTCTCCCGCTCTCCATGAAAATCGCCATCTGGCTCGCCCGCATTCTCGTCGCGGCCGTCTTCCTCTATGCGGGAATCGTGAAGGCCGGCACCAGTGAGCGCTTCGCCATGACGATTGCGCAGTTCTCGATCCTGCCTCCGCAGGCCGTCGGCATCGCGGCCATGGTGCTGCCCTGGCTGGAGATTCTTGCAGCCGCCCTTCTCCTCGTGCCTGTCACTGCCCGGCTGGGAGCCGTAGGTGCGGCGGGCCTCCTCGTCGTCTTCATCGGAGTCCTCGCCTGGGGAATCCACCAGGGATGGGCCATCGATTGCGGCTGCTTTGGCAATGGCGATGACCCTCCTGCCCAGGGCGAGCTTCCCATCGCTCTGGGTCGGGACGTCGCGCTCCTCGCGATTACGCTAGGGCTGGCTTTGCGGAGGATGCCTCGGACGGCGTCGCAGAAACGAACGGAATCGTAACTCCGCCGCGCTTCTCCAGACATGCCGGACATACACCGAAGAACTCGAGCGAGTGCGAAAGGCCGCGATAGCCGTACTCCCTCTCGAGCCACTGCTCGGTCGAGGTGACCGGGCAGGGAATGTCCAATAGCGTAACCTTCCCGCACTCCGAGCACACGAGATGGTCGTGGTGCCGATCGGGATGGGACAGCTCGAAATAGCTGCACGACCGCTTCAAATTCACTTTGTGAACGATGCCGATACCTTCGAGCACCGTCATCATGCGGAAGACAGTCGCATAGTCAGGAAGCACGCCTCCTGAAATTTGCGCCAGTTTCTGAATTTCTGCTAATGACATTGGCCGCTCCGCGGTGAACAATGCCTGGATGATGCCTCGCCGGCTTTGAGTAATACGCATCCCGCGGCTCCGCAGGAGAGCAAGAATTCCGTCAACGCTAAAGGTGGATGTAGCACTCACGATTTTGTAGGGGGTTCCCTAGCATCCGTAAGGCATTTGCGTTAACAGTGCAAGCAATAAATCAGGGAAATCCCTGATTGACGTCACGCTACCTGCGAACCGCGATACCCCTATCTGCCAGGAAGCCCTTCGCTTCGGCAATCGTGTGCGTACCGAAGTGAAAAATGCTTGCAGCCAGCACGGCATCGGCGCGACCGGTCGAGAGGACCTCTGCGAGGTGACCGAGTTCTCCTGCGCCACCGCTGGCGATCACAGGAATGGAAACTGCCTCACTCACCGCTGCAGTGAGTCCCAGGTCGTAGCCGGCGCATGTGCCATCGGCATCCATGCTGGTGAGAAGGATTTCGCCGGCGCCGAGGTCCGCCACACGCATAGCCCACTCGACCGCATCGAGTTCCGTCGGTTTGCGACCGCCGTGGGTATATACAGTCCAGCCGCCGGACTCATTCCGCTTCGCATCGATGGCGACCACGATGCATTGCGAGCCGAATGCCTCCGCTCCGGCCCGCACGAGATCGGGCTCGTGGATGGCTGCGGTATTCACACTCACCTTGTCTGCTCCGGCAAGCAGCATGGTCCTCATGTCCTCCACCGTGCGGATGCCACCTCCGACCGTGAGCGGCATGAAACATTCCTCGGCCGTGCGGGCGACCACATCCACCATGGTCGCGCGACCATCGCTCGAGGCGGTGATGTCCAGGAAGACGAGTTCATCCGCCCCCTGGGCGTCGTAAGCTTTCGCACATTCCACGGGATCCCCCGCGTCGCGCAGATTCAAGAATTTCGTCCCCTTGACGACCCGTCCGTCCGTGACGTCCAGACAGGGAATGATTCGCTTGGCAAGCATGTCGAAAAGCAAGATGCGCGTGTCTCGCACGAAATCGAGTTCAAAATGGTTGCGCTGGCATGCTTCTTCCTTACCCTGTCCTGCGCTTTTTTTGATTTTCATCATGCGACTCAATCTCACGAAGTCCCTCTATCCCTTTCTGTTCCTGCTCGCCGTACTTCTGGGCGGCGCGGGGTGCGAGAACTTCGGCGGAGCTGGCGCCGGGCAGTTTCATACCGTGGTGGTGGATCCCGGCCATGGGGGACATGACTATGGCGGCAGGGCACGATTCGGGATCAATGAGAAGGATCTCGCACTGGATACCGCCCTGCGCCTGCGTTCGGAACTCGAGCGCCGGGGCTTCAAGGTCGTCATGACGCGATCGACCGATGTTTTCATTCCCCTGGATGAACGCGTCGCCATCTCGGATTCCACGCCGGACAGCATCTTCGTGAGCGTGCACTATAATTGGGACCGCTATCGCGCCGGCCATGGCGTCGAGACCTACTATTGCTCACCCAATTCCAGGCGACTCGCGGCAAATGTCCTGCACGAACTTGCCGGAGCCTACCGCACGGTCGACCGCGGCGTGAAAAACGGCTGCTGGATCCGCGTGCTCCGCAAGAATCGCCGGCCCGCCATTCTGGTCGAGGGCGGCTTCGATTCCAACCCCTCCGAAAATGCGATCCTCCAGACATCGGCTGGCCGGCAGTCGATTGCAGAGGCCATTGCCAGCGGCATCCAGGCGGAGCGAAACGGGCGAAATCCATAGTCCGGCGGGAAATCCGTACTCTTTCATGCCTTTGCGAAGATCAGCGCTCGAGTCCCCCCATTGTAAGTTCCGGAGAAATGTCACTATTTTCCACTTGCGCTCGTAGCAGACATTTAGCACGTTTCGCACCTGATCAGAAATGCGCGACTTTGGAGCCATGTCGAAATTCTTTTACGAAGGCTGACTCACTGCGATGAGTGAGGCGGGCGCACGCGCATTTGATCTGCGGCCCGCGAACTTTCACTCAACGCCTTTCCTCAAACCACGCTCGCCCATTGCCAATTAAAAAACCCCGACCCTTCCAGCGGCGCGACAACCGCGAACCCGAACATCGTATCAATGAGCGCATCCGCGCACGCGAAGTTCGCGTAATCGTCGCAGCCACAGGTGACCAGCTCGGCGTGATGCGCACCGAAGATGCCATCCGCAAGGCGAAGAGCTACGGCCTCGACCTCGTCGAAGTCGCCGCCAGCGCCCAGCCGCCCGTTTGCCGCATCGTTGATTACGGCAAGTACCGTTACGAGCAGGCCAAGCACGACAAGGAGCGCAAGCACACCGTCACCAAGGTCAAGGAAGTCAAATTCCGGGCCAACATCAGCGAGCACGACTATCTCACGAAGATCCGCCACGCCGAGGAGTTCCTCGACAAGGGCAACAAGCTGAAAGTCGGCCTTCAATTCCGCGGTCGTGAGATGGCGCACCAGGAAATCGGTCGCGCTGTGCTCCAGCGAGTGAAAGAGGATCTCGCCACCATGGCCCACGTGGACATGGAGCCGAAGATGGCCGGTCGTTCGCTGGGCATGACGCTCAGCCCCCTCCCCGCCAACAAGCGCAAGCGCCGCTTCACTGCACCTGACGAAGAATACGTCGAGGACGAAGAAGACGACGACGATATCGAGGGCGAGGACGAAGGCGAAGAAGATGTCGAAAGCTGAGCGACTGCTCCTCTTCGACATCGACGGCACGCTCATGGTCTCGGGCGGAGCCGGCGAGAATGCATTGAAAGATGCCATGCTCGACCGCTTCGGCATCGTCGAGGATCTCGCCGGCATCTCGCTGGCCGGATCCACCGACGCCCTCATCGCCCGCATGCTTCTCGAGAAGCACGGGCTCCCGGTCACGGTCGAGAATACCACCGCCCTGCTCGACGCCTACCTTTCCCATCTTCCGAAGCGCATGCCCCTGCATGCCGGCCGGCTCCTCCCCGGGATCATTGCACTGCTCGACCGTCTCAAGGAGCATCCGGACTGCTATCTCGCCCTGCTCACCGGCAACATGCGCCGCGGAGCCGAGATTAAGCTCTCGCATTACGGAGTGTGGGACTACTTCGAGTTCGGAGCCTTTGCAGATGACCACCACGATCGCAACGAACTCGGGCATTTTGCCCGCACACGCGCTCGCGATCGCCACGGCATCGAATTTATCCCCGAGCGCATCTACGTGATCGGCGACACCCCTCGCGATATCGAATGCGGTCGCGCCGTCGGTGCACGCACCGTCGCGATCGCTACCGGCAACTACCCCATCGCCGCCCTGGAAGCCCATAATCCCGACTTCCTCTTCCCGGATCTGTCCGATACAGACACCGTCCTCGCCGCTCTCTTGGGCGAGTAAGAGAAGATAAGTTTTAAGACTTAAGTTTGTAAGTTTTAAGTCCGAGTCGCAGCCCTCGCAAAGGACATCATGCGATCATGAATGGGAGGGCGAGGCTCCGCCCGAGCCGACTTTTCCACCCGCTACGGCGCTTTCGGCGAAAACGTCCGCTGGTCGAACGCCTGGCGCCCATCGCCTCCCCTCCGCGACGCGCCGTAACATCCATCCGCAAACTCCCCCTCGTTTACAAATGGCGTTCCCGCCGATTTCCGCCCTATAACGCCTCGATTCCCAAAATCGCCGCGCCGATCCAGCCAATCGAAAATCCAAAATCCAAAATTGCCATGTCTCTCACCCACATCCGGCTACGCAACCAGCGCATCACCCACCCCTTCGGCTCGGATGAGATCGCCCGCGTGGTCAGCCACTTGGGGGCCATGCAGGCGCAGGATTACAATGGTTCGCTCTGGGGCATCGGCCTGCGCGCCTCGGGAGCGACTGAGACAGATGTCGAGCGAGCCGTCGCGGATCGGAAGATCGTGCGTACATGGCCGATGCGAGGCACGCTGCATTTCGTCGCGGCGGAGGATGTACGCTGGATGCTCCGGCTGCTCACCCCGCGCGTGATCGCCGGGAGTGCGCGGCGCCACCAGGAGCTGGAACTTGACGTCTCCACCCTCGCCCGCTGCGAAAAGGTCCTCACCGCCGAGCTCGAGGGCGGTCGGCATCTCACGCGCGAGGTCCTCTCCTCCGCGCTGGAGCGCAATGGCATCCCCATGTCACGAGAGCGGAATTACCACGTCTTCTGGCGATTCGCGCAGGAGCAGGTCATCTGCTTCGGCGCGAGATCCGGCAAGCAACAGACATTCACCCTGCTCGACGAGTGGATTCCCTCGGGACGCTCGTTCGATGGAGAGGCCGCGCTCGCCGAGATAGCCGTTCGCTACTTCCGCAGCCACGGACCCGCTACCCTGCAGGATTTCGCATGGTGGTCCGGCCTCCGCGCCGCAGATGCCCGATCCGCTGTCGACCTTGCCGCCCGCGAGCTTGCCTCCGAGACTATCGAGGGGCGTGCCCATTGGTTCGCAGCAGATACAGCCTCACCTCCCGAGTCGCCCCGTGCACACTTCCTGCCAGGGTTCGACGAGTTTCTCCTCGGCTATACCGACCGGAGCGCGACGCTCCCGGTCGAGCATGCACCCAAGATCGTCCCAGGAAGCAATGGCGTCTTCCTGCCCACCGTGGTGATCGATGGCCAAACCGTCGGCATTTGGAAGCGCGCCCTTCGGAAGAAATCCGGGGTTCTCAAAATCACTCCCTTCACGAAATTGCGAAAGGCTGATGACCGCGCACTCGCGGACGCCGCCGAGCGCTACGCGCGCTATCTCGACTTGCCGCTGAGTATCGAGTCCTGATCGTAGCGAGACTGGCGTCTCAGGCCTGAAACCCCGAAACTTCAGAACTTCAGAACCCGAAACTCGAAGCCAGAAATTTAGTCTTTCGGCACAGGAACCGGGCGCTCGCCAGCCCCCGGTGTGGGAGTGGCAGCGGCGGCAGTCTTCGCCTGGGCTTCGGCATCGACATACAAACCTCCGCGCACCGCGATACTGCCATCGGTATTCCGAGCCAGCATCGGCCGCGATCTTTCGCTTCCGTCGTATTCTTTGCGTTCCAGTACCTTCCCGTTCAGATCCACGTGGGTATAGATGAACTGCCGCGGTGCGATCCCCTGTAGCACATGCACCTGATTTTGCGGGTCCAACTCAACCTGCGGCTTCGAAAATGACAGCGTCCGCCCGAGCTGGTGCGTGCAGTAAATGATACCGGAGTCCTTATCCTCGATGCGGAGATAAAGGTCCTCCGTGTCGGGGAGGCGGAAGGAAAGCAGCGAAACCGTCCGCGACTTGCCGTCGCCGGATCCCTCCGGCACACCCACGGTCTGCTGCCAGAGCAACTGGCCCTCCGTGACTTCGATATTGAGCGGCGGCATTGAGCTGAAGTAGTGCCCCGTCGTCTGATCGTACACGGTCGCGCGGATGCGATAGGTACCGAACTCGGATATCGGGTAGAGCGGCGTAATGTCGACCGAGCGCTTGATGCTCGCTCCTGGCGGAATCTCGACCGGGTCGAGGTTGTAATCCACGTTGTAAGGCGGGACGAGTTCCCCGTCGGCATTTTCGATGTGAAAGCTGAACCACTTATGGTTGTCCACATCGGCGAGCTGGAGATTGTTGCCTGTGAGATTGGTGATCGTGACCGTCGCCACGACCGGCTCGTAGCGGATGAAGAGAGCGCGCCGCAGTGCCAGGTCCACCTTGATCTGCGCGGAGGCATCGGATATTGCGCCAAAAATGGAAAGGCCGGCGAGCAGCGCAAGAATCAGGCCGCGTTTTTTGGGGGAGAGCTTTATCATTGTTGTGTGACGTCGGATGCAATGCGGAAGCCGACTGTCGGCGCGCTTTGCGATGGAGATAAATTGAGCATGCGGCGCTGAATATCCAGCGACTTGTCGGACCAATTCCCGCCGCAGATCACGGGTGTCAGCGCGCCGGTCTTGTCGTTCTTGTTCATCGAGAGCGTAAATTCCGAGACGTTCCCGGCCATACCGATCACTCCATATGGGCTGCGGTCGCCAGGGATCGCATCCACGGTTAGCCATTTCTTGCCCGGCGCGTTGATATTAGCATTGTCGCGAATCCATTGATTTCCCCACGGGTATCGCAGGCCTTTATCCCCGGTGGCAGCCCGGCCCCATTCCTCGGAAGTCGGCAAACTGCGCCCCTTCCAGAGCGCATAGGCATATGCGTCGAACCAGTCCACCCCGAAGACCGGTGATGCGAGAGTAAGAGTCGCACCCTGGTACGTACCACCCTTCCGCGCGATGGAGAAGTAGCCCGGGCCGGATGGCGTATCCGCCCAGCCCGCAGGGACAAACGAATGCCCTGTCGGCGGTGGGAGGTCCGAGAGTGCCAGCGATGCCGCCTGGCTCGGATACCGCCGCACCCATGCCAGGAAGTCCGCATACTGCCCGATCGTCACCTCGTGCTCGCCAATGTAGAAAGGGGGCACCTGCACCTTCTCACCAGTCGGGCTGATATATTCGCCCCCAGGGATGAGAATCATCTTTTCGAATGCCGGGTTGCCAAGCTTCGACGGCCATGCCAGCCAGCCGACATACCCGAGCCCGGCGAGCACCACGAGAGCGACCAGCGTCCGCACGAGCAGCCTTACGATGCGACCGCGCTGGCGCGCAGCGCTCACTGCCTCGACTCCGGCCCGGGCCGCCGCGTCCATCTTATATGCGTGCGTCGGGCCGTTGCCGGATGCGCATCGATTCACCTCGTAGAGAAGCGCAGTCCAGGATTTCACGGTAGCCGCTTCCGCCTGCATCTCCGCGAGGAGCTCCCTCACCGCGCGAGTCTCGTCGACCTCCGGGATCAAGGGCTGGAGTGCTTGCGCCAGCTGCCGCATCTCATCAAGGGCGGATCCCTCCATCGCTGCGTGGGTGACGATATTGATGAGGCGAGTACGCCCGCGATGATCCACGATCACATGGCGCGGCTTGAGCGCCTTGTGCGGTGTCTTGTTGTGCCCGAGGTGCACCATCACCTCCGAGACCGCATGCAGTAGCTGGATGGCCGTGTGATTATCCATCCGCTCGCCGCGGGCCGCCAGACTCTCGAGTGCCGCTCCCTGCGGGACCTCCGAGGCATAGAAATAGATCCCCTCGCAGTCGCCGGCCTCGAATACCGAGAGCAGGGCGGGATGGTGTACATTCGCCTTCGCGCGAGCATCGTCCAGAAAGCACTCCACCTGCGACGGATCCGTCGACTGGTCCACGCCCAGTGTATGAAACTCCACTTCACGACCGATGCTCGTCTGCATCGCTCGGTAAAACGGCCCGTCGGAATCCTCGCCCGCCACCTCGTCGATGCGAAATGTGCCCAGCGTCCGCCCGACGAGCGGGTCCGGAGTTGCCAATGGCGTCGGCGCTTCTTCTTTGCCAGCCGCGCTGGCACGCGCAATTTCCGCAATGAGCGCCGTCGTATCGACCGGCTTGGCTAGCACGGGGCGCCCGCCGATCTCATCGGCGAGCGAAGAGACATCCCGCCCCGCGAGGAAAATCGTGCGCACCTCGGGCAGCTGCTCGCGCACGGCCTGGTCGAGCACCAGCCCGTCCACGCCATCCAGGAAGACATTCGTCACGAGCACGTCGACGCCGTGCTTGTCGTTGGCGATTTCCACAGCTTCCTCCGCACTGGTCGCGGCATGACAATCCGGCCAGCCTGCCGCCTGGATCTCGGCGGCCAATCGCCCGGCCATGGCCGGCTCATCATCGACGATGAGGATTTTCATTGGTTGCCAGCGGGCAGTTCCTTGTGAAGCGGCGGCGGGTATTGTTGCAGTAGGGCGGGTTGATCGGAGCGCTCGTCCTGCAGCTCTCCGTTGTAGTAGATGGCGACGATGTAGCCGTAGTACTGCAGCGGCGGCAGATCTCCGCGATCCGCAAGCGGCAGGCGGTATTTCACCTGGAAAATCTCGGGCTCCGAGTTCGACCAATCCACAGGGGCGGAGAGCCACTCCGAGGGGCGAGGCGCGTCGTTGTGCACGATCTGGTCGTGATCATCCTTTTCGTAAAAATCCACCGTTGCCTGGAACTTATGGCTGTCGATCTGCTGGCCGCCCGCGCCCTTCGTAGCCACGCGCAGGTTCTTGGACCCGGGATCGCCGTCCACCAGTTGCGCCTCCACGATACCCATCACCGATCCGATCGGGATGCCCACGTCGTCGCGCATACTTGCGGCGTTGCCCGCAGTCGCCGCGCTCGCGGGACTTGCGCCGGCTGCGGGAGTCGATGCTGCCGGAGCAGCTCCTCCCATCTGCACCAGCGCCGCCTGAGCCTGCGCCCGGTAGGGCGCGTCGGCAGGATCCTGGCTCGGCGGCAGTGCTACGAGCTTTTGCAATGTCGCTACGGCATCCGCCGTCTTGCCCAGGGCATTCTGAGCCAGCGCGATGCCGTAGAGAATGCCGGCCCGACCAGGCATCATCTGGTTCGCCTGGTTCATCACGTCGAGTGCGCCTTGGTAGTCGCCATTGGCCTCGAGTTGCTGGCCCTTGGCGATCAAATCATTCACGACGGCGGCATTCGACGTCTCGTCGGCAGTCGTGCTGGATGCCTGAGGAGTAGCCGCGGCAGTGGGAGCCGCGGCGCGGCTCGCGATGATCGAGTGCCCGATCTTCTCCAGATCGAGCTGCGGTGCGAGCGCGGTCACGACAGCGACGAGCTGACCCACGGCCGCAAGGCTCAGCACAGTCACGGCGACCACGAACGTCCGCTCCGCGGGCGGTTTCTGCATAAGAGGGGCGGAGGAGGGAGACATAAAACCCTTACTGGTTAGAACTCGGCCCCGCTCCTGTCAAATCGCAAGGAGCTTTCCTGTGGGGTTTGTGCATTTCGAGCCGTGGATCGTCAATTTCGCGGCTCTGGAAAACTTCCAAACTTAAGTCTTTAAAACTTAAGCCCCCCTACTGCCATGGCTGCGCCTGCACGGTGACTGGGATTTTGAGAGTCTTCCCCTTGCGCCAGATGGTGACCTGCACGTGATCGCCTTCCTTCATCTCCGAGAGCTGGTTCATGATGTCCACGGAGTCGCGCACGGGGTTCCCGTTGAATGCCTGGAGCACGTCTCCAGCCAGGATGCCGGCGCTTGCTGCCGGAGATCCCTGCACGACGGAGACGACGAGATTCCCCGAGGAAACCGCAAGGCCGAGTTCGGTCGCGATCTGCGGCGTGAGCGGCCAGGTGTTTGCACCGAACCATGGACGCGAGATCCGCCCGCGCCTGACCACATCGTCGAGCACGCGGCTGGCGACATTGGACGGAATGGCAAAGCTGATGCCCGAGCTAGGGCCCTCGGTATTGATGACGATCGAGTTGCTGATGCCGACCACCTGGCCTTTGACATTCACGAGCGGGCCGCCCGAGTTGCCGGGATTGATCGAGGCATCGGTCTGGAAGAAATCGATCGGCATGCCGGCGACCGCTCTCCGCCCCTTGCCGCTGATGATGCCCTGCGTGACGGTCTCCTGAAGCCCAAAGGGATTTCCGATCGCGAAGACGATCTGCCCCACGCGCACGTTGTTCGAATCGGCAAAGTGCAGCGGGGGTAGCCCGGTGGCGTCGATCTTGAGCACGGCGATATCCGCCTGTGGGTCCGCACCCAGGAATTTGGCGGGAAAAACGCGCCCGTCCGCAAGCTGCACATCCACGCGGCTCGCAGTGGCGATGACGTGGAGGTTTGTGAGGATGTGTCCATCCGCAGAAACAATCACGCCGGAGCCGAGCTCGGGCTTGGCTTCATCGGGCGCGCTGAGGCCCAGGAGCTGGCGAATAAGGCGCATGCGATCGACTGCCGGATTCTCACGGCTCGCCGAGATGCTCACGACCGATGGGAGCACATGACCGACGAGCGAGGATATCTCGCTGTCGAGCATGTTGAGCATCGAGAGCTTCGACTCGATGATCGGCGCCTTCACGCGCGCGGCCTCCTTTTGTCCGTCGCGGCGCGCGATGGAGAAGATAATCACCCCAGCCATGACAAGTATGGCGAATCCGACAAACCGCAGCACGCTCCGCATGCCTTCGCTGGGCGTGGACGGCGACGGGCTCACTGGGCGGAAGTGTCGAGGGTCGCAGGCGTGGAATCGGGCGTAGCCGACGGTGTGGGAGAGCCTTCCGCCGCGTCGGGCGCCTTCTTCTTTCCACCAGCCGGGTAGCGACTGTCGCGCTCGGCGATCGCCTTCTTGGCTTCGCTGTCGTTGCCCGTCTTCCGATAGGCTTCGGCGGCCTCGGTGAGCGCCTTGGGCGTGACCTCGGCATCGTCATAGAGCACGGCGATCGTCATGAATGCCTTCGCAGCTCCGTCGTAATCTCCACGATGCATCATCACCTCGGCGGCGTACAGGCGTCCCAAGGCATTGTAATGTCCCTCCGGCTGGAGGAGCTGCGCCTCGTCGAGCAGCTTGCTCGCGTCGGCATAGTTGCCAGTGCCCATCGATACCTGCGCCGAGGCGAGCAGTCCCTCCGCGCGCGTGAGCGGGTCACGCGCCTGCTGGAGATACTGCTGAACCGGCCCCCTCGCCTCGTCCCATTTGTGCTGCGCGATCAGCGCGCGGGAGAGCTCGAGAAGGATATCGGGATTTGCGGCAGCGACCGAGCCGCGCGCCGCGATGGGGCCAAGGAATTCCTCGGTCTTTTTGTAGTCGCCCTTGTCGTAATATTTCTGGCCCAGCCAGATGAGGACTTCGGCCGGCATCTTCTCGGGGCTGCCGTTCGCCACCTCGCGAGCGACCTCGTCGAGCTTCTGTTGATAGTAATATGCGAGCACGATGCGCAGTGTCGCGCGCTCGCCGTAACCCTTCGCATCGAGGTCACGCGCCTTCTCGAGGTGCTCGATCGCCGCCGGGTAATCCTTCTTCTCGAATGCAATGGAGCCTAGCCAGTACTCAGCCTGGCCCGCCGCCTTTGTCTTGGGATACTCCTGGAGGAGCTGGGTAAAAACCTTCACCATCTCGTCGTTCTTCCCCATCTGCCCGAGGACGAGCGCCTTTTGATTTAACGCCACCTCGCGCTCATGCGCCTTCGGGTAATCGCGGATGATCCGGTCGAAGTCGCGCAATGCGCCGTCGTATGCCTTGCTCTGCTGCATCGCGATTGCCCGCTGGATGAGCGCCGCCGGCAGCAGATCGCTCTTGGGATTCTGATCGATGAAAAGCGTGAAGGTCTGCGCCGCGTCCGTGTACTGCCCGAGCTGAAGCTGGCACCAGCCGAGCTTGTACCGCGCCTGCGGGATGAGCCGGGCCGGGAGCACCCCTTTGAGCACCTGTGCGTACAGCGGTGCCGCCGCCGCGTAGTTCCCGGCGCTGAATAGTGTCTCCGCCTTGAGCAGCATCGCCTCGGCGCGCTGGCGAGGGTCCGTGCTCACCGAGAGGAAGTTGTCGAGCTGCTTGCCCATCTCCGGCGAGCCGGTGAGCTGGAGGCAGACGAGCCGCTGGAACTGCGCCTGCTGCGCCGCGTCGGACTGCGGATAGTCGTGCATGATGCGGTCGTACAGATCGAGGGCCTCCTTGGCCTGGCCGAGCTGGCGATGCGCATTTGCCTCGATGAGCAGGGCATCCGGCAGGCTGTCGGGGGAGAGCGTTTGCAGATCCGCGTCGCTGAACTTGAGCGCGCCTTTGTAGTCGCCGCTGTTGTATGCGAGGCGCATGAGGCCGAGCTCGACCACGCTGCGCCAGTTCCCGATCGCTGGCAGCGTGAGCGCCTGCGTGAAGAGCTCCTTCGCCTTCGCGCTGTTGCCCAGCTCCGCGGCGAGTGCGCCGGCCTTCACCGTGGCCTCGGCCTTCGTGGCGGGGTCCTGCGCGGAGTCCGCGAGCTTCTCGTAAGCCGCGAGCGCCTGCTGCTTGCGGCCGCTCTTCGCGGCGGTCTCCGCGAGGTAGAAATTCGCCGTATCGACGTAGGGATTGTTCTGCGGGATCGCGGCGATCTTCGTGAACTCGTCCACCGCCTCCGGCGTGCGGCCCATCTTGTCGAGGGTGTTCGCCTGGTAGTACATCGCGGTGAGCTTCACCGCAGGATCCTTGGCATTCGTCTCCGCCTTCTGGAACATTGCCAGCGCGCCGGGGAAATTCCCCTCAGCATAGTAGATCTCGCCCAGACGGTAGGCACCCGCTCCGACGAATTCTCCACTCTGGAACTCCGTAAGCAACCGCTGGTACGCATCCCGCGCCGCCTGCTGGTTGTTCATGAAGCGGTGGCTCTCTCCCAGGCGGAAGAGCGCTCCGTCGCGATCCTTCCCGCTCGGCTCGGCGATGAGGTACTTTTCGTATTCGTACACCGCCATGTCGTACATCTTGCGGCGGTAGAATCCATTGGCCGCGACGAGCGCACCATTCATGCCGGGTGCCGCCTCCTCCGGTGTGCTGACTCCCATCTGCTCTTCGGCGGAGGGCGTTGCCGACGCAGTAGCCTCGACTGGGACCGGCGTGGGCGCAGGAGGCGGAGGACTCGAGGGCCGCGGTATCCTCACCGGCTTCGGCGTGCGCACCGGAATGGGCGTGTCCACGGGAACGGGCGTCGGACGCGGCCCCACTCTCTCCGGCGTAGCTGCCGGTGGGACAGCTGTGGCGCGGCGCACGGGCACCCGGTCCATCCACGCAGGATTTTGATAGTCGTTTCCATCCGCCGGCGCGGCCTGCGCCGGCGCTGCATTCACAGGCTCGGCGCGCATCACGGGCACCGGAGTTCCGTCCGGAGCAGCGGCGGCACCCCGCTGCACGGGAATGGCGCGGCGCACCTCCGGAGTAGCATTGGGATCGGCCTGCGAGTCCGACTGCGCGCGGACGCTGAGAGCGGAGAAGGCCAGCAAGGCCGCCGGGAGAGGGAGAAGTCGCATGCGGGACAGACGCGGCGCGCGGGAGATCATTTCCAGTCGGGAGTTACGCTCCGTTATTCCAGCGGGCGAAACGATCCCGATTTGAAGCTGGATCCGAGCAGGGCCAGCAGTTGCGTGGTCGCGGCCTCGAGCTCCGAGATGAGCCCCTGCACGCGTCCGCGGAAGAAGGAATATGCCGCCATCGCGGGGATGCCCACGAGCAGGCCGGCCGCAGTGGCCACCAGCGCCTCGGATACCCCTGCTGCCAGGATCTGCGGCTTCGTCGAGGCTACGTCCGTCGCCACCGCGCTGAAGGAGCGGATAATGCCCAGCACCGTGCCGAAGAGCCCGAGCATCGGCGAGATCGTGCCGATATCGGCCAGATAGACGATCTGTTGGTTCAGACCCGCCGCCTGCCGCACACCCTCGGTCTCCGCGATCTCGCGGGCCTCGGCGAGCGTGGCTTTGGGGTTCTTCATGAGGAAATCCAACGTCCGGCGCATGATGCGCGCCACGACTTCATTGTGGCGGTTCGAGACCGCCAGCAGACCGTAGTAGTCACCCTTGCGCAGGAGTGCATCCGCCGTCGTCATGTATCGACCGGTCACCATCGCTCCGCGCCGCAGGGTGAAGAAATAGGCCACCATGAGCATGAGCGAGACCACCGACAGCAAGCCCAGCGGGATCATCACCAGACCGCCCGCCTGCACGAAGTGCCAGAGGTCCGTCGTGCCGCCCGCGGGCGATATTACCCCGGGGGGTAGCACAGTCTGCCCAAATGCCGCTGATACCCCGGCAAATACGACCGCCGCTCCCGCAATAATTTTCCTGCGCATGTTCAAAGCGCGTAAGTGTATGCCGCCCCCGTCCGGACGCAAGTCGCACGTGAATGCCCCGCCCGAAGGGGCGGGAGTTTCAAAGTTCCGAAGTTCGAGGTTTTGAAGTTCAGACACCACTCCGAAGCGCCCTCGACCTGCCCACCCCAGAACCCAGAACCCAGAACCCAGAACCCAGAACCCAGAACCCAGAACCCAGAACCCAGAACTTTGGACTTTGGACTTTGGACTTTGGACCTTGGACCTTGGACCCGCCCGCATCGCCTGCGGGCGCGACCTTGGACCGAAGTTACGGCTTCATCCTTTTAAGCAGCTCCCTGGCGAGGCGGCTCTTCGGCAGATCTTCGCCCTTGGCGACGGCGCTCGCCGCCTCCTTCGTGATGTGCTCGAACCACGAGCCACCCAGCGTTTCACCCTTTTCGAAGGCTTCCGCCAGGGCGTCGTGCATGCGGTCCACCTCCGCTCTGGAAAATCGGGACATCTCACCCGTCACGGTATGAGGCTTGCGTGTGGCGAGATCGTAAAAGATAAGCCCGTTCACGTATTCGCTGAAGGATTCATACGGCAGCTCCTTCAGCCGCTGCTCGATGGAGTCGTCGAGCGCCGTAGGGGTATTTACTTTCCGTGCCCGGGATCGCATGCGCCGACGTGAATAGCCCATCCCGGCTACCCCGCGCAAGAACGGATGGGATCTGCTGGGGGTGGCGGCAAGGATTTGACGCGGACTTCGGTCAGCCAGCCAGATCGCGCTTATGAGCGACCGGCCGAAGATCTGCAGCGGCGGTCCATGACCCTCGACCTTTTCGACCCACAACCCGGTTTGACAGGCTTCAACTTAGAAGCCAACCTACCTGGCGTCCCCAAGCATCTTTATGAAAACCCTTTTTAAGGGATGGCTTCGCCGATTCGCGACGACCGCCGTCTTTTTCGCCGTCGTCGGTATCGCGCAGGCTCAGATGAAATTCGCCGTGAGCAACGAGTCGGGTCAGAGCAATTCGAATGTCTGGGTGCTCTTCTTTACGGGAGGCACCGCTGTCAGCGGGACGTATTTCAGCAAATCCCAGAATACGACGGTGAGCATCCCGGCGACTGCGATCGGCTCGACGAATGCGATCCAGCTCAGCGACGTGGGCGTGGATTCCGCGACCGGATTGCCGACGTTCAGCCTCACGGCTTTCAATGGGCAGATGTGGTTCAGCTACGGCAGCTCCCCGGTGAGCTTTGCCAATGGCTCGCCATCGGCGACCTCGACGGCTCCAGATCAGATCGCGAACTTCAATCAGCGCTGGCAGTTTATCGAGCCGACGATCAATGCGGGCACGCCCTCCGGAGGCGTGACGCCCTGCGGCGTGGACGTGGATCAGACGATTATCGATTTCTTCTCGATCCCGCTCACGCTCCAGGCGATGAACCCCAACGGCACGGTAGCGACGGGCGTGCCGGACAACACCCAGTTCACCAGCGCGACGAATACCATCGTGCAGGCGCTAGCGGGCAGCACGCTCACGCCCAGCACCTTCCCAAACATCTACAATAGCGGCACCCCATCGGGCGGCCCAGTCATCAATCCGAGTTCGCTGCCCGATGCGAATTTCGTGCGCGCCGTTTCACCTACGCAGGCGCCATCGCTTTATCATACCTGGACCACATACATCGACGCTCTGGCCTCGGGCGGTGCGCTGAACCCGAGCGGCACACTCTCGATTCATATCGCGGATAACTTCGTGGGCTCGTCCGCTGGATCCGGCAACGGTTTCCAGCAGCAGTATTACGACCTGCAGGTCACCTTCTCGGCCACCGATCCCGCCATGACGATGACGGGGAATACTTACACCGATTCCTCGGAATCGACTCCCGTGATCCAGGGACTCAATATCCAGTCCACCCTGGCGAACCTCAATGCGGTCACCGGCATCTATGGCAATGCCGCCGCATTCACATGGACGAGCACGACTCCCATGACGACGTTCGCCAATGGGACCGCGAGTACGAGCGGCAGCGAGACGGCGAGCGCGAATGACGTGCTCGGCCGTATCGTCGGAGACATCCTCGCGGGCCTGTCGATGGGCTATCCAGGCAGCACCTTCGGAGCGGCAAACGCCAGCGGCGTGTGGTGGGAGCATCCGGAGAAGGCATTCGGCGCCGCGCAGTCGAACTCGAATTACTACAATACCTGGGCAGCCGCACTCCAGCCGCTCACTTCCTCCTATGGCCTCGGATACGAGGACCGCTTCGGTCAGAACCTGCTCTCGTTCGCCAATGGTACCGTGACCGGCTACACCGGCGCACAGACCGTCGCCAATAGCTATCTCAAGGTCACGCTCAGCGCGGATACAGGTACCACGCCAAATCCGACCCTCGTGATCCAGGCCCCCAATCGGGTCGTCTTCCGCGGCACTCGCCGGGTGCTACCGGTGCGACTGTCGGTAAGCGGAGCCAAGCTGAAAGCCCTCGCCACGGGCGGAGCCAGGGTCGTCGTACGCGGCCACGGACCATTCCGCGTGATCCTCATGGACGTGAAGCGCCCGGTCACCATCGTAAGACTGATCGCCACCGATAGCTCCGGCCAGCGCACGATCAAGCGAGTGCGCTTCGTCCACAAGCAATAAAGCGGATGCGCTGCGGACGAGCGACCGCGCGGACTCCGCGGTGATCGATCGTCCCTCTCGCCAGCCATTCGCCCGAAGGGCGAATTCGTTCCGCTCGGCAGGGCGTTTTTGCCGAAAGCGCCGACTATTCCACCGGAAATCCAATCTGCGTCCATCGGCGCAATCTGTGGATCAAGCGAACTCCGAAACCCGGAACTTCAGAACTTCAAAACCAAAAGCAGAAAAACTTTCACCCCCCTCCTGCAACAAATTGGCGCTTCCAGAATTCCCCTCCGCGCGGTAATTTTTCGGCCATGAGTTCCCCGCTCACCCGCCGTCACTTCCTCAAGCAAGCGGCCGGTGTCGCCGCACTCGCCAGCCTCGGCCCGATCGCGGATCTCCTCGCGGCAGAGCCCACGCCTTCGCCCGCCACTTGGGATCATTTCGCCAAGAGCCTGCACGGGCAGCTCCTCCTGCCGGGCAGCAGGGGCTACATGGAGAACTACGCGCCGATGAACAAGCTCTACGCGTCCATCCGGCCGGCGGCGCTCGCTCTCGTGGAGTCGCTCAGCGACGTGCGCAAGTGCATCCGCTTCGCCAGTGAGCAGGGCATCCCGATCGCCGTGCGGTCCGGCGGGCACAACTACGCCGGCTATTCCACCGGCACCGGCCTCGTCGTCGATTTCAAGAGGATGCGCGGCGCCAGCATTGATGCCGGGAATGCGACCGTCGCCCTCCAGTCGGGCGCGCGGAATCAGGACATCTTCAACGCGCTCGCCGCCCATACCTTCGCCATTCCCGCCGGGCGCTGCCCGACTGTCGCGATCGGCGGCCTCGTGCTCGGCGGTGGCTTCGGCTTCAGCTCACGCTATCTCGGCCTCACGGCCGACCGGCTCATCTCCACGGACATCGTCACCGCAAATGGCGATATCCTCCATTGCAGCGCGAAGGAAAATCCCGACCTCTTCTGGGCCTTGCGCGGCGGCGGCGGCGGGAACTTCGGAATCAATACCAGCTTCGAGTTCCAGCTCGAGCCCGTCGCGAATGTCGCTCTCTACAAAGTCGCATGGGACTTCCGCGACGCCGCCTCCGTGCTGCAGGCGATGCAGGACGTCATCGCCAGCGCACCGCCCGAGCTCTCGCTGCGTCTCGGCATGGGAGCGACCGGCAAAACGCCCGCTCAGCTTCACGACAGCATCGAGATCTCCATGATCGGACAGTACTTCGGCTCGACCGATGCCCTGCGCCAGGTCATCGCCCCGCTCATCTCCGCCGGGCGTACGATCGATGTCTCCATCTCCGAGGTCCCCTATTGGGATGCCCAGCGATTCTTCTTCAAGACCGCGCCGGTCAACCGCTACTCGGTGAAGTCCCACTATGTGACGCAGCCGATCTCGTCGAAGGGCATCGAGATCCTCGTGCGCGGCGTCGAGCGCCGCCCCGGCAGCGGCAACCCACTCGGCGGCGGCGTCACGTTCTTCGGCTGGGGCGGCCGCATCAATTCCATCGCTCCTACGGCCACCGCATTCGTGCACCGGGACGCCATGCTCCTCATGGAGCTCGACACCGGCTGGACTGCCAATGACTCCACGCGCGTCGCCGACGAGCAGCTCGACTGGATCAACTCACTCTCCGCAGAGATCCAGCCCCACGTCTCCGCCCAAGCCTACCAGAACTTCATCGACCCCTCGCTCAAGAACTGGCGCGGCGCTTACTACGGGCAGAACTACGACCGCCTCACCACCATCAAGCGCCGCTACGACCCCGCCAACCTCTTCCACTTCGCCCAAAGCATCGGCTCCTGAGTTCGCCGCATGGGTTGGGTGAAGGCGGACGGGAGTTGACCACGAATCACTCGGATTGAGCGGATGGGAATGCGGTCTCCAGATTTCCTCTATCCGATCTATCTGTGCCATCCGTGGTTTCTTTCCCTCTCTCCAAATAGTCGGCGCTCGCGGCGCGAGTCGCCCTACCGAGCCGAAACGAAGCGCTGCCGCGAAACCCGAAACCCGAAACCCGAAACCCGAAACTTTGGACCTTGGACCTTGGACTAATCTTGGTGATCGCCAATAGCGCCGCAGCTGCCTTATAATCCGGCCACCCCCCACTCGTGCGCGTTGGGCTTCGGCTTGCGCGGACGTTCCATGCTTGATCCCAAGCTCCTCCCGATTGCCCCCCAATCGCAACCCCCGCCAGTTCCATGCCCAAGACTCTTCTCGCAAGGAATGCCGACATCCTCGTCACCATGGACGGAGATCGCCGGGAACTCAAAAAGGCCAGCCTCTATGCCGAGGATGGCATCATCAAGCAGGTCGGCCCCGCCGATGAGCTGCCGCAAACTGCGGACACCGTGCTCGATATGTCGGGGCAGATCATCCTGCCCGGCTTCGTCAACTGCCACCACCACCTCAACCAGACGCTCACGCGCAACCTGCCCGTCTGCCAGAACAACAACCTGTTCGCCTGGCTGAAGGGCCACTACCGCATCTGGGCGAACACCACGCCTGAGGCCTCCCGCACGAGCGTGCTCGTCGGCCTCTCCGAGCTCGCACTCAGCGGCTGCACCACGGTCTTTGACCACTCCTATGTCTTCAAGAGCGGCAACACCGTCGATTGCATTGTCGAGGCGGCGAAGGAATTCGGCGCACGCTTTCATTGCAGCCGCGGCTCGATGTCGCTGGGCGAGTCGAAGGGTGGGCTTCCGCCGGATGACTGCGTCGAGGACGAGGCATTCATCCTCAAGGACTCCCAGCGCGCGATCGAGGCCTATCACGATCCGAATCCCGGCGCGATGACGCGCATCGTCCTCGCCCCGTGCTCGCCGTTCTCCGTCACCCCGTCGCTGTTGAAAGACTCCGCCGCCCTCGCGCGACAGTACAAGGTCGGCCTCCACACGCACCTTTGCGAGACCTTCGACGAGGAGCGCTTTACGCTTGGGAACTTCGCCATGCGCCCGATCGAGTGGATGGAGACCGTGGACTGGCTCGGCGAAGAGGTCTGGTTCGCGCACGCCATCCATGTGCTCGACGACGAGATCACGCAAATGGCCCGCTGCGGCTGCGGCGCATCGCACTGTCCCTCATCGAATATGCGCCTTGCCTCCGGCATCGCCCCCATCAAGCGCTACATGGAGGCCGGCGTGAAGATCGGCCTCGGCGTCGATGGCTCCGCGAGTAATGACAGCTCGAACATGATGCTCGAGGTGCGCAACGCCTTCCTCCTCGCCCGCCTGAAGATGGGCCTCCTCCCGCCCGAAGGGCCGAGCAAGTACATGAACCTTTCGCAGTCCCATCCGAAGCGCGCCCACGAGTGGATGACCGCGCGCGAAGCTCTCGAGCTCGCGACCATCGGTGGCGCGAAGGTGCTCGGCCGCGACGACATCGGCTCGCTCGAGCCCGGCAAGTGCGCCGACTTCTTCAGCATCAACCTGCATACGGTGGACTTCGCCGGCGCGCTCAACGATCCCGTCGCCGCCACCGTCTTCTGCGCCCCGCAGAAGGCGCACTACACCGTCATCAACGGGCGCGTGGTCGTCGACCAGGGTCGCGTGACCACCATCGATCTCGACAAAGTCGTCGAGGAGCACAACACCCACAGCTTCGCCCTCGCCCGCGCCGCATTCTGATTTCCTTGCCACTTCCGGTCGAGGGAACACCGAACCATCCAATGAAACTCCCGGTCCGCAGATTCCACGGATTCGCACAGATCCCTGCGTTCCGGCGCCGCTGCGCGAGCCCTGCCTTCAATAAAGAGGGTCTCCCGCAGAAACGCAGAGGCGCGGAGGTTCAGAGTTTTCACCCACGCCGTGCCCGCCTGTGGCGTGGGCTCGGACGGAGCCTCGCCCTCCCATCCGAAGGATCGATCGCGCTCGAAGACACCCGGCATCTGCCGGATTCGTTTTCGGGGGTAGGGAAGCCGCGCCGTCGGGTTCCCTGGATTTCTGCGCGGTGGAGATGCCAGATGGACTGGATTTTCGGGTTGGATCGCCGTGCCTCGCGCTGGAGTTCCACGCGACATTGGAATGAGAATCTACGGAATCCGCGGCGCGGCTTCCCTACCGACCTAAAGGAAGGCTCCCGCCAAGTACGCCCGGCATTTGCCGGGTTCGTTTTCTGCGGTAGGGCGTGTCGCGCCGTCGACCGCCGTGGATTTTTGCAAGCCATGCTCCCGTTCCCATTCAGGACCTCCCTGACTTCCTGAGTTGTCGCCCTCGCCCCTCGACCTCCGCAGAGCCGTAGTCCACATCCCCACATCCCAATGTCCAAATCGAGCAATGTCCTCTCCTGGGGCTGCGGCCAGATCTTCTTCGTTCTGAGCGTATTGGTCGCCGTCGTCTTCGCCATTCTCTCCGACGAGATTCTTCAAAAGCTGCATCTCACGGAGTCCGATCTCGGCCTGCTCGGCGGTGTGTTTTTTATCACGTACGCCCTTAGCCAGCTCGTGCTCGGCATTCTCATCTCCCGCGTCCCGGCGCGGCTCATCCTCGGTCCCACGGCGCTCCTTGCAGCGGTGGGCACATTCCTCTTCAGCGTGAGCCACGGGCTCGTCGCGGCGGTCATCGCGCGCGGCCTTATGGGCATCGGCTTGGGCAGCACGTTCGTCGGAGTCATTTACCTTGTCGGGCGCCGATACGGCAGCCGCTTTGCGTTCATGTCCGCCCTCAGCCAGAGCCTCGCGAATGTCGGTGCGGCCGCGCTCGCCATCCTCAGCGCGTTCCTGCCGATCCTCGTGGACTTCCGGCTCCCCTTCCTGCTCCTCGCCGTCCTCTTCGTGGTGAGCGCCGCTCTCATCCTCCTGTTCGTGGACGATGTGCCGGAAGCGGACTCAGGGTCCGCGCCCTCGCTGCTCGACGCGCTCAAGACCTCGCTTTCGTCCACGCAATTCTGGGCGGCCACCGTATTCTACTCCGGCACGTTCGGCACCCTCCTCGCCTTTGCCGATCTTTGGAACATCCAGTTCCAGATGAATTTCTTCGCGCACTCGGTGCAACAATCCGCCGTCACGAATTCCATGATTCCCCTCGGCGTCACCATCGGCGGCGTTGTCGCCGGAGCCTGGGCGGGAAAAGTCGGCTTCGTGCTGCCGGCTCGTGTATTCACGGTTCTCGTCGTCCTCTGCTTCGTCGTACTCCTGCTCGTTCCGCTTCCGTTGTTCGGTGCGGGCGCGGTGATGTTCATCATCGGCTGCGGCTTTGGCAGCTCCACACTCGGCCTCGCCGCCATTCACCAGCACCTTCCCGCCTCCGCCGCGCCGCTGGCCACATCGCTCGCCGTCACCGCCGCCTGCATCTTCGGCGGCATCATCCAGCCGCTCGTCGGCTCCGCCATCGGCAGCCCCCATCGCGCGACGGAGCTCCTAGCCCTCGTCCATACGAGCAACCCCGAGTTCGGCACCTACCAGCGCGGCCTCCTCTGGCTGCTCGCCAGCATCATCGCCGCCGTCATCGCCAGCTTCCTCTTCCGCCCCCCAGCCATAGCCAGGGAGTAGGCTCACGCCGCAAATTGGCTTTCCAGGAGATCGACCACGGATCACTCGGATTCAGCGGATAGGAATGCGATCTTCTGATTTCCTTTATCCGATCTATTCGAGCTATCCGTGGTTACCTCACGGATTTTCGCGCCGCCGCATCGGCATCCAGCGCCGCTCGAATACCCGCGAGGAACGGGTCGTCTGTGTCCAGTCCACTCCCATCACCCCAATTTGGATCGACCTGCGGCAGAGTCGACGAGAGGTCGCTCATCTTGACGCCCCTCAGGAGATCCCGCATATTTAAACCACGGGCTGCTTTGAGGTCGCCCCGGAAACGGGGAGCGAACGGGCCCACTCCCTGGCCGGAGGGCTTATACTCTCCGGTCAGCTCTTTTATCTCTGTAAGCCGATGGTCGTAATATTTGTGGCCGTCACCGGCGTACTTTTTGGCCGTGAGCTTCACGAGGAACATCCTCCCTTCGATCTGCAATGGAGCGATGTAGCGGTAAATCCGCGGGCGCAGTCGGCGCGATGGATCGAGGAGGTTGAGTGCCGAGAGGTCCCAGCGAAATGAAACCCTGCCCTCCCGGCGGAGCGACCTCAGTCACCCCCGCAGGCGGCGAGTGCTGCATCGTGGGCGTCTCGCCGAACTGATCGAAGAAGTTGCCGGTCCCATTCCAAAGTGACGACGCAGTGCCCGCACCCGCAGGCACATCGAATTGATCGAAATAATTTTTCCCCATGTGATTTGTACCGGCGCGGTACGCCGGGTTTCTGAGAATCCACAAGAACCACGGATCGCTCGGATTTGCCGGATGGAATGCGGTTTCCCGACTTCCTTTATCCGATCTATCCGTGCCATTCGTGGTCGCTTCGTTTGTTTGATCCACAGATTTGCGCCGAAGGGCGCAGATCGAATGGCCAAGGAACTCGACGGCGAATCGCGCGAATCCCCACGAATGAAAATGCGGTTTCTGCTCCTGTTATATTCGCGAGATTCGTGCGATTCGTGGTTTCTTTCCCTCTACCGCAGCGGGGAGCTGAATACGCGCAAGGGCACGCGCACGCTGGGGAGCAATCCGGCGAGCGGTGCGGCGGCGCGCATCCAGGGCCTGCTGTACTACAACGTCACGGGGAGTGGGGATAAGCTCATCACCTTCTCGAATGGCAAGGCGTACTGGCTGAACGTGGCGTCGTGGGATTTGCTCTTCGATCCGAAGCTGACGGATGCGACGGCGCAGTTGGACGCCGTGCAGCTCGGCGACGAGATCTATCTCGCGGGCGGATACGCCGCCGACCCGGCAAATGGATTCACGGGAGGAATCCGCCGCTGGACGGGGACGGCGGTCGAGAGCGTGGATGGCGCGATCAAGGAGATCGATGTCACGGCGGGAGGCACGGGTTAGGAGGAGAGCTTGAGGCATTCCCATCCGTTCAATCCGAGTGATCCGTGGTCGCGTTCCTTGGCCACTCAATCCGCGCAAAGCGGCGCAATCTGTGTATCCCACAAACCTTCGAATATCCGCTCGCCAGGATCGTTAGTATTTCACAATCCTTCCTATCCATGCACCCCCTGCGCCTCACCCTCGCACTCGTCGCCGCATTCTCCGCTCACGCCCTGGCCGCACCGATTGACGTCACGAAAGGATTCGCGGGAGCCACGTGGGGCATGTCCCCCGCCGAAGTCGCCAAGGCGACCGGCGCAGTGGACGCGGGATTCGTGCCTGTGAAACCGGATGGCAACCGTTTTCTCCCCCCTAGACCGATCGACTCGGGTTCCCAGAATGTCGCAGATATGTCGGGCGTACCGGCGGTCATCTACTTCAAGGAAACAGAGGGCAATCAGATCACCACGCTGTATGTCTTCTACGACAGCAAGCTCACGCAGATCTATCGCCTCTCGGAACTCGACACTCTCGGTATCAATCCCCTCGAATACGTCCGGACGAACATTACGTCGGATGGAAGCATTGCCCTGGTACAGCAGCCCCAAACGCCTTGTGGAGCCTTCACGACCTTCAAAACGGGACCGAGCCCGTTATTTTCCCTGACCTCTCTGCCTTTGCAGGAATCCGCGATCGAGGCCTGGCATGCGGCACAGGAAGCGGACAAGCGAGCCCGCGAGTCCAAGTTCAAAGCGGACGTACTCCCCAAGCTCCTCGAGTAGGTCGCGAGGCAGCGCGTCGTCCCTGCTCGGTAGGGCGTTTTCGATGAAAGCGCCGACTATTCTCTGGGAGAGGCAGGAGCCATGGATAGCTCGGATCAACCGGATAAAACTGCCTCAGCATTCCCAATTCACTCCTCTCGATCCTTAAAAAGTCTGATAAATGCTAGTGCTGCAATGAGCATTGGCATCGCCTCTCGAGTTTTGCGGATCTTCCTCGCGCTGGCCGGCGCATTCACACTGCTCTCACCCCATCTTGCCGCCGCGCAGGATGACGATGAAGACCAACCGCTTCCACCTCCCTCCCCTGCCGAGATTGCCAAAATCGAGGCTCGATCGCTCGCTCTCCTTCGGTGCATCACGCCGCAACCGTTGCCCATCAATCTTCTTCGGGTGCTGAAGCCCCGCTCCCTCAGCCCAAATTACAACCCGCGCCCGCTGACGATTCTGGAAACAGCCGCCGGCACGATCCGCTGGGGCACTCTCTTCAGCCCGGGCGAAATCGTGGCCCTCGTCAGCCTCGCGCCAGCCCAACCAAGCGATAATTGTGCGTATCCTCCCCAGTATCTCTGCTATTTCGCCTGGCAAAAAGGTCGCTGGGTCTATCGTCAGTTCCTCGGCAACGCCTATACGATCTTATTGCGTTACCGCACGGATTCCCCATCCGCATTCGTGCTCGCTCGCTACCAGTATGGGCGATACCAGGGTGATTTCGTCTCGTGGGCCTACGATTCAAAGAGCCGCTTACTCGACAAGACCAATTTTGAAGACTGGGGGCCGTTTTACCTCGCGGGCAACTACCTCGTCGGGCTCCGCGGCTTCGAGCGGCGCGCTCACGATGACACTCACTGGATCCATTCCTATGCCAATGGAAAAAAGGGCCCGCTCCTGGCCGTCATTCACGATAATGACAGCGGATATTTCGATATCACGATTCGGAATCCAAAATCCGGCAGTCTCGAGAACTGGCATTTCCGTCCCGATCAGGACGATCCGAATCACGTCCGTGTCACTATCCGGGAGACAAGCGAAGGGGATGTCATCCCTTTCGGCATATCGGGCCCGCCAGCGATCAATGACGAAGACCGCCCCGCGAGAACGGGCGAGCTGACAGTGAATCCGCTCCAGCCGTACACCGGACTGTCCGATAATTTGCTCGATTCCACGATCTGCCTTCGTCTGCTCACCGGCATCGATTTCTCACAACTCGATGATGCGACTGAGGATGCGGCCCCCGATGCCCAGCCATTCTGGCCTAGGAAGCTACCGCCGCCATTTCCGACGAATGACACGCGCATTTATATGCCCATCCATGCCACGGGTGCCCCGGAAATCGTCGAGCGCTTCCAATGGCCAAGAACGGGCTCACCGCATCTCGTCGATACCCTGTTCGACCCTCTCCATGGACTCCCAAATGAGTTCCGATGTGATTCCACTGACCAACTGGGAAAATCCCCCAAATCGGGACCGGAAAGTCTCGCCGCCTTGAAGGCACGCGCTCTACGCGCTGTCGCCGACATTGATCCTTCGCGCCTGCATCCCGGCACTTTGGCTAATATCGAAACTCAAGGACATCGGGGAATTTGCGGCTCGATTTTTGGGGACGATCAACTCGGCGCCCTTGTGGCAGTACGTTCGAACTCGCGGGATTCGAAGGTCGAACTTTGCCTCCTCCTCTGGCAAAATGGTTGGAAGTTCCGCCAGGATGTAGGGCAAGTCCCCGCAGAAAGCACGAGCTACAGCTCGCCATGCTGGACGATCAAGATGAGTCCGTCGCCTCGGAGGTGCTATGTGGTGGGCACTCCTGATTATTACCCTTCCCATGAGTACGTCTCCTGGCTCTGCGATCCACGTACTCACCATCTGGAACCCACAGGGTGGCCAATGGATGCCGTCCCGTCGATTTCGGGAGACACTATTACTTTTACGTTCCGCGGTAGTCGCGGTGTGCTTGATATCCGGAGCTTCCGCGACGGGCGAGTCAGAGAACGGATCGCCACCGTAACGCAGCCCATGCCGGGACCGCCATCTCCCGGGGGGCCCGTTGTCACCGTATGGAACCATGGCAAACCCGTGACATGGCAGATCTGGAACAAGTCCCAATATTCCTACCAAGGCGACTTGTTCGCCTTGAGCCGCACACCGAGCGACCAACCAGCCGCGCATCCTCGTGAGGATATACTCGTGAAATTCGACTGGGAAGGCGTCGAAGGTTACAGCGCAGACCTCTATCTCCTATCTCGTATTACAGGTCTCGGTGTCGATGCCCTCCGTGGCATCTGGGATACCGCCCCCGCTCCCGAACCCGAGCCGGACGAGATCCCTATCAACGAAGATCTCGTGCAAGGGGGACCTACTCAGGGTGAAGAAAATAAGATCGTCCCTCCCCGCAGCGCCACAGTCACAGGTCCGCCCGATGCTGTCTCCCTCCTCCAGTGGCCACAGTCAAAGACCGACAGCCATTGATGCAAGCGCCGACTATTCCTGAGATGGAAAGGAACCGCGAATCGCGCGAATTTCGCGAATAGAGTGTTCCCCGAAACCGCATTCCCATTCGCGGTGATTCGCGTGATTCGCGGTCGGGCCTTTGGGTTGAGCGATCGAAATCTACGGCGCTTTCAGCGAAAACGCCCTACCGAGCTGGAACAACGCGCTTCCGCGCGAAAGGCCGGACCTTGGACCTTGGACCTTGGGCTTTAGGTCTTAGACCCTTCCGCCAGTCCCCAATCTGCGTCCATCGGCGCAATCTGTGGATCATTCCCATCCGATCAGTCCGAGTGATCCGTGATCGAACTTTCCCTCCCGTGACGAATTCGCGGGTTAAGCCTTCCTCGCTCGTACGGCCATCTCCTCGAGCTCCGCGGTGGAGGCGAAGGGGAGATTCCGCCTGCCACCGAATGCCTTGCGCAGCTCGGCGTCGTCTCGTGAAGACTCGCGGCCGCACTCGGCGGGGGAGATGCGGTCTGCAATGCGACGGCGGCGAGCACGGCCTTCCAGCCATTCGTCGAGCGTCCATTTCGTCTTCATAGCGACCTGTCCTCCTCGGACCATGTGCCGCAGCGGTCGGCCACCTCGGCGCGCAGACTGCGCAGCTCATCCAGCACGCCATACTCCGGCAGCGCAGCGACGCGCTCGGCCTCGGTCCAGTCCACGGGCAGCTCGCCCGACTCGGCCACGGCGAGCAGCTTCTCCGCGCATGTGCGCGCATCGGGATTTGGCTGCGGATAGATCGACATCAACACACGCTCGGCGATGAGGTCCTCCGGCTTCGCGATGGATACGCCATCGATCTCGCGGAACTCCGTGCGCGCCAATGTCTCGACCGCACCGAGAATGTCGATGAAGAGATCGTCCCTCCGATATGATCGCACCCCGCCTGTCGCGCCGATCTGCGCCATCACCTCGGCGATCACGCGCATGGGCGGACGCTGCACATCGAAGCAGATATCGACATCGCCGGAAGCGTACAGCCCATCGGTAAGCAACTCCACGGCGGAGCCACCGACCACAATGATCCGGCTGCCCCTCTCGGCAAATAGGCTCTGGAGAAGCTTCGCCATCCGCAACGTCCGCAGCGAAGGCTCCTTCGTGCCGTCGATTTCCTCGAGGCAGCGGGCGATGTCCTCCTTCTCCATGGCCCACATGATAGAAATGCCGCCTCCCAAAGGCAACCAACTCCCCTGGGGAGGCAGGGAGTTTTCATCAGCGGGAAAAATCTACGGCGCTTTCGACGAAAACGCCCTACCCCACCAAGTTTTAAGACTTAAGTTTGTAAGTTTTAAGTTGAGTGGTCCCGCGACTGCGGGACGGGACGTGATGAAACGCTGCCGCGCGAAAGTCGGACTTTGGACCTTGGGCTTTAGACCTTAGACCCTTTCGCGAGTCCCCAATCTGCGTCCATCGGCGCAATCTGTGGATCGATAAAAAAAGAACCCGGAGCCAACATGTGGCTCCGGGCTGTGCAGAATCTTGGACCTTGGACCTTGGACCTTGGACCTTGGACAGCGAAGCAGCGCTTACAGCGCGGCTTCGTAGTATTCGCCGGCCTTGTTCCAGTCGATCACGTTCCAGATCGCCTTGAGGTAGTCGGGACGGCGGTTCTGGTAGTTGAGGTAGTAGGCGTGTTCCCACACGTCCACACCGAGGACCGGCTTGCCTTCGACGCCGGCGACGGCCTTGCCCATGATGGGGCAATCCTGGTTCGCCGTGGAGCCGATCTCGAGGCCGTTCGGGGTGACGAGGAGCCATGCCCAGCCGCTGCCGAAACGGCCAGCGCCGGCGGCTTCGAACTTGGCCTTGAACTCGTCGAAGCTGCCGAACTTCGCCGTGATGGCCTCGGCAAGCTTGCCGGTGGGCTCACCGCCGCCGTTCGGGCTGAGCAGGGTCCAGAAAAAGCTGTGGTTGGCATGGCCGCCGCCGTTGTTGCGGACTGCCGTACGGATGCCTTCCGGCACGGAGGCGAGATCGCTGAGGATCTCGCAGATCTTCTTGTCGGCGAGTTCGGGTGCGGACTCGAGAGCCTTGTTCAGGTTCGTCACGTAAGCCTGGTGATGCTTGCCGTGGTGAATCTCCATCGTCTTCGTGTCGATGTGCGGCTCGAGGGCGTTCGTGGGATACGGGAGAGGAGGAAGTTCGAAGGCCATAATGCTTGTGATTGGGTTCGTCCGTCAGGCTAGGCCACCGGCCCGATGGATCAAGCGCGGAATTGCCAAGGGAAATGGGGCTTTTTCCTGATCTGCATCATGCCGCCCAAAGGGTCCTCGACTCGCTCCCGCGTCATAAAGGAAGGCTCCCGCTTGCATACCGGCGCGAGCGCGACTACGGTCCTCGGCTCGACACATGAGCATTTCCAGCATCCTTGACCCCTCGCGCACCGAGGGCATCGAACTGAGCAACGACGAGATCGCGCGATACTCGCGCCACCTCATCATGCCCGAGGTCACCCTCGAGGGGCAGAAGAAGCTCAAAGCCGCCAAGATCCTGTGCATCGGCACGGGCGGCCTGGGCTCCCCGATCGCGCTCTATCTCGCTGCCGCCGGCGTGGGCACGCTGGGCCTCGTGGACTGCGATATCGTCGATTACTCGAATCTCCAGCGCCAGATTCTCCACGGCACGAAGGATGTCGGCCGCAAGAAGATCAATAGCGCGCGCGACCGCATCAAGGATGTGAACCCGAACGTGCAGGTGAATCTGCACGACGCCTTCTTCACGAGCGACAATGCCCGTGAGATCGTCGAGGGCTACGACATCGTGATCGATGGCACGGATAATTTCCCGACCCGCTATCTGTCGAACGACATCTGCGTGTTCCTCAAGAAGCCGAATATCTACGGCTCGATCTTCCGCTTCGACGGACAGGTGACCGTCTTTGCCCCGCATCTCGGCGGCCCCTGCTACCGCTGCCTCTATCCCGAGCCGCCACCGCCGGGCATGGTCCCGAGCTGCGCCGAGGGTGGCGTGCTGGGCGTGCTCCCGGGCGTGATCGGCGTGATCCAGGCGATCGAGGCGATCAAGCTCGTCTGCGGCATCGGCGAGCCGCTCATCGGCCGCCTGTTGCACTTCGACGCGCTCAAGATGAAGTTCCGCGAGTTCAAGGTGCGCAAGGATCCGAAGTGCCCCGTGTGCTCGGAGAACCCGACGATCACCGACCTCATCGACTACGAGCAGTTCTGCGGCATCCCGCAGGCCGCCGCAGCCGAGGAGGCCGAGCCGCCGGTACCGGAGATCTCCGTCGAGGAGCTCAAGCGCAAGCAGGACGCCGGCGAGACCTTCGTGCTGCTCGACGTGCGCGAGCCCTACGAGTACGACATCGCCCGCATTCCGGGATCGAAGCTCATCCCGCTCGGCCAGCTCCATGCCCGCCTGAGCGAACTCGATACCGCCGACGAAATCGTCATCCACTGCAAGAGCGGCTACCGCAGCGCCAATGCCCTGCGCGAGCTGCAGGCCGCAGGCTTCAGCAAGCTCTGGAACGTGACCGGCGGCATCGCCGCATGGGCCGACCGCGTGGACCCGAGCGTGGCGAAGTATTAACGCCGGATTCCACCGAGTTTTTCGAAAACCGATTCCCAAGGGCGATGCACAATGTGCATCGCCCTTTTTCGTGTCGCGGCGGGCAAGGGTATTTTGGTGGAGTCCCGCGGCAGCGGACGTTTCACCTTTTTTATCTACGGCTCGGACGGAGCCTCGCCCTCTCGAGTGGGACGAATTTGCACATCAGATCGCCCAAGTCTGCACTGCGAGTACACGCGAGTATCAGATGAGAATCTACGGCGGTCGACGGCGCGACGCGCCCTACCGGCCTAAAGGAAGGCTCGCGCCAAGGGTACCCGGCATCTGCCGGGTTCGTTCTTCTGCGGTAGGGAAGCCGCGCCGTCGGGTTCCCTGGATTTCTGCACGACGCAAATCCACGCGAAAGCGAATTCCTTAGCCCAGCTCTCCCTTACCCGCCGATCGCGCCACGTAATCGCGTCTGCGCTGCCCGGCCCAATATAAACGGCTCGGGCACGCCATCCACCCACACCTGCTCCTCATCGCGCGACTGCCGAACGGTGCGGATGACCGTCGCTGTATTAAGGATGAGCGACCGATCGACTCGCAGGAAGGGGGGGGCTGGCAGCATTCGCTCGTAGGCCCCGAGGCTCTGGCAAATGAGAATCGGCGCCTCGCCACCCACGAAGACACGCGTGAAATCCCCATCCGCCTCCAGTGCGGCGACTCGGTGGAGCCCCGCTATGAGGGTGTGCCCTGGCGTGCGCAGGCAAATGCGATCGGTGGCGCGGTATGGCTGATCGTCGCCCCCATCCAGCCCGCAGGCTGTCCGCAGGCGGGCAACCGCCGTCTGCAGGCGCGAGTCGCGCACGGGCTTGAGGAGGTAGTCGATCGCATCGACATCGAACGCGCGTACCGCATGCTCCGAGTGCGCCGTGACGAAGACGACCTTCGGCTGCTTCTCGATCCGCCGCAGGAGCTCGAATCCATCCGCTCTGGGCATCTGCACGTCGAGGAACAGGGCGTGGGGCGATTCCTTTGCGATGAGCTCGACGGCGGCATGCACGCCATCCGCCTCCGCGACGATTTCCACATCCGGCAGAGCCGATAGCGCGCGGCGCATGGATTGGCGGGCGAGCCGCTCGTCGTCGATGAGCATCACACGGAGCATGGCTCTCCCTCGAGTTTGAGTTCCGCAGTCACGATGCCGTCCATCTGGCTCAGCTCGAAATGCGACCGCCCCGGATAATGGTATGCGAGCCGGCGGCGCAGCGTCTCGAGTCCGATCCCCTCGGTGACTTCGAGATTCTCCGGCAGGCGGCCGGGATTACTCACCCGAATCGTGAGCACAGCGCTCTCACAGTCTGCCCAGACGTGCAGGTCGCAGAAGTCCTCCCGCAGGCCGTGCTTCACGGCATTCTCGACCAGCGGCTGCAGGAGGAAGCTGGGCACCTGCCGCTGCCGGGCCTCGACCTCGGCCTCGACGCTCGCCTGCATGCGGTCGCCGAACCGCGCCTGCTCGATCTTGAGATAGGCGGTCACCGCATCCAGCTCCCAGGCGAGTGGCGCGAGCACGCGGTGACGGTTCTCCAGCGAGTAGCGCAGGTAGTCGGAGAGCTCGTGCACCATGTCCAGCGCCGCCTGCGGCCGGTCGCCGATCTCGGCTGCGATGCCATTGAGCGCGTTAAACAGAAAATGTGGGTCGAGCTGGGCGCGGAGGAGCTGCAGCTCGGTCCACTCGGCCTCCTGGGCCGCCTGGCGCGCCCGCTCTGCCTCGCGAGTGACCTGCGCGCGAGCCTTGAAGGCAAAGAACACGAGGCTCCATGTGAGATAGATGAACCAGATGAAGATGAACCGGAAGAGCCACTCCTCGCGCTCGGTCCAGCCCGGCATGCGCCAGCCCGTCATCTCGACGAAGCCCTTCGAGATCGTCGATTGGAAGATGCTCGCCAGCAGGCTGAGCGACAGCATCCACACCGCCGTCTTCAGCCGGAAGGGATCGCTGAGCGTCGGCCGCCGGTAAATGAGATAGAGCAGGCAGGAAATCCCGAAGGCGATCGGTTCGTGCACCAAGGTGAACCAGAATGCGCGACCGGCATTCTGCATGACCGCAAGGCGAATCACGAAATCGACAACCGCGAAGATGAGCCAAACCGCGATATTGAACCTCCAGAAGGAGGAGAGAGGTTTCCCGCCTGGCGAGGATTGCACGTCCATAATGTGTGCCCCGTCTCGACCACCGGTCAATGCCCAAGCCGCACCTCCTCGGCGCGCTCGTCGATTTTCCGGACCGGTTCGTCGAGTTGCGCACGACATTTCGGTCTTACTGCGCAAATTGGGGGCCGATGAAAGCGCGGCTTCTCTCCATCGCCTTGCTCACCCTCTCCCTGGTCTCCCCCGCTCTCGCTCAGGTGAGCATAGCCTTTCAGAAGACCAGCGACTGGGGCTCGGGATTCACCGGCCAGTTCACGATCACGAATCGCGGCACTAGCGATGTGACGGATTGGAAGCTCGCCTTCGACCTCCCCGCCACCATCTCCAGCATCTGGGGCGCGGCGGTCGCCAGCCAATCGTCCGGACACTATGTCCTCGCGCCGCTGAGCTGGTCGAAACTCATCGCCGCCAACGGTGGCTCGATCACAGTCGGATTTAACGCATCGCCGGGTAACTCCCCCGGCGCGCAAAACGTCGTCTTCTCTCCCACCTTCGCGGGCGCCACGCCCACGCCCACGCCCACGCCCACGCCCACGCCCACGCCCACGCCCACGCCCAC
>Ga0068856_100000293_pt1 | contig 54873 bp, 47 predicted proteins | sample KBSCornC62_FD_66595 | JGI IMG/M metagenome (GOLD analysis project Ga0068856, IMG submission 66595) | Corn rhizosphere microbial communities from Kellogg Biological Station, Michigan, USA - KBS Corn C6-2 | ecosystem: Host-associated > Plants > Roots > Rhizosphere > Soil ...
TGACCGTCGAGAAAGAGGTCTGCCTCATCGCCGAGCACATGGAAGGCGGCGCAATTGTTCATTACGACGGACTGTATTACGTCCTCGGCTCGGCGCTGACCGGCTGGAATCCCAATCCGAACAAATACGCCACCGCGAAATCGCTCGCCGGGCCGTGGTCGGAATTCAAGGACATCGCGCCGCCGGAAAAAAACACCTACGGCGCGCAATCCACGATGATGCTCAAAATCACCGGCACGAAAACGAACTGCGTGATCTTCATGGGCGACATGTGGCGACCGCAAGCCCACTGGGATTCGCGCTATCTCTGGATGCCGCTGGAAATCGGCGATGGGAAATTGCGATTGCCCGAACCGCGTGAATGGACGCTGGACGTGACGACCGGAGCCGCTAAAATCAAACCGTGAACACCCGTATGAAAACATTTGTTGCCTCGGCAATTTTTCTCGCCTCACTCCTCGTATCCCGCGCTGATATGCAAACTTCCATTCCGCTCTGGCCCGACGGCGCACCCGGCGCGCTCGGCACCAACGCCAACGACATTCCCACCCTGACGCCGTATCTGGTGGAGGGCACCAACGCCACCGGCGCCGCGATGGTGATCTGTCCCGGCGGCGGCTACGCCCATCTGGCGCCGCATGAGGGCAACGATTACGCGCTGTGGCTGAACCAGCACGGCGTCACCTGTTTCGTCTTAAAATACCGCCTCGGCTCCAGCGGCTACCATCATCCGGCGATGCTGAATGACGCCGCCCGCGCCGTGCGCTGGGTGCGGGCCCATGCGGGTGAATACAAAATTGACACGAAACGTGTCGGTCTCATGGGTTCCTCCGCCGGCGGTCATTTGACGGCAACGTTGCTGACGCACTTCGATGCCGGCGACGCGAATGCCAGCGACGTAGTTGAACGGCAAAGTTCGCGGCCGGATCTGGGCATTCTCTGCTACGCGGTCATCTCGATGGGCGATTTCACACATCAAGGTTCAAAGAACAATCTGCTTGGCAAAAATCCATCACCCGAGCTCGTGCAACTGCTCTCCAATGAATTGCAAGTGACCACTAACACGCCGCCATGCTTTCTCTGGACGACGTTCGAAGACAAAACCGTGCCGATGGAAAACACGATGCTGTTCGCCGAAGCCCTGCGGAAAAATCATGTTCCCTTCGCTCTGCATGTTTATGAAAAAGGCGGACACGGCATGGGCCTGAAGGATAAACCGCCGTTCGCCCATCCGCATCCGTGGGCCGGCGACTGCCTGTTCTGGCTTAAGGAGCAGGGCTTCGTGAAGGAATAATCTTTTCGGATTTCAAAGCCCCGCAGGCTTGGTCGCCGGTTCCTCGCCTGGGCGCGCGGAGCGTTGCCGCCAGTTTTCCAGATACAGATAGACCACCGGCGTGATGTAGAGCGTCAGGCATTGGGAGACGACCAGACCGCCGACGACGGCGAGGCCGAGCGCCCGGCGCGATTCGCCGCCCGCCCCGAGGCCAAGCGCAATCGGCAGCGTGGCCATCAGGGCACACATCGTCGTCATCATGATCGGCCGGAACCGCAGCAGACATCCCTCGTGAATCGCCTCGGCAGCGGGCTTCCCGCCGCGTTGCGCCTCGATGGCGAAATCAATCATCATGATGGCGTTCTTCTTCACGATCCCTACGAGCATGATGAGGCCGACAAAGCCGTAAATGTTCAGGTCCAGTCCAAACAACATCAGCGTGACCAGCGCACCGAATCCCGCCGACGGCAGGCCGGATAAAATCGTGATCGGATGAATGAAGCTTTCATACAAAATCCCGAGAATGATGTAGATGATCAGGATGGACACGATGAGCAGAAGCAACAATCCCTTGGATGACGACTGAAACACCTGCGCCGAACCTTGAAAGTTGCCGGTGATGGTGGCGGGCAGATGCAGATCGGCCTCAATTTTTTGCAACCGCTCCACCGCCGTGCCCAGCGACATGCCGGGCGCGAGGTTGAAGGACAGCGTGACCGAGGGCAACTGGCCGACATGCGAGATGCTGGTCGGCCCGAGGTTGCGCGTGAGTTTGGCCACGGCGCTGAGCGGCACCAGCTTACTTGCGCCGTTGGTGCCGGTGTTGGAACTGGTGATGTAAAGCTGCGCCAGCGCATCGGGATCAAGCTGAAATTCCGGCAGCACTTCGAAGACGACCCAGTATTCCGCCACGTCGCCGTAAATCGTCGAGGCCTGGCGGGAACCGTAGGCGTTGTAGAGCGCGTTCTCAATCTGCTGCGGCGTGACGCCCAGCGCGGCGGCTTTGTCCCGGTCAATTTCCACGGTCACCTGCGGACTGGCAATCTGCAGGTCGGTCGTCACGTCCTGAAAGCCGGGTTCCTCGGCCATCTTCTTCATCAAAATCGGCGCCCAATGGAACAACTCCTTCGTGTCGGTATCCTGCAGGCTGTATTGATACAGCGCCTTGGTGAGCTTGCCGCCAACCCGGATGAGCGGCGGATTTTGCATATAGACATTGATGCCGGGCACCTGCGCCAGTTTTTTGCGGAGTTCCTGAATGACTTCGTTGGCGCTCAATTCCCGTTCGGAACGATCTTTCAAATGCATGAACATCCGGCCCTGATTTAGCGTGGCGGACGAACCGCTCGCCCCGATCGCGGACATGAACCCCGCCACGTTCGTATCCGTCGCAACAATTTTCGCCGCCGCCTGCTGGTGCGCGCTCATCTTCTCAAAGGAAATATCCTGCGACGCCTCGGTGATCGCAAAAATCTGGCCGGTGTCTTCGTCAGGGAAAAAGCCCTTGGGAATCACTTTGAACAGAAACAACGTCACCGCAAAAATCATGAGCGAAATGACAAGCGTTGCGCGCCGGTGCCGCATCACAAACTGCAGGGAGCGATCGTAGCGGGCCAGCACGGCATCAAAGAACCGCTCAAACGAGGTGTAAATCCGGCCATGTTTCTGGCCGTGCATCGCCCGCACGAACCGGCTGCACATCATCGGCGTCAACGACAGCGAAACAAAGCCGGACACCAGGACGGCCACCACAATCGTCACTGCAAACTCATGCAGCAGCCGGCCGAGCAACCCGCTCATGAACAGCACCGGGATGAACACCGCCGAAAGCGACAGCGTCATCGAGATGATGGTAAAACCGATTTCCTTCGCGCCCCGCAGCGCCGCCTGCATCGGCGGCTCGCCGTTTTCCATGTGACGCACAATGTTTTCCAGCATGACGATCGCGTCATCCACCACGAAGCCGACACACAACGTCAGCGCCATGAGCGACAGGTTGTCGAGGCTGTAACCGAGCAGCGACATCGCCGCAAACGTGCCGATGATGGACATCGGCAACGCCAGGCTGGGAATCAGCGTGGCGGAAACGTTGCGCAGGAAAACGAAGATGACCAGCACGACCAGGATGACGGTCAAGCCGAGCGTAAAGCCCACGTCCTTCACCGACTGGCGGATGGACTGCGAGCGATCGAACAGCACCTCCATGTTGACGGACGCCGGAATCTGGGAGCGGAATTGCGGGAGCAATTTTTTGACGTTGTCCACGACTTCGACCGTATTCGCCCCCGGCTGCCGTTGCACCGCCAGCACGATGGCGCGCGTGTTGTTATACCAACTGGCAACCTTGTTGTTCTGCACGCTGTCGAACACCTGCCCCAATTCCTGCAGCCGCACCGGATTGCCGTTGCGATAGGCGACGATCATCGGGCGAAAATCCGCCGCGCGCTGCAACTGGCCGTTCGCCTGCACCGTGAACGATTGGTGTTTGCCGTAGAGCGTGCCGAGCGGCTGGTTCACGTTGCCGGCCTCAATCGCCTGCTCCACCGCATCAATGCCCAATCCGTAAGCCGCGAGCTTGTTCGGATCCACCTGCACGCGGACGGCGTATTGCTGTGAACCATATACCGAAACCTGCGCCACGCCGTTGATCTGCGAAATCTGCTGCGCCAATAAATTTTCGGCATAATCGTCCACCGTCGAAAGCGGCAAGGTCGGCGAGGACATCGCGAGATAAATGATCGGGGAATCCGCCGGGTTGACCTTGCTGTAGGTTGGCGGGGCTGGCAGGTTCGGCGGCAATTGTTTGGCCGCCTTCGCGATGGACGCCTGCACATCCGCCGCCGCCGCGTCAATATCGCGGTCGAGCGAAAATTGGATCGTGATCTGCGCGCTGCCCTGGGCGCTGACGGACGACATGGAATCCACGCCGGCAATCGTGGAGAATTGTTTTTCCAGCGGCGTGGCCACTGCCGACGCCATCACTTCCGGGCTCGCGCCGGGCAGGCTCGCCGAAACCTGGATCGTCGGATAATCCACACTGGGCAGATCGCTCACCGGCAGTTGATGAAAGCCCGCCAGACCGAACAACAAAATGCCGGCCATGACCAGCGTGGTCATCACCGGGCGGCGGATAAAAATCTCCGAGACGCTCATGGCGTTTTGGCGGCAGCCTCCGTCTTGTCGTCCACCTTCACCCCGGGTATCAGCCGCAACTGGCCGTCGGTCACCACTTTTTCGCCGACTTCAACGCCGGCCTTGACCACCGCCTCGTTTTGATAGGTGAAGCCGATGGTCACCGGGCGCTCCTCTACCGTTTGATCCGCCTTGACGATGTAAACGAACTGGCCGTTCTGCCCGGTCTGCACGGCTTGCGTGGGCACGACGACCGCATTGGTCAATTCCGACAGCGTCAATTCCACCTGCACAAACTGGCCCGGCCAGAGCCGGCTCGACGTGTTCGGAAACGTGGCCTTCAATTGAATCGTGCCCGTGGTCGGATCCACCGCGTTGTCCACAAAGGTTAGTTGGCCCCGCGGCGGTTCGCCCGTGAGATTTTCAAAACGGGCGGCAACCGCCAGCGAACCGCCGCGCATCTGCTTTTGAATTTCGGGCAGATACCGCTCCGGCACGGCAAACGTCGCGTAGATCGGATGAATCTGATTAATCGTCAGCAGCACGTCGTCCGGCGACTTCACGACGTTGCCCTCGTGGAATTGCAGGCTGCCGGTCCGCCCGTCAATCGGCGAGCGGATTTCGGTATATTGCAAATTCAACTCGGCATTCGTCACTTCCCCGCGGTCGGCAGCCACGGTCCCCGCCAGCGCGTCCATCCCCGCCTTGCTGGTGTCAAACACATCCTGCGAAATCAATTTCTGCACAAACAACTGCGAATCGCGGGCGAACTGAATCTTGGCATTCTCCAACTGGGCGAGGTCGCGCTGCAAATTCCCCTGGGCCAGCGTCAGCGCCGCCTGCGCCGGGCGCGGATCTATCGTGAACAGCAAGTCGCCCTTCTTGACCTCCTGGCCTTCCGAAAAATTCACCGCGCTGATGATGCCGCTGATCTGCGGACGCACCGTGACGGCCAGCACCGGCGTGACGTGCCCCACGGGCGGCGGATTGATTTGCACCGGAATATTTTTTAACACGGCCCGGGCCGTTAGCACGGGCGGCGGCGGCGTGGCTTTGGTTTCTTTGCCGCGCGAACAGCCATTCACCAACGCCAGCAGCAGCCCCGTCGTCGTCACCAGGAAAAGACTTTTCACAGCAGCTTTATTGCACAAATAACCGTTCATCACCACCGTTTAAGGACGAAAGACTTTGGAAATAGTTTCAAGAAACCGGGCGTAACCCCGTTGAAATTTGGCGTCATGCGGCGAACGGCCGGTGATGAGCCGGGCCAACTGCGGCAATGCCAGCGGAAACATGGACAGGGAAACCTTGGCGAGCTGGAGATATTCCGCCGGGACATCGTCGCGCAAGCGTCCCGCCTGCTGCCGCTGTTTGATAAGGGCGATTGACCGGCGGGAAAGCTGGCGGCGATCCTTTTCATCCAGCACTTTGTCCTTCACGGTCTGCAAGGATTCCCACGCCAGCAGCCTCACCCAGTCGGCATCCACGCAGTTTTGCTTGAACCACAAGGGCACGCTGGATACCAGGTCCTGATCCGCCGCCTGCGCCTCGACGCGCTTCATCCGCTCGTCAATCTTGTGGCGCAGCACGGCACGGAACAGCCCCTCCTTGTCGGTGAAATAATGGTAGAGCATCCGCTTGTTGGCCTGGGCGCGGCGGGCGATGGCATTGACGCGGGCACCCGCGAAACCACGCACGGCAAATTCCTGCAAGGCGGCGTCCAAAATGCGGCGGCGGGTGCGTTCCGGGTCGCGCACCGCAGCCCGGACCGGCGGCTTCTTCCTGGGTGGCATGGCCGATAAGTAACCATCTGGTTACTAATGCGCAAGCCTAAACTCAGTCATCGGACGGCGGGCTTTTGCGGTTCAGCTCTTCGATCTCCCGTTTCATCTTGTCGGCGGCTTCCTGGGAAAGACTGTGCGAGACCGAGATGCCAAACTGCCGCTTGAGATATTCATCCAGGCGGAGCCATTCGCCCTGAAACCGCACCTGCCCCGTCCACGCGCAGACGGTCACAAATTCCTGCAGCTTTTCCAACCGCAGGAGAATGACCACGACCAAGACCAGCGACAACGCCACCGCCACGATCAAAACCAGCGACATGACCTGGCTGGACACCACATTGTCCTCGGCCTGCTGCTGATGCTGGACCAATGCCTGCTGCTGTTCCTGATGCGATTCAAACAACACCCGCCGCATCCGTTCCAGCTTGCGTTTGCCCCGGTCGGTCAACGCGACGACCGAAGTGCTGGCCGGGCTGTGCCCGTCAGCGAACGCCGTGGCCGGATCGAACACCAGATCTTCGTCCACCATTTTTTCCAGCAGCGCCAGATGCGCCTGCTGCGCCGGAAGCGCGGCGGTCAATTTTTTCAACTGCGCAATATCATCGCGGGTGGCCTGCAAGGCGTTTCGGTATGGCTCCAGATATTCTTCACGACCCGTCAACAAATAGCCGCGTTGGTTGGACTCGGTGTCAACGATATGCGCCTGCGTCTGCTCGAACAAATCCAGCACCTTGTAGGTTTGCATCACCCAGTTGAAGGAATTATTGAACTGCCCGCTGCTCTGATGCACCAGCCAGGTCATGGCCAGCAGCGCGACCATCGGCAGGGACAAACCGAGCCAGAACAAGAGCTTTTTAGTCCTGGTCTTGCTGGTGGGATTCATTGGAATCAGCCTAAGCTTAAATTGGAAATATCATAGCACGGGTTTTTCCCGGTGCCACGGGGTGCTTTGCTCGTAGGCGTGCGCGAGCCGCAACAACGATTCCTCGCCGAACGGCTTGCCCAGCAATTGCAGGCCGATGGGCAGCTTCGGAGCCTTGGTGAAACCGCACGGAAGGCTCACGCCGCAGATGCCGGCGAGATTGCAGGAAATCGTGAAGATGTCGGACAAATACATCTGCAACGGGTCGTCAGATTTTTCCCCCGCCTTGAACGCCGCCGTCGGCGTCGTCGGCGTCACGATGGCGTCCACCGTTTCAAACGCCTTCAGAAAATCATTGCGGATGAGCGTTCGGACTTTTTGCGCCTGCAAATAATACGCATCGTGATAGCCGCTGCTCAAAACGTAGGTGCCAAGGATGATCCGGCGTTTCACTTCCGGCCCGAAACCCGCGCCGCGCGTCTTGGAATACAGCTCAATTGGATCTGCGCCATCCACGCGGGCGCCGTAACGAATGCCGTCGAAGCGGGCCAGGTTCGCCGAGGCTTCTGCCGTGGCGATGATGTAGTAAGTCGCGACGGCGTAATCCGTGTGCGGCAACGAAATCTCCACGATCTCCGCACCGAGTTCGGTAAATTTTTTCACGGCGGCATCCACGGCGGCTTTCACTTCCGGGTCGAGTCCGTCGACCATGTATTCCTTGGGCAGACCGAGTTTCATGCCGCGAATATCACCCGTCAAACCCGCCGCGTAATCCGGGACCGGCTGCGGCACGCTGGTGGAATCGCGCGGATCCACGCCGCTCATCGCGCCCAGCAAAATCGCGGAGTCGCGCACGTCTTTGGTGAACGGCCCGATCTGATCAAGTGAACTCGCAAACGCCACCAAGCCATAGCGCGAGATGCGCCCGTAAGTTGGTTTCAGTCCCACGCAGCCGCACAACGCTGCTGGCTGGCGGATCGAACCGCCCGTATCCGTGCCGAGCGATGCGATACATTCCTGCGCCGCGACCGCCGCCGCCGAACCGCCGGACGAGCCGCCGGGAATGCGCGTGATGTCCCACGGATTGCGCGTGAGGCCGAACGCAGAATTTTCCGTGGAGCTGCCCATCGCAAATTCGTCCATGTTCAACCGGCCAAAAATAATCGCGCCCGCCGCCTTAAGCTTTTCAATCGCCGTGGCGTCGTAGGGTGAAATGAAGTTGCCGAGAATTTTTGACGCGCAGTTCAGCGGCTGGTTTTTGACCGCGAGAACATCCTTCACCGCGAGCGGCACGCCCAACAAAGAACCTTTCGCGCCGCTGGCGATCAGCTTGTCCGCCGCGTCCGCCTGCGCCAGCGCGTCGGTGGGATTGACGCTGAGGAAGGCGTGAATCTGTCCGTCCACGCGGGTAATCTGATCCAGGCAGGCCTGCGTGGCTTCGCGGGCGGAGACCTCGCGGCGCGCGAGTTTGGCCGTGAGTTCGGAAATCGTAAGCTGATTGAGCATGGCAGAATGTTACTCGACGATTTTGGGAACGATGAACAGCCCGCCACCCTGCTTGGGCGCGTTGCGCAGGGCATCTTCGTGCGGAAGCGACGGGCGGACTTCGTCAGCGCGCGTCACGTTCACCATCGGCACGGCGTGGGCGGTCGGCTCAACGTTGGTCACGTCGAGTTCGCGGAGTTTTTCGATGTAGCCGAGGATGTTGCCGAGCTGGGCGGACAACTTCACTTCCTCCTCCGGGGTGAGCGACAGCCGCGCGAGATGCGCGACATATTTCACGTCAATTTGAACTGCTGCCATGCGGGGAAATTAAAGTCCAAAGACCCAAGTTGAAAGCCCAAAGTCGGAAAACGACACCGTCATTCCTCATCAAACTTGCGTTTGACGAGCGCCTCAAGCTCCACGATGGCGGCGGCGGCGTCCGCGCCCTTGACGTGCAGCGTCACTTTGCTGCCGGGGCCGGCGGCGAGCATCATCAGGCCCATGATGCTCTTGCCGTTGATTTTTTCGCCGTCCTTTTCCACGAAGATGTCGCTACCAAAACGATTTGCCGTCTTGACGAACATGGCGGCCGGCCGGGCATGAATGCCCGCCTTGTTGAGAACCGTGAGTTCCTTGATCTGGAACTCCGCGTCAGTGGCTTTTTTGGCGCTCATGTCTTTGTTCATGGGCAAGTTAATCTGCGCTTACAAGTTTGGCCAACAAAAATTATGGGGACACCGGCGGAGGCGGAACTGGATGGGCGGCAGCCATCTGGGCCAGCAGACGATTGTTCAGATCCTCGGCGGCGTTGTAACCAGATTTTCTCAGCTTGATCTGGAAAGCCGCCACCTCGATCAACCGCGCAATGTCGCGGCCGGGCCGCACCGGAATCGTCACGTGCGGAACATCCACGCCCAACACCTTGACGAATTCCTGTTCCATCCCCAAACGGTCCACGTCGGCAACTTCGTTCCAGATTTTCAGGGTGACGATGAGGTCGAGCGATTTCTCCTTGCGGATGGCCTTCACGCCGAACATCTGCGCGACGTTAATGATGCCGATGCCGCGCACTTCCATGTGATCGCGCGTCAATTCGGAGCTGGTGCAGACCACGTCCTTGCCGTCCACCAGCGTGGCCTTGACGATGTCATCCGCCACCAGACTATAGCCGCGCTCGATCAAGGCCAGCACCGACTCGCTTTTGCCAATGCCGCTTTCGCCGCGAATGATGACGCCCACGCCGAGAATATCCACCATGCAGCCCATCTCCGAACCGCGCGGGGCGAACATCAGCTCCAGTTCCAGCGTCGCCTTGTTGATAAATTTCATCGTCACCAGCGGCGTTTGGTAAAGCGGCACGCCGGCCTCGGCGGCGGCATGGAGGAATTCCTTGTCCGGCTTGAGCGCGCGGCTGAACACAACGCAGGGAATCTTGTAGGCAAACAGATAGGCGTAACGCGCGACGCGTTCCTCCTGCCGCAGTGACCGCAGATAAAAAACCTCCGCATGTCCCATCACCTGGATGCGCTTGTAGGCGAAATAGCGGGTGAAGCCGCTCAGCGCCAGGCCCGGCCGGTTCACCGTCGGCTCACGAATGGTGCGATCCTGACCGACGCTGTCCGTGATCAGCCGCATTTCCAGCGCGGTGCCAAATTCCTTGTGAAACTGTCCGACGGTGACTTGGGGGCGTTCCATAGGATGCGTTCTTGATTTTTAGTTTTGAATTTTTAGCTCAGCTTCCACGCGCAAGGTAACTGAAAATTAAAAACTCAAAACTTAAAATTACAGGTTGAATTCCGGGCCGAGATAAATTTCCCGGGCCTTCGGATCGTTCGCCAGGAATTCCGCGCTGCCTTCGACCAGCACCTGGCCTTTGTGGATGATGTAGCCACGGTCAATCAGCTTCAACGTCTCGCGCACGTTGTGGTCGGTGATCAAAATGCCGAGGCCGCGCTCCTTCAGGCGACGGACAATCTTCTGCACTTCGTAAACCGCAATCGGATCAATGCCGCTGAACGGCTCATCCAGCAACAGCAGCTTCGGACTCGTCACCAGCGCGCGGGTGATTTCCAAGCGCCGCTTCTCGCCGCCGCTCAGCTGATACGCCTTGCTCTTGCGGATCGGCGTCAAATCCAGCTCCTCCAGCAGATATTTCAATCGCACCTCGCGCTCATCCCGCGCAAGTTTGCACGTCTCCAAGATCGCAAGGATGTTTTCCTCCACCGTCAGCTTGCGAAACACCGACGGCTCCTGCGTCAGATAGCCGATGCCCAGCCGCGCGCGTTTGTGCATCGGCAGGCCGGTGATTTCGCCGCCGAGGAATGTCACGCTGCCTTCATCCGGTTTCACCACGCCGACGACCATGTTAAATGTCGTCGTCTTGCCCGCGCCGTTCGGACCGAGCAGGCCAACGATCTCGCCCGCGCCGACGTTCACCGACACGCCATTGACCACGCGCCGGGCGCGGTATTCCTTCACCAGTTTATCCGTGGCGAGCAGCAGTCCGTTTTCAGTCGCGGCCATGGCTATTTTAGAAAGTTGAAGGGCGACGCGTTGGTGCCATTGCCTGAGTTAGGTGCCTGCTTGAAAATCATGCGGTAATTTGAGCCGCCATACTGCTTCGTGACGAGATCCAAAACCAACGGCTCGCCATAAATCGTGAACTGCGGATTCTCCACCTTGGGCGACGGCTGGCCGCCGGTGAACGTGATCGTCTCGTTCGTCACCGAGTTCACCACGCTGAACGTGTAAACCGCCTTGTCCGCCGTGATATGATTGGTCTGGCCCTTGTCGTCCAGGGTGTCAATCACCACATTCGTGATGGCGACGATGTTGGTCGGACGCCCGCCGGACGCCGGCAAGTCCACCGTCAGCGCTTCGCACCACAGCTTGGCCTTCGGATCAATCACCACCACATGGCCGGTGTAAAACATTTGGTGCGTGATGCCGTTGAAACGGCCGCTGTCCGAGGTGATCACCGTCTCCGGCGGCTGCGCGGTGGGTGGCGTGTTCGTCTGCGCCCGAAGGCAAACACAGCTTCCGGCCAGCGCTAGGATGATAAAAAATTTCATGGGGGACTAAATTGCAATACTCCCGACTTGATCACGGTGTGCACGTTGTTGGAAATGATGAGCAGTTGATCATTCTGCCGCCACAAAAATCCGTCGCCTTGGACATGGAATTTGCCGTCGCCCGACTGCAACTCCATGTGGCCGGTCGAATTCGCCACCCCGTCAAGCAGCGAGAAATTGCACTGTGGCGCGCGGACGATCATCTCGGTTTTCCCGGTGACTTCAAAGGTCTCGATCTTCAACTGCCGGATATCCTGCACGCCGCCCGGCAGGGGCAAGGCCTCCGCGCCCGACAACTTCAATTTGACCTGCTGCTCGTTGGGCGGTTCAAAATACGTGCTCGAAACGAAATCCGTCGCGTGCCCCACCGGCACCTGCTGAGCATGGTCGGTCAGCACCGACAGGCCAATACCGGCTGTCAGAATCAGATAAAATTTCCGCGTGGCCGGTTTCATTCGGAATATTTCTCCACGAACTGCGACCATCGGCCCTGCGCTGTTAAAATCAGTTCCACCGCCTCGCGCACCGCACCGCGACCGCCGACGGCCTTCGTGACATAATGCGCCGCCGTCTTCGCCTCCGGCACCGCGTCTCCCACAGCCACCGCCAGGCCGGCACGCGTCAGCGGCCCGAGGTCAATGATGTCGTCACCCACAAAGCACGTCTCCGCCCAGCTCAACTTCTCCTGCGTCAGCAACTGCTCAATCGCGCCGGTCTTGCTGGTTTTGTCGCCTTGCTGCACGAGAAAATCAATCTTGAGTTCGTCCGCCCGCAACTTCGTCGCCAGCGAGGGCCGCGCCGAAACCCAGCCGACCTTCAAGCCCGCGCGCCGCGCCAGCACGAGGCCGAGGCCATCGCGGATGTTGAAGCGTTTGAACTCCTTGTCGCCGCCGATGAAGATGGAGCCGTCCGTCATCACGCCGTCCACGTCGCACAAAAACAACTTGATCTGTTTCAGCTTTGCCTTCAGCGAGGATGAAATGGGCTTTGGCATCAGCGAACGGCTTTGAAAATTTTCAGCAGGTTTTTCAGCGTCGCGTTCATTTCCGACAGCGGAATCATGTTCGGCCCGTCACTCATCGCCTCGTCCGGTTTGGGATGCGTCTCGATGAACAAGCCGTTCGCGCCGACCGCCAGCGCCGCACTCGCCAGCACCGGCGCAAACTCACGCTGGCCGGCGGACTTGTCGCCACCGCCGCCGGGCAACTGCACCGAGTGCGTCGCGTCGAACACGATCGGAAAGCCAAACGATTTCATGATCGGGATCGAGCGCATGTCGGCCACGAGATTGTTGTAGCCGAACGTCGTGCCGCGTTCCGTGAGGAGAATGTGTTTGCCGCCGGCGATCCGCGCCTTTTCCGCGACGCGACCCATTTCGTTCGGCGAGAGGAACTGGCCTTTCTTGAGATTCACGATTTTGCCGGTGGCCACGGCGGCTTCGATCAAATCCGTCTGGCGGCAGAGAAACGCCGGGATTTGCAGGATGTCCACCACCTGCCCCGCGAGCGTGGCTTGTTCCTCGGTATGAACATCGGTCAGCACCGGCACGCCGAACTCCTCGCGGATGTTGGCGAGCGTCTTGAGTCCGGCCGCGATGCCCGGCCCGCGAAATGCCTTGCCGGACGTGCGGTTGGCCTTGTCGAAGCTGGCTTTGAACACATAGAAAATGCCGAGCGATTTGCAGGCCCTGACGAGCGACGCGGCGACCTGCCGGCACAGCTTTTCATTTTCGATCACGCACGGCCCGGCGATGAGAAAAAGCCGGTTGGGCGAATTGAGATTTTTCCAAATGGCGGCGGAATTGAGCACGCGCCATTGTTAGCAGCGAAACGGCGGAAAGTAAATCAGATGTGAATTATCCGCGAACGGCGCGCTCAAAGGTCGCCTTTGGAGCTTTGGGCCATCGCGGTTTGGGCGCGCAGGAGATCGTGCAACGTCACCAGCCCGACGACTTTTCCGCCCGCCTGATCCAACACCACGACGAACTGGGTGTCGGACTCGATCAGGAGTTTTTGCAACCGGCCGATGTTGTAATCACGCAGGCACAGGGTGGCGGGCTTGAGTTTGACGGCGCGCTTTTCGGAGAAGGCCGCTTCGGCCTCGTTCCGCGTGAGGACGCCTTCCAATTTCGCTTCCCGCACCACGGGAAATTGCTGATACGGATGACTCGCCAGCGTTTTGCGCAATTCATTTTCGGCCAGACTGGTGACGATCACCGGCTCAAAATTCGCGATGGCGGAAACGGGAAATTGTTCCCAGCTTTCGAGGTCGCGCGGGGGACGGACGTGCTGGAGGCGGTGGCCGTCCTGCTCCAATAGCGCATCGTAAAAATTATGCGCGTTCATCCGGCGCGCGATCGTCTGGCTGACCAGCGCCCCCAGCATCAGCGCGGGCACGAGGGAAAATTTCTGCGTCATCTCGAACACGATCAGAATCCCGGTCACCGGCGCCCAGACCACCGCGCCGAGACAGGCGCTCATGCCGACGACAGCTAAGGTCAGCATGTCGCCGCGTGCGATGGCAAATTCCATATTCAACAGGCCGGCGATCAGCACGCCGATCATGCCGCCGAAGAACAGTGTCGGCGAAAAAATCCCGCCGCACCCGCCAAAGCCGTAGCAACTGAACGTGGCCACAAATTTGGTGATCAACAAAACCGCCGCCAGTTGCCAGCCGACATCCCCCGCCAACGCACTGGACAAATCGTCGTAGCCAAGGCCGAACACCCCGAGATGGCCGGTGCGCCAGAACACGGCGGCGCCCAAAGCCCAGGTGACCAGCGCGCCCGCCACGGGAACAAGCCAGGCGGGAAGACGCTGGTGCTGCTTCATTCGCTCCCGCAGGCCGAGGGCGAAACGCTGGAAATAAACGCCCACCACGCTGGCGATGGCCGCTACGACCGGCGTCAACAAATAGCCGAGCCACGTCGGCGACTCCACGCCGGTCAACGTGAAGGAAGGCTGCTTGCCGATGATGCCATGCACGACGAGCGCGCCGAGCACGGAGGCGAGCAGCACCGGACCGAGCAACCGGCTGTTCAAATCGCCGATGACTTCCTCCAGCACAAACGTCGCCGCCGCCAGCGGCGCATTGAAGGCCGCCGCCAATCCCGCCGCCGCGCCCGCCGCGGAAGCCGCGCGCCGGTTTTGTTTGGCTTCGCCGGTGAGGCCCGCGAGATTCGAGGCGAGCGTGCCGCCGATCTGCACGCTGGGGCCTTCGCGGCCAAGGCTGGAACCGCCGCCGACGCTGACGATGCCGGCCAGAAACTTCACGCCGGCCACGCGCCACGGCAGGAACCCGAAATCTTTCCAGAAGGCGAGCTTGAGCTGCGGGATGCCGCTGCCGGCCGCCTCCCGGCAAAAGGAGTTCAGCAACCAGCCGACCAGCAGTGACGAGCCGACGATCACGAGAAGACTGCCCAACAGAAAAACGATCAGGGAATGATGCGACAGTTCCACGATGCCCAGCCGGTAAAGCCAGTTGATGCCGAGTTGAAAGGCGACCGCCGCCGCGCCGGCGGCCAGGCCGTAGGCGCAGGAAACCAAAACCGTGCGACCCCGGGTGGGCAGCCGTTGCAGGCGCTGTTGCAGCTTTGAAAAATTCATCAAGGGTGGCGTCGCCGGAAATCCGGACGCATAAAATTCACGCTGCGTGATGCTACCTGCTCCAGCGAATCAAACCAAAAGGATTTTTTTTGAGCGGAATTTTTCCCGCCGGAATTTTTTGAAAAAAATCGAAACGCTGACTTGAAGTCTCGGCGTCAAAGAGAGAAGGTGTTTTTATGAGGTTAGTAGTTGTTTCAAATAGGTTGCCATTCACGGTTTCGTTCCAGGAAGGTTCGCCGCAGTTCAAGCCCAGCGCCGGAGGTTTGACCACCGGGCTGTGGAGTTATCTGGACCGCAAGCTGCCGGAAGGCGCGGAGCGGCCGGATTATCTGTGGATGGGCTGGCCCGGCGCAAGCATCCCGCCCGAACACGAAGCGGCGGTCAAGGCGTATGGCGAGCAGCATTTCAAATCCAGCCCGGTGTATCTGCCGGAGGAAAGCATGGACCGCTTTTACCTCGGCTTCTGCAACAAGACCATCTGGCCGCTGTTCCATTATTTCCCGATGCTCACGCATTACGAGGAGGAAAACTGGCAGGAATACCGGAACATCAACCGCGTCTTCGCCGAATCGGTGCTGGCAGCGCTGCGGCCCGACGACGTGCTGTGGATTCACGATTATCACCTGATGTTGCTGCCGAAACTAGTGCGGGAAAAATTCCCCGAAATGCCCATCGGCTTTTTCCTGCACATCCCGTTTCCATCGTGGGAAGTGTTCCGGATGCTGCCGCGCCCGTGGCGCGAGGAAATCATCGAGGGTCTCCTCGGTTCGAGCCTGATCGGTTTTCACACGCACGATTACGCGCGGGATTTTCTGACCTCGGTGCTGCGCACGTCCGGCTATGAGCACCAGCTCGGCAACCTGACGCTGCGCGACCGCGCGGTGGAGGTGGAAACGTTCCCGATGGGCGTGGAGTTCGACCGGTTCGAGCAGGCCGCGAGTTCCAAGGAAACCGAATTGCATGTGGAGGAGCTGCGCCAGAAGTGCGTTGGGCAAAAGGTGATTTTCTCCGTGGACCGGCTGGACTACACGAAAGGCCTCATCAACCGGCTGCGCGGCTACGAAACGTTTCTGAAGCTCAATCCGCAGTGGCACGGCAAGGTGGTCTTCATCATCTCCGTCGCGCCGTCGCGCATCGGCGTGGACAGCTATCAGAACATGAAGCTGGAACTGGAGCAGACGGTTGGCCGCATCGTCGGCGACTATGGCAACGTGCATTGGACGCCGCTGGTGTATCAGTTCCGCAACCTGACGTTCGAGGAAATCGTCCCGCTTTACCGGCTGTGCGACGTGGCGCTGATCACGCCCTTGCGCGACGGCATGAATCTGGTGGCCAAGGAATTCATCGCCTCGCGTCCCGACCAGATGGGCGTTCTGATCTTGAGCGAGATGGCGGGCGCAGCGAAGGAAATGGGCGAGGCGCTCATCATCAACCCGTTTCACCGCGAGGATTTTGCCAAGGCGCTGGAACAGGCGCTGACCATGCCGGCCGAGGAGCAAATCCGCCGCCACCAGTTGTTGCAGGAACGGCTGCGGCGTTACGACGTCGTCCGCTGGGCGGATGATTTTGTGCAGGCGCTCATGGCCACGCAGAAAATCGAGGCCGCCCGCCGCGCGCGGCTGCTCACCGGCAAGGCTTACTCCGGCATCCTCCAGCAATATCGCTCCGCCACGCGGCGCGCGCTGCTGCTGGATTACGACGGCACGCTGGTGCCGTTTGCCTCGGAACCGAAACTCGCGCAGCCGGACGCGGAGCTGATCGAAACGCTGACCGCGCTTGGTTCGGACCCGGCCAATCAAGTCACCATCATCAGCGGGCGTCCGCGCCGCACGCTCGAGGAATGGTTCGGCAAACTGCCGATTTCCTTGATCGCCGAACACGGTGCCTGGCTGCGGGACAGCGGCGAACAGTGGCACATGTTGAAAACCATGACCGCCGACTGGAAGGAGCGCGTGCGGCCGATCCTGAATCTTTACGTGGACCGCCTGCCCGGCGCGCTGATGGAGGAAAAGGAATTTTCGCTGGCCTGGCACTATCGCCGCGCCGACCCCGAGCAGGCCTCCATGCGTGCGAAGGAATTGCTCGACGATCTCGCGGGCTACACGCGGAACATTGACGTGCAGGTGTTCGAGGGCAACAAGGTCATCGAGATCCGCAACGCCGGCGTCAACAAAGGTTCGGCGGGGATCGAATGGCTCTCCGGCCAGGCGCCGGATTTCATCCTCGGCATCGGTGACGATTGGACGGATGAGGATCTGTTCCGCGCCCTGCCGGCGACCGCGCTGTCCGTGCGCGTCGGGGTGGAAAAAACCGCCGCGCGTTATTACCTTGTCAACCCAACCGCCGTGCGCCGGCTGCTGCGGGAATTCTGCGAAGGCCCGCGAGAGAAAATCAGCACCATCATCAGCGGCAAATAAAACATCATGCCCACGCCCAAACATACCCGCGCCGGCCTCGGCCGGGAGCCGTTCTGGTATAAGAGCGGCGTCATCTACGAGCTGCACGTCCGCGCGTTCTACGATGCGAACGGCGACGGCACGGGCGATTTTCGCGGGCTGACGGAGAAGCTCGACTACATCAAGGAGCTGGGCATCACGGCCATCTGGCTGCTGCCGTTTTATCCGTCGCCGCTCAAGGACGACGGCTACGACATTGCTGATTACTGCGACGTCCACCCGATGTATGGCACGCTGGGCGACTTCAAGGAATTCCTGAAGGAAGCCCATTTGCGCGGACTGCGCGTCATCACGGAACTCGTGCTGAACCACACGTCCGACCAGCATCCGTGGTTCCAGCGTGCCCGCCGCGCGAAGCCGGGCAGCCGCTGGCGGAATTTTTACGTCTGGAGCGACGACCCGAACAAATACAAGGATGTGCCCATCATCTTCAACGGCGTGGAACCGTCCAACTGGACGCTCGATCCGGTGGCCAAGTCGCATTTCTGGCACCGTTTTTTTTCGCACCAGCCGGATTTGAATTTTGAAAATCCCGAAGTCCGGGAAGCGATCTTCAAGGTCGTGGATTTCTGGCTGGATCTCGGCGTGGACGGCCTGCGCCTCGACGCCGTGCCGTATCTTTACGAAAGCGACGGCACCACCTGCGAAGGTTTGCCCGAGACCCACGCCTTCCTGAAATCGCTCCGCGCCCATGTGGATTCCAAATACGGCGACCGGATGCTGCTGGCCGAGGCGAACCTGTGGCCGGAGGATGCGGTGAAATATTTCGGCCAGGGACGCGGCGACGAATGCCACATGGCGTTTCATTTTCCGCTGATGCCGCGATTGTTCATGGCGCTGCGGATGGAGGATCGTTTGCCCATCGTGGAAATTCTGGAGCAGACGCCGGCCATTCCCGAGACGAGCCAGTGGGCGTTGTTCCTGCGGAACCACGACGAGATGACGCTGGCCACGGTCACGGACGAGGAGCGCGATTACATGTTCCGGATGTATGCGCAGGTGCATCAGGCGCGGCTGTATCTGGGCATCCGCCGCCGCCTCGCGCCGCTGCTGGGCAACGAGCGCAAGCGCATCGAACTGCTCAACGCCCTGCTCTTCTCGCTGCCCGGCACGCCGGTGCTGTATTACGGCGATGAGATCGGGCTGGGCGACAACATTTATCTCGGCGACCGCAATGGCGTGCGCACGCCGATGCAATGGAGTTCGGACAAGAACGCCGGTTTTTCCCGCGCGAATCCGCAGAGCCTTTTCCTGCCGATCATCCTCGACCCGGCCTACCACTACGAAGCCTGCAACGTCGAGGAACAACTGACCAATCCCCACTCGCTGCTCTGGTGGATGCGCCGGATGTTGTCGCTGCGCAAACGCTGGCGGGCGCTCGGCGAGGGCCGCTGCGAATTCCTCCAGCCGGACAACCACAAGGTGCTGTGCTACATCCTGCGGCACGAACAGGAAACCCTCCTCGTGGTCGCCAACCTCTCGCGCTTCACGCAGCCGGTGTCGCTGGATTTGTCGGCCTTCAAATCCATGGTGCCCGTCGAGCTGTTTGGCCGGACGAAATTCCCGGTCATCACCGACGCGCCTTATTTTCTGACGCTGGGGCCGCACAACTTTTTCTGGTTTTCCATCGAACCGAAAACCACGGGCAAAACTCTGGCGTGTGACACCGACGCGACCGGCCAATTGCCGGCGCTGGCGGTGGCCGAGGACTGGCAGGAAATTTTCTTGGACGCCGCCAAACCCCGGCTCGAAACCATCTTGCCGGGCTATTTGAAAAACCAGCCGTGGTTCGCCCACCCGGCGAAAACCGTCAAGCTCGTCACGGTCAGGGAACATTTCGCCGTGCCGCTCGGCGGGAGCGATGGCAACCCGGCTACGGCGGCGCTCGCGTTTCTCCACGTCGAATATGTGGAGTCGAACCCGGAGCTGGTGGTGCTGCCGCTGGCGTTGATGCCGGGCGACTTTGCGGGCGGTATTGCTAGTGTGAATGTGCCGGATGGCCGGCGGCTGGGAGTTTTGGCGGACGGTTTTGCGTTGCCGGCGTTTGCCCAGGCGCTGCTGGAACTGATCCGCCACCGCGAACGCGTGCGGAGCGAAACCGGGGAAATCGAGGCGACGCGCACGGCGGCGTTGCGGCAGATTCTCAACGGTGAAGCTATGCCGCCGCCGGCCGTTCACAACACGCCGGACGGCAATGTCACCGTGGTCTATGGCGACCGGGTGGTGCTGAAATTCTTCCACCGGCTCCAGGCCGGCACGAATCCCGAACTGGAAATCGGCCGACACCTGACCGAGCTGGAATTTCCCCACAGCCCACGGTTGCTGGGCGCGCTGGAATACACGGACGCCAGCGAGGCACCGATCACGCTGGCCGTGGCCAAGGCCTTTGTGCCGCACGCCCAGAACGCCTGGAAATTCACGCTCGACGCCATCAGCCGCTACTACGAACGGGTGTTCACCGCCATCGCCCAAGGCCACTCGCCGGAGGCGCCGCCCGCGCTCGGCCCGCTGAAACAGATGCCGTTGTATAGCGCTCCCACGGAAGTCGTGGAACATGTCGGCACGTATCTCGAATACGCCCGCCAGTTGGGATCTCGGTCGGCGGAACTGCACCTCGCGCTCGCAGCGGACGACGCCGGCGGCGAATTTTCCCTGCAGCCGATGAGTCCGCAATATCTGCGCAGCGTGTTTCAGACGATGCGTTCGCAGGCGATTCAAAACCTGCGTCAACTGCGGAAACGGCTCAAGTTCCTGCCGCCGGATCTGGCCCCGGTCGCCCAGCGGGTCATCGAATTGGAACCGGTCATTCTCCAGCATTACCGGCAACTGGTGGAACAGCGCTTCGCGGCGGGCCGCAGCCGCATCCACGGCGATTTTCATCTGGGCCAGGTGCTGTGGACGGGCCGCGACTTTGTCTTTCTGGATTTTGAGGGCGACGCGCACAAGCCGGTCAGCGAACGCAGTATCAAGCGTTCGCCCTTGCGCGACGTGGCGCGGATGGTGCGCTCGTTCCATCACGCGGCGTATGCGGGCGTTCATCAGCAGGTGGATCTGGGGGTCATTGCCAGGGAAAACCTGCCGAAGTTCGAACCGTGGGTCCGCCACTGGAACCGCGCCGTGAGCCGCGCGTATCTGCAGGCGTATTGCGAAAAACTTCACGGCTCGGGCATCCTGCCGGTCGAGGAGGACAAACTCCGCATGTTGCTGCTGGCCTACCTGCTCAACCAGGTGATGTTCGAACTGGGCGACGAATTGCAGCGCCAGTCCGACAACGTCCGCGCCCCGTTGCAGGCGATCCTCGCCCTGACGGATGAACCGATGCCGGTGCATGTCCCGGCCGGCCCTGAAACCAAAGTGACGAACTAAAACCCGATGACGATGAACTCAAGTCTCACTGGAAAAGATTATTTGGACGGATTTTCCAACGCCCTGACGACGCTGTTGGGCGGCTGGATGAAACAATTATTCGGTCCCGTGGCCGAGGTCCCCGTTTTTGGCACCGTCACGTGGGCGGACTTGGGCGTGATGCTGTGCTTCGGCCTAGTGTTCCTCCTCCTCAACGGCGTGGCCGCCGGCTATGTGCGGCACAAGCTGAAACAGGCCGCCAAAAAACCAGAGGACAAGAAATTGCAACATCACGTCTTCGGCGCCCTGGGCAGGCCGCTTTACGTCCTGATCTGGATCTACGGGATTTATTTTGCCGCCACGCCGCTGCTGGTGAAGCTAAACCTCGACGGCGGTTTCCACTTCATTCGTGAGGCGTTCAGCAAGGTGTTCGATCTTGGCGTGTTTGCGGTTTTGTTCTGGCTGTTCTTCCGGTTCACGCATGTGCTGGAAATACAACTGGCGCACTGGACCGCCAAATCCAGCAGCAAGCTGGACGACTTGTTCGTTCCGTTGGTCGGCAAAAGCCTGCGCATCATTGTGCCCGTGGTCGGGATCATCTTTGCGCTGCCCATCCTCGGCCTGCCGCCCGAATTCGCCGGCGTGATCGGCAAAGGCACCAGCATCCTGCTGATCGTGACCGTGGCGATCATCCTGTTTCAAGCGGTCAATCTCGGCGAAAAAGCCGTGCTCACGAAATTCGACATCAAGGCCGCCGACAATTTGCAGGCGCGCAAGATTTACACCCAGGTTCACGTCATCAGCAAGGTGGTTTACGCGATCATCAGCCTGTTCACCATCGCCTCCATCCTGATGCTGTTCCAGGAAGTGCGGCAGTTCGGCACCAGCATCCTCGCTTCGGCGGGCGTCGTCGGCATCATCATCGGTTTCGCTGCGCAGAAGACCATTTCCAATTTGTTCGCCGGATTTCAAATCGCCATGACCCAGCCAATCCGCCTGGATGACGTCGTCATCGTCGAGAGCGAATGGGGGCGCGTGGAGGAAATCACCTTGACCTACGTCGTCATCCACATCTGGGACGACCGCCGGCTCGTCGTGCCGCTGGGCTATTTCATCGAGAAACCATTTCAGAACTGGACGCGCACCTCCGCCCAATTGCTCGGCTCGGTGTTCGTCTGGGTGGATTACACGCTGCCGCTGGACGAGGTGCGCCGAGCCTTGAAGGAAATCATCGAGCCGCATCCGCTCTGGGACAAACGCTTCTGGAACTTGCAGGTGACCGACGCCACGGAAAAAACCATGCAGCTCCGCGTGCTGGCCACCACGGCCGACGCGTCCCAGGGCTGGGATTTGCGCTGCGCCATCCGCGAACAGCTCATCGCCTACATCCAGAAAAATCATCCGCAAAGCCTGCCGCAATTCCGCACGCAGATCAGTGGCGACCGGCCGGATTTGCTTTCCAAACCATGAAATCCATGCGCCACATCCTGATGGGCGCGCTGGCCGGCGGCTGGCTCGCCACGGCTTCCGCGCTGTCGCAGACAATCCCGGTGACGGATAATCTCTGGCGGCTCGTCGCGCAGGAAGACACGGATGGCGACCAGAAAATCACCGTTCACGACCGCGCGACGCCGTTTCAACTCCGCGACGCCGCCGGCGTTACGATTCGCACTGTCACCAACACCTATCCCCTGTCCGTCCTGTTGCAGGAACTCAAACAGGCGGACGACCAACACCAGGAGCACCTCGCCATGAATGAACTTCCCCTCGACGAAAACATCGTGGACCGCACGCACCGGTTCATCCAAACCAAGTTCTGGGACGCCCTGACGCGGCGGATTGACGGAGATCATGTGGACCAGGTGGTTCACGATGCCAAGGCCAAATCCAAATATGATTATATTTACGTGCCGGCTGCCGACACCAATGCCGTGAATTATTTTCAAGCCCTGGAAAAATATAAAAACGACCGCCACTGCTCCCCGCCATTGAAGGTCGTGCTGTTGCCGGCACCCGATAAAATCACCGGCGAATTCGTCCGCGATCTGGACGGCGAACACGGCATCCTGTCGCTCGCGCTCGCCACGAATGCGGCGGGCAAAATCTCCGGCGTGCCTTACGTCGTGCCTGGCGGACGCTTTAACGAATTGTATTGCTGGGATAGCTATTTCATTGTGCTCGGCCTGTTGCAGGATGGTCGCACCGATCTCGCGCGCGGCATGGCGGACAACCTCCTTTACGAGGTGAACTACTACGGAAAAATTCCCAATGCCAACCGCTCCTATTATCTCACGCGCTCGCAGCCGCCGTTCCTGACCAGCATCATCCGCGGGGTTTACGAATCCGGGGCGGCCGACAAGCCGTGGCTGGCGACGGCGTTGAAAACCGCGCTGGCCGAATATCAAAATGTCTGGCTGGGCCGCGACCGGCTCGTGAAAATCGGCTCCGCCGAGCTGAGCCGCTACTACGACACCGGCAACGGTCCCTGCCCGGAAACCGAGCCCGGCCACTACGACGAGAAAATCCAGCCGTGGCTGGCGCAGGTGCAACCCGAACCCACCGGCCTCCCGGTGACGCCCTATCGTTTTCTGAACCAGTATCTGTATTGCGGCCAGCACGCGGAGTTGAAGGCGGACGGCCTGACACTCGGCCAATTCTTCAAGCACGACCGCGCCGTGCGCGAATCCGGCCACGACACGACGCACCGCTTTGACGACCGCACCACGGATTTCGTTTCCGTGGATTTGAATGCGCTGCTCTACAAATACGAGACGGACTTCGCGTGGTTAATCGAAAAGGAATTTGGCGGCAATCTTCCAGCACTCGGCAAAGAATTCAGCGACGCAAATTATTGGCGGCAGCGCGCCGCCGCCCGCAAATCGGCGATGCTGGCGTTGATGTGGGACGAGCAGCGGGGATACTTTTTTGACTACGATTTCGTCAACCAAAAGCGCTCGACCTACATCAGCGCCACGGGGCTGTGGCCGCTCTGGGCGAAGCTGTTCGACGCGAAAAACCCTGAAGAATTGCAGCGCGCGAAACGCGTGACCGCTTTCGGTTGTGGGAAGCTGGAACAACCTTCCGGCCTGGCGGCGACTGCGAAAGAGTCCGTCGCCGGCGCGCGGCATCCGGATGGACGCCAGTGGGATTATCCGTTCGGCTGGGCGCCGCACCAGATGCTCGCCTGGCAGGGGCTGAAGAATTACGGATTCGATGCCGACGCCGGACGGCTGGCGTATCGCTGGCTCTACACCATTGCGAAGAATGCGCACGACTACAACGGCATGATTCCCGAAAAATACAACGTCGTCACCGGCTCGCATGACGTGTTTGTGGAATACGGCAACGTGGGGACGAAATTTTCCTACATCGCCACGGAAGGCTTCGGCTGGATGAACGCCTCGTTCGAGGTGGGCATGAATTTTCTTTCACCCGATCAACTCGGGGAATTGAAACAATTAAAGCCGCCTCCGGCAAAATAAGCCGGCTGGCATTGCCTCGGCTTAAATCCCGAACCACCGGATCGCCAGGGCCGCCAGCCCGAGAAAGAAAAAGAAACCCGCCACATCCGTGACGGTGGTGACGAAGATGCTGGAAGCCAGGGCGGGATCTACTTTGCAAAATTTCAAGCCAAACGGAATCAACACCCCTGACAGCGCCGCTGCCAGAAGGTTTAGCAACATGGCCACGCCCACCACGGCGCCAAGGAGCAGACTGCCTTGCCAGAAGTAAGCCACAACTCCCACCAGCAATCCAATCGCCACTCCGTTGAACAGCCCCAGAATCGCCTCCTTGAACAGCGCTTTCCGGCCGTCCCCCGGCGAAAGTTCTCCCAACGCCATGTCACGGACAATGACGGTGAGCGTTTGCATACCGGCGTTACCGCCCTGCCCTGCCACGATGGGCAGGAAAATCGCCAGCGCCGTCCATTTCGCAATCGTGCTTTCAAACAGACTGACGACCGCGCCGGCGGCAAAGGCGGTGGCCAGGTTGATGCAAAGCCACGGCAGCCGGCGGCCGATGGATTTTTGCCACGGCGTCAAGGACCGTTCCTCACCGGACAAACCGACCATCAACTGCATATCCTCGGTCGCCTCGCGGGCCACGATTTCCATGGCATCACTCGCTTTCACCACGCCCACGATCCGGCCTTCGGCATCCAGCACCGGCAAACCGAGATAATGATAATGCTCAAATTGTTGGGCGACTTTTTCCTGGTCATCGTTCACGCGGACGGATTTTACGTCGCGGTTCATGATTTCGCGCATGCACCGATCGGACCGGCGGAACACCAGATCCCGCAGGCTCACGATGCCTACCAAATGTTGCCCGGCGTCGGTGACATAAAGATAGGCGACATCCTCCGTGCGTTCTTCCTCCGCATGTGCGCGGAGCAGTTCCCGCACCTGGTCCACCGTCATTTCATCGAGCAAACTGATGAACCGGTCGTTCATGATGCCGCCCACGGTATCCGGCGCGTAACGCAACAAGGCCTGCACCCGCTGGCGGTTTTCAGCAGGCAACGAATCGAAAGCCATGCGACGCACTGCCGGCGGCAAGGCGGGCACGAGGTCGGCGACGAGGTTCGCCGGCAATTCAGCCAGCAGCGGGGAAAGTTTTTTGACGGGCAACACGATCAAAATGTCGCGCTGCCGATCGGGCTCCAATTCCGCCAGGGCACGGGCGGCGAGCGCGGACGGGAGCTCCGGCAAAATCTGCTGGGCCTCTTCCAGCGACAGGCGCTGGAGCCGGTCCGCCAGATCGGCCGGATGCAATTGGCGTAATTCCGCCAGTAACTTGGGGGTGACGTCCAACATAACGTGTTTTTTTTGTGAATCTTCCAAATGCCCGTCAGCTTATTCGGCAGGCGCCCGGACATCGAATTGGCCCGCGCCCTTGGCGTCAATGGTAATTTTACCCGAACGCAAATGCAGGTCGCGCTGCGGGAACGGAATCTCGATGTGGTTCTCGCGGAGTTTTTTCTCGATGGCGTAATACAGTTCGCTGCGGAAACGGCGCGGCTTGGAAGACATCTCCGCCGTCCACACGGCCAGTTCGAAATTGAGCGAGCTGTCGCCGAAACCATTGAAGAAAACATCCGGCGCAGGATCGGCAAGCACCTTGGGATGCTCCTTCGCCACTTCCGTTAAAATGTTTTGTAATTTTTCCGGGTCCGTTCCGTAAGCCACGCCCACTGGCAGCCGGATGCGCACTGTGGGGTCGCCATGACTCCAATTCGTGACGGCATGAGAGGTTAAATCGGAATTGGGGACGATGATGGAGATGTTATCGTTGGTCACGACCGTGGTGCTGCGGAGGTTGATGTGCGTCACCTGGCCGGCAACATTACCGACTTCGATGCGGTCGCCGATGGTGATGGGACGTTCCGCGAGGATGATGAGGCCGCTGACAAAATTGTTGATGATGTTCTGCATGCCGAAACCCACACCCACGCCAATCGCGCCGGCAAGCACCGTGAGCGAGCTCAAGTTCACATTGTTCATCTGCAGGGCGATGAAAAATCCCGCCGCAACCAGGAGGTAACCGGTCAGCTTGCTCAGGGCATATTGAAAAGACGGGTCGAACCGGGTGTGTTTCAGCAACCGCTGCACCACAAACCGGCGCACCGCCCAGCTCAGCGCCAGCACGAAAACCAGCCAGAAAAAAATCGCGAGCAGGGAAGCCATCGTAAACGGCTCGCCGCCCAATCTCAGCAAGGGATACTCCAAAAAGTTTTGCAATCCTTCCAAGGCAACATTGTTGGTTGAGTTCATGATTTGTCTCCCGCGCGGCCCAAATCTGACAATGAACCTTTACCGCGCTATCTCAGCTTGTATCCTCAGACACTGGAACGCAAAGTAAAATCCATCCGCCATCCCAACCTTTTGAAATGAGCATTGAGTTTGATCCGTCAACCGCCCGACAGAAACTGGCCAACGCCTTGAGTTGAGCATGCTCTTCCGAGGCCTATTCCCAACTTCATGGATCCAGCCGGTGGTGCAGCGGAGGGATGCCAATCTACGGCTCGTGCCCTTGGGATTTTTGGCAATTATCCTCGTCGGCACGTTGTTGTTGTTGTTGCCGGCGGCACATCTGCCCGGAAAATCCATTGGCTGGCTGGATTCATTTTTCTTGGCCACGTCCGCCACCTGCGTCACCGGTTTGACGACGGTGAATGTGGCGGAAACCTTCAATTTTTTCGGCCAGGCGGTCTTGCTGGTCCTCATTCAAGCAGGCGGTTTGGGAATTTTCACCGCCAGCATTCTGCTGGTGCTGTTGAGCGGCCAAAGGTTATCCCTCGCGGATGAACATACGATCCGCGCCACAGTGGGCAGGTTGCGGCAGGTTCGACCGTTCGATGTGTTTATTTACGGCTGCCTGTTCGTGATATTATTTGAACTGGCCGGCGCGGTGGCCTTGTTTGTGCATCTTGAAAGCGTCGTCCCCGACGCCTCCGTGTGGCAAAACATGTGGGAGGCGGTGTTCCATTCGGTCAGCGCATTTTGCAACGCTGGCCTTTCCATTTACCCCAACAATCTGGAGCATTGGCGCAACTATCCCGGCTTGCTGGTGGAAATGGATATCCTGGTCATCGCCGGCGGCATCGGGCTGATGACGCTCATCAACCTGCGTTACTATCATTTCTGGCGGCGCGATCCGCGCCGGCGGGGCTATCTGACCTTGCAGACGAAAATCTCCCTGTTCATGACGGCGGCATTGCTTTTGGCCGGCACGCTGATCACGTTGAGTTTCGAAGGCGGTCATACATTCACCAGCACCGGTTGGGGGCAGCGTATTTCGTGGGCATTTTTTCATTCCACCATGTCGCGCACGGCAGGTTTCAATGTCGTGGACGTTGGCGACATGAATCCGCCCACCTTGCTGTTCACGCTGCTGCTGATGTTCATCGGCGGCGCTCCCGGCTCCATGGCGGGCGGCATCAAAACCATCACCTTTGCCGTGCTGGTGCTGACCGCCTGGAGTGCGCTCCGGCGGCAGGAAAACATTCAGGCGTTTGGCCGGCGGATTTCGCCGCAAGTCGCCGGGCGAGCGGTGATGATCGCTTTGATCGCGATTGCGACCCTGTTGGTCGGGGTGGGGTTGCTCATGTTCAGCGAGCAAGGCAACGCGTCATCAAAGACCTCGGGCAACTGGCTCGCGGTGATTTTCGAAGCGGTTTCGGCCTTCGGCACGGTCGGTTTGAGCGCGGGAGTGACGCCACTTTTGACTGAGCTGGGCAAAGTCGTTATCCTCCTGCTGATGTTCATCGGCCGCGTGGCTCCGCTGATGTTATCCATTTATCTCGCGCGCCCATCCCATCCGTGGCATACCCGGCAACCGACCGAGGAAGTGGGACTCGGTTGAAACTGATTTTATGGCAAAGCAAATCATCATTTTAGGTGCCGGTCGTTTCGGCACACATCTGGCCACGCGCCTGTCCGAATATGGCTGCGATGTGGTTATCGCCGACCGTAACTCAGATCGTGTCAAGGAGCTCGCCGAAGACGGTTTTCATGCGGTGGAGATGGACGTGGAGAATGAGGATGCCTTGAAAGAGCTTGGCGTGGCCGAAGCGGACACCGTGGTGGTCTCCATTGGAGAAAACATGCAGGGTAGCATTCTGGCCACGTTGGCGCTCAAGCAACTTGCGGCCAAAAAAATCATCGCTCGTGCCCTGGACGGGAAACACGGACAAGTCCTGGAAAAATTGGGCGCGGATCTGGTGGTGCTGCCCTCGCGCGACATGGCCTATCGTCTCGCGGAACGTCTGCGCGACAATGCCGGCAACGAACGTCAGTCGTTGAGCGGTGAATATCAGCTCGCTCAAGTGCATATTGGCCCGGCGTTGAACGGCCAAACTTTGGCCGAGGCCAAGCTGCCGCAACATTACAAAGTCACCGTGGTGCTGATCGCCCGCCCCAACGGAGGGAAGGAAACCAAGCCGCTTGAACCCCGCGCCGATTTCACCTTCGCCGCCAACGATGTCCTGATGGTCGTGGGCGAACGCGGAAACATCAATCGCTTTGAGCAGGATTTTGGCTTGAAGGCTTGATTGATAATTTTTCCAGCAGAACCGTGGCGGGCCAACTCAATTCCAGTCTTCCAAGCAAACAGTGAATACCATTGAAATCTTCATCGCGCTATTGCTGTTGTTTATGGCAGTGCCCGATGTGTGCAAAAAATTGGCGCGACCGGCCTTGGTATTTCCAATGTTTGTCGTTGTCGGCATTACCCTGAGACCGGTGCTGGGCGATGACGTCGTCCGCCTTTTGACGGCAGCCGGCGAGGTGGGATTTTTGCTGCTGCTCTTTGAAGTCGGTCTCGAGATCGACCTGCCGCCCCTAACAGAATTGACCCGGCCGTTTCGCTTCATCCTCCTTTGGATCCTGCTGCAATATCCGTTTGTGTTTGCCCTGGCGTCTTTCCTTGGATTGTCGCCTGCGGAAGCGATGCTGTCGGCGGCGGCGCTGACGGGTTGCTCGGTCGGCATGGCTTACCCGGCTTGGAAACATCATCGAGGACTTGACGCCCCCTCACGGCAATTTGCCTTGCAGGTCATGGTGTTGCTGGAAGCGGTGGCCGTCATCGCCTTTGCCGCTGAAACGACCGCCATAAAGAGCGGCCTCGAGTGGAGTCTCGTGTTGAAATTATTGGGAGTGGCCGGAGTTATTATTTTTGTTGGTTCCTTTGCCCGCCATTTCACCCGGCTATTTCAAACAGTTTTGGAGTCGGCCACACATTGGCGGACGCACGTGTTGGTCCTGCTGGTGTTGATGATTTGTGCGGCCGGCGAGCGACTGGGACTGGCTGCGCCCAAGACCGCATTTTTTTTGGGATTGTTCATGAGCCGCACCCAGCATGAAGGCAAGGGCTTGGAGGAATTCACCGCCCCAGTCAGCCAGCGTTTTCTCATCCCGCTATTTTTTGTAGCCCTGGGCATGAAGATTGACACCGCCTTGTTATTCTCCTGGACTGCCTTATTTGCGCTGGGCAGCGCGGGCATGTTGCTTGCCGTTCGCATGGTGCTGCACCAGCGCTGGCTGACATTTGGAGCCGGAAATTCCTTTCTGCTGCTATGCCCTAATCTGACCATCGTGGCGTTGGGAGCGGTTACCCTGGCGGAACAGCACAGTCCCAAGGCTGCCGCGTGGGTCTTGTTGACTGGACTATTCGTTACCATCAGCGCCATCTGTCTGCTTCCCGGGCCGAATGGGTTGGAGGATCGCCGCCAGCAAGCTTAATTTTTTTTGCAAGAACCCACCCCATCCCGCGCACAGGCTGCCACCTGCGTTGACCCGCGCATTAGCCCTGAAAAATGGCGCCAAGCTTCAGACTGGACTGTTCGCCCAGTGCCTTGAAACCCGCTCACGGCCAATTCTTGCAGCCGTTCAACCCGCTATATCACCGTCCCATGCGGGATGATGGCGTCCTTCGGGATGATGACGATGCCGTCGCGGACGAAGTAAAGCTCGTGGTCCACGTTCTCCGGCTTGCCGGCGGGCGAGATGGTCACGTTGTTCCCGATGCGGGCGTTCTTGTCTATGATGGCGTTGTGGATCTTGCACTGCGCCCCGATGCCGACGCGCGGCAGACCTTCCTTTTCGTGGCGATCCACCGACTCTTTGGATTCGTAGTAGTCGCTCCCGAGGATGACCACGCGGTTGAGTTCGGTGCCGTCGCCGATGATCGTGCGCAGGCCGACGATGCTCTGGTTGATGCGGGCGCGGTTGATGATGCAGCCGTCGGAGATGACGGCGTGATCAATCTGCGCGCCGTTGATCTTGGAACCCGGCAGATAGCGCGGACGCGAAAAGATCGGCGCGCTCATGTCGAAGAAATTGAAGCGCGGCAACTCGCTCACGAGGTCGAGGTTCGCCTCGAAGAAATTGCGAATCGTCCCGATGTCCTCCCAATAGCCCTGATAGACGTAGGAGAAAACGCGGTGCGTGTTGATGGCGTGCGGGATGATGTGCTTGCCGAAATCCGAGAGCGGGTTGTCCAGCAGGTCGGCGATGACGGAACGGTTGAAGACGTAGATGCCCATCGAGGCCAGATACAAATCATCGCCCGGCGGCACCCCCACCTTGGTGCGGATTTCCTGCGGCATCTTGAACGGCTCCAGTAGCGCGGGATCCTTGGGCTTTTCGAGAAACTTGGTCACCCGGCCCGTCTCGTCAATCTGCATGATGCCCAGCGCGGGCGTCTCGGCCGCCTTCACGGGCAGCGTGGCGACGGTGATTTCCGCGCCCGCCTCGCGATGCTGCTCGATGACTTCCTGCAAATCCATCCGATACAACTGATCCCCGCTCAGGATCAGCAGATATTCAAAGTCATGGTTCATGAAGTGAACCAGGTTTTTGCGCACCGCGTCCGCCGTGCCTTCATACCACGACGTGTTGTTGAACGTCTGCTGCGCCGCGAGAATCTCCACGAAGCCGGAGGAAAACTGGTCGAACTTATACGTCCGCGAAATGTGGCTGTGCAGCGAGGTGGAATTGAACTGCGTCAAAATATAGATGCGGCGGAAGCGCGAGTTGATGCAGTTCGAGATCGGAATATCGACAATGCGGTATTTGCCGGCGAGCGGCACCGCCGGCTTGGCGCGGTCCTTCGTGAGCGGAAACAGGCGCGACCCCTGGCCGCCACCGAGGATGACACAGAGCACTTTGCTTAGGTTGAGAGTTTGGCGGCCCGTTTGTGACATAAGTTTTTACCTTTGTTGAGTTGCGAAAACTTTACTGCTGACGACCACGGCGACGCAAGCCCCGTCGCGTTTTTTGTGAAATATTTTTTGGCGCGGTTTATTCTTCCACCACAAACGGCGTGAATTCCTCCAGCAGATGCGGCGGGATGCGCACCTTGAACCGCGCGTGCTTGCCGCTGTAACGGCTCGATACCACCTGCCCCACCGCGTGGATGCGCGCAATGACGGCGGCCTTTTCCTGCGGCACGCGCAGGTCCAGAAATTCGCGGATGGGCCGGAGCTGCGTGCCGATCTCCGCCAGCAGCGGCGCGATGCCCTCGCCGGTTTTCGCGGAAATGCAGACGGCGTGCGGATACTTTTCCCGCATCACGGCGGAGACGCTGCCGGCGAGCTGGTCAATTTTGTTGAAGATCATCAGCGTCGGTTTCGCCGCCGCGCCGATCTCGGCGAGCACGAGGTTCACGGCCTCGATCTGTTCTTCGGCCTGCGGATGGCTGATGTCCACGACGTGCAGCAGCAAGTCCGCCTGCACCACCTCCTCCAGCGTGGCCTTGAATGCCTCGACGAGTCCGTGCGGCAGTTTCTTGATGAAACCCACGGTATCGGTGAGCAACACGTTTTGCTTCGTCGGCAGCCGCAGCCGCCGCGTGGTCGGGTCAAGCGTGGCGAATAATTTATCCTCTGCCAGCACCGTCGCGCCCGTGAGCTGGTTGAGCAAGGTGGATTTGCCGGCATTCGTGTAGCCGACGATGGACGCGAGCGGCCAGTTGCTGCGCTGGCGGCCGGCGCGCTGTGTCTCGCGCTGGCGGCGGACGGCGTCGAGCTCGCTCGTGATCTTGTCCAGGCGCTGGGAAATTTTCCGGCGGTCGGCTTCGAGCTGCGATTCGCCTTCGCCGCCGATGGAGCCGGTGGAACCGCGTTGCCGCGATAAGTGCGACCAGTAGCGCGTCAGGCGCGGCAGCAAATACTGAAGCTGGGCCAGCTCGATCTGCAACTTGCCTTCCCGCGTGCGGGCGCGTTGCGAGAAAATTTCCAGGATCAGCGCCGTCCGATCCATGACCTTGCAGCCAAAAATCTTCTCCAAGTTGCGCGTCTGGGCCGGTGTGAGTTCATCGTCGAAGAGGATGGTGTCCACCTCGTTCTCCTTGCAATATTCGGCGAACTCATTGGCTTTGCCCGGTCCGATGTAGGTGGCGGCGACGGGCACGGCCATCTTCTGCACGCCTTCGCCGACGATGGAGGTGCCGGCGGTTTCGGCGAGTTCTTCCAGTTCGTCGAGCGATTCGCGCACGTCGGCGGTGCTGCGTGACTTGAGTTCTACGCCAACAAGGAAAACGCGGATGGAGCGCGTGTCGCGGGTCTGGATGAGTGATTTCAAATGTTCGTGGCGCGAAGTCTAGCAGAAGCCGGGACGGACGAAAGCGCGGACTGACAGGAACCGGAGCTTCCTGGAATAAATGTTCACTTTACAATCCGACATCATCACGCAACTTAACCGCATGAAAATTTTGAATCGAAACCATTACCTGCCGGGCGACGTCTGGCCCCGCATGAAAATGCTCTGCTTCGCCGCCCTGCTCGCCTCGGCCGCAACCGGCTTCACCCAATCCCTGCCCCCGATTGCACTCCAGCGGGTGCTCCCCAAGCTCACCGACGAACGACCCGTTTGGATGAGCGAGGCGCCGGACGGCACCGGACGGCTGTTTATCGTTTATCAGGACGGCAAAATCCTCGTCGCCAAAAAAGGTTCCGATGGCGGCGCGGCGAAGGAGTTTTTAAACATCGTGGAGCGCGAGCCGCATTTTGACAACGAAGACGGCCTGTTGAGCCTCGCGTTCCATCCCGGCTTCAAGACCAACGGATTGTTCTACGTCTATTACAACCAGAAAAATCCGGCGAACCAGAATTCCAAGCCGCTGAACTTTCCGTATCGCAGCGTCATCAGCGAATTCAAGCTCTCGGCCGCCGACCCCGACCAGGCGGATTTGAAATCCGAGCGCATCGTGCTCCAGGTGCAACAACCGTTCGGCAATCACAAGGGCGGACAGGTGAGCTTCGGACCGGACGGCTATTTATACCTCGGCCTTGGCGATGGCGGCGCGGCGGATGATCCGTTCAACAGCGGCCAGAGTGTGTCCACCCTGCTGGCGAAAATCCTGCGCCTTGACGTCAACGGTCGGCAGACCGTGGGCCGCGCGCCCAACCAGCGTGAAATCGGCTACAGCATTCCCAAGGACAATCCGTTCGTGAAGGAAACCGACATGGGCGATCGCGGCGCCCGCAAGGAAATCTACGCGCTCGGCCTGCGCAATCCGTGGCGCTTCAGTTGGGACCGCGCCAACGGCGCGCTCTGGTGCGGCGATGTCGGCCAAAATCTCTGGGAGGAAATTGACCTGATCGTCAAAGGCGGCAACTACGGCTGGAACGTCCGCGAAGGCGCGCATCATTTCAAGCCCGGTCCGGAGGGCGCGAAATACATTGAACCGGTCATCGAATACCCCCACCAGACGAAGCTTCAATCACAAGCGCTGTTTCCAGATCACGGCATCGGAGTGTCCGTCACCGGCGGCTATGTTTACCGGGGCAAAAAGTTTCCGGCACTTGACGGCATCTACATCTATGCCGATTACGGCTCCGGCTCGGTGTGGGGATTGCGTTACGATTACGACACTAAAAAGGTCACCGCGCACGGCAAACTGCTGCAACAGCCCAACAACATCTGCAGCTTTGCAGAAGATGCGGATGGCGAGCTTTACACGCTGATGCAGGACGGAAAAATCTACCAGATCACCGCGCCATAAAAACCGCGCAGGCGAAATTCAAAAACCGGCGGAACGCATGTTCCGCCGGTTTTTCTTTGAAGATGTCACGCCGCGATCTTCAAATGCGAGAGGCGGAAGACCGCGCCGCGCGGCTCGTTGCCGAGGCAGGCGATTTCCCAGCCGTGCGCGAGGACAATCTGCTGCACCACCGCCAGGCCGAGGCCGGTGCCCTTCTGGTGCGTGGTGAAATACGGCTTGAAAATTTCCTGCCGGCGTTCGGGCGGAACACCGGGGCCGTTGTCACGGATTTCCAGAATCGCCTCGACGGCGTTCGTGCGCTGAACGCGCAATTCAATTTTCCCGCCGATGTCCGCCGCTTGAATCGCGTTGAGGATCAGGTTGAACAGCACCTGCCGCAGCAGTTGTTCGTCCGCCTCGATGGCCAGCGGTTCGCCGGTGACTTCCACGGCAATTTTCTTTTCCGCCAGGTCGTGACCAAGCGTGCGGATGATTTCATTGCCGGCGGTGACCAGCGAAAGCTTCGTGCGGCGCACTTCGCGGGGTCGCGAGTAGTTGATGAACTCCGTGAGCTGCGCGGTGACCTTGTCCGTCTCGTCCACGATCGTCTTGGAGCGTTCGCGCACATCGGGCGACGCATCCGGCAGCCGCGAAATCATCTGGGCCAAGCCGCGGATGATGTTGAGCGGATTGCGCGTCTCATGCGCGAGACCGGCGGCGGCCAGGTTCAATTCCTTCAGATGTGAGTTCTGTTCGCTTGCCCGGACGAGACGAATTTGGAGGTCGGCGGTTTTGCGGGTATTGCGCCAGGCGAGGCCGGCACCGAGCGCGGAAATGGCGGCAAAAAAACCGATGATCCCGCGCAGCCACCAATCCTGCGTGCAGATGGCACGGTAATTCTCAGTGGACATCGCCAGCACCAGACCATGCAGTTCGCGCTTCGCAATGAGCGATTTGAATTCCTCGTCCGACATCCCGCGCATCCAGGGCGGACGATGCGAACCGCCCCGCGGACGCTCGCTGCTGTCGTTGGGCGGCGGCGGGGGCGAGATCACTTCGCCGTGCTCATTGGTAAACGGCGGCGGTAAATTCGTGGAGGCAAATCCCAGACCGCCTGCCTGGTTGGTTTCGCCGGAACGCGGTTCGCGGCGGGGAAAATCGCGCCCATCCCGATTGTCGCGACCGCGCGCGCCCTCGTTGGTCATCAGGTTGCGGAACGGCGGGATGACGACCGTGGCATTGTTGGTGTTTCCTTCTGGACTGACGCTGGCGCCGGCCATGGGCAAAACGAATGTCACATAATCATTCGACCAGCGCTCGCGGTCGGCCAGCGTTTCGCGGGCAATCAGATTCGTGTTCCCGGCGGTCACCACGGGGTCGCCTTCGGTGTTCAGCAGGCCGAGGGCGAGGAGGCCGTTGGAATTGAGGATGGCGTTGGTGTGGTTGCTGACCAGTTCGTTGAGCACCGGTTCGAGCCGGTCTTGAAACAGCGCGCCGCGAAAACGCAGCGCGCGGGTGACGGCGCTCAAGGTGCTGGCGATCTCGCGGGAGCGGTTGCGGAGGTCGGACTTGCCGGCCTCGACCACGCGCAGGTGCTCCTCCACCTGCCACGCAGCGACGAGCAACCACGCCCCGGCAAGCAGGCCGAAAACCAGATGGCGGCGGCGGTTCAATTCCATGGCAAATCAGTGTGTCGGCGGCGGGTAAAAAGACAACCGCCTAATTTTTCTTCACCGGCAGCCGGTCAATGAACCGGTTCAGTTCCTGTTCGTTGATGCCATTGGTGATGATCTGCGAATTGATCTGCTCATGCGACGTCATGGCTGTCAGTTGCTCCGGCGCCCGCACGATGTGCGGCGTGACAAAGATGAGCAATTCGCTCTTGTTTTCAGTCTTGGAATTGTAGGTGAACAGTTTGCCGAACAGCGGAATATCTCCGAGCAGCGGAATTTTGCTTTCGCTGGACGACTTGTCGCTGCCGATGAGGCCGCCGATGACGACCGGTTCGGCGTCCGGCGTGACCACCACGGTATTGGCCGAGCGGGTGTTGATATTCGGCGCATAAACCGGCGTGCTCAACAACCCGCCGCTCGTGGCAATGATCTGCCCGGGCGTGGAGGTGTCCACCGACGTGATCCGCGGCTGCAGGATCATTTCAATGAGGCTGTTCTCACCGATGAACGGCGTGACGTCGAGAATGATGCCGACGTCTGTGTAATTGCCGTTGATGATGGGTGTCGTGGTCGTGCCGGAGGTGGTGAACGAAACGCCGCTCGGCAGATAAACCTGCTGGCCCACGACGATCTCCGCCATCTGCCCGTCCCGCGCCAAAATGGACGGCCGCGACAGCACCTGCGCCTTGCCGGCGGTCGCGATGGCTTTCAACGTGGCCTGATAATCGGAGCCGACGATCTGATAGAAGCCGCCGTTTGGAGACGCCGGCACCGTGTTCAGCGGCTGGCCGTTGCCGCCAAAGTTATTGTTCACCGCGTTGATGCCGGTGAACCCGAACACCTGTGCCACGCTGCCGGTGGTGGAGTTGCCCAAGCCCTTGGTCCAGCCGCCCTGCACGCCCAGCTCGGAGGAATTCTGCCGGTTGATTTCCATGAACACGACCTTGATCAACACCTGCGGCTTGGGCACGTCGAGGTTCGCCAGCACGTTGCTGATCTGCATGCGCGTCGCCTCGTCCGCGATCACCACGATGTTGTGCGTCTCCGGGTCCACGGAGATGGTGGCGGTGCCGACCTTGCCGTTGCTGTTGTATTGGCCGGCGGTGGAACTGCTGGCTGCGTTGTTGCCGCCGCCGAAGCCGCTGAAACCGCCAAAACCGCCGAAGCCGCCGCGCGGCTGCGCGTGCAGTTCAACCGCCGCGCCCAGCAACAGCGCCAGCGCCCCGGCGAACGTTTTTTTGAAATGAGTGTTCAACATATTTTTCCTAAAGGTTGGGGTTCACGGAAACCCGTTAAAATTGCGACCCGCCGCCGGTGCGCCCGCCCGTGGTGCCCGCGCCATAACCGGTGCTGCCCGAATTTGCCGAGCCGGTCGTGGTGTTGTTGTTCTGTTTGCGCTGCATCAACGCGCTGTTCTGCGACGAGCTGCTGGTGCCGCTGCGCGACGTGGTCGTGCTCTGGAACATGCTTTGCAGCACCTGCACCGCCTGCTGCGGATCGGCATTGTTCAGGCGGAATACCGCCACGTTCTGGTCGCGATCCGAAGGCACGTCAAGGCTCGACATCATGCCCGCGATTTGTTCCATCAAATCCTTCGGGGCCGTCACGATGACCGCTTGGATGCGGGCGTCGGGCACCGCCGTCACCTGCGTCGCCTTCTTGACGCGGTCGTTGGAACTGCTGCTGGCAGAATTTCCGCCCCCACCACCGCCACCCATCATGCGCGAGAAAAATCCGCCGCCGGAAAAGCGCGTCGGCGTCTGCGTCCCGCCGGAACTGCTGCTGGGAAACACGCTCGCCAGCTCCGACGCCACGTCCGTCGGACTGGCAAATTTCAAACGAAACACCCGGATCTCCGTCTCGGCCTCTGCACTGCTGTCAATCGCCTTGATGATTTCGGTGAGGTGCCGGATGTTCGCCTGCGTGTCGGTGATGACGATGGAATTGCCCGCCTCGTTCGCCACGACCGTGGCCTGCGGTGAAACAAACGATGTCAAATCGGAAACCAGTTGCCGCGCCTCGACGAAGCGGATGGGAATGATCTGCGTCACGATCTCCGCATTTTTCGGAATCAAGTCAGGGTTGTTCCCGCTCTTCACCGGGATGTCGCGCGTCTTCGCGTCGTTCTTGTCCACGATGGTCAGCGTGCGACCGTCGCGGATGGCGGCATAACCGTTCTTGTTCAGGACGGAATTCAGCAAATCCACCGCCTCATCCTTCGTCATCGGCTGGCTGCTGATGACGCTGACGTTGCCGTTCACGCGCGTGTCCATCACGATGATAAACCCCGCCGCGTCGCTCAAATAATGCAGCACCATCTCCAGCGGCGCGTTGCGGAAATTCATGCGCAGCTCGTTTGGATTGTTCGTGCCGCTGGCGTGTGCCGGCGGCGTGAAATCCGTTTGGATATCACTCTCCGCCACTTGCTTTGACTGGCCCGGCAAAATCACCAGCGGTTCCGTCGCCGGCTTGGGTTCGGTGGCGGTATCCGTCGTCGGCTCCGGCGGCGTGGTCGCCTCGGTGACGTCCGCCGTGCCATTTGTTGATATCTCCTCGGGTGGTGGCACCGTCGCGTCGGGCGCCGTCTGCTCCGGCGGCGGTGGCGACGTATTGTCGCCCGGCGTATCCTGGGCGACAGCGGAAACCAGCATTCCCGCCGTGCCCAACGTGAGTAGGCTCAAGATAATTTGTTTCATTTGGATTCCTGTTCTCGTTTCTCCATTAATCGTTTCAAAATGTCATTCGGCGCGCTGGCCGAAGCCGGCTCGGCAGGTTCGCCATTGCTCGTGGAACTGCTTTCCGTCGGGACGTCGGCGGTGGATCCGGAAGAGTTGCTTCCCGCCGGCACCTCGCCCTGCCCCTCCAGTTGCCAGCCGCCGGTTTCCTCGCGCATCACGTCGCCGACCTTTAATTCCAGCTTTTGTTTCTTGTCGGCGGATTCCAGCGTCACGCGGCCGTAACTGATGTCCGTCACGGTGTAGCCCGCGATCTTTTGCGAGGCTTGCAGCGCCTTCTTCAATTCCTCGCTGTTGCCGCTGAAGAAAGCAAACATCCCCTTCTCGTATTCCATCGTGCCCACCAGCGTGAACGCCGGTGCCGACGACGACGCGCGCGTCCGCGTCCGCGTCGTGGTCCGCGTGTGGGAGGAGGTGTAATGCGGCTGGCGGCTCGGATCAAAAATGTTCCGGTCCGTGACAAACTTGCTGAACGCCGCGTAATCCGTCGGGCCGGGAATGTTTTTGTTCGTCTGCGCGGAGGCAAGACTGACGGCGGCCAACAGTGCCAGCAGCGTGGCGCAACCAGGGCGGAATGGGAAAACATCCAATAGCCAACAGCCAACATCGAACCGCCAATGGGCGCGAACACCCGCTGTTTTGGATGTTGGTTGCTGAATGTTGAATGTTGAATGTTTCTTCATCGCAAGCCGTTTCATTTCTTCGCCTCCGTCAAGAGCGCCAGCCCGTTGAGTTCCAGCCCCAGCGTCAACTGCTGGCCGGAAGCATCGCGCGAGGTCAATTCCATCGCGTCCAGCCGCAGCGCCATCGGGCCTTTTTCCAGGTCGTAAATGAATTTGCTCAAGGTGCCTAGGTCGCCCGCCGTCTCCACGCGGCACGCGAGCGTCAGGTAATTCGTCGAATCGCTTTTCCACTGCGGCATGACGCTCGTGAGTTCCACGCCGCTGTTGTGCGCCCATTCGGAAACGGCCTGCAACAGATTTTGCTCCGCCAGCGACGTGTTCGGCGGCAGCGCATTCTGGCGCATCCCGTCCCAGCGGCTGCGGATGCCCGCCTCGCGTTTGATGAGTTGCCGGCCTTCGGTGACTTGCGTTTGCAATACCTTGATCCGCGCCTGCCGCGACGACCACCAGCCGCCCAGCGGCGTAAAAATAAAATTCACGCCCACGAACAGCGCCGCCGCCGCGATGGTCAGCACGACCAGGAATTGCTGGCGATTCTCAATTTTCACTGCCGCCTCCGTTGTTAAAGTTGAAACCAAACACAAATTGCATCGGCGACTTGCCGCGGATCTGCTCCAGCTTCACGCCCGTCACGCCGTCCGCCGTGCGCAGCTTGGCCTGCACCGCCAGCAGCGCCGTGTAATCGCGCGCCGTGCCGGCGCACGTCACCTTGCCGCCGTTGCGGACCTCGATGTTTTTCGCCGTCACCGAGCCGTCTTCGGGAAATGCCAGCGACAACTGGCGCAGCACTGCAAGATTCTTGAAGGTGCCGTCATACCACGAACGATACTGGCGGATCTCGTCCTGCACGGTCGTCAGTTCGCCGACCTTGGCTTCGATCTTCGCCCACTGCGCACGCAGGCTCCACAGTTGATACTGCTGCCAGCCGAACACGCCGAGAAACAACACCAGTGCCAGCGCCCCCACCGCGCCCGCCGTGCGCAGCGGGCCGGAGGAATATTTCGTGACGAACTGCTCCACAAAGCCCGGCTTCGGCGGCAGAAATTCAAACGCGGGCTTCTGTTCCGTGAGCAGCCGCGCCGCCAGACTGAACGCGGCGGAAACCGGCGCCCCTGCCGGCAGCGTCACGCCAAATTCACCTGGCGCATACGCCGAAACCAGCTCCACCTTGAAACCCAGCGGCTCGAACTTCAATTCCAGCTCGTCCGCCAGTTGCTGCGCCAGTTCGCGCGGACCAAAAACGCGGATGCGCTTGACCATCGCGCGCAATTCCGCCGGCAGTTGTCCCAGCGTGATGCGCGTCTCGCGCGACACGAGTCCCGCGTGCAACGTCATCCGGCCGGCCTCGTTTTCCACCGCGCCCTCCAAGGCGCGCAACGCGACCACGCCGCCACCGGTGATCTGCAGGCGGACGTTGGTTTCGCCGATCACCAGCGCGAGCACCCCGTCCGATTTTTCTTTCGCCGCCGGTTGCAAGGCCGAGACCCCGAGCGCAAAACTGGCCGGCTTAAGCTTCGCCGCCGCGAGGACCTGCTCCAGCGCCACGAGATGCGGACTCGGAATGCCGGCGAGCAAAACAAATTTTTTATCCCCGGCCAGCGGCGTCCGCGAATCGCCGATTTGCAACGTCGCCACGTCCGCATGGAAATTGCGCTCCGCTTCCATCTGCAAGAGGCTCGTCGCGTCCGCCTCCGGCAGCGGCGGCAGTTCCGTCTGCGCGGTCAACACCCATTTCAGCGGCACGCCCACCACACAGTCGCGCTCGCGCACGCCGGCGGCGTCGAGCTGGTTGCGGATCTCGCGGCCCACCAGATCCGGCGCGGCGGTCAGCGGATCCAGCGTGAGCGCGACGGAAAACTGTTGCTGCAGCTGGAGCGAACCGTTCGTGCGCTTCAGCACGACGCCGTCCAGCCGGCTGCCGTCCAGCGCCAGGCCGAGCACGGACGAAAGCTTCTTCGGCTTGCCGAATTTGAATTTGAAATTAGGTTTCATTGCGTGTCTTTCGCGAGCAAATTTTCCCGGGCCTTGTCGCCCAGCGCCCAGCCGAGCCGGCTCAGATCCTGCCGATACAAAATTTTCGGCGTGCCGTCGCTGACGTCGAAAACGAACTTCACCCGGCGAAAGCCGCGTCCATAGGGGCCGACCGCCGCGATGTCCGCCGTGAACTGGTAACTGCGCGTGGTCACGTAATTGCCGCGTGCCAGCGCCGTGATGACCGGGCTGTTATTGCCGAGCGCGTCAATGATCCAGGCGATGGAACCGAGATTGCTCGCGTTCTGCTCGCGATAGGTGATCAGCGTCTGCGCCGCGCTCAAGGCCGTTTGCTCATCAACGCCCCGGCCCATGAACAACGCCGTCAGCACGTCCACACCGGCGGTCTTGACGTTCACGCGCCCGCGGAAATAGACGTTGGTGCTGGTCGTGAGGTCGCCTTCGAGCTTGGCAAAGTCGTCCGAACTCATGCCGGCATTCTTGATGCGCAGCGCGAGATCGAGCAGGCCGTTGCAGTTGTTGACGGCGTTGGGATTGTTTGGATTCGGATGGATGCTGCGGTAAAGCGACTGCGCCATGCGCGCGGCGTTGGCGGTGCCGGCGCTTTGAAACAGCGAGCGCAACTGCGCTTCCGTCGCCGTGTTCACGTTGGTCAGCGACGTGCCATCGGAATGAAAATTCGGCTCCCGCGTATAGACCGTCGTGTATTCGAGCAGGCCGGGATCGAGTTCGCCGTTGCTGTTCAAATCCTTTTCGTTCTTGTCGAGGATGCCGTTGCGATTGACGTCTTCACCCGCCAGAAAACCCGGCGTCGCGCCATAAACCAGCCGCAACTCATCCACCGTTTCAAACGGCGCGTATTTCGGGTAATAACCCAGCGCGGCGTAGTTCAATGAGACGGTGCCGTTCGTGCCGCGCCAGTCCATGATGGCGTCGGCAAAATCCGTGCTCATGTCCGGCAGATATTGCAGGACGTTCGTGCTGGCGTTGTTCAGGCTCAATTTGCCGCCTTCATCCACCAAGCCGTAATACGGATCGCTGGAACTTTTCGCCGACGGATCGCGACCGATGACCCAGAATTTTGCGTCGCCCACCGGAACCGCCTCGCATTTGAACTGCGTGTTGTCCGGCACCGCGCCGTTCGTCGCGAAATTCAGAAGCGCGTAAGCGACATAACGCGCGCCGCCTTCAATGGCCTGATCCGCCGCGAGACCGCTCACGCGGTTGTCGGACGCGCGCAGCTCGTATGTCATCTGGTTCGCAAAATACAGCGCGATGCTGACGAGGCCGATGCACACCCAGAGCACGATGATCAGCACAGAACCATTTTGAGACTGTTTTGAGGAACGGGGGAAACATCCAACATTCAACCTTGAACGCTCAACCTCCAAGGCATGCAAACCCCGGACGCGCTTCGGCGCTCGGTGTTGAATGTTGAATGTTGAATGTTGAATGTTCATTTCCGTTTCAGCCTCCGGTGCTGGTCAAAACCATGTTCGTCCGCGACACCGAATCAATCGGCACCACGAGTTGGATCGGGTCGGTCAGGTTTTTATTTTGGCCGGCCATCAAAATCTCCACGCGCACGGCGAGCGGCAGGTTGGTATGCACCGAAGTCACGTCGCTCGTATCCCACGCGTCCTGCCAAGTCGAGCCGTCATAGCACGAGACTTTCACGCTCTCGACACCGCTCAGCATGAGCTGCTCCTCCACGTCCGGCGTGGCCGTGGTGGCCAATAGATTCCGCGTCACGGTGCGATACAAATCGCGCTGGCCGGACGTATCGGTGGAATTTTTCAGCCCGTAGGTCACGCGCTGGATGTCGGCCCACGGCGAATTCACGTCCAGCGCGCCCGTCGCGGTGCACATTTCCACGGCCACCGGCTCGCCCACGCCGGGGCTGCTGATCGTGCCCGCCCGGAAGCTGCCGGACAAAATCTTGCTCGTGCCGTTCGTCGGCGTCACACAGCATTGCAGGTCGCGGCGAAGGAACGTCATCGCCTGGTCAATCGGCGTCGCGGCGTCCACCACGCTCACCGTCGTCTCGCGCAAACGCAACGCGGTGAACAGCACGGCGTTCACCGCCACCAGCACAATGGCCGACACGCCGATGGCGAGAATCATCTCCACCAGCGTGAACGCGCTCTGTTTGTTGGTTCCAATTTTCACTGCGTAAAATTATTTGCTGCTGCTGTTCATCGTGGACGTCGTCAGCCCCGGCTGCGCCGCTAGCGTGCTCAACTTCACCGAATATTCCTTCGCCTGGGCGGTGAATTTCACTTCCACCGTCACCACCGACATCGCCGCATCTTCCGGCCAGCTTTGGCTCGACAGCGTCCAGTTGAACTCGCGCCCGCCTTCGGTCGCCGTGCCGTTCTGCGAACCGTTGCTCCAGTTCGTCGTCACCAGGCTCTCGTTCAAAATCCGGTCCGCGATCCGCCCGGCCGAACCTTTCCGCGCACCAACCTCGCCCGCGAGGCTCGCCACGTGCATCGCCTCCACCGCCGCCGGAATGACGATGGCGAGGAACAACAGCGCCGCCAGCACCTCGGCCAGCGTGAACGCAGCATTGTGACGCGTGACGCGTGACGCGTGACGCGAAACACCGCGCCGCACGCCGAACGCATTCACGTCACCCGCCACTCGACACTTGTCACTTTTCTGTGTCGCGAATTTCATAACCAAGCCGCGTCTTGCCCAGCACCAGCCAGCGGGCGAACCCGGCGGAATCCTGCAACTCCAGCGCCGACGGGCTGTTCTCATCCACCGTGCCGTCCGCCAAAAATTTGATCGCCGGCAGATTCTTGAACGTCACCGACGTGCCGGTCGTGACGTTCTCCACCTTGACCTGCAAGGTCGAGTCCACTGACAGCTCCTCCGCCTTCGCATCACCGCTCTCGCCGGTCGTCTCGGCTTCCAAGCCGTAGGTCCCGGCCTTTTCGTCCACCCACAGCATCATCGGCATGCCTTCCGAAACCGCCCGGCTCTGGCCCGCATGAATCAACGCCGCCATCCGTCGTGCTTCGGAATCCAGCGCGCGCCCACGGATGAATTTCGCCATCGCCGGCGCGGCGATGGATGTGACGATCACCAGCAGCGCAAGAACCAGAATCAATTCAATCAACGTGAAACCAGACGGGTGACGCGTGACGCGTGGCGAGTGACAAGCAGCGCCATTTTGCGCGGAGCCTTTTTTCACGTCACATGCCACATGCCACTTGTCACCTGCGGTTTTCATTTAGTCCAGTTTCCGACGTCATCCTCCGTCCCCTCCTTGGCATCCGGCCCGACCGACAACAGATCGTAGGAGCTGCTGTTGTGCTTGCCGGGGAAATAATAGACGTAGTTGTTGCCCCACGGATCCACCGGGAGCTTGTCGAGATACGGCCCGTGCCAGCTCTTGGCATTGCTTGGCGCGACAACCAGGTCCTGCAGCGACTTCGGGTAAAATCCGTTGTCCACCTCGAAGGCATCGAGCGCGGTCTTGATGGCCGAAATGTCCGCATGGGCCGCCGTGGCGCGCGCCTGTTCGCTGCGACCGACGATCTTCGGAATCACGAGTGCGGCCAGAATGCCGATGATCGTGACGACCAGCAGCATTTCCACGAGCGTGAACGCGCGGCGCAGTTTCGTTTGGAGCACAGGGAGTGTATGGAGTTTGATGTTCATAAATTTCATTTGATGTATTCGCCCATCGAGAGCACCGGCAGCAACATGCCGATGAAAATGACGCCGATGAAACCGGCGATCAGAAACAGCATCAGCGGCTCGGCAAACGCCACCGCGGTCTTGAGATTGCGATCCAGATCCACCTCGGTGACGGCGGCCACGCGCACCAGTTCCGCGTCGAGCTTGCCGCTTTCTTCCGCGACGGAAATCATTTCCAGCACCGAGCCGGGGAAAAGAATTCGGCAATCGGATAAACTCTGCCCCAGCCGCCCGCCTTGCTGCACGCGTTCAATGGCCTGCGCCACCGCGTCCACGAGAATCTGATTGCCAATCGAGCGCCGCGCGACGTTCAGTCCGTGCACCAACGGCACGCCCGCGCCGATCAGCGTGCCGAGCATCCGACAGAAGCGCGCCATCGCGAATTGCGCGATGAGCGGACCCACCAGGGGCGATTTCAAAACCAGGCCTTCCCAGGAGCGTTTGCCCTTTTCCGAAACCACCCATGCGCGCACCAGAAAACCGATGCCAACCAGCGCACCCGCGACGAGCAGGCCGTAGTGCCGCATCAAATCGCTCGCCGCGATGATGACCTGCGTGATCAACGGCAACGCGCCGTGAATGCTCGCAAATACTTTTTGAAATTTCGGGATGAAGAACACCAGCAGCACCGTCAGCACGATGAGCGCGAGCACCAGCAGGATGGACGGATACAGCATCGCGACCATCACCTTGGATTTCAGTTCCTTTTCGCGCGATTGGAATTCCGCGATCTGCGCCAGCACCACGTCGAGAAAGCCACCCGCTTCGCCCGCCTCCACCATCGCGACATACACGCGCGGAAATGTCTCCGGCGATTTCGCCATCGCGTCCGCCAGCGACATGCCGTCCACGACGTAATCGTGCAGCTGTTTCCATTTCGCCTGCGCCGCCGGCGACGCGGCTTCCTTGGCCAAAATCACCATCGCGCGGCTCAGCGGCACGCCGGCCGCGAGCAAACTCGAAAGCAGCCGGGTGAAATTTTCCAATTCCTTCGCCGAAACTTTCTTGGACTCGAACTTGAACGAAAAATTTCCGGATGTGGCTGGCGTAGTGGCACCATTCTTTTTCGCTGCGGCCGACATCGCCTTTTCCGCCACGTTTACAGGACGCAGGCCGAGCGCCTCCATCTGCCGCAAGGCATCCGGACGACCGCCAGCCTCCAGCACGCCCTCGGCAATCTTGCCGTCGGCTCGCAGCGCTCTGTAGGAAAAGGTGGGCATCTTGAATCGCTTAAATCAGGAAAACATTCAACATTCAACATTCAACGCCGAAAATCCAAGGGACGCTGCAGAAGCCGTATTGAGCGTTGGGCGTTGAATGTTGGTTGTTGAATGTTTTTTCATATTACCTCGATACCGCGATGCTCGCGGCGGATTCACCGGTTTCTTCCTTGGCCGCGCGCTCGACTTCTTTCGCCGTCGTGACACTCAAAACTTCCTCGACCGTTGTGACGCCCGCGGCGACCAATCGCCAGCCGTCTTCAGCCAGCGTCGTCATGCCCGCGCGGCGCGCGGCGTTGCGGATCTGATCCGTCGAGGCGGATTTCAAAATCAACTGGCGGATTTCCTCGTCCGTGTCCATCCACTCGAAAATCGCCTGCCGGCCGAAGAAGCCAGTGTTGCGGCATTCGCGGCAGCCGACGGATTTGAAAATCGTTTTATCCAACGCGATGCCCAGCTTGGCCTTGAACGCTTGCGCCGTCTTGGAATCATCCGCCTGTTTGCAATGCGGGCAGAGCACGCGGACGAGACGCTGGGCGAGCACGGCTTCAAGGGATGACGCGACGAGATACGGCTCAACACCCATGTCCACGAGGCGGGTGAGCGCGCCGGGCGCGTCGTTCGTGTGCAGCGTGGAAAACACCAAATGCCCCGTGAGCGACGCCTGCACCGCGATCTGCGCGGTCTCGGCATCGCGAATTTCACCGATGAGAATCACGTCCGGGTCATGCCGCAGAATCGAGCGCAGCCCGCGCGCGAACGTCAGGCCGGACTTTTCATTCACCTGGATTTGATTCACTCCCTTGAGTTGATATTCCACTGGATCTTCCACCGTGATAATTTTGCGGACCTCGTCGTTGATTTCGTTGAGCGCGGTGTAAAGCGTGGACGTCTTGCCGGAGCCCGTTGGACCGGTGACGAGAATGATGCCGTGCGGCATCTGGAGAACTTTCTTGAAATGTTCCAGCTCGCGCCGGTTCATCCCGATTTCACCGAGGCCGCGCAGCGTGGAATTCTGCCGCAGCAAACGCATCACGACGGCCTCGCCGTGCAACATCGGAATCACCGAGACACGAATGTCCACTTCCGCCTGATCAATCCGCACCTTGATCCGGCCGTCCTGCGGCAGGCGTTTTTCGGCGATGTTCAGATGGCTTAAAATTTTAACGCGCGAAACGATTGCGGGCTGAAAGCGCTTGAGCTGCGCGGGCACGGGCACTTCCTGCAATTCGCCGTCAATACGATAGCGGATGCGAAATTCGTCCTCGAACGGTTCGAGGTGGACGTCGGACGCGCGCAGTTCGATGGCGTCCTTCAAAACCTGGTTGACGAAACGAATGATGGAGGCCTCGTCCTCCGCGCCTTCGTCGAGATTGTTGCCCTCGGCGTTTTCGTCGAGAACCTGCAGCCCCTTTTCCTCATCGAGCGTGCCGATGGTATCCGCGCCGACACCGAGGCGTTTCTTGATTTCGCGCTGGATGGCTTCGGTGGAGGCGAGAATCGGCTTGAGGTTCAGGCCGGTCAGGGATTTCAGCGCGTCGAGTCCTTGCGTGGCAAAAAGCCGGCTGGTGGCGACTTCAACGTGGCCATTCACGCGCTGGAGCGGAAGGAGTTCCTCCTTCAGCAAAATGCGTGCGGGAAAAAGGGAGAGAAGCTGACGATCGGGCTCGACGTCTTCGAGCGTCGTGTAGCTCAGGCCGTATTCGTTCGCGAGCCAGCGGAGAATCGCTTCTTCGCTGTTGAGATGCAGCGGCGCGAGCGTGTCGGCGTCGAGCGAAGACAGTTGCCGGGACGCGACCATGCGTTCCAGCAACTGCTTCGGCGAAGATTCTTGAACCGTGGGGGCGGCCATGGATCGTCAGCTTTGGTTCGAAAGCTTACTGCACGAGTCCGAGCAGGGTTGCTTCCGCTTCCTGCTTGGTGGTGAGCACTTTCTTCAGCTCGGCCTGGGCGGCTTCGAGCTTGGCCTGCTTGACTTTCTGCGCGGCTTTGTATTTGGCGAGCAGGTCCTTGATCTGCGCAGCGGGGGCGTTGTCGTCAATCGCCTTGCGCAGGGCGTCATATTCCGGGTTGGCAGGCATCATATTGCCGGGACCGCCGTTGCCGCCGCGGTTGCGTCCGCCAAACATGCCGCGCATCTGGCCGCTGCGCGCCGCCATCTGGGCTTCCGTGACTTTCTGGACGAGCGGTTTCACGGCATCCCATTCGACGTCGTTGGTGAAGCCGAGCTGTTCTTGATAGCGCTCCATCATGCGCTGCTGCATCTGGGCGGGATCCCAACCGCCGCCGGGGCCGCCTTGACGATTGCGGCGCTGGCCGCCCTGATCACCGCCGTTGTCCTGCGCCAGCAGGGTGGTCGCGCTCGCGGCGAGCATGGCCGCCATGGCGCACAAGGTAAGCATACGATTTAGTTTCATTGAATTTCCTGTTGTCGTTTGTTGTGGTTGACCTCGCAGCAACACACGCGTGCTGCCACTGGTTGCCATTCTCTACGCAAGGCGCGTGCCAGCAGGAAAAACCCGCTTTCTCAAGTGAATTTCAAAATCCTTCCGCGCAATCCCTGCGCAACCCGCCGCGCCTGCGCACGGATTGCGCAGTTGCGCTTGAAGCTGGATTCTCCGGCGCATTTCTTTAAACTACGCACATGAAATTGGACGAACCCCAGCGACTTGCCGTCGCCAAATGGATTGCCGAAGGCGCGAAGCTCGCCGAAATTCAGAACCGCCTCGCTGCGGAATTCGGTCTCAAGCTCACCTACATGGAGGCGCGGTTTCTCGTGGACGATCTGAAGCTCACGCCGAAGGATCCGGAGCCGCCGAAAGTGGTCGCGCCGCCGCCCGCCGCTCAACCGCTGAAAACCCAGCCCGTTCCCGCCGATGAAATCCCCGCGGCGGATGAAGTTCTGCCGCCCGCCAGCAAGGTGGCCGTGACCGTGGACCAGATCACGCGCCCCGGTTCGCTCATCAGCGGCAAGGTGACGTTCAGCGACGGCCAGCTCGCCGATTGGTATCTCGACCAGACCGGCCGCCTCGGCGTGGTGCCGAAAGTCGCCGGCTACAAACCGGCCGCCGCCGACGTGCAGGATTTCCAGCTCGCCCTGCAACGGGAAGTCGCCAAGCTCGGTTATTGATCCGTTTTGAATTCCAAGTTTTAAATTTTAAATTGAGCGGTGTTTCGGCAGCGCGAACTAAAAACTCAAAATTTAAAAATCAAAACTCCTGTCCAAATTGACACCTTGAACCGCGATGCGTGAAACCTTCCGTGCCTGGGCTGAAGCCCTGGAAACCTTCGTCCTCGAAGTCATCTTCGAGGAGCGCCATGATTTCAAGGCGCGGTTGATGCGGGCGTTTCTGTTCGGCAGTTCCAAGCTGTTCACGGTCGCCGTCAAGGTCCGCCGCTGGCTTTACAACTTCCGCATCCTCCGCGACAAGACGCTCGGCGTGCAGGTCATCGCCATCGGCAACCTCACCGTCGGCGGCACCGGCAAGACGCCCGTCGTCGAAAAATTTGCCCGCGAACTCCGCGACGCCGGACGCAACGTCGCCATCCTCTCACGCGGCTACCGCTCCAAGCCCGTGCCGATTCACACCAAGCTCCTGAATAAAATCCTGCTCCGCGAAGACCGGACCCCGCCACGCGTCGTGTCCGACGGCAAATCCCTCCTGCTCGATTCCGAACTCGCCGGCGACGAGCCTTACATGCTCGCGTCGAACCTCAAGGACGTCGTCGTGCTGGTGGACAAGGACCGTGTGAAAAGCGGACGCTACGCGATTGAGAAATTTGGCTGCGACACCCTGCTGCTAGACGACGGCTTTCAATACTGGGATCTGCGCGGTCGGCGCCACGACGTGGTGCTGATTGATCGCCAGCAGCCCTTCGGCAACGAACACCTGCTGCCGCGAGGCACCTTGCGCGAGCCGCCGTCGCATCTCGCCCGCGCCCATACCATTTTCATCACCAAGAGCGACGGTAAAACGGAGGCGCTGCGCGAGCGCATCGCCTCCCTGAATGCCACCGCCGCCGTCATCGAATGCGTGCATCAGCCGCTGTATTTCGAGGACGTGTTCACCGGCGAGCGCAAGGGTCTGGAACTGCTCGCCGGAAAAAAAGTCGCGTCGCTCAGCGGCATCGCCCAGCCGGAAAGCTTCGAGCACAGCCTCGTGAAGCTGGGCAGCGAACTCGTCTATTCCAAGCGCTTCGCCGATCATCACCGCTTTTCACAGCAGGAAATCCTGAACGCCATCAACCGCAGCAAAAAGCGCCAGGCCGAGATCATTGTCACCACGCAGAAGGACGCCGTGCGCTTCCCGAAAATAGACCGGCGCGACCTGCCGTTCTATTTCATGCGCGTCGAGATCAAGATCGTCGCCGGCGCGAATGACTTTCAGGACTGCGTCCGCAAAATCTGTTTCCGCTGATGAACGCCCTCATCTACTGGCTGGCGCGGAGCGTGGTGGCCGTGATTCAAGCGCTGCCGCTCCGCCTCGTCGCCCGGCTCGGCCGCGCGGGCGGCGGACTCGCCTATTTTCTTACCAAGCGCTACCGCCACGTGACGCTGGATAATTTGACGCAAGCCTTTCCCGAAAAGCCGGCGGCGGAAATCCGTGCCATCGCCCGGGAAAACTTCCGGCGCCTCGGCGAAAACTACGCCAGCGCCATCAAGACCGCCGGCATGTGTCCGATTCAAATCAAGCCGCACTTTGAATTCGTCGGCGCGGAAAACATCCTCATTTTTCAACAGGATGCCGGCCCCCAAAGCCGCGTCGTCGCCATCGGCCACTTCGGAAACTTCGAGCTTTACGCGCGGTTCGGCCAGTTCGTCCCCGTCTTCAAATGCGCCGCGACCTATCGCGGATTGAATCAGCCCGGACTTAACCGGCTGCTGGTCGAACTGCGCAACCGCGCCGACTGCCGCTTCTACGAGCGCCGCACCGAATCCGCCGCGCTCAAGGCCGCCATGAGCGACACCGGCCTGCTCCTTGGCCTGCTCGCCGACCAGCATGCGGGCAAGAACGGACTGCGCCTGCCGTTCTTCGGCCGCGATTGCTCCACTTCCGCCGCGCCCGCCGTCTTTGCCCTGCGTTACAACTGTCCGCTGCACACGGCCATCTGCTATCGCGTCGGCCTGGCGAAATGGCGCATCGAGGTCGGCGAGGAAATCCCCACGCGCATCAACGGCGAGCCGCGTTCCACCGCCGAGATCATGAGCGACGTGAACCGGGAATTCGAGAAAGCCATCCGCCGCGATCCGGCGAACTGGTTCTGGGTCCACCGCCGCTGGAAACCGCCGGAGCGCCGGGCTTCGCCCAAAGCGAAGACGGAGAATGGAGGATTGAAGATGGAACCGAAGCCATGAGCCTCCATCCTCCATCCTCCATCCTCCATCCCCGGAGAATTTTAGTGCGGAGCTCCAACTGGCTGGGTGATGCCGTGATGACCACGCCCGCCCTGCTCCGCCTGCGCGAGAAATTTCCCGATGCGCACATCACCCTGCTCTGCCCGGAAAAACTGCGCGACTTGTGGCTGCATCATCCGGCCGTGGATGAAACGATTACCTTTGCCGCGAGCGAAAGCGTCTTCAGCATCGCCCAAAAACTACGCCGGTGGGGCGAGACTCCCGGCGAGCCGGGCCTGGCAAATCAAGGTGTAGCGAAAACGGCTCGCGCGGACGCTCGCCCCACCGGCTTTGACCTCGCGCTCGTATTACCCAATTCCCCGCGCTCCGCGCTGGAGCTTTTTCTGGCCGGCATCCCGCAACGCATCGGCTATTCCCGTCCCTGGCGGAATTTTTTCCTGACGCAACCCGTCGCATCGCGTCCCGAAGCCGTAAGAATGCACAAGCGATCGGTTGAAGAAATTAAGTCGCTGATTACTGATAACTCAAACCTCACAACTCACAACTCAAAGCCTGCCTCGGCCGCCCATCAAACCCGCGAATATCTCCACCTCGTCGCCGCCCTCGGCGCGAACCCGGAACCGCTCGCACCGCAGTTGGTCGTGACGGTGGAAGAGATTGAAGCCGCGAAGAAAAAGTTCGGACTGGATAAAATCACCGGCCCGATTTTCGGCCTGAATCCCGGTGCGGAATACGGCCCGGCGAAACGCTGGCCGGCGGAAAAATTCATCGCCGCCGCCAAAGAAATTCAACAACAAACCCACTGCACTTGGCTCATCTGCGGCGGCAAAGGTGACGTGGAGCTTGCCGGACGTATCGCACGAGAAATCCATTCCCCCTCTTCCATCCTCCATCCTCAAAATTTGGCCGGCCAAACCTCGCTGCGCGAACTGATGGCGTTGCTGAAACTCTGCCATGTCCTGCTCACGAACGACACCGGCCCGATGCACGTTGCCGCCGCGCTCGGCACGCCGGTCGTCGTGCCGTTCGGCAGCACGTCGCCGGAACTGACCGGCCCCGGCCTGCCCGGCGATCTGCGCCATCGCCTGCTGAAATCCGACGCGCCGTGTTCGCCGTGTTTCCTCCGCGAATGCCCGATTGATTTCCGCTGCCTGAACGGCATCAGCGTCGAGCGCGTGGTGGAGACGGTCATTGCCGCCCGGAAAAGTTGACACGTGCCGCCGGAATCGCCCCCCCACCGAACGGCGTGCCCGGGTTCGCTCCTCACCATGCGCCTCACTCGTCGCAACGACCAGAAGCGCGCCACCTAAGACGGGATTATGGTGTAGCCGCAGCTTCTCGTGAGCCAGTGACCCGCATGTGGGAACTGTGGCGTGGTAAATCTCAACGGCCTTGGGTGAACCGCGACAGCGGACCTGACAGCGCCAACGGCGGTTGGCTCCGGCGACTGGTTAGGTGTCAGATTCATGGCTCTCACTAACTGTCGTGGCTGGAGCTGAACTCTCCGTCTGCCGACGTGCAAGTGCCACCGCCCACTGCCGACCGTTCCAGAACAAAACTACTCCGACGATGAATGGAATGAAAGCCAGCGAAACGTCGTAACCGCGATAGTGACCGGGCTCAACTTTCTGGACCACGTTGGGTGTTAGTCCAAGCACTGGTTTGAGTTTATGTTTTCGTTGTTTCTTTGTCCATGCCCAGCGGAGGGAGGGCGAAGCCCGACCGGAGCTGGGCATGGACAGCTCCGGGCCGCAAACATCGCCGGACTATCATAGCCCAGCCGACTGTGCGGTCTGATCTCGTTGTATTTTTCCCGGAAGTCGCCCACCACCACTCGTGCTTCCGTCAATGTCCCAGTTGCTCCCGGTTCAAACATTCGTCCCGGAACCGTCCATGAAAACTTTCCACAAACCCGTTTTGCCACGGACTGCCCGGTTCAATGTAAATCGTCTTGATCCGGTTTTCTTTCAGCCACCGCTGCACGATCTTCGCGATGAACTCCGAGCCGTTGTCACTACGCAGATACGCCGGGGCGCCGTGTTGCTCCACCGACTTTTGCAGCCAGCACAACACGTCCGCCGCCTTCAGGGCCCGTTCTGCCCACAACACATGACACTCCCGCGTGTATTCATCCAGGATCGTCAGCATCTTCAACGCTCCGCCTCGCACCGTCGCGTCGGCCATGAAGTCCCACGTCCAGACATGGTTCCGATGCGTCGCCGTTGTTGGCAACCCCGTCGAAACCCCACGCCGCACAAGCTTGCGTTTGGTCGGCGGCACACGCAGGCCGGCATCACGCCGTAACCGTTGAATATGCCGCTTGCCCACGCGCCAACCTTCCCGGCGGAGCAAAGCCGCAATCCGTCGATACCCATAACGTGGATGTTCCGTCGATAGTTCCATCAGCCGTTTCCTCAACTGCTCCTCGGCGGGCGTGGGTGGCCGGCCACGATAGTTGAACGTCGACCGCGCCAAGCCCAGAATCCGGCACGCGGCCCGTTGCGAACAGAGGTCCTGGCCCACCACTTCGTGTGCGAATGCCCGGCGCTGGGCCGGGCTCACAGCTTTTTTTCGCATACGTATGACAAGACCCGGTTCTTGAGCATCTCCTCCGCCAGCATCTTCTTGAGCTCGGTGTTCTCCCGTTCCAGCTCTTTGAGCCGGCGGGCTTCGTTCACTTCCATATGCCCAAACTGGCGCTTCCACCGGTGGAAGCTCACCTCCGAGATATTTGCCTCGCGGCAAATATCCAACACGCTTTTTTCACCACGATCCGCTTCCCGCAGAATGCGGATCTTGTCTTCCGTCGTATACCGTTTGCCTTTCATCGTCTGGTCCTTTCTTGGACCCAGACTAACACTTCAACTGGCCTGATAAAGTCGAGTAACGTCATGGCCTAACGAAAAAAGCTGAGCCACCGCCGACTCGCGGCGTGAACCGCGACAGCGGAACGGCAAGCGCCAACGGCGGTTGGCTCCGGCGACTGGTTAGGCCACAAAATCGTCATA
>Ga0068856_100000295_pt1 | contig 54729 bp, 48 predicted proteins | sample KBSCornC62_FD_66595 | JGI IMG/M metagenome (GOLD analysis project Ga0068856, IMG submission 66595) | Corn rhizosphere microbial communities from Kellogg Biological Station, Michigan, USA - KBS Corn C6-2 | ecosystem: Host-associated > Plants > Roots > Rhizosphere > Soil ...
GCTCTACGCGGCGGCGCTCCCGCGCAGCCGGTGCATCAGGCGTCCGAGCTTGATGTTGAGCCCGTGGTTGCGGTTGAGGAAGGGCAGCGGGGGGCTCTGGCGGACGCCGAGCCTCTTGCGAAGGCGCAGGAGCATGAAGTTGTCCGGCGCGGCGCGCAGCCCGCGCTCCACCGAGTCGATCGCGTCCTTGCGGGAGCGGCTCAGCAGGTGGAGGTTCGCGAGGCACCAGAAGATGTAGGGGTTTCGCGGATCCGAGATGTGGGCCCGCTTGCAGAGCTCGAGCCCGCGGCGCAGCTCCCGGGTGTGTCCGAGGCTCAGGGCGAAGCTCGCGAGGCCCGTGGCCGGGACGGCCTGGCCGCGAGCGAGATGTCGGTCGAAGTACTCGGTCAGGAAGTTCTTGGCTCGGTCCCACTGCTCCAGCTTCAGGCTCTCCCGGCCGGCTTCGAGCAGTTCTCCATCCGAGTACTCCGAGAAATCCATGGGATCGACCTCCCTCGCCGCGGGACGGCGATGCACTCATTTTAGTGCAAGAGCGCCCGAATTGCGCCCGTGGGACTCTAGGTCAGTTTCTCCTGGAGGATCTTCGCCGCCTGCTCGGCGCGGAAGTCGGCGAGCTTCTTCTTGAGCTCGTCGCGCTTGCCCGCGAGGATCGCGACCGCGAAGAGTCCGGCGTTGACCGCGCCCGGCTTTCCGATGGCGAACGTCGCGACGGGGATCCCGCCGGGCATCTGCACCGTCGAGAGGAGCGAGTCGAGGCCCTTCAGGGACGCGCTCTCCATCGGCACGCCGAGGACCGGCAGCGTCGTGTGCGCCGCGGCGACTCCGGCGAGGTGCGCCGCGCCGCCGGCCCCGGCGACGATGACCTCGAGCCCGCGCGCGGCGGCGCCGGTCACGTACTCCGTCGTCTCCTTCGGCGTGCGGTGCGCGGAGAGGACCCGGCTCTCGCAGGCGACGCCGAACTTTCCGAGCGTGTCGGCCACGTTCTTCATGACTTCCCAGTCGGACTTGGAGCCCATGAGGATGCCGACGAGCGGCTTGTCCGTGGTTTGCGCGGTCATCGCGTCATTCCCCCTGGCCGAGCGAGAAGCCTCGCTCGCCGTCGAAAGTGGAAAGGTTCTCGATCTTGATGAACTCGAGGTTCGCGCCGGCGATCCGCTGGAGCAGCGCGAGGATGTCGGCCTGGCGCACGGCGCCCTCGCCTCTGCTTTCTGCCGACAGGAAGCGCGCGCGGCACTGGTCCCCGCGGAAGGTCTCCGGCGCTCCGTCGGGCCACACCTTGATGCCGCGCGAGGTCAGCATGGTCAGCTTGAACTCGGGCTGCGCCAGCGGAACGAGGCGCGCGGCGAGCGCGTCGGTGTCCTGGCTCTTCCACGCCACGTAGACGTCCACGCCGACCGTCTCCTGTTTCGGGATCGGCCGCTCGGCCGGGCGCACGGCGGGTTTGGGCGCCGCGTCGCCCGAGACGTGCCCGTAGGCCACCGCCTTCAGCCGCTCGGGCTTCTGGCCGAGTCTCGCGACGACCGCCTCCGCGAACTCCTTCGTGCCCACCTTCTGCTTGCTGACGCCTTCCTTGAACACGTCGTACGTGTGGACGCCGTCCTCGATCGTCCTGAGCCACGCGTTGTGGACGCGCTCGGCCGCCTCGGGCAGGCCGATGTGGACGAGCATCATGACGCCGCCGAGCAGGAGTCCCGACGGGTTCGCCAGGTTCTGGCCGGCGCGCCGGGGTGCCGAGCCGTGGATCGCCTCGAACATCGCGAAGCGCTCGCCGATGTTGGCCGAGCCCGCGAGCCCGACCGAGCCCGCGATCTGCGCGGCCACGTCCGAGAGGATGTCGCCGTAGAGGTTCGGCATCACGATCACGTCGAACGCCTCGGGGGAGTCGGCCAGCTTCGCCGCGCCGATGTCCACGATCCAGTGCTCGTTCTGGATGTCGGGGTACTCCTTCGCGATCTCGTCGAAGACCTTGTGGAAGAGGCCGTCCGTCAGCTTCATGATGTTGTCTTTGGTGAAGCAGGTGACCTTCTTGCGCGCGCTCTTTCGCGCGTACTCGAAGGCGTAGCGGACGATCTTCTCGGAGCCGGGGCGCGTGATCAGCTTCAGGCACTCGTAGACATCGGGGGTCAGCCGGTACTCGATCCCGGCGTAGAGGTCCTCCTCGTTCTCGCGCACGATGACGAGGTCCATGACGGGGTGCTTGGTCGCGACGTAGGGGTGGTAGGAGACGCAGGGCCGCACGTTGGCGTAGAGGCCCAGCGTCTTGCGGGTCGTGACGTTCAGGCTCTTGAAGCCGCCGCCCTGGGGCGTCGTGATCGGCGCCTTCAGGAAGACCTTCGTGCGGCGGAGCGATTCCCACGAGGACGGTTCGATGCCGGAGGTGTTGCCCTTCAGGTAGACCTTCTCGCCGATCTCGATCTCCTCGATTGCCAGCGGCGCCCCGCTCGCCTCCAGGATGCGGAGGGTGGCGGCCATGATCTCGGGGCCGATGCCGTCGCCGCGGGCCACCGTGATGGGTACCGGAGTGATGGGGACGGGGCTGGTCATGGGGGCGCAAAATATCATCGAAGCCGCATGAGCCTCGACGACGGAATCCGGGAGCTGGCGCGGCGGCTGCGGCGAACCGCGAACCCTCGCATCACGGTCATGACGGGCGCCGGCGTCTCGGCCGCCAGCGGGGTGCCGACCTTTCGCGGCCCGGGCGGTCTGTGGCGCGACTTTCGTCCCGAGGAGCTCGCGACGGCCGGCGCCTTCGCGCGCGACCCACGGCTCGTGTGGGAGTGGTACGCCTGGCGGCGCGAGCTCGTCGCGCGGGCCCGTCCCAATCGCGCGCACGAGGTCCTGGCCGAATGGAGCAGGCGTTTCGAGCGCTTCACGCTCATCACGCAGAACGTGGACGGCCTCCACGAGCGGGCGGGGACGCGGACCGTCGTGCGCTACCACGGCTCGCTCTGGGAGCTGCGCTGCTGGGACGCCTGCGCGACGTCGCCCGAGCGCTGGACCGACGACGCGGTCCCCTTCGCCGAGCTTCCGCCGCGCTGCCCCCATTGCGGCGGGCTCGCGCGGCCCGGCGTCGTCTGGTTCGGAGAAGGGATCCCCGCCGACGCCCTCCGGGCGGCCTCCGAGGCCGCCTCCTGCGACCTCTTCCTGGCTATCGGGACCTCCGCCGTGGTCTACCCGGCCGCCGGCCTGGCGGCGGAGGCCGCCGCACGGGGCGCCTTCACGGTCGAGATCAACCCCGAGGCCACGCCGGCCACCGCGGCCGTGGATCTGGCCATCCCCGGACCCGCTGAACAGGTCCTGAACAGTGTGGAGGATCGGCTCCGGAAGGCCTGATTCCCGGCGCCGCCCCGTTGACTCCGGCGGCGCCATTCGGGTTTAAGCTTGGGCCAGTGAAAAAGACCCTCTGGGTCATTTTGGCAGTGGGCATCGCTCTGGCCGGAGCCTGGGGCTACGGAGAGCTCGTCCGCCGCGAGAACGACTCCGGCCAGCCGCTGCGCCTCCTGGCGATCGCCGAGGAGCAGAGCCTCGCGCTCTCCTTCTCCCGCCGCGGCCGGCTGACGACGCGGATCCCGGAGGAGGGCGAGGCGATCCAGGCCGGGCAGGAGGTCGCCCGCCTCGAGGAGCCCGGCCTCGCCGAGGACGGCCAGGACATCGAGCGGCAGATCTCGCAGGTCCGCGCCCGCGACGAGACGCGTCTGCAGGAGATCGAAAAGCTCAAGGCGCAGTTCGCGGGCGTCTCCTCCGAGGAGCGGCGCATCGGACGGCTCGTCAAGGACGGCGTCTCGCCCGCCGCGAACCTCGAGAGCCTCCAGCACCAGCGCGAGGCGATCGCCGCGGACATCCGCGCGCGCGAGGCCGAGAAGGGCCAGCTCTCGGCGGAGGAGCAGGCGCTCCAGGTGCGCCTCGAGAAGGTCCGCCGGTTCGAGAAGGAAGGCACCCTGAATGCCTCGGCGGGCGGCACGGTGCTGACGCGCCACCACCGGATGGGCGAGTGGGTCGAGCCCGGTCAGCCCATCGTGACCCTCCAGATCGAGACGCCCTACCTGCGCGTCGAGGTTCCCGAGGAGCGGCTCTCCTCCTTCGTCGTCGGCAAGACCGTGACCGTCTGGCCGCAGGCGCGGCCCGATTCGCGCTTCCAGGCGAGGGTCGTCTCGATCAAGCCCCGCTCCGAGTTCGCGACGCGCAAGAACTGGGGCCTCCAGAGCCGCGACCTCCAGACGTTCTCGGTCCGCCTCCAGCCGCTCAACGCCACGGTCGTCTCCGGCCAGACGTTCGTCGTCGAGGCCGGCAGCGAGCCGCCGAAGGCGTGAGCGGGCGGACACCGGCGTAGGGGCGGCCCTTGCGGCCGCCCACGGGCGGGGCCAAGCCCCGCCCCTACGACGCCAAAACACCCGACTGATGGTAGAGCCGATCGAGGTCGAGGGACTGACCAAGCGGTTCGGCGATTTCGTCGCCGACGACGCCGTCTCCTTCAGCGTCCGGCGGGGCGAGATCTACGGACTGCTGGGCCCCAACGGGGCCGGCAAGACCACGCTGATCCGCATGCTGACGACTCTCCTGCCGCCGACCTCGGGGTCGGCGCGGATCGAGGGACACGACGTCGTGACCGAGCGGCCGGCGGTCCGGCGAGCGATCGGGACCGTCTCGCAGGCCCAGACGACCGACGAGAACCTGACGGTCCGCGAGAACCTTTCGGTCCAGGGAAAGATGTACGGCCTCTGGGGCAGGCGGCTCTCGGAGCGCATCGAGCGGCGGCTCCACCAGGTCGGGCTGTGGGAGCGGCGCAACCAGATCGCGCGGCAGCTCTCCGGAGGAATGCGCCGGCGCCTCGAGATCGCGCGCGGCGTCCTGCACTCCCCGCGGGTCCTCTTCCTGGACGAGCCCACGACGGGTCTCGACCCGCAGAGCCGCCGCGCCATCTGGGACATGTTCGGCGAGCTGCGCGCGCACGAGCCCGACCTCGCCATCATCCTGACCACGCACGCCATGGAGGAGGCGGACTTCCTCTGCGACCGCGTGGCGATCCTCGACCAGGGCCGCATCCTCTGCGAGAACTCTCCCGCCGCGCTCAAGCACGAGCTCGAGACGGGCGAGAAAGTCGAGCTCGAGGCGGACCACGAGATCACGGACGAGGACGAGCTCTCGATCGCGTCGGCGGGCGCCACGAACCTGCGCTTCGTCTCGCCGATGCGCGTCCACTTCGACGCGAGGCCCGGGCAGGGCGTGGGGCGCCGCGCCGCTCGGCTGCTGGAGGACCGCGGCTACCACATCGTCCACCTCAAGATCGCGCTCGTGACCCTCGAGGACGTCTTCTTCTCCTACACGGGCCGTGCCCTCAGGGACGCCTGACGCGGGACGCATGAGCGAAAACAGCGGCAGCGTGGAGAGAACGAACCGAGAGCGCCGTCCCGCGCGCGGCCCCTTCCTCGCGTTCCTGGGCATCCTCGCGATCGGCCAGCGTGCGTTCCTGACCCTGTGGCGCCAGCCCGTGCTCCTCGTCTCGACGATGGTCTTCCCGATCGTCTACCTGCTGATCCTCGGCAACGCGATGAACCGCCCCCTGCAGGACGTGCCGCTCGCCGTCGTCGACGAGGCCGGGAACGCCTACTCCGCCGAGTGCCGGCGCGGCGTCATGGCCCTCGAGACCGGACGAGGCCTCGTCCGCGCCGACTTCGTGGCGGACCGGGGCCAGGCGCAGGAAGGCCTTCGGCGCGGCCGCTATCGCGGCGTGTGGGTCTTGCCCTTCGGCCTGTCGCCGACGGGCCCGGCGCCGTCTTTCATCGGCGACAACACCGACCGCTTCTCCTTCGACACGGTGGAGCAGGCGCTGCGGCAGGTCTGGGCCGAGGTCTCGGCGCCGCCGGATGCGACGCCGACCGCCCAGGGCGTCCGGCTGGAGGCGTATCCGTACCTCGACTACCTCACGTACCTGGGCCCGGCCGTCGTGTGCCTCGCGATCTTCATGGGATCGATGGTCTCGGGCGGCCTGCAGGTCCTGGAGGACCGCATGTACGGGTACCACGAGGGGTATCTCGTCACGCCGATCACGACGGGCACGCTCGTCGTGGGAAACGTCCTCGCGGGAGCCGTCGTCGCGTCGGTCGCGGGACTTCTCGTGCTCGGCTGCGTCGTCTTCCTGACGCCGCTGCCCATGCTGTCGAAACCGAGCCTGGCCGCCGCGGCGGCGACCGTGTTCCTGACGGCGCTCTCGATCGCCGCGCTCTGGTTCCTGGTGTTCGCGCGCGCCCGCAGCACGAGCCTCCTGCGCGGCATGTTCGGCATCATCAACGTGCTGCTGTTCTTTCCGTCCGGCGCGCTCTATCCGGTCGAGTCGTACCCGAAGTGGCTCTCCCAGCTCTCGAACGCGGACCCGCTGACCTACGGCGTGCGGGCGCTGCGCGGACTGCTCCTGCGCGGCGCGGCCCCGCCCTCGGTCTACGCGGACTGGGTCTTCCTCGCGACGTTCACGATCGTGTGCGCGGTCTTGACGAAGGTGCTGTTCCGGCGGGAGGTATAGACCTCACCCGCCGTCATCTCGAGGAACGGAACGGCAAGGATCCCGCGCGTTCTGCGACGGTGGCAATCGAGTCCGGGCTCTGAGCCGTCATCCCGAGGAGCGTAGCGGAGCGAGCGACGTGGGATCCCGCGCTTTTTGGGAGAGTGGGAATCGAGTCCGGGATCCCTCGCGGCGCTCGGGATGACGGCGAGATCGCCTACGCCCCGCGCAGGTAGTTCTCGAACTCCTCGGGATGATTCGCCCGCGCCCGGGCCTCCTCCACCTCCACGACGCCCTCCTTCGCGAGCCGCGCGAGCGATTCCTCGAGCGTCACGGATCCCTGCTTGCGGGTGAGAGCGATCTCCTGGTGGAGGTGCTGGAGGGCGTTCTTGCGGATGTGCTGGCGGGCGCCGTAGGTGACGAGGAGGAGCTCCGCCGCGGCCGCGCGGCCGCCGCCCTTGCGCGGAAGCAGCGTCTGGGTCAGCAGGGCGGCGAGCCCCATCGAGAGCTCCTGCCGGATCGTGTTCTGGCGCTCGGCCGGAAAGGAGTCCGCGATGCGGGACACCGCCGACGCGGCGTCGGTCGTGTGGACCGTCGAGAAGACGAGGTGGCCCGTTTCGGCCGCGGCCAGCGCGATGCGCATGGTCTCCGGATCGCGCATCTCGCCGACGACGAGCACGTCGGGCGCCTGCCGCAGCGCCGCGCGCAGGGCGGTGGGGAAGTCGGGAGCGTCGACGCCGATCTCGATCTGCTCGATCAGGCTCGTGCGGTGAGGGTGCTCGTACTCGATCGGGTCCTCGATCGTGACGACGTGGCGTGCGTCGCGCCGGTTGATCTCCTCGACGAGCGCGGCGAGCGTGGTCGTCTTGCCCGATCCGGTCGGGCCTCCCACGAGGACGAGCCCGCGCGGCAGCCGAGTCAGGCCCTCGGCGCCCGGCGGCAGTCCGAGCGAGGCGAGGCGGGGCGGCTGCGTGGGGAGCGCGCGGACCGTCGCGGCGGCGCGGCCGCGCTCGCGGTGCAGATTGACCCGGAAGCGCCCGACCCCCGCGACCCGGTGCGAGGCGTCCGCGATCCCGGCCTCGCGGTACTGCGTGCGCGCGTGGCGCGGGAGTCCCGGCAGCACGGCCTCCTCGATCTCCTCGCCGGCGAGAGGCGGCTCCTGGAGCGGGACGATGCGGCCGTCCGTCCGGATCGACGGCGGCGCACCGGCCACGAGCAGGAGGTCGCTGCCCTTGCGCGCGACGAGCTCCTCCAGCCAGCGGTCCAGGCGAATCGAAGCCAAAGCGTCGACGACTTCCGCGGCCGCAGCCGGCTCGGCCGACGCGGGCTCCGAAGGACGGCGCGACGCGGTCGCCGTGCCGCCCTCGTTGAGCTCGCGGATCAGCGCGTTGAGGTCTTCCTCGGACTCGGCCATCGGAGTTCGGCCGCCGCTCAGCCCGCGAGATGCCAGTCGGTGTGCGGCGCCTTGTTCTCGAAGATCCACGCGCGGAAGAGCCGACCGTAGGTCACCGGCTTCCAGCCGATCGAGTCGAAGAAGGGTCGGAGCGCGAAGTGCAGCCGGCGCAGGTTGTAGAACGGAACGCCCGTGAAGTAGTGGTGCTCGAGGTGGTACGCGGAGGAGAGGTACCAGAAGTCCCAGAAGCGGCTGGGCCGGAGGACGGATCCCCACTTGGCCGGATCCGTGGGATCGATCGCGTAGTGTTGCCCGAGGCGGTTCAACGCGAAGGCGATCGGGAAGACCAGAAACACCGGAACGAGGTACACGCGCGCGAGGACGGCCGCGCCGCCGACCCAGAAGAGTCCGGCCATGACCGCGAGATGGAACGCGATCGTCGCCAGCCGCTCGATCGCGATCCGCCGGCGCAGCTCCGGCGGGTAGCTCGCGTTCTCCTTGGCCGCGGCGCGGAAGTAGATCGGGAAGAGCGCCGGCGTGAAGTAGAGGATCTTGAACCACGGCTTGTTGATCCTGGGCGAGAGGTAGTGCCGCTTGGGATCCGCCTCCGCGTCGCCCAGCTCGGCGTGGTGCGTCAGGTGCCAGCGCGTGAACTGCAGCGCCGAGAGTCCCGAGGGCACCGCGTAGAGGATGCCGAGGATCCGGTCGCCCCTGGGATGCGGGCCGTTGAAGATCGCGTGGTGCACGGCCTCGTGCAGGAGCACGGTGAAGTTGAAGACGGTCCAGCCCGAAACGAGCGCCGCCGGAATCCAGATCCAGGGCTGCGGGAACCTCCAGGCGGCCCACGACGCCGCGGCGAGGAGCAGGAACTGGCGCGCGGCGACGAACAGGTGGCGGGCGGGGCTCTTCCTATGGAGCTCCTTCAAGACCTCGTGCGGGACGGCCTGGTTGAGCCGGTGGCGCAGGTCCCGGGACGCCTTGGTCCAGTAGTGGTCTCCCGGGGCGATTTCGTCCGGGCGGGAGGCGCGCAGGGAGGAAGTAGGGTTGGAGCTCATTTACCGTGCCCCCGGGAAAACCTCCCGGGTGGCCTTCCTATTCTAGTCTTGGGGAATGAGCCGCGGCGGCAACTCGAGGCGCCTCCTGCGGCGCCTGTACGGAGCAGCCCTCGTCGCCGTAGACCCCGCGGCGGCGGTTCGGCGCGCCCTGGAGGATCGCGGCGTGCGCCGCGCCCTCGCGGGACGCCGCCGCGTGGGCGTCTTCGCGGTCGGCAAGGCGGCGTCGGGGATGGCGCGCGCCGCGATGCGGGCCCTGCCGGCGCTGACCGCCCGGGAGGCGCTCGTGATCGTTCCCCGCGGGGACCCGACCCGCGGACTCTCGCGTGCCACGGTCCTTCGGGCCGCGCATCCCGAGCCCGACGCCTCGAGCGTGCGAGCCGCGGACCGGGCGCTGGAGTTCTTCCGGGGCTTCTCGCCAGAGGACGCCATCGTCTGCCTGATCTCGGGAGGCTCCTCGTCGCTGCTCGAGAAACCGCGGGCGGGGCTCTCGCTCGCGGCGCTGCGCGGCCGCGTGCGGGCGCTGGTGCGCGCGGGCGCGCCGATCGGCCAGGTCAACCGACTGCGCACCCGGCTCTCCGCGGTGAAGGGCGGACGGCTCGGGAAGGCGACGCGGGCGCGGCTCGTCACGCTCGTCCTCTCCGACGTCCCGGGAGACCGGGCGAGTCTCGTCGGCTCCGGGCCGACGATTCGCGGCGGCCGAAGGGATGTCGCGCGGGGCAACGGCGCGCGGACCGATGTCGTCAGGCTCGTCGGCTCGAATCGCGACGGCGTCCTGGCGGCGGCGCGCGAGGCGCGCGCGCGCGGCCTCGCGGTGCGGATCGCGGCCCGCAGACTCTCGGGCGACGCGGACCCGTCCGGGCGAGCGCTCGCGCGTCGCGCTCTGCGGTTCGGCCCCGGGACCGTCTGCATCGCCGGCGGTGAGACGGTCGTCGCGCTCGGCCGCTCGCGTGAGAGAGGCGGACGCAGCCTCGAGCTCGCGCTGGCGGCGGCGCTCGAGCTCGAAGGCGGAAGCGGCGTCGCGCTCCTCGCGGCCGGATCGGACGGGCGCGACGGAAGCTCCTCCGCCGCCGGTGCCTTCGCCGACGGAGCCACGGTCGCGCGAGGCCTCCGCCTCGGCCTCGATCCGCGCCGGGCCCTGCGCCGCCACGCCACGCACGCCTTCTTCGCGCGGCTGGGCGATCTCCTGATCACGGGGCCGACCGGCACGAACGTCGGCGACTGGGTTTTCCTGCTGCGTGAGGGTCGACGCCGTTAGGATGGTTCCGATGCGGCTGTTGCGCTCGGCCCGGGCATCGTTCGTCGCGTTCGTCGCCGTCCTCTCCTCCGCGATCCTCGCCGCCGAGGAGCCCGCCTCCGCCTACCACTACAGGATCGACGCGGGAGGCTCGGAGCTCACGTGGGAGCTGCCGGCGACGTTCCACACCGTCCACGGCCGTGCGCCCGAGCTCTCGGGGACCGTCGATGCCGCCGCGCAGGCGCATGACGAATGGAGCATCCAGGCGCGCGTGACGGTGAAGGCGGCCGCGATGGTCACCGGGAACGAGAAGCGCGACCGCAACATGCGCGAGAAGGTGCTGGAGACCGACCGCTTTCCCGAGATCGTCTTCGAGGCGCGGCGCATCCGCGCCGACCTCTCCCGGTTGAAGCCGGGCGAGCGCTTCACCGCCGAGGTCGAGGGCGACCTGACGGTCCACGGGAAGGCCGCCCCCGTCCGCGTTCCCGTCGATGTGTCCATTTCGGCGGACTCCGTGGTCCTGCAGGGGTTCTTCGCGGTCTCCTGGAAGCAATACGGACTGAACGACCCCTCCTTCGGCATCGTGACCGTCCGCGATCCCCTCAAGGTGCAGTTCCGCCTCCGCGCCGTCCCGGTTCCGCCGTAAACGTATAATTTGCGGTTCGTCATGGCAGCCACAGACCAGAACCGTGAGCGCGCGCTCTCGGAGCGTTATACCGAGGCCCCCAATCGGTTCGGGGCCTACCGGCTGGCCCTCGGGTTCCCGAACTCCTACGAAGTCGGGATGTCCAACCTGGGCTTCCAGTGGGTCTATCGCCTCTTCAACCGGATCCCGGACCTCTCCTGCGAGCGCTTCTTCCACGAGGAGGGCGAGCCCCTCGGAGCCGTCACGTTCGAGACCGGGACTCCGATCTCGGAGTTCGGGCTGCTCGCCTGGTCGCTCTCGTGGGAGATGGACATCGTCAACATCCTCCGGACGCTCTCCGCCGCGGGGATCCCGTTGCGCCGGGAGCGGCGCGACGAGCGCCATCCGCTCCTGCTCGTGGGAGGCGACGTCGCGCGCATGAATCCGGCGGCGCTGTCTCCGTTCGTCGACGTGTTCGCGCTCGGCGACGGCGAGCGGCTCGTCCCGCCGATCGCGGAGCTTCTGCAGGCCGGGCTCGACCGCGAGGCCTTCCTCGCGCGCGTCGCGGCGCTGCCGGGCTTCTTCGTTCCCGGCGTGCAGGGCGCGCGCGCCGAGTCCTCGGAGGCCGCGCGGGTCGTGGTCCAGCAGCCGATGTCGCGCAAGGAGATCACGGCCGAGTTCGAGGTTCCCCACACGACGATCCTGACGCCCCGCACCGAGCTCGCGGACAAGCTCCTGATCGAGATCTCGCGCGGATGCACCGAGATGTGCCGCTTCTGCTGGGCCGCCTACGCGATGGCGCCGGTCAAGCAGTACCCGGCCTCATCGATCCTCAAGGTCGCGCGCGAGGCGCGGCCGCTGACCGACCGCACGGGGCTGATCGCGACCGCCGTCTGCGACCATCCGGAGATCGTCCCGATCCTCGAGGGCCTCGCGGGGCTCGAGTACCACATCGCGCTTTCCTCCATCAAGATCGACGCGATCGAGCCGCGCATCCTCGAGGTGCTCGCGCGCCAGGGCGAGCGGGCGCTCTCGATCGCGCCCGAAGCCGGCAACGAGCGTCTCCGCCGTCACATCAACAAGAAGGTCTCGGACGCGATGCTCCGCGAGAAGGTGCGCCTCGTGTTCGCCCACGGCTTCACGCGGCTGAAGCTCTACCTCCAGGTCGGCCTTCCGTCGGAGACGGAGGAGGACGTCCGCGACATGGTGCGCCTCGTCGAGGACCTCCACGGGATCGCGGTCGCCGAGGGCCGCCGCTTCGGCCGCGTTCCGGAGATCGTGCCTTCGCTGAACGCCTTCATCCCCAAGCCGCACACGCCTTACGAGGACGAGTCGCTCGCCGAGGACGGCGTCCTCAAGGAGAGGCTCGGGCTGCTGCAGCGGGCGTTCGAGCGGATGCCGAACGTCGTCTTCCGCGGCATGCCGCTGTCGGAGGCGGTCTGGGAGGCGTTCCTGGCCAAGGTGGACGAGTCCGGCGCGGACATCCTCGAGGAGGCCGCCGGGGGCACGCCCGTGCGGCGGCTGCTGAAGACGCACCGTGAGAGAATCGCCGCCGTCGTGCGGCCGACGGCCGTGATGCCGCCCGCGACCCAGCCCTGGAAATTCATTGCCAAGAGGTAGACGTAGGCAAGGAGGCCGCTTGAAGACTCGAATCTCGGTCGCCGCGTTACTGCTGATGGGCGGAGCGCTCTCGCTCCTCGCTCTCGACTATCCCGTCCTGACGCCCGACCCGGCCGCGTACGCCGCGCGCCGCGAGAAGTTCATGGCCCAGCTGCCGCCGAACTCCATCGCGGTCCTGCGCTCCGGCCCCGAGCGCACGCTGTCGAACGACACGGAGTACACCTATCGCCAGGACTCGGACTTCTACTACCTGACGGGGATCGACGAGAACGACGTCACGGCCGTCTTCCGCCCCAACGCCCCGGACAAGATGCGCTACGTGCTCTTCATGCCTCCTCGCGACGTCCGCCGGGAGGCCTGGCTGGGCTCGCGCGTCGGGCCGGAGGAGGCGGTCAAGGCCTACGGCGCCGACGCGGCGTTCCCGATCGCGGACTTCAACGCGAAGATGCGGATCGAGCGGGAGTACGGCCAGCCGGTCGGCGGCTACCTGAACGGCGTCGAGAAACTGTATCTGTCGGACGGCGCCGACACGGAATGGCTCGCGAAGTTCCGGGAGAGCTTCGATCCGCTCAAGCCGGGCCGGCGCGGCGGTCCGGAGACCGTGGTCGACGCGCGCGCGATCATCCACGAGATGCGCGTCATCAAGGACGCCGAGGACCTGCGCTACATCCGCCGCGCGGCGGAGATGTCGGCGGCGGCGCACCGGCGCGCCATGGCCGCGGCGGGGCCCGGAAAGTGGGAGTTCGAGGTGCAGCAGGCGCTGGACGGCTACTGCTTCGCGAACGGCGCTCGCCGCATGGCGTACCCCTCGATCGTCGGCTCCGGTCCGAACGCCTGCACGCTGCACTACAACGCGAGCAGCCGCCAGATGAAGGACGGCGAGCTCCTCCTGAACGACTCCGGAGCGGAATACGGGAACTACGCGACCGACGTGACGCGGACGTATCCGGTCAGCGGCCGCTTCTCGCCGGAGCAGAAGGCGATCTACGAGATCGTCCTGAACGCCCAGAAGGCGGCGCTCGCCCTGGTCAAGCCCGGCGCCACGCACGAGGACATCGAGCAGAAGGTCGCGCAGGTTCAGGCGGAAGGCCTCGTGAAGCTGGGACTCCTTTCGGGCGATCCGGCGGAGCTCGTCAAGACGATGGCCCAGCGCAAGCTGACGCTGCACGGCGTGTCGCACTGGGTGGGACTCGACGTCCACGACGCCGGCGCCTATTGGGCGAACGGCAAGCCCCGGGCGCTCGAGCCCGGGATGGTGTTCACGATCGAGCCCGGGATCTACATCCCCGCGAACACGCAGGGCGTGGACCCCAAGTGGTGGAACATCGGCGTGCGTATCGAGGACACGATCCTGGTGAAACCGGATGGGACCGCCGATTGCCTGTCCTGCGGCGCTCCGCGCGAGGTCGCGGACGTCGAGAAGGCGGTGCGGGCGGGATCGAAGACGGCTGCGGCCGGGGGCGGGCGCTAGGGCACTCGCGGGCCGCTAGCCCGTCAGCGCGGCGACGCCGCCCTGCACCGGCGGCTCGAGCCAATCGACCGGCTTCGGCACGAGGATGTTCACGGTCTGCGTCCCGACGCGACAGCGGATCGGAGTCTCGAGCACGCAGTCGCCGTCCACCTCGACCTCGACGGGGTAGGGCTCGAGCGAGCGGATCTCGACCTCGCGCCCCCGCACGATGCGCGAGAGGCCGTTCTCGAGGTGCTCCGAGCGCGCCTGGCGCATCTGCCGGAAGAGACGCAGCAGGTCGAGGTGGCTGCGGCGCGAGAAGAGCATGACGTCGAGCATCTCGCCGTCGAGCCGCGCCTCGGGCGCGATGATCCAGTCGCCCGCGTAGCGGCTGGCCCGGCACACGACGGCGAAGGTCGCCTGGTGCGCGACGCCGTCGATGACGACTTCGAGCCGCGGAAACTCGTACCGCAGGAACTCGGTCATGGCCGTCAGCGAGATGCCGGTGCGCCCCAGCCAGCGTTTGAGCTTGAGGTTCATGTTGCCCATCACGCGCGCGTCCAGCCCCGCGCCCGCCCACAGCAGGAACGGCCGGCCGTCGGCGTGGGCGAAGCGGACCGGAGAAGGCGCTCCGCCCTGGAGGAGCCCCTCGGCGGCGTCGAGGTCGAGGGGGATCTGCAGCTCGCGCGCGAGCACGTTCGAGGTGCCGCCGGGCAGGATCGCGAGAGGGACCTCGGAGCCCTCGAGACCGCACGCCGCCTCGGAGATCGTGCCGTCCCCGCCGCACACCGCGACGAGGTCGAGGCCCTGGGGCAGGAAGGAGCGCACGATCTCGGTGGCGTCGCCGACGCCGGTCGTCGGCGCGTTCACGAGCTCGAGTCCGTGCCGCCGCTGCCGGTCGATCAGCGCGTTCATCTGGTCGCGGCGGTTGCGCTGGCCCGCCGTCGGGTTGTAGACGAGCAGGCCGCGCCGGTGCGAGGAGCCGCGCTTGGGCTTCAAAAGAGCTCTCCCTCCCGCTGCGGGGCGGTGATGCCCAGGTGGCGGTACGCCGCCGGCGAGGCGACGCGGCCGCGCGGCGTGCGCTGCAGGAACCCCGCCTGGAGCAGGTAGGGCTCGTAGAGGTCCTCGAGCGTGCCGCGGTCCTCGCCGAGCGACGCGGCGATGGCGCCGATGCCGACGGGACCGCCGCCGAACTTCTCGATGATCGTCGAAAGGATCCGCCGGTCGAGCTCGTCGAAGCCGTGCTCGTCCACCTCGAGGCGGGCGAGCGCGCGGCGCGCCGTCTCGAGGTCGATGGCGTCCTGGCCCGCGACCTCGGCGAAGTCCCGGAGGCGCCGGAGCAGCCGGTTGGCGATCCGAGGGGTCCCGCGGCTCCGCGAGCCGATCTCGCGCGCCGCCTCCGGCCCGATGCGGATGCCGAGGATCGACGCCGAGCGGTCCACGATGCGGGCGAGCGCGGTGACGTCGTAGAAGTCCAGGCGAAGCGTGATGCCGAACCGCCCGTGCAGCGGCTGCGACAGCAGCCCGGGCCGCGTCGTCGCGCCGACGAGCGTGAACGGGGGGAGGTCGACCTTCATCGTGCGCGCCATCGGTCCCTCGCCGATCAGCACGTCGAGGCGGAAGTCCTCCATGGCCGGGTAGAGGATCTCCTCGACGGCCGGGCTGAGGCGGTGGATCTCGTCCACGAAGAGCACGTCGCGGGGCTGCAGGCTGGTCAGGATGCCGGCGAGGTCCCCCGCGCGCGAGATCATGGGGCCCGCCGTCAGGCGCAACCCGGCTCCCATCTCGCGGGCGACGATGTGGGCGAGAGTCGTCTTCCCGAGGCCCGGCGGACCGGTCAGCAGGACGTGGTCGAGCGGCTCGCCGCGGCCCTTCGCCGCGGCGAGAAACACGGAGAGGTTCTCGCGCACCTTGTTCTGCCCGATGTACTCGGTCAGAAACTGGGGGCGAAGCTTCGGCTCGACGGCCGCGTCGTCCTCGAGCGCCGTGCCGGCCATCAGGCTGCGGTCGTCCGTCACTGGGGACAGTCTATCGTCCAGGCGATCCGTCCCGAGCCCTTACCCCTTCCCGGGTCCCGCCGGATCCGGTGCGACGAATCGATACGCGGTGTGCCAGGCGGAAAGCCGCGTCTCGCGGTCGCAGGACATTCCGGCCTTCGCGAAGGCCTTCGTCAGGTCGCGCAGCTCGAGGCGGTGGGCGGCCGCGACCCGTGGGCCCTGCACCTTCTTCATGGCGGTCGCGACCCAGAGGCGGCCGCCGGGGGCGAGGCGCTTGCGCGCTCCCTCGAGCGCGGCGTGCGAGCCGACCCGGTCCTCCTGCCACAGCAGGATGAAGTCGAACCGGTCCTTGACCGAGCGGATCGCGCCGGCCGGCACCGCCTCCAGCTGGCTGTCCGGGGCATGCTCGCGCAGCATGGCCTCGAGCTCGGCCGGTGCGCCGATCAGGAGCGCGCGCGATGCGGCCGGAAGCTGGAGCCGTCCCACGATCTCGACGGCGTTGCGGAAGGGGATCACGCGGCGATTCTAGTTCCGCGCGGCGCTCGGCGTCTGCGCAGCGTTTACGCTGCTCTCGGGATCTGCGCAGCCCTCTACGCTGCGACATACTGCGAACGTGGCCGAGATCCTCTTCGGGACGGCGAGCTTCGCGTACGAGGGGTGGAAGGGGATCGTGTACCACGAGCGCTACCGCGAGTCGACGTTCAAGGTCGACTGCCTGCACGAGTACACGCAGTACGCGCCGTTTCGAACGGTCGAGTTCGACTTCCCGTTCTACCGTCCTCCCACAGAGAAGCAGCTGCGCCGCTACGCCGCCGCGCTCCCGCCCGGTTTCCCGGTGGTGTCCAAGGTGTGGGAGGAGCTGACGATCCCGCGATTCCCGGAGCTGCCGCCCGCACCCGACGGAACCCCGCCGCGCCACGCCGACCGCGCCAACCAGGAGAATCCGCGCTACCTGGATCCGCGGGTCCTCCGGGAGGAGGTCCTGCCGGCTTACGAGCGCGGCTTCAGGGGGCATGCGGGTCCCTTCATCCTCGAGTTCCCGACCGAGTGGAATCCGACGCCCGAGTCGCGACGCGTCTTCTGCGCGAAGCTGGACGCCTTTCTGGCGGAGGCGCCGTCGCCGCCGTCTTTCGCGGTCGAGATCCGCACGCCGGCCTACTTCGCGCCGGAATACTTCGACGTCCTGCGCCGGCGCAACGCCTCCCACGTCTTCAACTGGTGGACCCGGACGCCGCCGCTGCTCGAGCAGTGGGAGGCGGCGCAGCCGCTGCCGTCGTCCCGCGCCCTGATCCGGATCCTCGTCCCGCCCGGCATGCCGTACGCGCAGGCGGTCGAGCGCTTCCGCCCGTACGATCACATCCAGGCGCCGCGCGAGGACATGCGGCGGGATCTCGTGCGGCTGATTCGCCACGTCACCGAGGCGGGCGCGGACGCCTTCGTGCTGGTCAACAACCGCGCCGAAGGCTGCGCGCCGCTGACGATCCGCGCGCTCGCGCGCGAGCTCGGAATCCCGGCCGAGGACCGGCCGCGCCCGCCGACGACGCTCTTCGACCTCTGAGAGCGCCGCGCCGTCCGCTACTGAACGGAGACGACGACGCCGTTCTCGAAGACCACCGACTTGCCGACGCTCCGATAGACCCAGGTCTCGCGCGTCGCTCCGCTGCCGGTCGTCTCGGTCGAGGTCTCGTCGGGCGCTCCGAGGAGCTTCCGGACCTGCTCCGGCGTCATGTTCTCCGACACCGATCCGCCTTGCGGCTGGTCGGCCTCCTGCTTGGCGGCCTCGCCGGCCGCGGTCCTCGCGTCGCTCGCCCGGGCGGCGGCCCGCGCACGCTCGATCGGAGAGCCGCGCTCGGTCTCCGAGGCGGCGGGGGTCATGTGGAGCAGTCCCTGGGTCTTCACGAGGTACGCGATGACGCCCACGACAATGAGTAGGAGAAGGAGGCGTTTCATCGTGTCAGTGTGACACGATTCGGGACGGACCCCGCACGCCATGAGCTACTGCAAGATCGCTCCCGGCCACCCCTTCCACGGTCCGTACCACGACCGCGAGTACGGGTTCCCGATACGCCGCGAGTCCGCGCTGTTCGAGCGGCTGGCGCTCGAGATCAACCAGGCCGGGCTGTCGTGGCTGACCATGCTGCAGAAGCGCGAGGGCTTCCGCCGCGCCTTCGCGGGATTCGATCCCGACGCGGTCGCCCGGTTCGGGCCCCGCGAGCGCCGGAGGCTCCTCCGCGACGCGGGCATCATCCGGAACCGGCTCAAGATCGACGCGGTCATCGAGAACGCGAGGCGGATCCGGAAGCTCCGCGAGACGCACGGCTCGTTCGCGAAGTGGCTGGACGCGCACCACCCGCGCTCGCGCGAGGAGTGGCGGAGGCTCTTCAAGGACACCTTCGTCTTCACGGGCGGCGAGATCGTCGGGGCGTTCCTGGAGAGCACGGGCTATCTCCGCGGCGCGCACAAGCCGAGCTGCCCGGTGTACGCGAAGGTGGCGAAGAAGAAGCCGAGGTGGATGACACGTCGCCCTCGCGGCTCGCGCTGATGCGCTCGACCGCTGCGGGCTCCCGCGGCGCGCGCTTCGGCGATCTCGGGTACTGAGAGTTGCACGCCGTGATGGCTGAACCGTTCGCAACGCGACCAAGTTTCGCGAGTTCGGGCGAGCGAAACGACTCGCGTTGCGGGAGCCGGAGGCAGATCCCGCAGCGCAGCTACGGCGACGTCTTCAGCGGCCCGTACTCCTTGACCTGATCCTCGATGACCTTCCTGTCGCCCACGACGACGATCGTGGCCTGATCGTCCTTCAGGTACTTCCTGGCCATCTCCTGGACCTGCTCCGGCGTCGTGGCGTAGATGCGGCCCACGTAGCCGTTCAGGTAGTCCGCGGGCAGGCCGTGGAGGTCGACGAACTCGAGCTGTCCGACGATGCCGCCGCGCGAGGAGTTCTGCAGGACGAAGATCCCGGCGCGGTAGTTCTGGAACGCCTTGAGCTCCTTCTCCGACGGCGGCTCTGCCTGCAGGCGGTCGATCTCGCCCAGGATCTCGTGGATCGCGGGGCCGGTCTTGTCCGTCGTCACGTCGGCGATCTCGACCCAGTAGGCGTCGCGGTAGCGGCTGGAGAGCTGGCCGTTCGGAGAATAGGTATAGCCCTTCTGCTCCCGGATGTTCGAGGTGATGCGCGAGGAGAACGCTCCCCCGAGCAGGGTGTTCATCAGGAAGAGACGGTCCCAGTCGGGCTGGGAGGGATCAATGACGGGGACGGCGATGTTGATCGTGGACTGCGGCGCGCCGGGCCGGTCCAGCAGGTAGACGGCGCGCGTGCTCTTCGCGGCGGAGGCGGGAGGGGCCGGTGCGGCGCCGGGCTTCCAGTCGGAAAACGCCTTGCGCGCGGCGGCCTCGACCGCGGCCGCGTCGAATCGGCCCACGACGTAGAGGTGGGCTCGGGCCGCGCCGAAGTGGCTCGAGTAGAAATCCCGGACCTGGGCGATCGTGTAACCCGAGAGCATCGCCTCCGTCGGGAAGACGCGGCCGTACGGCGAGTCGCCGTACATCACGGCCCGGAGCTTCTCCTGGGCGAGCGGCTGCGGCTGGCTCTTCGAGACCGAGAGCTGCCGGGCGCGGTCGGCCTTGAGCCGACTGAGCTCGGATTCGGGCAGCTTCGGGTTGCGCGCGACGTCGGCGACGAGCGCGATCATCGGGGGACCGAACTCCGACAGCACGTCGCCGCCGATGTCGGTGCGGTTCTCGCCGACGGTGACGTCGAGCGAGCCGCCCATGCGCGCGGCCTCCTCGGCGATCTGCGCGGCGGTGCGGGTCTGCGTGCCCTCCGAGAGCATGTCGGCGGTCAGGTCCGCGAGCCAGACCTGGTCGGCCTTCTCGTCGGCGTTGCCGGTGAGGACTCCGAGCCGCACCGTCACCTTGGGCGTCGTTCCGTACGGGACGAGCGTGACCGCGAGGCCGTTGTCGAGCTTGAACGTGCGGGGCGCCGGGAGAGAGAAGTTCTTGGGCTTGGCCGGAGCGGGCGGCGTCTGCTTCTCGGCGGCGAATGCGAGCGTGGGAGAGAGCGCGACGGCCAGCGCGAACAACGTCAGCTTCTTCATGATCGGTCTCCTATTTCCCGCTCTTGGCGGGCGCGCCGGCCGGAGACTCCTTCGCGTCGCCCTTCGGGACGATGACGAGGATCGTGCGATTCTCCGGGGCGAGATAGGTCTGCGCCGTCTTCTGGATGAGCGCCGGCGTGACCTTCCGGAACTCCGCCTCGATCTGGTTGATCTTCTTCGGGTCGTCGTCGAAGAGCGCGAGCGAGGCCAGCATGTCCGCCTTGCCGAAGCCGTTGAACTGCTCCATCTTGTCGTAGAACCACGAGCGCTTCTTCACGAGCGCGCGATCGAGCGTGGCCTGGTCGACCGGCGTCGTGCGGATCTTCTCGATCTCGGCGTCGAAGACCTTGAGGATCTGCTCGTCCGATTTGTCCTTATCATGGATGAGCGAGACGTCCCACAGAACCGGGCCGTTGATGTTGAACATGTTGCCGAGCTCGTTGATCCCCCCGTTGACGTCGCCGGTGAGCCCGTTCTTCTGGACCAGCGCCTGGTACAGGCGCGAGTCCTTGCCCTGGAGCATGATCTCGTCGATCAGGCCCATGGCGTAGTACTCCGGCGTGTTGCGCCTGGGGGCGTGGTAGCCGATCGCGAGCGCCGGGCGGGTCGCGAGCTTGTCGTCCTTGCTCGCGCGCTTCTCCTTCTCCTGCCGCGGCTCCGAGATGTCGGGCTTCGGAGGGAGCTGCGAGGCCGGCACGGGCGCGAAGTACTTGTCGATCCAGGCCCTGGCCTGCGCGGGATCGAAGTCGCCGACGACGACGAGCGCGGCGTTGTTCGGCGCGTAGAAGGTCTTGAAGAACTTCGAGACGTCCTCGAGCGTCGCGGAGTCGAGGTCCTTCAGGTCGCCGTAGAAGTTGTGGGAGTTGAACCAGTTCGTGTTGGCGTACTGCGGCATGTCGAGCCACGGGAAGCCGCCGTACGGCTGGTTGAGCACGTTGACGCGGACCTCGTTCTTGACGACCTCCTGCTGGTTCTTGAGATTCTCGCCCGTGATCGCGAGCCCCTTCATCCGGTCGGCCTCGGCCCACAGCGCCGCCTCGAGCGCGTGCGACGGCACGACCTCGAAGTAGTTCGTGAAGTCGAACCGCGTCGAGCCGTTGAGCGTCCCGCCGTTCGAGTTCACCAGCTTGATGAACTCCATCTTCCCGAGGTTCTCGGAGCCCTGGAACATCATGTGCTCGAAGAGGTGGGCGAACCCGGTGCGGTCCTTCGGCTCGATGCGGAAGCCGATGTTGTAGTAGACAGCGACGACCGCGACGGGAGCCGTCGTGTCCCGCGACAGCACGACCTTGAGACCGTTCGGAAGCTTCGAGTACTCGACGTCGACCTGGTACGCGGGGCCCGTGCCCGGCGTCTCCGGGGGGGCGGGAGCCGCCGCGGCCGTCGCCGCCGCCAGCAGGAAAAGCAGAGACCCGAGGGCAGCAGGCCCCCGGCGAGAGGCGTGATTCATGTCATCCTCCTCAGCCAGACGCTGAAGTTACGGCGAACGGAGGGGAAGGTTTCCTTGTCGGAGTCGCAGACGAGCCCATCCGAACGCTTGGATTCGCGCGACTTCCGGCCGGCCTGGTGGGTCCCCGGGCCCCACGTCCAGACAATCTGGGGAAGCGTCACCCGAAGTCGCCGCCTCGTCCGCTTCCGGCGCGAGCGGCTCGAGGCGCCCGATGGCGACGAGCTCGTGCTCGATCACGTGGACCCCGGGAACGGCCGCCGCGCCGCGGTCCGCCTGATCCTCCTCCATGGGCTGGAGGGCAGCTCCTACTCGGTCTATGTCCAAGGACTCGCTCGGGAGGCCGAGCGGCGGGGATGGAGCGTGACGGCCTTCAACTTCCGCTCCTGCGCCCGGGACCCCGCCGACCACCGGCGGATGCTCCCGAACCGCCGCGCGCGGCTCTACCACTCCGGGGAGACCGAGGACCTCGACTTCCTCATCCGCACGCTCGCGCGCCGTGCGGAGGACTCCGGCGAGACGCTCCTCGCGGCCGGCACCTCGCTCGGCGGAAACGTGCTGTTGAAGTGGCTCGGCGAGCATCCGGATCAGCGGGAGATCCGCGCCGCGGCCGCGCTCTCGACGCCCTACGACCTGGCGGCGAGCGACCGGCAACTCGACTCCGCGATCGGGCGCCTCTACGTGCGCAACTTCCTGCGGACGCTGCGCGAGAAGGCTCTCTCGGCGACGCGGCGATTCCCCGAGGCGGCGGGCCGGATCGACGTGCCGCGCATGCTCGCGGCGCGGACCTTCTGGGAGTTCGACGACGCGGCCAACGCGCCGCTCCACGGCTTCGCGGGCGCCGACGATTACTACGCGCGCGCGAGCTCCATCCGCTTCCTGCCGAGGGTGACGACGCCGACGCTCTGCCTCTCGGCGCAGGACGATCCGTTCCTGCCCGCGGAGGCGCTCTCCCGCGCGCGCGAGGCCGCGGCGCCGGCGATCGAGTTCCGGGTGACGCCGCGCGGCGGCCACATCGGGTTCGTCGGCGGTCCCCCGTGGCGGCCGCGCTACTGGGCCGAGGAGTCGGCCGTTCGCTGGCTGGCGGAGCGGCTCTGAGGGGTCGCCGGAAAAGAAGAAGCCGGAAGAGACCGGGGTCTTCTTCCGGCTTCCGAGCGTCGTGAGGCGGTTAGTAGGCCTTCTTCGAGGACGAGACCTGGATCGAAGTCGCCACCGTCTTGCCATCCTGCTCCGTGGTCTGAAGATTGACCGCGGCGCCCTGGGTCAGCTCACCGGAAAGGCGAGTCGTGTCTGTCCAGAAGATCGTCACTTCCTTGCCGTCGGCGTCCTTGACGACCATGCTCTTCGCGTTGTTGTCGACGGAACTGATGGTCCCCCGAATCGACTTCATGCTGCTGCTCTGCGACGGCGCCGATTGAGACTGCGCCGACGCGATGACCGCGCCCGAGACCAGGAAGGCCGCGGCCAGCGCGAAAACCAGAACCTTTCTCATGTGACCTCCTTTTGAGAAACGAGAACGCCGTGTCCCCCCCGGAGGAGCGTTCTCGACCCACAGAAGGCCTGCAAGCGCCGTTCCAGCGGTTGCGCGACGCGGACTTTCCCTTTCGGGCAGGAACGACGGCGCGCGCGTTCGCGGCGGCGGCTCAGGGCGTCGCGGCGGAGGACTTGCGTTTCGCGGCGGCGCGCCGCCGCACGGCGGAGGGCGTGAAGTGCTCCGCGGTGACGTCGGTGTGAATGACGGTCCCGCGTCTCACCGTGACGGCGTCGGGGATCTCGGCGTTCTTGCCGATCGTCGTGATGCCGTGATTCTCGACCGGCTTCTCTCCTGGCGCGAGCTTGCCGACGCGCGCCTTGCGGCCGATGCGCACCGACTTGTCGACGATCGCGCGCTCGACGCGCGCGCCGGCGTCGATCCAGGTGTCGGTCAGGATCACGGACTCGCGGATCACGGCGTCCGGTCCGACGTAGACGCCGGGCGAGAGGATGCTCTTCTCGACGCGCGCGCCGGCGGACACGATGCAGCCGTCCGTGATCATGCTGTCCTTGACGACCGCGCCGTTCAGGATCGACACGGGCGGCCGCTCCTCCGAGCGCGTGTGGATGATCCAGGCGCGGTCGTTGAGGTCGACGGGCGGAGGAGCCTTGAGAAGGTCCATCTGCGTCTGCCAGTACGCCTCGACGGTCCCGACGTCGACCCAGTAACCCTGGAAGGGGTACGCGAAGACGCGCAGGCCTCCGGTGACCATGCGCGGGATGATGTCCTTGCCGAAGTCGTGCGAGGAATGGCTGCGCTTCGCGTCCTCGGTCAGAACCTGCGACAGCATCTGGCGCCCGAAGACGTAGATGCCCATGGAGGCCAGCGTCCCGGGAGGATCCGCCGGCTTCTCCACGAACTGCAGGACGCGCTGCTGCTCGTCGGTCGCGAGGATGCCCATCCGCGTGGCCTCCTCGCGCGAGACGTTGAGCGTCGCGATCGTGACGTCCGCCTGCTTCTCGATGTGGAAGGCGATCAGCCAGCCGTAGTTCATCTTGTAGATGTGATCGCCCGACAGCACGAGGACGAGATCCGGCGAGCCGCGCTCGACGAAGGAGAGGTTCTGCGCGATCGCGTCGGCGGTTCCGCGATACCAGTCGGTCGCCGCGCGGCCCCGGAAGGGCGGGTAGATCTGGATGCCGCCCGTGAAGCTGCGGTCGAGGTCCCACGGGCGGCCCGACGCGATGTGCTCGTTCAGGGAGTGCGGGCGGTACTGGGTCAGGATCATCACGTCGGAGATCCCGGAGTTCACGCAGTTCGACAGCGTGAAGTCGATGATCCGGTACTTCCCGGCGAAGGGCACCGCGGGCTTGGCGCGCTTCTCGGTCAACACGCCGAGCCGCGAGCCCTCCCCGCCGGCGAGGATGACCGCGCGGGCTCTCATGCGCGGGCTAGTGCGCCGCTCTTGCGCGCTCGTAGAGGACGGCATAGTCCGCCGCGGACCTCGCCCAGGAGAAGTCCCGGGACATCCCGTTGCGCTGCAGCTCGGCCCATTTTGTGGGCTGAGCGTACACCCGAAGGGCGCGCTCGAGCGCGTCCCAGAGCGCCCAGGGGTGGAACTCGTCGAACATCAGGCCCGTGCCCGCCGGGTCCCCCGCGTCGACCACGGTGTCGGCGAGGCCTCCGGTCCGCCGGGCGACCGGGACACAGCCGTAGCGCATGCCGATCATCTGCGCGAGTCCGCAGGGCTCGTAGCGCGAGGGGATGAGCAGCGCGTCGGCCCCGCCGTAGACGCGGCGGGCGTAGCGCGCGTCGAAGCGGAGGCGGACGCTCGCGCGGTGGGGGTAGCGCATCTCGAACTGCGCGAACTCGTGCTCGAGGGCGGGGTCTCCGGTCCCCAGCAGCACGAACTGCCCGCCGCGGTCGAGCCAGCGCTTCACGGCGGGCGCGGCGATGTCGAAGCCCTTCTCCTTGACGAGCCGGGAGACGACTCCGAGCAGCGGCATCCGCGCGTCCTTCTCGAGGCCCGCCTCGTCCTGGAGCGCGGCCTTGTTCGCCGCGCGGCTCGGGAGCGTCTTCGCGTCGAAGTGGCGAACCAGCTCGGGATCGGTGGACGGATTCCACGAATCGGTGTCGATCCCGTTCAGGATTCCCGACAGCCGGTCCGCGCGCAGGCGCAGCACGCCGTCGAGCCCGTGTCCGCCCTCGGCGGCCAGGATCTCGCGCGCGTACGTCGGGCTCACGGTCGAGAGCATGTCGGCGCCGACGATCCCGATTCCCATGAGCGAATCGCGATACGACTCCGGCAGCACGCCGAGCGCGTCGGTGCGACGGAGCTTGTACTCGCCGAGCGCGGGCCCCGCGCCCTGCGCGGCGTACGGCAGGTTGTGGATCGTGAAGACCGACGCGACGTCCTCGAAGTACGGGTTCTCGCGGCCCTCGGTCGCGAGCCACCACGCGGCGGCGCCCGCGTGGGAGTCGTGCGCGTGGACGACGTCGGGCTTCCAGTGCAGGGCCTCGGCGGACCAGAGCGCGGCGAGCGAGAAGAAGACGAACTTGGGCCCGTCCTCCTCGATCGTGCGTCCGTAGATCCAGCGGTCCTTCGGAATCGGCGGGCCGCCGACGAGGTGAACGGGGACGTCGCCGATCGCGGTCTCCCAGATCTCCGCCTGCTGGTCGCCTCCGGCCGCGTGGACCGGGAACGCCGCGACCATCTTCGGCTGGTAGTGGAGCCAGTCGATCGAGCCGTAGGCGGGGAGGGCGACGCGCACCTCGTGTCCGAGCGCGGACAGCGCTCGCGGCAGCGATCCGACGACGTCGGCGAGGCCGCCGACCTTGGCCAGAGGCGCCGCCTCGGCCGCGATCATCAGGATGCGCATTCCTTCGATTATTCCCGAAATCCTCGGGCTTTTCGGCGGCGTGCTATTCTTGCGTCGCGTTCTTTCGCGAGTCTTCGACTTGCAACCTCCACGCCCGCGCGACTCGAGGGAGTTCATGAACCAACGGCCCAAGGACTGGTTTCGAATCGCTTTCTTCGTGCTGACGCCCCTCATCGGGATCGTCGGAACGGCGGCCTACGCGTGGACGCACGGCGTGCGCTGGTGGCAGCCGACTCTCTTCCTCGTGACCTACGCGCTCGTCGGCGTCTCCGTGACGGCCGGATATCACCGGCTCTTCGCGCACCGGAGCTACGAGTGCAATCCGATCATCCAGGCCTTCTACCTCTTCTTCGGAGCGATGGCGCTCCAGAACTCGATCCTCAACTGGGCCTCGGATCACCGCACGCACCACCGCCACGTCGACCACGATTGGGATCCGTACAACATCCAGCGCGGCGGCTGGTGGGCGCACATCCTCTGGATCTTCTACAAGAACCCGTCCAACCGGACTTTCGACGACATCCCCGATCTCCAGAAGAATCCGCTCGTGCGCTTGCAGGATCGCTTCGCGACTTCGATCGGCATCGTCGGAGGCCTCGGCCTGCCGACCCTCGTCGGCTGGGCGTTCGGCGATCCGCTGGGCGGCCTCCTGTGGGGCGGCTTCCTGCGCGTGGTCGTCATCCATCACACGACGTTCTTCGTCAACTCGATCGCGCACCTCTACGGCTCGCGGCCCTACACCGAGGCGAACTCGGCGCGCGACAACGCGTGGGTCGCCCTGGTCACCAACGGCGAGGGGTACCACAACTTCCATCACCGCTTCCCGACGGACTTCCGCAACGGGCTGCGCTGGTACCAGTGGGATCCGAGCAAGTGGTGGATCCGCGGGCTCGAGACCGTGGGACTGGCGCGCCGCCTGCGGCGCACGCCGGCCCTCGTGATCGAGCGGTCCCGGCTCCAGACCGCGATGGAAAGGGCGAAGCGGCTGCCGGAGCCGTCGCCCGTCCGCGAGGCGATCCGGGTCCACCTCGACGCGTCGCACCAGGCGCTCGAGCGTGCCGCGGCCAACTGGGCCGAGTTCCAGGAGCGCCGCCGGCACGATCTCTCGGAGTATCGCGAGCACCTCGCCGTCGCGCGGCGTCAATGGCGCCAGGCGCTTCGGATGCTCGCGAGCCAGCCCGAAGAGGCGTAGCCGGTCATGAGGCCGGCGCGGACGGTGCGTCTCGCCGTCTCCGTCGCCGCCGCCGCCGTCGTACTCTGCTCATCCGTCCCCGCCGCGGAGCCCGAGAAGGATCCGGCGGCGCGGAACGCCGCAGAGAAAGAACAGGCGGCGCGGAACGCCGCAGAGAAGAAACAGGCGGCGCGGAACGCCGCCGAGAAAGGACTCAGCCCCTTCGCGCGTTACGAGCGCGGGGTCGCCGCGCTCGAGGCGAAGAAGCCCGAGGAGGCGAAGAAGGAGCTCGCGCTGGCGGCGGCCGCCCTGCCGGACGAGCCCGACGTCCTCTATGCGCTCGCGAAGGCGGAGGCGCTGACGGGCGGCTCCGCGGCGGCGCTGAAATACCTCTCCCGCGTGGTCGCGATGGGCTACGGCCTCGGCGCAGAGACCGATCCCGCCTTCGGCTCGCTCTCCTCGCTTCCCGGGTTCCGGGCGCTCGCGCCGGCAATCGCGCAGAACGCCGAGCCGGTCGTCCGCTCGGCGCCCGCCTTCACGGTGGGCGAGGCCGACCTCATCCCGGAGGGGATCGCGTGGGATCCCGGAATGGGGTCGCTCTTTCTCGGGAGCCTGTCGAAACACAAGATCATCGCCGTCGCGCCCGACGGCGCGGTCCGCGACTTCGTTCCTCCGGGCCGCGACGGACTTCCGCTGGTCCTCGGCCTGAAGGTCGATCGGGGCCGGAAGCCCGCGAGCCTCTGGGCGTGCACGGCGGAGGGCGATCCCGCCGAGGGCGAGAACACCTCGCGGCGATCCTTCCTCTTCCGCTTCGACCTCGAGACGGGAAGGACGGTGCAGAAGATCCCGTCCCCGGCCGGCGGCCGGCACCTCTTCAACGACCTCGCGATCGCGCGCAACGGCGACGTGTACTTCACGGACAGCGAGGAGGGGGCGTTCTATCGGCTTCCGGCCGGGACGGAGTCGCTCGAGCGGCTCGTGGCCGCGGACACGCTGGTGTACCCGAACGGCATCGCCCTGTCCGACGACGACCGGTTCCTCTACGTCGCCCACGCGGGCGGCATCCTGCTGTGGGACGTCGCGAAGCGCCGCTCGTCCCCGCTCGCGGGACCGGAGGGCGTCGCGCTCGGCGGAATCGACGGCCTCTCGTTCTGGCGAGGCGCGCTCATCGGCGTGCAGAACGGGACGAGGCCGCACCGCGTCGCGCTCTTCGCGCTCGCGCCGTCCCTCGACCGCGTCACCGGCCTCCGCGTGCTCGAGCGCGGCAATCCGCTGTTCGACATCCCGACGACCGGCGCCGTGGCCGAGAGCGGCGCGGGGAAGAACGCCGGCGACGCCTACTACTTCATGGCCAACACCCAGCTTCGCGCGCTCGGTCCGGGCGGCGTCGTGAAGGAGCCCGACCAGCGCAAGCCGGTCGTGATCCTGAAGCTCGAGCTGCCGCGCTGACCGCGGCTACCGGGGCCTCTCCGCCACGAGCCCCACGCTGGCGAATCCCGCCTGCTGCAGATCCGTCAGGATCCTCTTGACGTCGCCGTAGGCGAGGCGTCGGTCCGCCCGGATGAGCATCTCGCGCCGCGGGTTCTGCTCGTGGAGCGCGCGGATCAGCTCCCGGAAGGCCGCCTCGGAGAGCGGTCCCGGATCGTCGTCGACCGAGAGCGCGGGCGGGATCCCGTAGGCGAGGATCACCTTCGAGCGGGCGGGCGGGCTCGGCCAGGGCATCGCGGTCTCGGCGCGCGGGAGCTCGACCTCGCGGTTCATCAGCGGGGTCACGACCATGAAGATGACGAGCAGGACCATGCAGACGTCGACCAGGGGAGTCACGTTGATCTCGGCAGAAATGGCGCGCATGGGAGCACTCCCTCCTGAAGAGAGAGACCCCTCGGCGGTGCCTCGAGTTCCCCGGGGGAAGGGGAGTGGAGAGGCTCCCCGGGTCCGGGGAGCGGACCGCTCAGACTCCGTGTCGGTGGTAGGTCGGCAGGACCGGCGTCTGGCCGCGCCAGGCGTTCATCTCGGGCTCGGAGCGCAGCAGGTCCTTCAGCGTGACCTTCTCGAGGACCTCGTCGACCGCGCGCTGGACCATGCGCCAGACCGAGCGGATCGAGCAGTCGGGCATATGCGTGCACGCCGTCTCGAAGCCGGAGTGCCCGTCGCAGAACGCGGGCTCGAAGAGGCGGCCGCCGAGCGCCGCGAGGACGGAGCCCAGGAGAATCTGGTCCGCGGGCCGCGACAGCTGGTAGCCGCCGGCCTGCCCGCGTGTCGAATTCACGAATCCGCCGCGCCGCAGGATCCGCATCATCTTGGCGACGTTGGGCTCCGAGATCCCCTCGGCCCGCGAGAGCTCCGCGATCGTGAGGCTCCCGCCGTCGGCCTCGCGGCCCACGCGCAGCAGACACCGCAGTCCGTATTCCTCTTGCGAGCTGAGCTTCATCTCTTACCTCGCGCTCTCGGGCGTAGGGTTTCTGTTCATCACATCATCCCGAGTTGGAGCTTGGCCGCATCCGACATCATCTGGAGGCTCCACGGAGGGTCGAACACCACCTGGACGTCGGCCTCGTCGATGCCGGGAACCGTCAGCAGCTTGCCCTTGATGTCCTCGCGCAGGACATCGCCCATGCCGCAGCCCGGCGCCGTGAGCGTGAACTTGACGTCGATCCGGTTCCCGCCCTCCGGGCGCGGAGTCAGCGCGCAGCTGTAGACGAGGCCGAGGTCCACGATGTTGACGGGAATCTCCGGGTCGTAGCACGTGCGCAGCTGGTCCCAGGCCAGCTCCTCGGTCGTCTTGCCCTCCGAAGCCGCGGCGTCGGCGACGACGACCGGCTCGCCGATCGCGTCCGCGTCCTTGCCGTCGATCCGCGCCAGGAATCCGACCGGCGTCATGACCGTATAGCTTCCGCCGAGCGACTGTGTGATGACGACGGGATCTCCGGCGCGCAGCGTGATGGGCGTGCCGCTCGGGATCTCGCGAGCCGAAACCTCGCGGGCGACGGTCGCTTCTTTACGCATCTGCATGATCAGGCACCTCCGGATTCCGCCGCCGGGCCTTCCGACTCCGTCGAGATGGTCGAGCCGTCTGCCTGGAGGGCGGCCTTCAGCGTGTGCCAGGGAAGCGTGGCGCACTTCACCCGGACCGGGAATTCCCGGACCCCCGAGAAGACCTCGAGCTTGCCGAGCGCGGGGCCGGCTGCCGCCTCGGGGTTTCCGGTGATGAGCCCGTGGAAGCGCTCGAACAAGGCGTTCGCCTCCGCGCTGGTCTTTCCCTTCAGGCTCTCGGTCATCATCGACGCCGAGGCCGTGGAGATCGCGCAGCCCGATCCCTCGAAGGCGACGTCCTTCAGCACGTCGCCCTCGACCTGGAGGTAGACCGTCTCGCGATCCCCGCAGAGCGGGTTGTATCCCTCGGCTTTGCGATTGGCCGACGGCAGAGAATGAAAGTTCCGCGGCCGCTTGCTGTGGTCGAGGATGACTTCCTGGTAGAGATCTCGGAGTTCAGACATGGATTTCCTCAGCGGAACATCCCGATGACCTTGTGGATCGCGCGGATGAGCGCGTCGACCTCGCCGCGCGTGTTGTAGAGGCCGAACGAGGCCCTCGCCGTCGCCGGCAGCTTGAAGCGATCCATCACGGGCTGGGCGCAATGATGGCCGGTGCGGATCGCGATGCCCTCGCGGTCGAGGACGGTGCCGATGTCGTGCGGGTGGACGCCGTCCAGCACGAACGACAGGACTCCGGCCTTCTCGCGGGCGGTGCCGATGACGGTGAGGCCCGGGATCCTCTGCATCGCCTCGGTCGCGTAGCGCAGCAGGCCCGCCTCGTGCGCCTCGATCGCCTCGAGGCCGACGCCCTGGACGTAGTCGAGCGCCGCGCCGAAGGCGATGCCGCCCGCGATGTTGGGGGTGCCGGCCTCGAACTTGTAGGGCAGCGCATTGTAGGTGGTCTTCTCGAACGTGACGGAGCGGATCATGTCGCCGCCGCCCTGGTAGGGAGGCATCGCCTCGAGCAGCTCGGTCCTCCCGTAGAGGACGCCAACCCCGGACGGGCCGTACATCTTGTGGCTCGAGAACGCATAGAAGTCGCAGCCCAGCGCCTGCACGTCCAACGGCATGCGCGGCGCCGCCTGGGCGCCGTCCACGAAGACCGGGACGCCGCGCGCGTGGGCGATCTCGCCGATCCGCCGGATCGGCAGGATGGTGCCGAGCGCGTTGGACAGGTGGGCGACCGAGACGATGCGGGTCCTCGGCGTGATCAGGCGCTCGAGCGCGTCGAGGTCCACCTCGCCCGCGTCGTTGAGCGGCGCGACGGCGAGTGTGGCGCCCTTCTCCTCGCAGAGCATCTGCCACGGCACGATGTTGGAGTGGTGCTCGAGGCCGGTGATGAGGACCGAGTCGCCCGGTCCGACCCGCGTCCGCCCGTAGGTCTGGGCCACCAGGTTGACGGCCTCGGTCGTGCCGCGCACGAAGACGATCTCGTGCGCCGCGGCCGCGTTCAGGAACGCGCGGGCCTTCTCGCGCGAGGCGTCGTAGGCGTCGGTGGCGTGCACCGACAGCCAGTGCACGCCGCGGTGGATGTTCGCGTAGCAGCGCTCGTAGACGTCGCGCTCCGCGGCGATGACGGCCTCCGGCTTCTGGGCCGAGGCGGCGTTGTCGAGGTAGACGAGGGGCTTCCCGTAGATCTCGCGGGAGAGGATCGGGAAGTCGCGGCGGATCGCGTCGACGTCGTAGCCGGCTCGCGGCGGGGTCTCGGGAAGGGCCTTCTCGACCGTGCTGGGGCTCGGGCTCATACGCGTCCTCCCAGCCGGCGCGCGAGCTCGTCCGCGACGGCGTCCCGCACCGCGGGGACGCGGAGGCGCTCCGCGACGTCGGCCGCGAAGGCCTGCGTCAGGAGCGTCCGGGCCTGTGCCTCGCCGATCCCGCGCGAACGCAGATAGAAGAGCGCGAGCGCGTCGAGTTGGCCGGTCGTCGAGCCGTGCTTGCACTTGACGTCGTCGGCGAAGATCTCGAGGGCCGGCGTCGAGTTCACCAGGGCCTCGCGCGACAGCAGCAGGTTCTTGTTCGTCTGGATCGCGTCGCTCTTCTGCGCGTCCTGGCGGACGATGATCTTGCCGAAGAAGACGCCGCGCGACGCGCCGTCCATCACGCCCTTGTAGAGCTCGCGGCTGACGCAGTGCGGCTTCGCATGGTCGATCGTCGTGTGGTTGTCGAGGTGCTGCGTCCCCGCGCCGGCGAACAGCCCGTTGAGCGTGCACTCGGCGCCCTCGGCGTCGAGCACGACGTCGAGGTCCACGCGCGCCAGCGCGGAGCCGAGAGCGAGGTTGTGCGAGGTGAAGTGACTGGCGCGGCCCTGGCGCGCGGCCACCGTGTGGACGTGGCTCGCGGAGAGGCTCTCGCGCTGGAGCGCGTAGTGCTCCAAAACGGCTCCCTCGGCGAGCGCGATCTCGGTCACGGCGTTTCGGAAGTAGCGGCCCTCGCCGGAGAAGGTCTCGACGACGGCGGCCTGGGAGCGTTCCCCCGCGAGCACGAGCAGGCGCGGATGAGCGACTTCCGGGCGAGATGCCGCGGCGGTCCAGGCGAGCGTGATCGGCTCGGACAGGATCGCGCCGGGAGCGATCTCCAGCACCCAGGCCTCCTCGAGGGAGGCGGTGTTGAGCGCGGCGAAGGGCCGGCCGTCGAGCGTCGCGATCTTCGCCAGGTACGGCTCGACCTCCCGCTCCGGAACCTCCGCGAGCCGGCGCATCCTGGCGCCGCGGGGCGGCTCGGAGGGGACGAGCGACGCGGCGCCCGCGGGGGCCCAGGCGGTTCCCGTGATCGGCTGGATGCCCGTGTAGCGCCAGGCCTCGTCGTGGGGAGTCGGAAAACCGAGCGCCTCGAACCGCGCGAACGCGTCGCGCCGGAGTCTCGAGAGCCACTCCGGCGCGCCCGCCGTTTCGACGGGCTCGGGGAGGTAGCCGGTCCGGACGGCGATGGCTTCCATCACCGTGCCGCGCCCACGGCCGTCGGCGGCTCCTTCTCGAGCCACGCGTAGCCCTTCTCTTCGAGCTCGAGCGCGAGCTCCTTGCCGCCGGAGCGCACGATGCGCCCGTCGACGAGGACGTGGAGGAAGTCCGGGACGATGTAGTTGAGCAGCCTCTGGTAGTGCGTCACGACGATCATCGACCGCGAGGACGAGCGCAGCGAGTTGACGCCGCCGGCGACGATCCGCAGGGCGTCGATGTCGAGGCCCGAATCGGTCTCGTCGAGGATCGCGAGCTCGGGGTCGAGGAGCGCCATCTGGAAGATCTCGTTGCGCTTCTTCTCGCCGCCGGAGAAGCCCTCGTTGACCGGCCGCTTGACCAGGTCCTCGTCGATCTCGACCAGCTTCGCCTTCTCCTTGACGAGCGCGAGGAACTCCATCGCGTCGTACTCGGGCAGCCCCCGGTGCTTGCGCACCGCGTTGACGGCGGCCTTCAGGAAGTACACGTTCGAGACGCCGGGGATCTCGACGGGATACTGGAACGCGAGGAAGACGCCCTCGCGCGCCCGCGCCTCCGGCGCCATCGCGAGCAGGTCCTGGCCCTTGTAGAGGACGCGCCCCCGGGTGACCGTGTAGCCCGGACGTCCCGAGAGGACGTGCGCGAGCGTCGACTTGCCGGAACCGTTGGGCCCCATCAGCGCGTGGACTTCGCCGCGCGAGACGGTCAGGTCGACGCCGCGGAGGATCTCGTTGCCGCCGACCGAGGCGTGGAGGTCCTGGATCTCGAGAAGATTGCTCATGCGTCCTCGTTCATACCGTCATCCTGAGCGCAGCGAAGGATCCCGCGATTGATGCCGAATGGCCAAAACGATCGGGATTCTTCGTCGCTTCGCTCCTCAGAATGACGGCTTGAGTCATCGTTATCCGACGCTTCCTTCCAGCGAAACGCCCAGCAGCTTCTGCGCCTCGACCGCGAACTCCATGGGGAGCTCCTTGAAGACGACCTTGCAGAAGCCGTTGACGATCATGTTCACGGCCTCCTCCGCGGAGATGCCGCGCTGCTGGAAGTAGAAGATCTGGTCCTCGCCGATCTTGGACGTCGAGGCCTCGTGCTCCATCTGTGCCGTCGAGTTGTTCACTTCGATGTAGGGGAACGTGTGCGCGCCGCAGCGGTCGCCGATGAGGAGCGAGTCGCACTGCGAGTAGTTCCGCGCGCCGTCCGCCTTGCCGAGGATCTTGACCATCCCGCGGTACGTGTTCTGGCCGTGGCCCGCCGAGATGCCCTTGGAGACGATCGTGGACTTCGTGTTCTTCCCGATGTGGATCATCTTCGTGCCCGTGTCCGCCTGCTGGTAGTTGTTCGTGACGGCTACGGAGTAGAACTCCCCGACCGAGTCGTCTCCCTGGAGGATGCAGCTCGGGTACTTCCACGTGATCGCCGAGCCGGTCTCGACCTGCGTCCACGAGATCTTCGACCGCCGGCCGCGGCAGGCGCCGCGCTTCGTGACGAAGTTGTAGATGCCGCCCTTGCCCTCCTTGTCGCCGGGGTACCAGTTCTGGACGGTCGAGTACTTGATCTCGGCGTTGTCGAGCGCGACGAGCTCGACGACCGCGGCGTGAAGCTGATTCTCGTCCCGGATGGGCGCCGTGCAGCCCTCGAGGTAGCTGACGTAGGAGCCCTCCTCCGCGACGATGAGCGTGCGCTCGAACTGTCCCGTGTTGGCGGAGTTGATCCGGAAGTACGTCGAGAGCTCCATCGGGCAGCGCACGCCCTTCGGGATGTAGCAGAACGATCCGTCCGAGAAGACCGCCGAGTTCAAAGCGGCGAAGAAGTTGTCGGTGTGCGGGACGACCGATCCCAGGTACTTGCGGACGAGGTCCGGATGGTTCTGGACCGCCTCCGAGAACGAGCAGAAGATGACGCCGACCTTCGCGAGCTGCTCGCGGAACGTGGTGGCGACCGAGACCGAGTCGAAGACCGCGTCGACGGCGACGCCCGCCAGCTTGGCGCGCTCGCGCAGGGGGATGCCCAGCTTCTCGTAGGTCTCGAGGAGCTTGGGGTCGACCTCCTCCAGCGACTTGGGCGCGTCCTTCCTGGACTGACTCTTGGGCGCGGCGTAATAGACCGCGGCCTGGTAGTCGATCGGGGGATAGTGGACGTTCTGCCAGGTCGGCTCCTTCATCGTGAGCCAGTGGCGATACGACTTCAGCCGCCACTCGAGCAGCCACTCCGGCTCCCTCTTCTTGGCGGAGATCAGCCGGATCACGTCCTCCGAGAGGCCTGGCGGGATCGTCTCGGATTCGATGTCCGTGACGAAGCCGGCCTTGTACTCCCGGTTGGTCAGCTCGAGGACGGAAGTGGGATCAGAGCTCATGCAATCTTCGGGGTGCCTCTCGGCTCGGCCCCTGACACCTCATGGCGCAGCGTATTGAATCCATACCAAATTGTCAACTTTACGTTGCGAAATAAGTCCTTTGCCTCCAGATAAATAAGAACGCCCGCCGAAGCGGGCGCCCTCAAAATACCTTTTTCTGTCAACTTTGACGATCTAACGATCCGGCGTGGGCTTCGGCGTGGGCTTGGGCCTGGGAGTCGGCCGGCCACGTTGAGGCTGAGGTTGCTCGGATTCCTTGCGCTTCTCGTTCTCCTGCGTCCGCGTCTCTTCGCGGTTGGGCTGCGCCTGAGGACGCTCCGGCTGAGCGCGCTCGGTCTGAGACTGTGCTCGCTCACGCTCCTGCTGCGCCTGCGCGCGCTCCTTCTGCTGCTGCTGGACGAGCGCCCGTTCGCGCTCCTGCTCGGCCTTGGCCCGTTCCGATTGCGATTGCGACTGCGCGCGCTCGCGCTCGGGCGTCGCCTTCGGCGGAGCCGCCTCGCGCGGCGGTTGACCCGCCTCGCGCGGCGTTGGACGACCACGGTCCCGCCAGTTCGGCGTCGGGGCGGCCTCCTGCCGCGTCCGGGCCTCCGGCTCGGCCTGGCGCGCGGGCGCCGGCGGCGCGGCCTCCCGCTGGGGAGCCGTCTGACGCTCCATCCCCGGCCGCGGAGTCGGGCGCCCCTCGATCTTGTCCCGCTCGTTTTCGAGCTGCCGTTCGCGCTCGGCCTGGGCTGCGTTGGGCGGACGCGTGGGTGCTGCGGGAGCGGCCGGCTGGGCGCCGGGCGCGCGACCGGCCTCCGCGGGAGCCGGAGCGGCCTGAGGCGCCGGCCTCGACGGCGCGGGGCGCTCGCCGATCTTGCGCGCGCTCACCGGCTCGGAGGCCACGGGCTGCTGCGCCGTGGCCGAGGCGCGCCCCCTCACGGCCGTCGCCGCGCCCGGCGCGGGCGCCGGACGAGAGCGGCCTGCGGTGGCCGTCGAGGCTCCCTGACGCGGAGTCAGGGTGACGTTTCCGCCGGCGTTGACCGCCGGGCGAACCGCGACGGCGGAGCGGGGCTGGGCCTGCGCCTGCGTCGTGAGCCGGGCCGCGGCGACCGGATCGACCGGCCGCTTGCTCTCCTGGATCACCGCGAGCTTCTGCTGGAAGCGCGGAGGCGCCGGCGGGGGCGCGACGCGCGCGACGACGGAGCGTGCGACGACGGCGGCGGGCGGCCGGACCACGTTGGTCCCCGTGCGCACCGACACGCGGGTCGAGGCGACCGTCGGAATCATCGGCATCGCCCCATGCACGACCTGCGTCGCCTCGACCTGGCGGACGACCGCCCGATCCGTGACGACGTTACGTGCGACGAGGCCGCCGGAGACGAAGGTGTTCTGGTTCACGACCGTGACGTAGGTCTTGTTGACGTAGGTCACGTTGGTGACGTTCACCTGGACCCCCGCGGGGTGAGGCGCCCACCAGGGAACGAAGGGCTCACGCGGAGCGAGCGGGAACCAGCCGACGTAGCCGGGCCCGCCGACCGTGACCGAGGCGGAGAAGCCGGGACCCGCTCCGACGAAGGCGACGAGCGCCGGCGAGTACGCGACCGCCTGGACCGCGGGCGCGACGGGGACCCAGAACCAGCGCGAGGAGTAGTTCACCCAGCGCCCGTAGTGATACGGCGCCCAGCCCCACGCCTCGCTCGAGACCCACGTCCAGCCCCAGGGGTCCTGCCAGACCCAGTGCCCCTGGCGGTACGGACCCCAGCCGGCCTCGACCTGCGTCGGCGACCAGACCATGCCGTAGTTCGGGATGTTGCTCCAGCTGCCGTACTGGTCCAGGTCCTCGGCGCCCACGATGTTGGAATTGACGTAGTGATACGACGCGCTGTTTCGGACTCGGGCGTAGCGGCCGTCGGTCCAGTGGTCCCACGCGTCGGGCTGCCCGATCGAGACGACGTCGTAGCGCGGCGAGTCGACGCCGTCGATGACCATCTCCTCGCCCGCGTTCAGGGCGATCTGTCCCCCGCCCGCGGCGACGGTCGCGTTGCCGCGCTGGACCGCGATGCGCGTGTTGCCGTCCTGATCGACGCGCACGCGGTAGTCGCCCTCGCTCTCGAAGTTCACCGCCGCATTGGGGGTGTCGACCTCCCAGACGTCGTTCTGGTCGAGCGAGCGGATCCGGAACGTGGCGACCCCGCTCTTCACCGCGAATTGCTTCGTGTCTTCCGTCAGGTTCAGCGCGGCGAGGTCCGTGTGCGCGCCGGCCCAGATGGTGTCGCCGCCGTGGACCCGGAGCTCCATCCGGCTCTGGTCGCTGGTGTAGATCCGGTCGCCGAGGGTCATCGGGACGTTGACGTCGGCCGGCTGCCAGTCGTCCGGCTCGTCGCCGCGCGCGTACGACGCGCTTCCGTCGAGGTAGGAGACTCTGGCCACCGTCTGGACGACGTCGGCCTGCTGCTCCGGCTCCTCGCCGTATTCGTTCGCGCCTTGCGCGAGCGCGACCGCCGAGATCGGCAGAGCGAGCAAGAGCCCCGCGAGCATCTGTAAGGTTCCGTTCATCTTTCGAATCATCGCGTCCTCCGTTCGTCCGGTGCTTATGCAAGGCCGGTTCCCGTTTGTCGTTGTGTCCGGCGACACCGAGGAACGCGGCCGGACCGCTGAAAAGGCCGTGTTTTTCGGGGGATCTTGAGCGGCCGTCATTCTATCGCCGTCCCGCTCCCGGGAATCGCGTCCCCTCGGGAGGTCGAGGCGCCTCCACGGCGCCGGTACACTGCGCCGATGCCGGCACGTCCGGGTGTGCGCGTCGCGAATCCTCCCGAGCGCCCGCTCGTGCTCTTCGACGGCACGTGCGGATTCTGCAAGACCTGGATCGCACGCTGGCGGGAGCGCACCGGAGACGCCGTCGACTACGCGCCGTCGCAGACCGAGGGCGCGCGCTTTCCCGAGATCCCGGACGAGGCGTATGCGCGATCGGTGCAGCTCGTCCTTCCCGACGGGATCGTCCTCTCGGGCGCCGAGTCGGTGGCGCGCCTGCTCTCGCTGCCGCGGGGGCGGGGGGCCTTCGGCTGGGACGTCCTCTACCGGCGGGTTCCCGGCGCGGCCCCGGTGGCGGAGCTCGGGTACCGGGTCATCGCGGGACACCGCTCCGCCGCGGCGGCGGCGACGCGCGTGCTCTGGGGCCGCTCGGTCCTGCGGCCGACCTACTTCGCGGCGAACGCGCTCTTCCTGCGCCTCCTCGGCCTCTGTTATCTCGCGGCGTTCGTGTCGTTCTGGGTCCAGGCGGACGGCCTGGTCGGGGAGCGCGGGATCCTGCCGGTCGGCGCCTTCCTCGACTGGGTCCGGTCCCAGACCGGCGCCGAGCGCTACTGGCTGGTTCCCACGCTCTGCTGGCTGGGTTCCGGCAACGCGGCGCTCCACGCGCTCTGCGCGGGCGGCGTCTTCGCGTCGCTCCTGCTCGTCGCCGGCCTCTTCCCGGCGTTGGCCGCGTTCCTCGCGTGGCTGCTCTACCTCTCCGTCGCGATCGCCGGACAGCTCTTCCTGGAGTTCCAGTGGGACCTCCTCCTGCTCGAGACGGGGCTGCTGGCGATCCTGCTCGCCCCGCCGCGGCGCCGCCGCGTGGGAAGCGGACTCGCGGCCCCGGCGCTCTCGCGCTTCCTGCTCGTCTGGCTGCTCTTCCGGCTGATGCTGTCGTCGGGAGTCGTCAAGCTCTCGAGCGGCGATCCGACGTGGCGCCACCTGACGGCGCTGCGGTACCACTTCGAGACGCAGTGCCTTCCGCCCTGGACCGCGTGGTACGTCCACCACGCGCCGCCGTGGTTCCTGACGTTCTCGTGCGCCGCGGTCTTCTTCATCGAGCTCGTCGTGCCCTTCTTCTTCTTCGCGCCGCGGCGGCTCAGGCGGATCGCGTGCGCGCTGACGGTCCTCCTCCAGCTCGTGATCACCGCCACCGGCAACTACGCCTTCTTCAACTGGTTGACCGTGGCGCTCGCCGTCCTGCTGGTGGACGATGAGAGTTTTCCGAGCCGGTGGCGCGCTTCGGCGATCGCCGCGGCGCCTCGCAGCCGCGGGGGAGCGTGGCCGCGCGGGATCCTCGTCTCCGCGGCCGTGTGGCTGCTCGCCGCCTCCGCCGTTCCGTTCCTCGCGACGCTCGGCGCCGGCCCGTCGATCCCGTCGCCGCTCGTCGCCGTCTACCGCGCCGGGGCTCCGCTGCGGAGCGCCAACGGCTACGGGCTCTTCGCCGTGATGACGACGACGCGCCCCGAGATCCTGATCGAAGGCAGCGACGACGGCACGAGCTGGCGCGGCTACGAGTTCCGGTGGAAGCCCGGGGATCCGGCGAGGCGGCCGGCGTTCGTCGCGCCGCACCAGCCGCGGCTCGACTGGCAGATGTGGTTCGCCGCCCTCGGCAGCTACGAGGAGAACCCGTGGCTGATCCAGTTCCTCCAGAGGCTGCTCGAGGGATCTCCCGACGTCAGCCGGTTGCTCGCGCGGGATCCGTTCGCCACGAGGCCACCGCGCTACGTGCGCGCGGTGGTGTACGACTACCGCTTCACCAGCCCCGCCGAGCGCGCCGCCACCGGCGCCTGGTGGCGGCGGGAGCTCAAGGGACTCTACTGTCCGGTGCTGCGCGGGGCCGAAGCGGCGCCGGCCCCGGATGAGAACGAGGGGACGCGACCTTCGCCTCGGTGACCGGCGCCGCCGCTTCGATTCCGAACTCGGACAGATCTATTGCCGCTCGACCTCCTCCGTCTCGTGATCGTGCTTGGGAAGGATCACGACGACGCCCATCATCGGCGTGCCGAAATCGCAGTGATCGGTGCCGGCCGGGTCGCAGAGCGTCGGATCCTTGTCGGTCTGGATCCCGCCGTCCGGTCCCGGCGCGAACGGCTGGTGGTACTCGTCGTTGGGCGTGGAGTGGAAACGGCAGTAGTAATTCCACATCCCCGAGTCGTGAAAGGTGATCGAGAAGACGCCCGGCTGGCCGCCGTTGTTGACCGTGCCCGGGACGATGACGTTGATGTTCTTGGGGTTCGCCGTGTTGATCGCGTCGTTGCTCACGACGGTGTGATCGTCCGTGTCGCTGTTGACCCAATCCACCGTGTCGCCGGCGCGAATCTGAATGGCGAATGGCGCGAAGCGGTCCTCACCCGGAATGCCGACAAGCGTGTGGTGGCTTTCGGGCTTCTCCGCCGAAAGGCGACTGGCGACTCCGGCCGCGACTCCGAGACCCGTGACGAGGAGCAGCACATACCGGATCGATGGACGCATAGGTTCCTTTCCTGCGGCGACAGCGGGCCGCAATGCGCGGCGCGAGGACAGCTCGCGGAGCACCCTCGGTGCAAGCAAGCGATTCGCCACCGTCGCGCGGAAATCGGCGCGCGCGCCGGGCGGCCGTGCCGATCCCGATGCCGTTCAGTCGGTTCGAAAGGGATTAACGCCCGATTAGAAAATCGCGGGCGCCGATGCGGGCCTCAGACGCCGAAGCGCCCCGGGTCCCACTCGAGCCCGAGCTCGTCGGGCGGCGCCATGTAGCCTGCGAGGGCCGACGCGGCCACGACCGACGGGCTCGCGAGGTAGCCCTCTCCGCCCACGCCCATCCGGTTCTGCCAGTTCCGGTTGAACGACGTGATCGCGCGCTGCCCCGGCCGCAGCGCGTCCGGGCCCTGGCCGAAGCACGGGCCGCACCAGGACTGCCGGATCTCGCCGCCGACGGAGCGGAAGATCTCCGCGATCGACTCGCCCCCGAGCCGCGGATCCGCGACCTCGATCTTCCGCGATACTCCGCCCGAGCCCGGGAAGACGGCGAATTCCCGCGCCACCTTCCGGTACCCGAGATCCCGCGCGGCGCGCAGGACGAGCGCCGCGGAGAGAAGGTCGTCGTAGCTTCCGTTCGTGCACGATCCGATGAGCGCCTTGTCGAAGGTGATCCGCTCGCGCGCGACCTCCTCGGCCGGAAAGGCGTTCCCCGGCGAGTAGGGCTTCGCGATCATCGGCGCGATTTCGGAGAGGTCGAGCGCCTCGTCGATCGCGTACACCGCGTCGGCGCCCGGAACCACCCGGGGATAGGGCAGGTCCGTGAGGCCCTTCTCGCGGTACCACGCGTCGGTGATCGCGTCCTGCGCGAAGATCCCGTTGAGCGCCTCCGCCTCGGCCATCATGTTCGCGATCGTGTTGCGGAACGCGATCGGGAGCTGAAGGTCCGCGTCCACGAACTCCACCGACATGCCCTGGGACTGCTTCGCGCCCCAGCGGCGCAGGAGCTCCAGGACGACGTCCTTGCCGGAGACCCACGGCTGCAGGCCGCCGCGAAACACGACGCGCCGCTGTTTCGCGACCGTGAAGTAGACGTAGCCGGTGGCCCAGCCGAAGCCGAGCGTGGTCGACCCGACTCCGTAGCCGATCGCGCCGTAGGCGCCGTAGGCGCGGCTGTGCGAGTCGGCGCCCGGGATGAACTGGCCCGGCAGGACGAGGCCCTGCTCGGGAAAGTAGAAGTGGAAGATGCCGTCGCCCGGCGTGGCGTAGTACGGCTTCTCGAGTCCGTGGAGGCGGGCGAACTCGCGACCGATCGCGGTCTGGCGAGCGTCGTCCTCGCGGCCGGTGAAGACGAAGTGGTCGTTGGCGATCGCCGCCTGCCGCGGGAAAATCGCCGCGCCCCCGGTGATCTGGTTGAACGTGTGGATCGCGAACGGCGCCGTCCCGTCGCTCGCCGGAAGCAGGTCGGCATACACGCGCAGCGTCGCGCCGGGCTCCACGGAGGCGTCTCGGTCGACGCGATGCGCCCACACGATCTGCTCGGTGGCGCTCAACCGGCGGGCGGTCTCGGGGTCGGGCCAGCGGATCTCCGGGACCGTGCGGACGGACGCCGCGAGCTCGCGCCGGCCGACGGCGAAGATCCCTCCGGACGAGCGGATCTCCTCCTCCTTGGGCGACAGCGCGACCGGCGCGTAGGTCTTGCCCTGGGTCTCGTTGGTCAGCGTCCGCGAGATCGGGTCGAACGCGAAGGCGTCGCCGTCACGCGCGTCGGCCACCGCCTCCGGGCTCTGCACCACGTGGAGGCCGAGGTTGAACGCGTTGCGCCGGAAGATGTCGCCCATGCCCTGGCCGCACACCACGACGAGCTCGAGCCCCTTCTCCTCGGCGACGCCCTTGAGACCCGCCGGGCTCATCTCGCGCGACGAGCCGATCGCGAACCGCTCGCCGGCGATCACGAAGGTCTCTCCGCGGTGGACGCGGCTGCGGAAGTCCGGCATGAGATGGCGGAAGGACCCCGCCTTCCACCGCTCGTCGAGAGTCTCGAGGCTCTCGGAGACGCAGTCGGCGGCCGGCGTGATCTGGTCCGTGTCGATGGCGTCGCGCTTCTTGCCCGGGACCGCGGGGTCCCAGAAGATGAGCGCGCGGCCGCGCACGGGCATCGTCCGCGCGGTGCCCGGGGCCGAGGGAGCGTCGGACGCGCGGGGCCCGGGGATGTCCGAGGGGGTGACGCCGGGTTTCAGGCGCGCGGGCTGGATCCTGTGTGTTCCCACCGGCCGCCAATCCTACCGTGGGACGCGGTCGGCGGCCGCGCGATGGGGCCGGCGGCCGGCTGCCGTCCGGTATCTACCGCGTGTTGGTGAGATCGGTCTCGCGCAGGCGCCTCTCCCAGGAGACGTCCTGCGCCTGCTGGAACAGGCGCGCGGCGCGGGAGAACGCGAGCTCGGCGGCCGGATACTCGCGCAGCCGCAGGAGCCGCTCGCCTTCCTCTTCGTTGTGCCGGCCCTCTCCGAACAGATCGCCCGCGGCCTGCCGCGCGTTCACCCGATCGGCCTCGATGCGGGCGAGTGCCGCGCGCAGACGCAGATTCTCGGCGGGCTGCCGTGACGCGGCCGGGACGGGCTTTCCGGCGCGGACGGTCGAGGACGCCTTCGCGGAAGCCGGCTCGACGCGGCCGACCGAGCCGCCCGAGAGCACGGCCGCGACCGGGGCCGCGATGGTCGCCGATGCGGCGATCGTGTTCGCCGGCGCCTCGGGGGCGGGAGCGGGCGCGGCCGCGGCGACGGCCGCGGGCTCCGCCGCCCTGGGACGCGGGCGCAGCGCGACGCCTTCGCGGAACTGGCTGAAGAGGAGGAACGCGCCGAGCGTCAGCCCGGCGGCCGCCGCGAGGGCGCTGGCGGGGCGCGTCCAGGCCGTGGCCCACAGGCGCACGGGACTCTGGACGACCTCGCGCGGGATGACGACCTTCGATCCCGCCGCCTCCGCGCGCTCCTCGCCGATCGCTTCGGCGAGCTCCTCCGCAGCCGTGACGGGCGCGACGGGATTGTCGGGAAAGCGGAAGACCACGACGGAGCGATCCGCCTCGGCGACAAGCTCGACCGGCTGGATCGACGCGACCGCGGCCTCGACCTCGTCGTCGGACTGCGCGAGGATCGCGTTCGCCTCGAGCGCCGCGGCCTGGACCGCCTCGTTCGCGTCGGCGATCTCGACCGGCCTCTCCCCGGCAACCGAGGCCGGCGGCTCCTCGACAGGAGCCTCGAGCGGGGCGCCGCGACGCGCCGAGACCGTCGCGGAGGGATCGAACACCACGGGATTCGTGTTCTCCCACTCGACGCCTTGCGAGGGCGAGGCCATCTGGCTCTCCGGGTTCAGGAGCTTGTACAGGAATAGCGCCAGGTTGGCGGTGTAGAGCGAGAACGGGTTGCCGGTCACCATCCGCTGGATCTCGCGGTGCGCGTCCACGGCGGAGGCGAAGCGCTCAGCGCGCGGGGCGAGGCAGCGGCGGAGGAACGCCTCGAGCTCGTCGGAGCGGGGATCTCCCGCGCGCAGCTCCGGAGGCGCGGCGCTCGCGCTCGGCCGGCGCCCCGTCAGGAGCTCGGCGAGGATCATTCCGAGCGCGTAGACGTCGGCCCTCGGGTCGCACGTGGCGTCGAGACGCGACTCGGGCGCGAGATACGGCGCGACCTCGGCGGCGAGCCTCGGCATCGTGAGCGACGGCAAGACCGCCTCCGCCAGTCCGAACCCGCCGACGCGGACCGCCGCGTCGTGCGAGATCGAGACGAATCCCGGCCACAGCAGTCCATGGTGCGTCGGGTGGTCTGCGGTGCCCGCGGCGCCCGCCGCTCCGCGATGGACGTGCTCGAGCGCGGCCGCGATGCGCTCCGCGATCAGGAGGGCGTACTCCGCGGGGATCCGGATCCCGAACGCGCGGACGCGCGCGAGCATCACGTCGAGCGTCCAGCCCGCGGTCTCGTCCCACGTCAGGAAGGGAAGGTCGTCGACGACGTCGAGCACGGCGCGATCCACGATCGCGTGATGCGCGAGAGTCGCGGTCCACTCCGCGTTCTCCCGGACCGCGGTTTCGACGGCCTCGACCGGAAGCTCGGCCGTGTGCAGGATCCGCAGCCGTACGAAGTGGCGCTCGTCCGCGGCGTGAAGCGCGCGGAAGACCGTGCCGAGCGCATCCTCGGAGAGCTGGGCGACCAACAGGTAATCGCCGAGCTGACGCGAAAGGAAAGGCGCCGCCGTGGTCACCCCTCACGCTCCTTCGGGGAGGGCTCTCGCCGCAATCCCAGTGCTGGGTTGTACACGATCTTCACTTGTCGGGGTGAAAGAAAGCAGCTTCCATGCCGCGCGGGAAAAGGAGCCTGGCGGCAAGGCAAGTTCCTGAGGAGACGAGGGATCCGGGCGGAAACGCCCCTCCCGAAGGTGTCTTCGACTGACAAAAAAAGGCGGAAGCGCACGCGCGCTCCCGCCTGGATTGTCCATTGGGACAGGTCGGTACAGGTGGCCTTTTCTCCTACTTCACGTCGAGAAGCTCGACCTCGAAGAGGAGCGTCGCGTTGGCCGGAATGACTCCACCCGCGCCGCGCGATCCGTATCCGAGATCCGGCGGGATCAAGAGCGTGCGCTTTCCGCCGACCTTCATCGTCGCGACGCCCTCGTCCCATCCCTTGATCACGCGTCCCTGCCCGAGCGGGAAGGAGAACGGCGTGCCGCGGTCGAGCGAGCTGTCGAACTTCTTGCCCTTGGCGCCGTTCTCCCACAGCCAGCCCGTGTAGTGCATGACGCAGGTCTGGCCGGTCTTGGGCGTGGCGCCGGTGCCCACCTTCGTGTCCTCGTACTGGAGCCCGCTCGCGGTCTTGGTCATCTTCGACTCGCTCTTCTTCTCCGGTTCGGCCGGTTTGGTGTCCTGCGCGCTTGCAAGAGCCGATGTCGTGGTCAACGTCGCGGCCACTGCGATCGACAGGAACAGGGTCAACGTTCTCATCGTTCCGTTCCTTTCTGCCCCTGAGGGTCGGGGGAGTCTATCAATTTCGGATTTCGATCCGGGCCCTGGCCGGCGGCCAATTTCCGTGATCCATAATCCAAAATCCAAAATCGAATATCCGCCTCGTGAGAGGCACGCTGATCCGTCTCGGTCTCGCGGCCACCGGCCTCGTCTACGTGGCGATGGGCGTGGTCTCCGCTCGCGTCGCGTTCCTCGGCGCCCGCAACCGCGAGCAGGGCGTCCCCGGCGCGCTGCGCTTCCTCCTCGAGCAGCCTTACGGGCCCTACGTTCTCGGGGCGGTGGTCGCCGGCCTGATCGGCGTCGCGCTCGTGCACGGCGTGGAGGCGGCGACGGGCCGTCGCGGCGTCGCGGCGCGGGTCGGGCTCGCGGTCAACGCCATCGGCTACGCGGCGCTGGCGTGGACGTCGGCGCGGCTGTTGTTCCACCTCGGGAGGGGAGGCGGCGCTTCGGAGCGCGAGAGCATTGCCTGGCTCCTCGGCGTGCCCGGCGGGGCGGTCGCGCTCGAGGTGGTCGGAGCGGCCGTGATCGCGGGCGGCGCGTGGGAGGCGTACCAGGGAATCCGCGGCAGCTGGAGCGCGGGCCGACGCTTGCCGCGCCGCCTCGGACGGATCCTGTCCGCGGTGGCGCGCTTCGGCCTCGTGGCTCGCGGCCTGGTGCTCGCCGCGCTCGGCTACTTCCTGATCCGTGCGGCCGAGGAGGCCGATCCCGCGCGCGCCCGGACGCTCGGCGGAGTGCTCCGGAGCTTCTCCCGCACCGCGCTCGGTCCCGGGTTCGTCGGCGTCGTGGCGCTCGGGCTCGCCGCGTACGGCATGCAGCTGTGGGCGCTCGCTCTGCTGAAGCGGCGCGTGTAGGCGACCGGCGCGACTTCCTACTTCAACCCCAGCAGCTCCCGCAGGGCGCGGCCGAGCGATTCCGCGGAGGGAGGATCGAGGTTGCCGAGGACGACGATCGTGTAGCCGGTGTCGAGGTCGGTTTCGAGAACGGCGTTCGCGCCCGCGGTGCCGCCCGCGATCCCGAAGCCTCCGGCCCGCGCCGGCCCGCTCGCCGCCGCCCGGACGCTCGTCGCCGGGCGATTGGCCTTTCCGGAGAAGAACCAGTCGCCGTATTCGCGCGACAGCAGACGGTCCCCGCGCAGCGCCTGATCGAAGCGGAGCAGGTCGAGGGCCGTCGAGTACGCGCCGCCCGCCGAGCTCGAGCGAGCGGGGAGCGCATAGAGGTTGGGGCGCTCGGTCCCGCCGCTCGCCGCCGCTTCGGACTCCCCGCTGCCGCCGCGCTCGCGCGTGTAGCCGACCGCGCGATTGGGCACGACCGTGTCCTGCGGCCAATCTCCGGTGTCGGTCATCCCGGCCGGCTCGAAGACGTGGTCGCGGACGTAGTCGTAGTAGCTCTCGCCGGAGATCCTCTCGACGATCAGTCCGAGGACGACGTAGCCCGCGTTCGAGTAGCGGCGGTCCGCGCCCGGCTCGAAGAGGAGCGGCTCGCCGGCGAAGAGCGGCAGATAGTCCGCGAGCGTGCGGAGCCGGTCCTTCGGCGTGGCGTCGTACTTCTCGCCGAAGACGTCGCCGAGACCCGACGTCATCGTGACGAGCTGCTGGATCGTGATCCGGTCGGCCGCCGGTGACGGGTACACGGAGCTCGGGAGGTGCTTGCGGATCGTGTCGGTGAAGGCGAGCCTGCCCTGCGCGGCGAGCTGCGCGATGGCGACCTGCGTGAAGGCCTTCCCAATCGACCCCACGTTGAACCGGGTCTCGGTGCGGTTCGGCACGGAGAAGCTGCGGTCGGCGAGCCCCACGGCCTCGTGGAAGAAGGGCTTGCCGTCGTGCGCGATGAGCGCGACGCCCGAGAACTGGCCGGCCGCCGCACGGGACCGGAGCAGCTCGTGGGCCGCGGCCGCGACTTCCGCGTCGGAGCCCTTCTTCGTCTCGTGCACGGCGCCCGGGCCGTCGGACGGCTGGAAGAGCAGTCCCAGGATTCCTCCGGGCGATCCGGGCTCGAGCCGCACGCCGATCTCGACCCAGTCGCCGGACTTCCGGGAGCGGGCGAGGAACGCGACCTCGGTCCCCGACTCGCGGACGATGCGGTCGAATTCGAGAGGGCCGGCCTGTTGCGCCATGTTCCCCAGCCGCCGCACCCGCTGCTCGAGCGGAACCTCCTCGAGCGCGGAGGCGGCGAAGTTGGCCGAGACGAAGGCGCGGAGGGCGTCCGGGGTTCCCGCCTCGAAGGCCGCGAGCAGCGCGCGCACGCGCCGGCCCCCGGCGGTATCCGGAGGGGAGGTCGGGGCGGCGGCGACGGGCGAGGCGAGGAGGAGACAGAGAACGACACCGAGGGCGGACGCGCAGCGGGTCTTCATGAACCCTACGACGCGGCCGCCCTCGAAGAGTTACGCGGGATCCGAAGAAACCCTCAGGCCTTCAGTTTCGCCAGGATGTCGGTGATCCGCTTCTTGTTCGCGGCGTCGCCGACCATGTTGAGCGCCTTCGTATAGTTCTCGACGGCGCCCGCCTTGTCGCCCTTCTTCTGGAGCGCCTCACCCAGGCTGTCGTAGGTGTTCCAGGACTGCGGGTGATCCTTGACGTTCTTGCGGAACATCGCGATCGCCTCGTCCGTCTTGTCCTGCCCGAGCAGCGTGTAGCCGTAGACGTTGATGTCGTTTTCGTTCGCGAGCTTCATCGCCTGGTCGCGCAGGTCGGCGGCCGCCTTCGCGTCGCCCTTCTTCTCCATGATCGCCGCTCGCGTGCGCAGGTTCGTGAAGTTCCGCGCGAGGTTCAGCGAGTGGTCGGACCAGTCCAGCGCCTGGTCGAGGTTCGCGTCGTGCGTCACCGCCCAGTTCGCGGCCTGATTCCAGCCCTGCCACCCGAAGCGGGGCAGCCCGCGGAGCTGCTTGTTGAGACTGTCGACGACGACGGCCTTGGTGTCGACCGTGACCGGGAAGGCGACCTGGAGCTTCTCCCACTGCAGGACGACCTTGACCGAGTCGTCGGTCGGGTCCTCGAAGCGGTACTCGAGCCGCTCCTCGGAATCCGGCGTCGTCGTCGGGGTGACGGTGAACCGGACGACGTCTTCCTTGGCGTCGTAGCTGAAGCTGCCCCAGGCGGTGGAGACCGAGCTCAGCATGACCGACCATTCCTTCTCGCCCGGCAGCATGTGGAGGCCGTAGGTGCCGGCCGGGAGCTGCTTGCCGCCGATCGTGGCGGGCGTCGAGAGGCTGATCGTCGTGTTCTCGTTGGCCCCCGCGCGCCAGGTCTCGTTGTAGGGCACGAGGCCGCCCCAGATCTTGCGCTTGTTCACGGCGGGCCGGTGGTACGAGATCGTGATGTCGGTGAGGCCGATCGTTTGACTGATCGAGGCTTTGGGGCTGGCATCGGGGACGACGATGGGGGCCTGGGCGAGAGCCGCGCCGGCGGCCACGGCCAGGGAGAGCGCCCCGAGAGTGAATCGGGCAAGAGTTCGCATGGGAACCTCCTCTGAGTTCTGGAGGAGTTCTACGAAGAAGGAGGCGCCGGGTTTAACGGAGGGGGGAAGGGGATCGGGCCGCCGAGACGCCGCCGCCGGTCAGGCGGCCGAAACGTGCGACGAGTGCTCGTCGTCCGGGCCGCGGCGGGGTCCGCTCTGGCCGGCGTTCTTGAGCGCGCAGAAGAGGAGGTCCGCGCGCCGGCGGACGCCGTGCTTCACGAGGAGGTTCGAGACGTGGAACTTCGCGGTCCGTTCCGACATGTGCAGGCGGCGCGCGATCTCCTTGTTGGAGAGGTTGTCGAGGACCGCCTCGAGCACCTGACGCTCGCGCCGGGTCAGCCCCTCGAAGCCGGTGGCGTAGACCCGCAGCGGCACCGTGCAGAGCGCCGAGTCGACGAAGCGGGACAAAAGTGCGCGCCCCACCCACAGGCCCCCGTCGACCACGGTCTGCAGGGCCTGCGGCAGCGTGCGCGTCACCTCGGCGTAGTTGACGAGACCCTTGGCGCCGAGCCGGAGCAGGGCGAACGCCGACGGGTCGGAGAACCCCTCGGCCAGGACCAGGACCCTTCCGGCGGGCTGGCGGGCGTGGATGCCGCTCACCACCGCCTCCGTCACCGGCAGCTGGGGGTGCGCCTCCACGACGTACACGGAGGCCTTCGGCACCGAGAGGCTCTCGAAGTCGGGAATCCGGTTGGCCTCGAGGCGGCGGTCGAAGAGTCGGTAACCCTGCTCCGCGATCCGCTCCTGAACCTGTGGAAGGACCAGGGGATGGCACCAATAGAGCCCAACCGAGGGGCGATGATTTGACACGCTGATTTGGAGGGTAACGGATTCTCCGCGGGGAGGGCAACCCCTAATTTCCGAAAAATTGGAGAAGGCCTCGAATTCTCAGCGGGCGGCGGGCGACGACGCCGAGGGCTCCGACGCTTCGGACGATTCCGACGATTCGGACGACGGGCCCGCTCCGCCCCGAGTCCGCGCGGGCGCGTCGGCGTAAACGGGGTGGCACCAGTGTCGAAAGTCTGCGCGCTTTCCGCGGACGACGTCGAAGAACAGGTCCCTCAGCGAGGACACACGCGGGCCCATGCGGCCCGTGCCGATCGGCCGGTGGTCGAGGCGGGTGACGGCGGCGATCTGGACTCCGGTGCCGCAGAGAAAGACCTCGTCCGCGAGCGAGAGCTCGGTGCGGTCGATGGAGCGCTCGATCACCGGAATTCCGAGCGGGCCGCCGAGAAGCTCGAGGACCGTGCGCCGCGTGATCCCCTCGAGCACGTTGTCGGTGACGGGTGGCGTGATCGCGGTCCCGCGGCGGATCAGGAACACGTTCGCGGCGGACGCCTCGGAGACGTGGCCGTCCTGGTTCAGCACGATCGCCTCGTCGAATCCGGCGCGCTGCGCGTCGGTCTTCGCGAACGCGGAGTTGACGTAGGCGCCCGCGATCTTGCCGCGCGGCGGAATCATCGTGTCGTCGACGCGCCGCCAGGACGAGATCGTCGCGTGGAGGCCCTCGTCGTTCTCGATGTAGCGGCCGTACGGCATCGCGACCATCGAGACCTCGGGCGTGAGGTTGTGGAGGCGGACTCCGATCGACTCGTCCGCGTAGAACGCGAGGGGACGCGCGTAGCAGTCCTCGCGGTGGAGATCGGCCCGCAGCAGCTCGACGAGCGCCTCGGTCAGAGACTCGGGGGTGTAGGGCAGCGTCATGTCGAGGAGGCGCGCCGACTCGAGGAATCGCTCGAAGTGCTCCTGCGGGCGGAAGACGAAGAGCTCCTGCTCGTCCGCGTTCCAGTAGGCGCGGAGACCGGCGAACACTCCGGTGCCGTAGTTGAGCGCGTGCGTCAGAACGCTGACCTTCGCCTCCGCATACGGAACGACGCGGCCGTGAAAGAACGCGTGCCTGGGCAGAGTCATGGGCGCCTCCCGCTTTTTCTGTTGAGGTCCACTTTTGAGATCCAGTTTGCGTTATGCTCCAACTGGACATCACGATGGACCCACACCGGCTTCGAATCAATAGCCACCTGAAGGCGAAGTGGACTGACACCGGCCGATGACGAAGGCCCTCTCCGGGTTCATCGCGCTGCTCGGATCCTGGACGGACCGTCCCGGACCGGTCTACCAGCGGCTCGCCGAGGCGATGCGGGCGGCCATCGAGCGCGGCGAGATCCCGCCGGGCACCCGGCTCCCGTCCGAGCGCGCGCTCGCCGACCGGCTCGCGGTCTCCCGGACGACGGTGGTCTCGGCCTATCAGCAGTTGCGGAGCGGGCAGTGGGTCGAGAGCCGGCAGGGCAGCGGCACGCGCGTGCGCGGGTCCGCGCGGGGCCCCCTCGCGGCGCGCCTCCGCGAGGACCCGGCGGGCTCCTTCCGCCGCCACCCGGTCTATCGGAGCCTCGTCGAGGGCCCCGGCGGGACGATCGAGTTCCTCGGCGCGCACCTGCCGGCGCCCGAGATCCTGAATCGGGAGGCGCTGCGGATCGACCCGGCCGCGCTCGCCGAGGTCCTCCGCGGGCCGGGCTATCTGCCGATGGGGCTGCCGGCCCTGCGGCAGGCGATCGCCCGCCACCTGACGCGCTCCGGCATGGAGACGAGCGAGGAGCAGGTGCTCGTGACGCACGGCGCGCAGCAGGCCATCGGTCTCGCCGGAGCCCTGTTCGTGGAGCGCGGCGACGCGGTCGTGGTCGAGAACCCGACCTACCTCGGCTCGATCGACATCTTCACCGGGCTCTCCGCGCGGCTCGTGAGCGTGCCCGTCGGAGGAGACGCGGCCTGGGTCGCGCGGCTCAAGGAGACGGTCGCCCGCGCCGCGCCGCGGCTGATCTATTTGATGCCCACGTTCCAGAATCCGACCGGTGCCGTGCTGCCGGTGGCCGTGCGCCGCGCACTCGCCCGGCTCTCGCGCGAGCTGCAGATCCCGATCGTGGAAGACAACACGCTGGCGGATCTGTCGCTCGGCGCGCCGCCTCCTGCTCCCATCGCTTCCTTCGACGCGGAGGCCCCGATCCTCACGATCGGATCGCTCTCGAAGCTCTTCTGGGGCGGCCTGCGCATCGGCTGGATCCGCGCGTCCGAGGAGATCCTCGCCCGGATCACGCGGCTCAAGATCATGGCGGACCTCGGCGGCTCGCTGATCGGACAGCTCGTCGCCGTGCGTCTCCTCGCCGAGGCCGAGCGCGTCAAGGCGATCCGCCGGCGCGAGATGCGCGAGCGGCTGGACCGCCTGACGAAGCTCCTCTCGCGGCATCTCCCGGACTGGTCGTGGGACTCGCCGGCGGGCGGCCTCTCGCTTTGGGTCCGGCTCCCGCAGGGAGACGCCAACAGTTTCGCGCAGGCGGCCCTGCGCCACGGCGTCGCGGTCGTTCCCGGCAGCCTCGCGTCGCCCGACGGCGGCTGCACGGAGCACCTCCGTCTGCCGTACGTGCTCGACGCCGAGCCGATGCGCGAAGGCGTCGAGCGGCTGGCGCGCGCCTGGGAGGCGTACGTCGGCATGTCGCGGCGCCGGCGCCACGCGGGCGTGCTGGTCTAGGCCGGCGAGAAGTGCCTAGGTCTTCGGCGGCGCGCCCTTGAGGTAGCGGTCCAGGAACCTCAGCACCGCGCCCCAGCCCTCGATCTGATTCTTCTTCTTCGTGAAGCCGTGGCCCTCGTCGGGGAAGACGACGTACTCGACCGGGACGCCGCTCTTCTTCACCGCCGCGACGATGTCGTCGGACTCGGGCTTGATCACGCGGGGATCGTTGGCGCCCTGGAGGACGAGGAGCGGTTTGCGGATCTGATCCGCGTGGAAGAGCGGCGAGGTCGCCTCGAGGAAATCGCGCTCCTTCTCCGGATCGCCGATCTCCTTGTAGAGGGCGATGCGCTGCGCCTCCCACCACTTGGGGATCGACTCGAGCGTCCGGATCCAGTTGGCCACGCCGAACAGATCCACGCCGACCACGAACTCTTCGGGCTTGAACGCCAGCGCGGCGAGGACCATGTAGCCGCCGTAGCTGCCGCCGATGATGCCGACCCGGTTCGCGTCGACGTAGGGAAGGCTCTGCAGATACTTCTTCCCCTCGACGCAGTCCCACAGCGGCTCGCGGCCGTGCCTGTGGTCGTCGGCGGTGTTGTAGGACTTGCCGTAGCCCGAGCTTCCGCGGTTGTTGATCCCGAGAACGACGTAGCCATGGTTGACGAGGTACTGGATCCCCGCGCTGTACGTGCGTCGCGTCTGCCCGCCGGGACCGCCGTGCACCCAGACGAGCGCGGGCGCCTTTGCCGATGCGCTCGCCGGGTACGGCTTGTAGAAGATGTTCGGGACTTCCATCCCGTCGAAGGACTTGAACCGCACGACCTGCGCCTCGACGAGGTCCGCAGGATCGATGCCCTTGGCCATCGTGTCGGTCAGTCGTGTGGGCTCCTTCGATCCGAAGGCGTACACCCACAGGTTGTTCGGGCCGCGGTCCGAGTCGAGCTGGAAGGCCAGGAGCTTCTCGTCGTCGGACACCCGGACCGAGGAGATCTCGCCCGGCGGCAGCGCCGGCATCGGCACGGGAGCGCCGGTCTTCCCGTCCCAGACCTTCAGGACGCTCCTCCCGTCCTGGTTCACCGCCGAGAGACGGTACCTGCCGTTCTTCGAGAAGAAGGTCCAGACGACGTCCCAGTCGGCCTTCTCGACGTCCTCGGTCTTTCCGCTCGCGAGCTCGTAGCGGCGCACGCGCGTGAACTCCGAGCCGTCGTTGGTGAGGAAGTAGAGCCACTTCGAATCCGGATCGAAGGTCGCCGGCTCGTAGGTCGCGGTGCCCTCGTGCTTCGAGATGAGGGTCATCGTCTTCGTGGCCGTGTTCCAGAGAGAGAGGTCGCTGTCGGCGGTCGTGTTGATCTTCTGGAGCGCGACCCACTTCGCGTCCTCGGAGACGTCCCCGACGTCGTAGCCGACGTCGTCCCGGTAGAACAGCGACCGCGCGTAGGTCTTCGTGTCGTAGCGGTACACGTCGAAAAAGCGCGGGTCGCGCTCGTTGGATCGGACGTAGAAGGCGCTTCCGTCCCGCGTCCACTTGGCGAAGATCGCCTTGAGCTTCTCTCCGGGCGTCAGGTCCTTCTCCTCGCCCGAGGGGGTCTGCACGTAGAGGTGGTTGAGCTCGTCGCCGCCCTTGTCGCGAGTGAAGAGGAAGCGGTCGTCGCCGGGAAAGTAGGAGACCGCCGTCGTCGTGTCGGTCGTCGAGTGCGTCAGGGCGGCGGGCGCGCCGCCCGAGACCGGGATCGACTGCACGTTGCGGATTCCGCTCGCGTCGGACGAGAAGAGCAGCTTCTTGTCGTCGGCGGAGAAGGACGCGCCCGAGATGGCCGTCGTCGACAGGAACTGCTCGATGGTGTACGACTTCGCGGGTCGAGGCGAATCGGCGGCGAGGACCGGAGCCGCGGACAGGATCGCGAGAGCGACGGAGGCGGCGGAGAGAAGACGCAGACGCATGGGAACCCGCCTTCTCGTCATCGGGGCGCCGTCAGCCGGCTCGGGTTCCATCGGCGACGCGCCGCTCCGGGATCGCAAGCGCGGGTGGGACGCCGTCGGCGTAGCCCAGGTCGAAGAGCATTCCCTCCGACAGCTCGCCCATCATCTTCCGGGGCTCGAGATTCACGACGAAGAGCGCCTGCCGGCCCTCGAGCTCGGTAGGGTTCGCCCGCTCCTGCTTGATGCCGGCCAGGATGCGGCGCGTGTGGTCTCCGAAGTCCACGGTCAGCCGCATCAGCTTGTCGGACTTGGCGACCTCCTCCACTTTCCGGATCGTGCCGACGCGGACGTCGAT
>Ga0068856_100000296_pt1 | contig 54717 bp, 47 predicted proteins | sample KBSCornC62_FD_66595 | JGI IMG/M metagenome (GOLD analysis project Ga0068856, IMG submission 66595) | Corn rhizosphere microbial communities from Kellogg Biological Station, Michigan, USA - KBS Corn C6-2 | ecosystem: Host-associated > Plants > Roots > Rhizosphere > Soil ...
TGGAGACGGTCAATGTCGCGGTGTTTGAGGACTGACTGGCTTGGCCCAGGTTGATGCCCGACAGCGCGTTTGCCGCCGTCAGACCCGAACCCGTATTCATCTGGCTGCCGCTCCCATCGATATTGATCGATGCGTAGTTATTCGAACCGTTGTTCGTTTCGTACGTGAGGTTCCCGGTCTTATTGATCAGGAACTGGCCCCCATTGGTCACATTCCAAGCCGAGACAGAGCCGCTTCCCGTAGACTGGCTGTTGATCTGGATGGCCGTATTGGTGGTCGTCTGATTCGTGCCGGAGACGGTTGTGGTACCGCCATTGATATCCACAACACCCGCGCCACCTGCTGTCTGCCCCGTGCCAATGCGGCCGGCGACAGTGGTCGTGCCGGAACTCTGGAGATAGCCATAAGAGGTTGTTCCATTTCCCAGGAAGAAACCCGCTCCGCCTGCTGCAGTCGCATTGTTGGTAAGCGTACCCGCATTGTAGATTGCACCAGCAGCATTGATAGCAGTAGTGCCGTTACCACCAATATTACCGCCCGCACTGCCCGTCGTGGCAGTTGTCGTGGTCAACGACGCGCCACTGGCGACATTGATCACACCCACCGAGTTCGTGACATTGCCCACGTAGGTCGTGAAGGTGGTCGTCGCACTCGTGAGGGATGCGCCACTGGAGAGATTGACCTTGGCCGTACCGGAGGTCGCACCTACTGCGAGGTTACCCGCACCCAGGCTGTTGCCGGTACCGCTCAGGCTGAGGGTGCTTGCGCCAGATTTGAGAATCGAGACCGCTCCCGTGCCAGCGGTGATGTTGCCGGAAACTGCAACATTGCCAGCGCCCGTCACGGTAAGAACCTTCGTACCAGTCGTAGAGGCACTGATGCCGCCCGCCACTGTGAGGGTATTGGTCGTGCTGTTATTGGTGAGACCCACCGAGTAGGTGCCACCGCCGGTCGCACCGAGGGCGATATTGGCGTTGATCAGCTCGTTGTTCGCTACTGTGGAATTCATCTGGATGCCGCCACCCGTCAGCGTGCCCAAGGTCAGCGTCTGGCTACCGACCGCTCCCGAGCCAATGGTATAGGCCGCCGCGCTCGATGTATCGAAAGTGAGGTTCGTGAGCGTCACGCCAGCCCCGAGATCGATCGTCGTATTGCCATTACCCGCCCCATTGAACGTCGCGGTGTCGGCCGATCCTGGCACATTGCCGCCCGCCCAGTTGGTCGAGGTCGCCCATGTCGAATCCGTGGTTCCAGCCCAAGTGTCGCTGGTCGCCCGGGCGGTCGGAATGGCTGCAAGGGCGAGGCCGATGATGGCGGGAATGAAGAATTTCCCTAGAGTTGGCTGATTGCCGGGAGCGTTGCCGGCGGAAGGAAGGCGAGTCATGTGCGTGGATCGATTAAGGAGGGTGAGAATTTCCGTTCATGTTTGGAGGCGACGGCCCCTTCCGGGATTCGCCAAAAATTTTTATTTTTTTGTCGGGTTTCGGAAAAATGCGCCGAACACTGTGATTTCCGCATCCGCATGACGAATTCGCGGACCGCACAACCCGAAATCCTCCAAAAAGAAAGGCGGCGTCCCCGGTTGGGACGCCGCCTTCGATTTAAAGCCTGAATGAAAGGTGCCTTGCCTGGTCAGCTCGCGTACGAGCCTTCGACGCGCTCGGCGACGTCGCGGTAGCCGTACTCCACCTCGTAGATCTGCTTCATGCAGCCGATGGACTTCTCCTTGTCGCCCATCTTCTCGTAAACGAGGCCGAGATTATAGACGATGTCCTTCTTGACGTTGTCCATCGCGAGCAACTCGGCAGATGCGCCCTCGAGGGTCTTCGCAGCGAGGTCGAGCATGTTGCGCTCGACGAAGCATTTCCCGAGCAGGTTCATGGCTCGCAGTCGCACGTTGGGATTCCTGAGCGCTTGCTGGAGCTCGGGGATGGCTTCCTTGTACTCGCCGAGGTGCATGAGGATCTCGCCCAGCTCGAAGCGGAACATGAGGTCGGTGGGATTGCGCTCCACGCGAGCCTTTGCCTCCTGCAGCTCGATCTCGGCGCGCTCGCGCTTGATGCCTTCGAGCTGCTCCCGGGCCTGGATGGCCTCGGGGAGGTCCGGATCCACGGCGGCGAGGTAGGCCTCGAACTGCTCGATGCTGGCATCGTACTGCTTCATGCGTATGTCCGAGGCTTTTCGGACGAGCGCGGCATCGGTGTTCTTCGTGAGCTCGGCCGCGTAGGTGTACCACTGGACGGCGTTCTCGAGGTCCTCTTTTTGCTCGTAGAGCTCGGCGATGCGCCGCACGACATCGATGTTTTCCCGGTTCTCTTCGAATTTCTGGCCGAGCTCGCCAAGGAGCTGGTCGATCATCTCGGCGCTGCGCACGACACGGCCCTGCTGCTCGAGGGAGACAGCGGCATCCTTGTCGCGAATGAGGTCGCGATAGGTCGTCCCTTCCTTCTCCCATCCGCCGCGCTTGATCGAAGCTTTTGCGGCCGCGTCCTTCCCCGCCTTGACGGCGATGAGGTCGGTGGGATTGACATCGGTGATGCGGCTATAGATATCGACGGCCTTCTCCGCGTCATCCTGGCTGAGGTAATGCTGCGCGAGTTCGTGGAGCATCTTCGTATCACGCGGCGCACCGGCGACGATGGTCTCGAGCGCAAAAGTGGCTGTCTCGGGCATCTTCGCCGCCATGGCCGCATCGCGCAGCAGCAGATTGAGCGGCTGACTCTGGGGATCGCTCTCCAGTAGCTTTTCGATTTCCACGATGGCGCCGAGAGGATCCTTTTTCACCTGGCCCGAGATCTTCATCGTCGAGAGACTTCCGCCGGAGAGCAGGCTCTTCTTTGCGGAGCCCGCCTTGATGATCTCGGCCTTCCGCAGCAACTGGCGGCCCTTGAGGAAATCGGGCTCGGCCTTGAGCACGCCCTGCATGAGCTGGACGACATAGCCGTAGTTCTTGATCTGTATTGCGCCGACGGCCTTTAGCCAGGTGGCTCGGTGCACTTCCGGGAGGTCTTGTTCGGTCTTAAGGGGCATAGGAGGGGCGCATTAATGTGTGCAAGACGCTTGCTCTTGAAAAGCGCGTTTTCACGGATGTTGTGGCAAGCTTGATGTCGAACTGGTCCGATGGGTCAAATTTTCCCATTCGATTCCCGCATTCCGCCGGAAATTCGATGGGCCGTAATCGAGCAGCACGAGAAACGCGAAGGTCGCTGCGGCGAAAAGGATAATCCGATAAACCCAGAGAGCGCGGCTCATAGACTCTCTATTCTAGCATGAATCGAGAATCCTGCCTGCAATGTCCCGAGCGGGGGAATCGTCTGGATGCCGTCTTTTTCCTCGAATGCCTTTTGCGGATTGCTGTCCGGAAGTCCCCAGCACGGCTCGATGCAGATGAAGGGGCCTTCGCTCCAGAGGGTGCAATACGGGGACTCGGTGAAATCGAGATCGACCACTCGCCCGCTTGCAGGATCGCGAAGCGTAAATACCCGTTGCGGCACACCGGAGAGCTCCAGCAAATAAGAGCCGGGCAGCGCGGACTTGTCGAACGGCATCGGGCCGCCTGCATGGACGATCTCCTCGATCTGGCCATTGAGAAAATTTCCGGGAGCCATGTGCCGCCGATAGGTGCCCGCAGGCAGCAGCACATTCGCAGTCTCGAGTGACGAGACGGCGAAACCGGGATGCAGACCGAAACTCACATGCGCGGTCAATTCCGGTTCGTGATTGGTGAAGGCAAACTCGAGCCGCACGCCATCCCCGAGGAGGATATATGTGAGCGTGAGGGAAACCCGAAGGGGGTACGCACCCTCCGGAATGCGATCGATCGGCACATGATAAACGATCGCTCGCAGACTCGGATCGAAAGTCGGCGGGTCGAACTCGAAGGCTCGGAGAAATCCGTGGTTGCCACCGCGAATTTCCACTCCGCGGTAGAGCGACTTCCCGCCGAGCAGCCGGTGGAGGTAATACCCCATCACCGTCGCGTGGTTCGCCCAGCCTTGGCCTGGAGGAGCGGTTTCGTTGTCCCGGTAAAGGAAGCCCCCCCATCCGCCGTGTTCGTCCCGATGCGCAAGGCTCACCAACTCGGCCCCGCAACGGCGAAGGCGCGCGCGCACGCCGGCTGTCTCGTCCATCAACACGTCGTATGTTCCAAAATCATCCGTCTCGACTTGATAAACGCAGCTCATGGGAATGGGGCAAAGGTTGCACAAAAAGGCGCCCGGCGCGCGAGCGGTTTTCGTGAGGCGCGGAATCTACTCGCCTCACCCGCCCCATCCGCACGCCTCCGTGGCCGCCTTGCGGATTTACATGGGTGTGATGGCTTGGTATTCGCTGGGCTCTATGAGCACTCCACAGCCGAACGAACTTTCCCTCGAGGCGATGGAGCAGCTTTGGGAGGAGCACGTGAAGTGTGAGTTCTCCACCTGCAACGTGGACGACACCATGGCAACCATGACTTCCACCCCTTACGTGAATCACGTTCCCGTCCTCACCGGCGGCGTGGGCCGAGAGGCCGTGCGCGAGTTTTACTCCCGGCATTTCATCCCCAAGATGCCGCCCGACACCCAGACGACACTGGTTTCACGCACTGTCGGCCGCGATCAGATCGTGGACGAAATGATCTTCAAATTCACACATACGATCGAGATGGATTGGATGCTTCCCGGCGTCGCACCCACAGGGAAGTCCGTGGCCGTCCCCCTGGTTGCCATCGTGCATTTCCAGGATGGGAAAGTGTCGCACGAGCATATTTACTGGGATCAGGCATCCGTCCTCGTACAGCTCGGCCTGCTGGACCCGGCCATGCTGCCGGTCGCCGGCAGGGAAACCGCCCGCAAGGTCGAAGACCCCGATAGCGAGCCCTCGAACGAACTGATAAACATGGTGTGAGGCGCGAGAATCGTGCGCATGCCATCCACCGCTCAGTGACCCACCCCAGCCGATGCGCATCGACGACGACCAACGCGCCCGGATGGATCGCTTCCGCCTTCGCGAGAGCGACCTGCGCATCACCTTCTGCCGCGCGAGCGGCCCCGGCGGCCAGCATGTGAACAAGGTCTCCACCGCCGTCACCATCCAGCATGTCCCCAGCGGCCTTGCGGTGACGGCCTCCGACAGCCGCTCGCAGTCCGTGAACCGCGCACTCGCCTTGAGCAGGCTGCTGGATGTCTTTGAAAAGCAGCGCGAGGAAAAGCGCCAGGAGCGCCTCGCGGCTGTCTCCAAAGCCCGGCGGCAAAAGGCAAAGCGCTCGCGCTCAACCAAGACGAAGCTCGTCGAGGGCAAGCGTCGCAGGGGCGAAACGAAGAAGCTGCGTCAAAAAGTCCAGTGATTGACGGCTGGTAAAATGCGCTCCCTCCCGCTCCACTAGGAAACAACATCCGTACGCGTTAATCCTTCAATGGACATTCTCACACTCGAACTTCCCGGCATCCCGAAACTGCGCAGCGGAAAAGTCCGCGAGGTCTTCGATCTCGGCGACTCCCTGCTTCTGGTCGCGACCGATCGAATCTCTGCGTTCGATTGCGTGCTGCCCAATGCGATCCCACGGAAAGGCGAGGTCCTCACCCGCCTCTCGCGGTTCTGGTTTCACAAACTCGATTTCGTGCCAAACCACCTCGTCGAGACGCCGGGGAATGCTCTCCCGAAAAAACTCGAAGCCTTTGCCGAGCAGCTCGAAGGCCGCTCAATGATCGTGAAGAAGGCGATCCCGCTGCCGATCGAGTGCGTGGTGCGCGGCTATCTGGTGGGCTCGGGCTGGAAGGATTACGAGGCCACCGGCGGAATTTGCGGCCAGATGCTGCCAGCGGGACTTCAGCAGGCAGAGAAGCTCCCGGAGCCGATCTTTACCCCATCGACGAAAGCGGCCAGCGGACACGATGAGAACATTTCCTGGAACGAATGCCGCCGCATCCTCGGTGACGAGGTCGCCATGCGCCTGCGAGACTGGAGCATCGAGCTCTATGAGCACGGTCGCGATTATGCCGCGCAACGAGGCATCATTATCGCCGATACGAAATTCGAATTCGGCATGGTGGGGGACGAGATCGTCCTCATCGATGAGTGCCTCACTCCGGACTCCTCACGCTTCTGGCCGGCCGATGCTTATGCCGTCGGGTCGAATCCGCCGAGCTTCGACAAGCAATACGTGCGCGATTACCTCGAGTCCCTCATTTGGGATAAGACGCCGCCCGCGCCCGAGCTGCCTCCCGATGTGGTCGCCCGGACCTCCGAGAAATATATCGAGGCTTATACGCGCCTGACCGGCCTGCGCTTCTGACGGGACAGGCCTGGCGATCGGACCATGAAGCCGCCCCGCGAAGCCTCTCCTGCCAAGGGCGAGATCCCTCCGGAGATCGCATCGGCTATCGATTCCTTTTTGCTGTTCCTCGCCACCGAGCGCGGACTCTCGGAGAATTACCAGATCTCGACGCGCCAGTCGCTCGAGTCCTTTGCCGGCTGGCTGAAATCCCGATCGATCGACGATCTCGCGGCGGTCGAGGCCGGGACGATCAGCGAGTACCTGGCCCATCGCAAGCGCGCCGGACTGGCAGCCGCCTCGATCAAGGCGGAGGCGGTCGCGATCCGCATATTCTTCCGATTCCTCGTGTCCCGGAATCGGCTGAAGCGCGATCCGGCGGAGTTCATCGCCATACCGCGTATCGAGCGGTATCTGCCGGATACGCTCAACGTACCCGAAGTCGAGCGGCTGCTCGGTGCAGTCGGCGATTCCGATCCGCACGCGCTGCGTAATCGCGCCATCCTCGAGCTGCTCTATGCCTCCGGCCTACGCATCTCGGAGCTCTGCGACGCACGGCTGGAGCACCTCGATCTAGAAGAAGGATGGATCCGTGTGACCGGCAAAGGCAACAAGACGCGCATCGTGCCCGTCGGCGCGAAAGCGCGGGACGCCATTTCGCGATATCTCGCGAATGAGCGTCCGTCCCTGGTCGGGCCGAAAACGGGCGCGGAGATCTTCCTCTCCGTGCGTGGGCGCAAGCTCACGCGAGTGCGTGTCTGGCAGCTCGTGAAGGAGTACGCAAAAATCGCCGGGCTTGAGGCGAACATCTATCCGCACCTCATGCGGCATTCCTTTGCCACGCATCTGCTCTCGAATGGCGCCGATCTCCGAGTGATCCAGGAGCTGCTCGGCCATGCCGATATCTCGACCACCCAGATCTACACTCACGTGGATCAACGCCGACTCAAAGCGGTCCATCGGAAATTCCATCCACGGGCCTGAGAAAGAAGCCCTGAAGACTTGGGGAGGCCGCTCTTCAAGTCAGCGGGCTCACCATGTTGAAAAGTCGGCGGGCAAGGGACTGCCCGCCCTACCTTGCAGACGAATCGTGCTACCGCGCGTTGGTGCGGCAAAATCCATTCTAGAGGGTGGGCGAGGCTCCGTCCGAGCCGTGGATGGAAGAAACTTACGCGAGTCCGAGGAGCTCCTCGAGCTGCCGGCGGCGGCGGGCATGCTCCTCGTCGCTAATGACCGAGACCAGCGCGCTTCCCAGCTCGGGCAAATCCACCCACGAGCGGCAGCCGCCGTATTTCTTCTCCATGGGAATCGTCTGCGGGGGGTCGAGGCGAAAGACGCGGACGAATGCCACGTGAATCCCCGGAGTCTCGTCGTAATGGAAGCGCTCCTCAATGATCTCGTCGCGCCAGATGTGGAGATCGCGCAGGTGATGCACCGTCTCGAGATCGGAAACGAGGCGGGTCCATTCGACCGTGGCCGCGTATGTGATCTGGACCTCCTGATCGAGTGCGGGCGGAAGCGGAGTCTCCGCAGGAAGCGTGGTCCGCTCGAGCTGCTCGTGGAACCATGTGGGGAACAGAAGGAACTCGCTGTGCTTGAAGGCGAAGCCCTCACGCCCTTCCGCGATGCCGCCCTTGCGGAGGATGAGGCTTTGCCGCCCGGCGCCGAGCGCCTCGCAAACGAGGGCCCACTCTTTGAATGCTACGGTCATGATCGAGGCCTCAAAAATAGTTGGAGTAAATTCTCACGGGAAGCAGAGAATGGAGACATGGTCCATCGCTTCGATCTGCACGTCCACTCGTTCTTCTCCGCCGATGCCGCGAGCTCGCCGGAGCAGCTCGTCGCCGCCGCGCGGAAAAAGGGGCTGAGCGGCATCGCCATCACCGATCACAATTCCTGCGAGTCGGTCGATTATTGCCTGGAGCGGGGCCTGATGAACAAGGAGGGCACGCCGGTGGATGGATTCCTCATCGTGCCCGGCGTCGAGGTCTCGACGGCCGAGGGCCACCTTCTGTGCATCGGAGCCACCCTGCCCAATATGCTCGGCCGGCCAGCATTGGAAGTCGAGCAGGCCATCCATGAGCGCGGCGCGATCGCCATTCCGGCACACCCCTATGACAAGTGGCGCGCGGGCATTCGCGAGGAAATCCTGCTCCAGATGCGCACACCCATGATCGAGGTCTTCAACTCCGCCGTATCTGCCCGGAGCTATAATGCCCGCGCAAAGGAATTTGCCACCGCCTATGGGCGCAAGATGACGGCCGCCAGTGATGCGCACCATGCCAGCGCCGTCGGCACGGCCAGCGTGGCTTACGATCTGGATGAATTTTCTGTCGCAGGTCTGCTGCGAGCCATCCTGCAGGGTGGCGAACTCGATGAGACTTATCTGAGCCGGATCGAGGGCGTGAAAAAGCACCTCGGGAACTGGTTCCGCATCTTTAATCCCGCACCGATGCGCAAACCGGCCAAATAGAAGCCCGGAATAGGAACCCCTATACCGCGATCCGGCGAGTGCGGCCGCCGATGCCGGTAAAAATGTCCCATGCGATCGTGCCCGCCCAGTCCGCAAGATCAGCGGCAAGGATGGACTCGGCGCCCTGACTCCCGACGAGGACGGCTTCGTCCCCTGCGGCCGCACCTGGCACGGCACTCACGTCCACGAGGATCTGATCCATCGTCACGCGCCCGAGGATCGGGCATCGCACGCCGCCCACGAGCACCTGCGCGCCCCGGCCGGAGACCTGCCGCGGATACCCGTCCGCATAGCCCACGGCCAGCGTGGCGATCCGCATCGGGTGCGGAGTAACAAATGTGCGGCCATAACTCACGCCACGGCCCGGTGGCACCTCTCGCACGAGGAGTACTCGAGTCTTCCATGCGAGCGCGGGGCGCAGCTCCGGCTGGTAGCTCGGGATTGAAGCACTGCCGTAAAGCATGAGTCCCGCGCGCACGAAATCGAATCCGTACTCGGGAAAAGCGCAGATGCCGGCACTGTTGAGGGCGTGGATTTTCGCGCCGGGAGCCATTCGCCGTACTTCTCGCGCAAAGTCGGCGAACCCTCGAAGCTCGTCGCGTGTAAACTCCTCGTCCTCATCGGCCACGGGCAGATGCGTCGCCGCGGCAAAAAACTCCACCCCGTCGGTCTTGAGAATGGCGGCGATCTCCCCAAGAGCCGATTCGTGCCATGCCCCGATCCGCCCCATGCCGGTATCCACCTTGAGCTGCACCCGGGCAGGGCGTCCCTGCCGGGCGAAGCCGGCAAATGCCTGAGCTTCTGCAGCGCTCGACACAGTGGCGACATATCCCGCCTCGACGGCCTCCCGACGTTCCTCCGCGAGACACGGGCTGAGGAGGGCAATCTCCTTCTCCGAAGCAAGTCGGGCGACCTCCCTGGCCTCCGCCACGTTTGCCACGGCGAAAAGGGACGCGACATCGCGCAGGGCCGGGACGGCGTGCTCGACTCCATGGCCATAGGCATCCGCCTTCACCACCGCCATGAGACCCGCGCCACGACTGACATGGTCGAGGACATACCCGGCATTGTGCCGGATGGCGGAGGCATCCACTTCCGCCCAGATGCGACATTCGTTCATTCGGCAAGCTCCGCGATTTGGTCGAAATGCGCGTCGGCGTGCGCGAGCATGAGGGGCGCCTCTACATGCACCTTCTTGTCTGGATCAATACCCCGCTGGAGTTGAGGCGCCCAAAGTGAGCTGTCGATCAATGCCGCCATTCCTGATCGCGCTTTAGGTCAACAGCTTCAATCGCTTCGTTGGCAGGGAATTTGTCGCTGAATGTTCCCGAGAATTTCAGCAATGCCAGCATACGCTGGCGCCGATTGAATTCCTGCATCACGCGCAATACTGCTTCGCGTTTGGTCTTCGCGCCAGTGAAGCGCATGGCATCCGCAAGCTCCTCGGCAGGAATATCAATCGTCGTCTTCAGGGAATCCAAAATATTCCATTCCACACTCCTCACAAGTACGGACTATTCTCTCCCGGCATCCGTGAGCAGTTTGCGGAGATCGCCCTCCTCCGAGGACCGCACAGTATAGAACCAATCCTCTTCCACGTGGTGCAGGTCGATGATTCCGCAAAGCTGAAGTGCGCTGACCAGCCGCAGCCGGCGTTTCTCGTCGGATTCGATGAGTCCCAGTGCACTTACCGACACCTTGCCCGTCTCTTGAATCATGAGCAGCAGCTCCCACGCCCGTTCGAGTTCTCCCGCATCTAGCCGCCGGATGGCGCCGAGGTTCGCGAAGCTTCCGAACGTGAGCCTCACGGGCAAAAGCAGGAAATCCCGGAACAAATGCCATCCAATAATCGGGCGATCGGTCAGCCTCGTGTAACGGCTCCGCAAATAGTCGGCCATTCCCCAGACCAATAGGATGACCGCGAGGCCAAATGCGGTGCGCGGAATCCATAGCGGAATTTCCGGACCCTGATCGCCCTTCGCGGCGGTGACCAAGCCGAGCAAAATGAGGACGAAGAAGAAATAGGCCAATCCCCAGAGGGCGATACCTGAGATGAACGATACGATGGCCAGCCAGGCAGCAGCGCGATTGTGGGCGCGAATTCTGCCGCTCAGCCAGTCGAGCCCGGTCATACTGCAGGTCGGTAACCCTGCGGATCGATTTCCACTCCGCCAAATCCGGCGGCGCGCAATCCCTCGTCGATCGCCGCACGGAGGCCGCCGAGGCGGTCCATTTCCTCCGGAGCAATCTGCACCCGCGCTGCGGGCGGAGTGCCATCGACATAACGCACGCGGAACACGCGGAACCCCAGCGAGCGCACAAGAGCCTCCCCGCGCTCGACAAGGGCCAGCGCATCGCGGGTGACCGGCGTACCGTGCGGGATACGCGAGCTCAGGCATGGCTGGGCCGGCGCGTCAGCGGTGGGCAGGCCGAGCTCCTCGGAAATCGCCCGCACGTCCGCCTTCGTGAGCCCTGCCTGCTTGAGCGGGGCCAGGATGGCAAACTCCGCTGCTGCCTGCGACCCCGGGCGGAGATGCGCCGGATCGTCCGCATTCTCACCGTAGGCGATCGCCGCAAATCCGCGGGCTCTTGCCAGGACGTCGAGCTGCTGAAACAGCTCCGCTTTGCAGAAATAGCAGCGATTCAGGGGGTTCGCCGCATAGCGCGGATCTTCCACCTCTGTCGTGCGAATGACTTCCACCTTCGCTCCAAAGCCTTCGGCCACAGCGAGCGCGTCGGCCAGGGCCTGCCGGGGCAGGCTCGGGCTGTCGGCGATTACTCCGAGCACCCGGTCACCCAGCACCCGATGCGCAACCGCCAGCAGGCATGCGCTGTCCACTCCGCCGGAGTAAGCCACGACGAGCGGGGCATGCTGGCGGAGTAGTTGCTCGAGTGTGGCACGAGCGGCCAGCGCCCGCATGTCGGGTGCCCGCGCGACGAGACCTTCGATTTTGTCCATTGGGGTCAGCATTTCACAAACTCAGCCGCGCAAAAAGCGCGTCAAGAGGCATCTGGATGCCGATGAAGAACTCGCCGAACTCGGCGTATTGCGAGCTCACTTCATCGAAGCGCATCTCGTAGACGATGGATTTGATTGCGCTCGTGGTATGTGCAAACAGGGTGACGCCCCATTCTCCGTCGTCCAGGCCGGTGGAGCCGGTGATGAGCTGCCGCACGCGACCGGCGTAGGTACGTCCGACGCGGGCGTGACCCTCCATGAGCTTCCGACGAGCCTGGAAATCGAGCGCGTACCAGTTCTGGCCCGGGGCGCGGCGCTTCGACATCGGGTAGAAGCAGAGGACCGGCCAGTCGGCGAGATTCGGCTCGAGGCGGTCCTTGTTGTACTTCGCCATCCGCTCGCGGAAGGAGGTGACGCGCGCCTCGAACTCCGGCGTGCCCTCGACGAGCTTCTCCTCGGCGACCAGGTTGGCCGCGAATTCCTGCTCGGGCATCGTGTACTCGCTGAGCTCGGTCATCGAGAGCCAGGAGAACTCCGGCGTGAGCACGCCGCCACCGAGTGAAAGGGACAGATGCTTGCCGATGCGGTCCACGGCATGGAGGTCGGGACAGACGAGCATGAAGCCCAAATCGGCCTTGGGCCCAACCATACTAAGGGTGAGGAGCTGGGTGTCGGGCTCGGCGCGAACGTCCTGCACGAGGCTGGCGAGCTGGGTCTTGGCGGAGAGGCGCTCCTTGGGAGAAAGCATCTCCCAGTGCGAATAATCGATGCGGAAAAAGATATGTAGGACGTGGCGTCCCTCGAGAGGCAGGATGGGTTCCATGTTGTGCGAGGGCAAAATTCCCGCGTTCTGTCCAAAAAAACAATTGCAATCCCAGTGTGTGTTTTTAGTTTCCCTCGGGTTAAGGAATACACATGGCTGACGTAGCAAACAAATATCCCGAGAACGCCGCAGGCAAATTCTACTGCGACGACCAGTGCATCGACTGCGACCTGTGCCGCGAAACGGCCCCGGCGAATTTCACCCGCAATGAAGATGGCGGTCATTCGTATGTTTACAAGCAGCCCGAGACTCCCGAAGAGGAAGCCCTCTGCAAGGAAGCTATGGAAGGCTGCCCGGTCGAAGCGATCGGTAACGACGGAGTCTAATCACTCCCGACTGGAGGCGATTTCATGATCTCGAAATCGCTTCGCCGCTTCGTCGTCGAGGAATGGCGCGGTTTGCCCGAGAAACGCGAGGGCAAGCCGCTCGTCGTCGTATCCGAAGCGGTCCAACAGCTCATCGGCCGTCTCGGCCTGCGTGAGCGTATCGACGAAAACGACATCCTCGCCGCCTGGCGGGAAGTCGTCGGCGATTTTATAGCGCAGCATTCGCGCCCCTCACGATTGGTCAATGGCGTGCTCCACGTCGAGGTGATGCAGTCGAGTGTCCGCTATGAGCTCGATCGCACATGGCGGCCGGAAATCCTGCGCAAGCTCCAGGCGCGCTTCGGTCGCAATGCCGTGAAGGAAATCCGGCTGTAGTACCGCCCTGACAAGGTAACAGGACTATTCTTTCGTCCCGTGGGCGTTGGGTCGTTGAACAGAAGTCCGATTCGCATGCTCGCGACACGAAAATGGGAAGCTACGGCGGTCGCGGCGCGACACGCCCTACCACCCAATGAATAGCTCGCGCCGGGGACACCCGGCTTTGCCGGGATCGTTTTCTGCGGTAGGGAAGCCGCGCCGCCGGGTTCCGTAGATTTCTCGTGCAGCGCAGATTCCATTAGAACCGAATTTTCGGGGCAGTATATTCGAGACTCGTTGAGCGTCCTATAGGGACACCGCTACAGAGTTACCTGAAATATTCTAAGCCGTGTCGTACTGGCCGGCCTTGTAAAGCTCGGCGTAGACGCCGCCCTTGCTCAGCAGCTCGGGACCGGGGCCGAACTCGACGATCTGCCCATTCTTGAGCACGGCGATCCGGCCGAGCTGATGCACGGTCGCCAGCCGATGCGTAACGATAAGGGTCGTGCGGCCGCGCATGAGCTCCTCGATCGTGCCCATGATGGCATACTCGGTCGCCGGATCGAGCGCGGAGGTCGGCTCGTCGAGCAGCAGGATCGGCGCATCCTTCAGGAAGGCTCGGGCAATGCCGATGCGCTGCCGCTGGCCGACACTCAGGTGGCCGCCGCGCTCGCCGACCTGGGAGTCGAAGCCCTGCGGCATCTGCATGATGAAGTCGTAAGCCTGTGCGCGCTTCGCGGCTTCGATAATCTCCGCCTCGGTCGCGCCGGGGCGCCCGTAGGCGATATTTTCCCGCACGCTCGTGGAGAAGAGAAGCGTGTCCTGCAAAACCATGCCGATTTGTCCGCGCAGGGATTTCTTCGTCACATGGCGGATGTCTTGTCCGTCCACGAAGACCTCCCCCGCGTCCGGCTCATAAAAGCGAAGGAGCAAACTCAGGAGCGTGCTCTTGCCAGCTCCCGTGCCGCCCACAAAGGCGACGGTCTCGCCCGGCTGGATCCGCAGATCGATCGCCCCGAGAATTTTCCGTTCCGGCGTGTAGGAAAACGAGATTCCACGGTACTCGATCTCGCCCCGCACGGCTCCGATCGGCTTCGCCCCCGGCTCATCGCGCGTCTCCGGCTCGCGATCCAGCACCTCGAAGCACCGCACCATGCCGGCTGCCGCCCCCTCGAGCGACCACGCCGTGTAGCAGAGCTGCTCGATGGGCTGGTAAAGCATCAGCAAATACGCCGAGAAGATCCAGAGGTCTCCGAGCTTGAGGGTGCCTGCGAGCACCTGCGTGGAGGCAATGTAATACATCACCGCCGTGCCGATCGCCATGAGCGTGCCAATGATCAGTGCGCTCACGACGGAGGTGATATTGAAGCGGAGGTTCGCCTCCAGGCTGCGGGTCGCACGGCTGAGGAACTGCCGAACCTCGAAATGCTCGCGACCAAAGGCATGGACGACGCGGATGGAACTAAGCCCCTCCTGCGCGACGGCGAGCACGTCGCTCTCCGTCTCGTGGATGGCGGTGGATTGCTGCCGGATGCGGTCGGCGTAATAGCGAATCGCCGCATAGACGAAGGGCATGACAGCGAGCGACGCAAGCGTGAGCTTCCAGTCCTTCGCCAGCATGTAGGCCATTACCGCGATCAGCGTGACGATGGACTGCAGGATGGTCGCGAAGCCCTTGTTGTAGATCGTCTGGATGGACTGCGAGTCGTAGGCGACGCGGAACGACGAGTCCGCACTGCGGCGCGCATCGTGGAACCGCAGCGGCAGGGACTGGAGACACGTATAGAGGTCCGTCCGGAGCTTCAGCATTGCCTGTAGGCCGACGCGGATGAGCAGGTAGTTCGAAATGAGGTTGAGGACGCCCCAGAGGAGCTTGATCACGACAACCGAGGCACAGAGCCAGAAGATGACCATGGCCGGCGTGGAATGGCCGAGCCAGGCAGCCATCCATCCATGCTTCGCAGGCCCGTGATTTGCGACGAGCACATCGTCGATGATGAGCTTGAGCGGCCAGGGCGTGAGGAGGTTGAACCCGATGCCGATAAACATGGCAAGGGTTCCCCAAATCGTCGGCCAAAGGAACGGCCGGAAGTAGCGCATGGCGCGCATGTAAACGGACATGGCGATCACGGGTATCCGATCTTCGCAGGAAATCCAAGCGCCGCTCCGCGACTTACCGGTTGCGGGATGGCGGGGAATCTGCTCCCTTTCGGCTTCTCGCATGAAGACCGAACTCGCCGCAGGACCCACCACCGCCATGGAGCTGGCCGGCCAGACGCGCAATCCGCTGCGCAAGATTTACTATTGGACGCTGCACTGGGCGGATACGCCGTTTGCCATTCCGGCGCTGTTCATCATTGCATTCGCCGAGGCGTCGTTCTTCCCGGTTCCTCCAGACGTCCTCCTGCTGCCGATGACGTTCTCGAAGCCAAAGAAGTGGGCAGTTTATTCCTTCTGGTGCCTTCTGGGCTCCGTGCTCGGCGCAGTCGCCGGCTGGTACATCGGCCTGTATCTGTGGCATGCGGTGAGCGGTTTTTTCTTCGCTCATATCCCGGGATTCACCCACGCTGGCTTCGATAAGATGGCGGCGCTGTATCAGAAGTATGGCTTCTGGGTGATCATGCTCAAGGGGCTGACGCCAATTCCCTTCAAGCTCATCACGATCAGCGCCGGCGCCTGCCAGGTGCCTCTCCATATCCTCGTGGTGGCGGCCGTGATCAGCCGCGGAGCCCGCTTCTTCGGCCTGTCCCTGCTCGTCCGCCTCTTCGGCGAAAAAGTCCGCCCGTTCGTCGAAAAATACCTCGATTGGGTGCTGCTCGCATTTTTCATCCTTTTGATCGCCGGCCTGTTCGCGCTTAAATTCCTGCCTCACTGAGGCCCATGAACTTCAATCCGCAGTCACCCGAATTCACGCGGCGGGCGAAACGCCTACTCCAGATGCTTTGGGGGCGGTTACTTACCGGCGTCGTCATCGCGGTGCCGTTTATCGTCACCCTTTGGGTGCTCAATATTGCGTATTCGTTCATCGGGACGATCAGCTCCCCGCTTTGGGAGACTCTGCACGTCAAGAGTCCGACGATCCTGAACTTCGTCACGACGATCGTGCTACTCATCGCGGTGGGCTTCATGGCCGCCCATGTGATCGGTCGGCAGCTTATCGAGTACGTCGAGCGCATCCTGCTGCGCGTACCGCTCATCGCCCCGCTCTATGGCGCGGTGAAGCAGATGCTCGATTCCTTCCGGATGATGAAATCCGGCGCGCAGAGCAAGCGCGTCGTCTATCTCGAGTATCCCAGCGAGGGCTCGCTACTCGTCGGCTTCGTGACCGGCCAATATTACGAGGCGCGCTTTCAGAAGGAATACACTCTCGTCTTTCTCCCCATGGCGCCGAATCCTTTGGCGGGATTCGTCGTGGTAGTCCCGCCGGAGAAGCTTATCGAATGCTCTCTGTCGTTCGAAGAGGCGTCGAAGCTGATCGTCTCGGGAGGCCTCGTCGTGCCGTCCCGTCCTACGGACGCAGCGTAGGCGATTTGTCCACGATCTCCGCGAGGGGGCGGCACCTGGTCAAAACCCCCGATGCCCATATCGGGGGGAGATTTTTTTGAACATCCAGACCGCGAAATGGTCGAAATCCGTAGCCACTATGGAGGTCGATATGAAAAATCGTTATCGCAAAATCAACACACGCCAGATCTCGTTGGGGCAACTCGTCGCCATCGTAAGTTCCTGTGCGAAAGATAGTCGGGAAACGGTCGCCGCTGTGGCAGATCTCATTGCCACCGGTCGGATTTCCGTCTGCGACCATGGCACACGCAAGCAACTCAAGCTCGCGTAAGAATTTTCAGGTTGAGTTAGGTTAGGTTAGGTTGAGTGTGGAATGAAGAAAAAGGCGCCAGCTTCGGCTGGCGCCTTTTTCCTTTTCTTTTTTAGGAGATTCTCCCACCCGCTCATAAAAGCATTTTGATTTGGAGCGGAGCGCCCGACGGGGTTAGAACTCATAGGTGATCGAACGTTACAGTCTTCCCGAAATGCGCGCGCTCTGGAGCGAGCAACGCAAACTCGAAATCTGGCTCGAAATCGAAACTCTCGCCTGCGAGGCGATGGCCGAGCTGGGTCAAATCCCCAAGGCGGATGCCGAGGCCATCCGCGCCCGCGGCGGCTTCGATATCGAAGAGATCAAGAAAATCGAGGAGCGGACGAACCATGACGTGATTGCGTTCCTTGAGAATGTGGCGTCGAAGATCGGTCCAGAGGCGCGCTGGGTGCACCAGGGTCTCACCTCCTCCGACCTGCTCGACACGACTCTCGCGGTGCAGATGAACGAGTCGTGCATCCGACTGCTGGCGGACCTCCATGGGCTGCGAGCCGCGATCGCGCGCCGCGCCGAGGAGCACAAGTACACGCCGATGATCGGGCGCAGCCACGGCATCCATGCCGAGCCGATCACCTTTGGCCTGAAGCTGGCCCTCATGTACGATGAATTTGGCCGGGCTATCGAGCGCCTGGAGCAGATGCGCGAGCGCGTGCGGGTCGGCAAGGTGAGCGGCGCTGTGGGCACCCACGCACATCTGGATCCCCGCGTGGAGGCCTACGTGATGGAGAAGCTCCACCTGAAGCCCGCCCCGATTTCGACCCAGATCGTCCAGCGCGACCGCCATGCTGAGTTCATGACGACGCTTGCGCTCGTCGCCTCCTCGATTGACCGCTGGGCGACCGAGTTTCGCCATCTCCAGCGTACGGAGGTACTCGAAGTCGAGGAATACTTCTCCGCCGGCCAGAAGGGCAGCTCCGCCATGCCGCACAAGCGTAATCCGATCACGGGCGAGCGCCTGAGCGGGCTGGCGCGCGTGATCCGCGGCAATGCGATGGCAGCACTGGAGAACGTCGCCCTCTGGCACGAGCGCGACATCAGTCATAGCTCGGTCGAGCGCATCATCCTGCCGGACTCGTGCACGCTCATGGACTATATGATCGTCACACTCGCCAAGCTGGTGGACCGGCTGATCGTGTATCCGGAGAACATGCAGCGGAACATGGAGATCACCGGCGGCCTTTATGCCAGCCAGGGAGCTCTGCTGCGCCTCACCGAGAAGGGACTGGAGCGCAAGGCCGCCTATGAAGCTGTCCAGCGCGCCGCCATGCGCACGTGGAAGGAAAAGGTGCCGCTCTCCCAGACCCTCGCCGAGGAGCCGGAGGTCGCCGCCCAGCTATCGCCGGCGGATGTCGCCGATGCCTGCGCACTCGAGCACCACTTCCGGCACGTCGACTCCAAATTCCAATCGGTCGGGCTGGAATAAGCCCGACTTCTATTCTCTCGCGGGCGGGAAATGCTCGATATCCCGATATTTGGTTCGGAACTATTTGCATTTCCCGCGCGCTCTCGTAAGGAAAAATCCATGTCTTTGAATTTCCGCCTCGCCGCGATGGCCGTCGCCGTCGCGAGCCTCGCCGCATGCGGCCGGTCGCATAAGCCGCATGCCGCCGCCCCGTCGCCCACCCCGACTCCCGTGCAGGTCGCGACGCCGACTCCCACGCCAACCCCGAAACCGACTCCCACACCCACGCCGTTCGTCGTGGACAAATCGTCGGAGGTGATCGTGCTATGCTACCATCGCTTCGAGGAGCACCCGAAGCCGAAGGACTCGCTTGCGCTCAAGCCCGAGGTGTTCGACGCGCAGATGAAGGCTCTTAAGGATCACGGGATCACGGTCATCCCGATGGCGGATTACCTCGCGTGGCGCCGCGGCGAGAAAAACATCCCCGCGAAGTCGGCCGTCATCTCCATCGACGATGGCTATCTCTCCGGCTACGCCGTCGCTTGGCCGATTCTCAAGAAATACGGCTATCCGTTCACGATGTACATCTACACGGACTATGTGAAGGGCGGCCCGAAATCCGGCGGCCAGTCGATGACGTGGGATCAGATCGCGGAAATGCGTGATGCCGGTGTGGATATCGGCTGCCATACCGTCTCACACAGCGCGCTCAATGCACGCAAGGGCAAGAATGATGCACAGTATACCGCATGGCTCCAGCACGAGCTGGGGGATTCCAAGAAAATGCTCGAGGAGCAGCTCGGGATCAAGGTGACCACCCTCGCCTACCCGTACGGCATGCATAATGAAACCGTGCGCAAGATCGCCATGCAGAATGGCTACGAGGCCGCGTTCACTGTCTATGGCCAGCACATGCGCTGGGGCGGAGATCCCTCGATGCTCGGTCGCTACGCGGTCGATTCGACGAATCCGAAAGTGTTCGACCAGGCGATGGCCTTCGGCACCACCACGTCTGTGGACTACGAACCCTCGGCAATGACGGCCATGCCCGCAGCAGCGAGCATGATTACGGAGCCAATGCAGGGCGAGACGATCTCGAACCCCAAGCCGACTCTCAAGATCAACCTCGCCACATTCGGAGCTGTGGATCCCAAATCGGTCGAGATGCGAATCAGCGGCTTCGGGGTCGTGCCAGCCACCTACGATCCTGCCTCGCAACTGCTCACCTACACGATGCATGACAGCCTGCGTGAGCCCGATGTCACTGTGATCGTGAGCGCCAAGGCCGGCGGCAAAAAGGAATCGACCCGCTGGACCTTCCACTTCGATCCGACCGCAGCCGCCTCGCCCGCACCGCAGGCCGCGCAGGCCGCATCCCCCGCTCCGGCGACCGCTGGCGCAGCAGCAGCTCCCGCGACGGCTCCTGCCGCCGCCGCAGCCCCCGCAGGAGCGTCGGCAAAATAATCGGCTTGCACCCGGCCCATTTCCGGCGAACTTGGCGGCTATGGGCTCGGGCATCATCGAGTTTTTCAAGCGTAAGCTCGGCGGCGAGAAGCCGCTGCATCCCGTGGATCGCCGCCATGCGAAGCACTGGGTCAAGCAGCGCCTCGCCCATATCTTCCCCGAGCTGAAACACGATCCCGAAGCACTGGAGCGCGCCTACCAGGAACTCGATCTCGAGCCTCTCCATGGCGCGGGCAAGGGCGGCGGCACCGTCTTCGAGGCGATTCTTCCTCGCGAGCTGTAGAGTTCGCGAAATAGCTAGATTCAGTTCGGGCGAAGCTCGATGTAGCCGCCTCCCTGTGGGAGGCGCGTCGAATCTCGAAGATCATCTGCGACTACGCGAGAGAGCGATTCGTCGCCCACAGGGCGACGACTACAGGTCATTGCATCCCCGCCCTAGGCAGCCGTTGCCGAGGTGCCCGCTATTTCCCGCTCTGCACGGCCTTCCATCTAGGGCAGGTCACTAGGTGGTCGTTGACCATTCCGACTGCCTGCATGAATGCGTAGCAGATCGTACTGCCGATGAATTTGAACCCGCGCCGCTTGAGATCCTTCGACATGGCATCGGACTCCGGCGTGCGGGCGGGCACTTCGCTCAATACCCGGCGCTCGTTGCGAATCGGCGTTCCGTTCACAAACTGCCAGAGGTATGCGTCGAGCGAGCCGAACTCCTCAGCCACGGCCAGAGTGCCACGCGCATTGAGGATGGTGGATTCTACTTTGAGGCGGTTGCGCACGATCCCCGGGTCCGCCAGACAGCGCGCGACATCCTCGGGCGTGAAGCGCACAATGCGCGCGGGGTCGAATTCGCAAAAGAGCCTGCGGTAATTCGCACGCTTGCGGAGAATGGTGATCCAACTGAGCCCCGCCTGCGCTCCCTCGAGCAGCAGCATCTCAAAGAGATGCCGATCGTCGTGCGATGGCACGCCCCATTCCTCGTCGTGATATCGGATGTATTCGGGATCGTTTTCGGCCCACGGACAGCGATTCATCAGGGCACCCTGCGCGACGGTCGGGATAGCGCAAGTCCGAAGTCGGGCGCTTCTCGGAGGAAGCCTCAGGGTTGCGCCCCCGCCGGGGCCGAGTAGGGTATTTTGGCGTGAGCCTCGGCAGCATTCTCATCCCTTTTTCCTCACGGAATTACCGGCTCTATTTCGGTGGGCAGCTCGTGTCGCTGCTGGGGACATGGATGACCCAGACCGCCACCGTCTGGCTCGTGTATCACCTCACCGGCTCCCCGCTCTGGCTGGGCATTGTCACCCTCATCGGACAGGCACCTGCCATCCTGCTCAGTCCGCTCGGCGGCGTGTGGGTGGATCGGCTCGACCGGCTCAAGCTGCTCGTCGCGACGCAGGCCCTCGCCATGGTGCAGTCCGCCGCGCTGGCCATCTTCACGCTTACGGGCAGCATCAATATCGGCCTGCTCACGGGGCTGGCGATGTTTCAGGGATTGATCAATGCCTTCGATATGCCCACGCGGCAGTCGCTCAACGTCCTCCTGGTGGAGAAGCGCGAGCACCTTCCGGCCGTGATCGGGATGAATTCCTCGATGTTCAATCTGGCGCGGCTGGCCGGCCCGGCGATTGCCGGCTTTGTTATCGCGGGGGTGGGTGCGGGGTGGTGCTTCCTCGTCGATGCAGTGAGCTATCTCGCGGTGCTCGGCGCGATCGCGGCCATGCAACTGACGCGCCCGCAGCCGCCGCCTCGGCAGAGCTCCGTGTGGGATGAGTTGCGGGAGGGCGCATCTTATGCCTGGAATTCCCTGCCGATACGCAACCTCATGCTCATGACGGGAGCCATGGGACTGTTCGGCCTCTCGTTTGCCGTGCTCATCCCCGTGTATGCAAAGTCCATCTTCGGCGGCGATGCGCGCACACTCGGGCTGCTCATGTCCTCCTCCGCGGCGGGCTCGGTGCTGGCGGCGCTCTATCTTGCGGGGCGCAAGAGCATCCGCGGTCTCGGTCACACGATCGTCTTCGGCGCGCTCATCGCCGGGTGCGCATTGTTCGCCTTCGCATTCTCACGGATTCTCTGGCTCTCGATGATCTGCCTCGTACTCACCGGCCTGGGCGGCATCCTCGTCTTTGCCTCGAACAATACGCTCGTCCAGCAACTCGTGGAGGAGAGCAAGCGGGGGCGCACACTCAGCATCTATATGGTCGCGTTCCTGGGTGGCATGCCGCTCGGCGGCTTGCTCACCGGGGCTCTGGCAAGCTCCATCGGCATCTCGATCGCGACATGCATCAATGCCGTGTCCTGCATCGCGCTCGGCCTCCTCTTCGGCGCGAACCTGCCCCGTCTGCGGAAGGAAGCACGCCCTGCGCTCGAGCGCAATGGCGTGCTCCCGCCAGTCCGGTAGTCCGAACCGCCGAATCGCCTTATGGCGTGTACGTGATCCCCGTAGCGCCGGAGATATTCACGTCGTCGGACGAGCTGGAACCGTTACCGGAGATCGTGTTCGACGAGATATTCGTGCCGTCGCAGGCACCCGTGGCGAAGATGCCGAACTGCGAATTCTGGAGGATATGATCGCCCGTGATGAGATTCCCGGTCGAGGTGTTGATGGAAATACCCGCACCGATGTTCGAGCTGATATTGTCCTGCAGGATGGGATTCGTTCCGCCGATGGTGGTATTCGACGTGCCTGCGCCGAGATAGATGCCACCGCTTTGGTTGGGAATCGCGGGGTCGGGCGTGTCGTTCGTGAACGAAAATCCGACACCGATGCTCGAGTTGTAGATGAAGTTGTCGTGGGCCTGCCCGACGACGGCGACACCATAACCCATATTGCCGGCGAAGTGGGTGCGCATCTCCACGGATGGCTGCAATCCTCCGAGATAGTTATTGTGGGCGGTACCACTGATCAGCACGCCCGAGCCCTGATTGGGCATTGCGTCGTGGATGGCGGTATTCGTTCCGCATGCGGTATCCTCCACCTGCACGCCCGAGGCATCGCCGCCGATTTCCAGGCCATTCCCGTTGTTTCCGGAGAGAATGCAGGTGCGCACGAGATTGTTTCCCCCGGTAGAGGTGATGAGGATGCCATCGGCCCCGTTGGGCGCCGCGCCGCCGAAGGCGAATCCGCCGCAGAAGTTATTGAACGACACGAGGCCCGTGACCGTTCCGGCGACGAAAATACCGTTGCGCCTATTCCCGGAAATGACACTCCCGAGGGGGATCACTCCGCCGGCCTGGAGATTGCGCGACGAACCACTGACGACGAGGCCGTCGATTCCATTGGGTACGAGCGTGCCGTTGTTGGCGCCCACCCCCATGAAGTTCCCCTGAACCGTGACATCATCTGAGCTCTCGACCTCCACGCCGTTCAGCCCATTGCCGCTCACGACATTGTAAAAGACGAATGGATTTTGCTGAAACGTGCAGCCGATGAGGGAGTTCCTGTTCGAGCGGAGGATACGCACGCCGTCGAGCCGGTTTCCGATCGGAGCGTTCCCCTGGCGGTTCGTCCCGACGAAGTTTCCACTCAATGTGTTATTCACGGATGAATCTGCGATGAGGACACCGTTCATTCGGTTGCCCGAGATGAGATTTCCCTGCGGGGGAACGATATAGACGGGCGTCGTCGACCCCTTGGTGCCGGTGGGGTTGTTGGCTCCCGCCGCCTGCCCGCCGATGAGATTGCGCGAGGATCCACCTGTGAGGAGGATGCCATTTCGCCCGTTTGGTATGGCGGTGGTACCGGATGGGTTCGTTCCGATGTAGTTTTGCGCAACGATGTTCCCATTGGACCCGTAGAGACCCACACCATTGCCGCCATTGCCGCTGATCACGTTCGAGAGCTGGAAGCCGATTTTCACGACGGCCTGGCATGCCAGCGGAGATGATCCGGAGACCACGCCCACCACATTCCATCCGTAAACCGAATTGCTGCTGGTCACCCCGGTGGTATCGGGGAAGTTCAGATCGACCCATTGGGCAGTGCCGAAACTGCCGTCGGTATTGCGGCGGACAGTCACCCAGGATCCCTGGGCGGGCTCACTCGATCCGCGCTTCACGGAATCCGCACTCATTGTATAAACGCCGGGCTCGACACTACTGATGCCCTCGAAGTGGGTAACGAACGAGCGCCTCGCCTGGCCATTGCGGTAGCGGAAGGTGGACCAGTTGCTGAACTGCTTCGTGCTCGAGTCGTAATCGACAAGATAGGCCCTGCCGCCCGCCAATGGCTCCCCTTGGTTCCTCATGTTGTTCGAGGGAAGCGGGCTGTAGCCACCGCAGATCGTGTAGCTCGTGCCGCCGTTGTGCCAGATGCCATAGGCGGTGTTGCTCCTCGAGTGCGGGTACTGGATGGTCGCCACGAAGGCGCCGCTCGACAGATCGTAGATATACGCGACGCCTGGTCCCAGCCTCGGACCATGGCCGGACTGCGCGGCCGCATTGCCCACCGCGAGCCCTCCCATGGTGCTGTGGACGAATTGATATTTCGCGCCGGGATAATCGATCGTCCGGTAAACGCCGCCGCTCGGAAGATCCGCGAGCGTCCCCTCCCAGACGAAGCCGTGGTTGACCACGCCCCGGATTGAGTGACCTACGTAGCTGCCGACGAGCCGCACCGAGCCATTCGGCAAATTGTCCGGCCCGTAAACGCTCGTCGTCCGCGAGCCGGGGAATCTCACGCTGTAGCTTTTCCCTCCGCCCGCGATCGGCCCCGCGTAAAGCACACCCACGTCGCTCGAGGTGCCGCACATGAGAAATTGATTCGTACCCGATCCGTAGTTTCGCAGGCCCTGCCAGACGTCCACGGGAATGGTGAAAGCCTTGGAATTCGAGGTGTCGAAATATCGGATGCCCGTCACCGGATTGAGTCCTCCGATGAGATTCGAGGACGAAGGGTGGACGACTCGCACGCCATCTCCGCTATTTCTGTTCGCCGCGCCGGTCGGCGTGAGTCCGACATAGTTGCCGGCAATGGTGACTCCGGATGCGAGGACGTTGATGCCGGCGCCGCGCGCGCCGCCGACCGAGATCGCCTGCACGACGCTGCCGTCCGCGCTCGCGCCGAGTGTGAGGCCCGCCTTGCCGTTGCAATCCAGTGCAACTACCGGCCTGCCGTTGAAATCCGGAGCGCTCGTGCCGTCGATTGTCGTCGGACGACCAATGACCGGAAGCGGCGAAGCCAGGGAGATAGTTCCGCTGACGGCGAAGTCAATAGTGCTGCCGGGATGTGCGTTCGCCTCGTGGATAGCCCAGCGAAGTGTGCCTTGACCGGGGCTGTCGGCGAGTGAATTGACCGTGTACGTCGCTGCCCCACATGGGCAGCCGACAGCGATTGCAAGAGACGCAATCGCCAGGGAGAGCTGGCTTTTTTTCATTAGAGGGAGAGTCGCGCCGGGGAGTGGTGCAACCGTTCCGTAGCATAAAACGGGCCCATAGTAAACTCCCGGCTAGGGCGGCGGTCAAATTCCGGCCATGCAGACGTACTTGAGGATGAGATAGTCCTCGATGCCGTAGCAGGAGCCTTCACGGCCGAGTCCGGATTCCTTGATACCGCCAAATGGCGCCATTGCATTGGAGATCGCGCCGGTATTCACACCGGCCATTCCGTATTCAAGCGCCTCCGCCACACGCCAGGCCCTGCCGAGGTCGCGAGTGTAGAAGTAACTCGCAAGACCGACATTCGTGTCGTTCGCCAAAGCGATGGCCTCGGGATCCGTCTCGAATCGAAAGAGGGGCGAAACCGGGCCGAAGATCTCCTCCTGCGCGAGAGCCATCTGCGTGGTGGCTCCATCAAGGACGGTCGGCTCGTAGAAATTGCCGCCGAGGGCATGTCGCTTCCCGCCCAGCAAAACGCGCGCGCCCTTACCGATGGCGTCCGCCACGAGGGATTCGACCTTCTCGAGCGCTTTGTCGTCGATGAGCGGCCCCTGCTGTACGTCCTCGTCCAGGCCGTTGCCGACTTTCAGCCTGCGCACGGCGGTTACGAGTTTTTCGGAAAATGCGTCGTACACATTTGCCTGCACGAGCACGCGATTCGCGCAGACACAGGTCTGGCCGGTGTTGCGATATTTCGAGGCCAACATACCCTCCACCGCGGCATCGAGATCTGCGTCGTCGAAAACGATGAACGGCGCATTACCGCCGAGCTCCAATGTCACCTTCTTCACCGTTCCTGCGCAGGCCGCCATGAGCGACTTTCCGACGGCCGTGGATCCCGTGAACGTGAGCTTGCGAATGGTCGGACTCGACGTGAAGGCCTCTCCGATCTCCGATGCCTTCCCCGGCAGCACGCTCAGCAGAGCTGGCGGGAGTCCCGCGCGGATGGCCAGTTCCGCAAGAGCCAGCGCCGAAAGCGGTGTCTGCGAGGCAGGTTTGCAGACCATGGCACAGCCCGCGGCGAGGGCTGGCGCCACCTTGCGAGCAAGCATGGCATTCGGGAAATTCCATGGCGTGATCGCGGCGCAGACACCGACCGGCTGACGCAGAACGAGTATCCGCCGATCACTCGAGGGCGGAGGAATGATGTCGCCATAGATGCGCTTCGCCTCTTCGGCGAACCATTCGATGTAACTCGCGCCATAGGCGATCTCCGCCTTCGCCTCGGCGAGGGGCTTCCCCTGCTCGCTCGTGAGGATGAGGGCGAGGTCGTCCGTGTGCTCGACTAGCAGTTCGTACCATCGGCGGAGGATCCGCGAGCGTTCGATCGCAGTGCGCGCCTGCCATGCCTTCATGGCTGCGGCTGCCGCAGCGATTGCCGCGTGCGCTTCGTCCGCGCCGATCTCGGGAACCGCGGCGACAAGGTCCCCCGTCGCTGGGTTTCGCACCTCGATCGTGCGACCGGAACGCGCGTCGCGCCATTCACCGCAGAGGAGCGCCTGCGTTCGGAGAAGGGAGGGATCTTTCAGCGGCAACATGGGAGTCGCCGCAGTCTATCATGTTCCCCTGCTGCGCGCGGCGGGGAATTTCACGCCGCGCGCGATTTCATGGCGTTATCGGAGGAAGGCTTCGTGCAAGCCGCCGTCCACGGTGATCACCTGGCCGGTCGTCTTGCTCAGACGCTGGCTCACGAGGAGGAAGTATGCCTCGGCCTGGTCGGCGGGGGTGATGGGCGCCTTGGTGAGCGTGCGGTCGGCGTAGAATTGCGCGAGCTTCGAGACGAGCGACTCCGTGGCTTCGTCATCCGTGTACGGGATGCCGTACTTCGCGAGCGAGCCGATCACGCGGTCGCGCGGGAACATGGCGCTACCTTGAACAACGGTGGCGGGCGCGACGCCATTCACTCGGACGAGAGGAGCGAGCTCGATGGCCATTTCACGTACGAGGTGATTTGCCGCCGCCTTGGATGTGTCGTATGCGACACTGCCCTTCTTGGCGACCACGGCATTTGCGCTGGTGGTGAGGACGATCGCGCCGCGAAGGCCCTGCTCACGGAAGGTCTTACCGGCCTCGTCGGCCACGAAATAGCTACCTGCGACATTGATGCCGAATGTGAGCGCCCATTTGTCGTCGGGAATGTGGCCCGTAGTGTCGCTCGGCACGAAGATGCCTGCCGTCACCTCGATGGCGTCGAAGCCGCCGTAGGCGAGCGCGACCTGGTCGAGCATCGCGCGGATGCTTGCGCGGTCGGTGATGTTCGCCGCCAGACCGAGGGCAGGTCCGCAGCCGGAGAGGCCCGTGCCTGCCACGCCGATGCCCAGGCCGTACCGGTCGGTGATCTCTTTGGCGGTGGCTTCCGCAGCTGCCGCATTGAGGTCCACGCACACGATGTGGGCACCTTCCTTCACGAGGCGGTGGGCGGTTTCCTTCCCGATGCCACTGCCGGCGCCGATCACGATGTGCACCTGGCGGGCGAGTTCCTTCTCGGCGGGCATGCGCTTGAGCTTCGCTTCCTCGAGCAGCCAGTACTCGATATCGAATGCCTCCTGCTGCGGCAGCGCGACGTATTCGTCGATCGCCTCCGCTCCGCGCATTACTTCCACCGCGCAGTTATAGAATTCCGCGGTCACGCGGCTCTCCGACTTGTCCTTGCCCCAGGCAACCATGCCGACGCCCGGAATGAGGATGACGGTGGGATTCGGGTCGCGCATCGCGGGCGAGTTCGCGTGCTTGCAGGCCTCGTAATAGGCCGCGTAGTCCTTGCGGTATTGCTCGAGGCCGGCGGAGAGCTTCTCCTTGAGCCCTGCGGCGTCGTCGGCCTTAGGGTTCCAGTCCACGTAGAGCGGCTTGATCTTGGTACGCAGGAAATGGTCGGGGCAGCTCGTGCCCAGCTCTGCCAGACGCGGCGCGTCATGGGAGCAGACGAAACGCAGGATTTTCTCGTCGTCCTGGACGGTGCCGACGAAACGCTTGAATTGAGACACCTGCCCGCGCAGCCATGGCAGGATCGCCGCGAGCACCGCGTGGCGATCCTCCGGCGAGAGCGTCGTGTATTTCTGTCCGCCGAATGCCCCCGCGTCGCCGCCTTTGGCAGCGTATTTCTCCTCAATGAAAGCGGATGCCTTCTCGATGAAATCGAGCGTCTGCGTGTAGCACTCCTTGTCGTCATCGGCCCATGCGATGAAGCCGTGCTGGCCCATCATGATCGCCCGCGTCGCGGGGTTCTTCGCGGCAACTTCCTGCATCGCGAGGCCCAACTCGAAGCCGGGGCGCATCCATGGCACATAGGCCATTTCGCCGCCGAAGATTTCCTGCGTGAGCTCTTCGCAGCGCCTGCTCGCGGCAATGGAGATGATCGCGTTCGGATGCATGTGATCGACATGGCGACCGGGCACAAATGCGTGCAGAGACGTGTCGATCGAGGAGGGCCGCGGATTCAAATTGAATGTGCAGTGCGCGTAGGCGCCCACCATGTCGTCCTCCGCCTGGGATTTGAGTCCCTTGTCCGGCCGCGCGGCATAGGAGCCCTGCAGGCCATGCAGTTTGTCGAGATAGAGCGACGAGAAGAACTCGCGCCCCGCCGTGCGCAGATCGCCGCCCGATCCCTTCACCCAGAGTACCTCGGTCGCAGATCCGGTAAGCGGATCCTTCTCGCTCAGCTTGGAAGACGTATTGCCGCCGCCGGTATTCGTGACGCGGAGGTCGGAGCCCAGAATATTCGAGCGATAGACCAGACGGCCGACGGGGTCGAGGGACGCGGCCTTTGCGTCATCCCAAAGATGATGGACGTATTTGTAAGACATAAGAATTTGAGAGAGCGCAAGGAATCTGCGTTTTTCTTTGTTCTAATTTGTTTTTCTTTGATTGCATGCGCAAGCGAAATCCCTCAAATTGGGATTCCTATGCTCGCAATCGAGCGCCACCGTCGCCTCCTCCAGCTAGTTCAGAAGAATGGCAGCGTCCGCACAGCGGACGTGGCGCGGGCGCTTGGTGTCACAGAGGAGACCGTCCGGCGGGATTTCGAGAAGCTCGAGGCGGATGGGGAGCTCCGGCGGTCGCATGGCGGCGCAGTGCGCGTGGAGCCACAACGGCGCGAATTTCCCGTCGCGGAACGGGCGGCCCAATGTCCCGCCGAGAAAGCACGCATCGCACGGGCCGCACTCGATCGCATTCGCCCCGGGCAAACGATCTTTCTGGACCCGAGCACCACAGTCCTGCAACTCGCGCGGATCCTCCCCGACCAGCCGCTTATGGTCGTCACGAATTCTCTTCAGGTCGCACTGGAGCTGGCGCCGAAGCCGTCGATCCAGGTCGTCCTGCTCGGTGGGCAACTGCTTCCCAGCTCCCTCTCGTGTGGCGGGTGGGCGGCTGAACGCACACTCGAACTCTACCGCATCGACGCGGCATTCATCTCCTGCCGGGGAATCGACCCCGAGCGGGGATTGAGCGAGGCCAATGAAGTGCAGGCGCGCCTCAAGGAAAGCGTGCTCGAGCGCGCCGAAACGACCTGCCTGCTGGCCGACGCATCGAAGGCCGGGATCGCATCGAGCTATTTCTTCGCGCGGAATTCATCCGTGGACGCCTGGATTACGGACAGGGAACCCGCGCCGCATCTTCGTGAATCCCTCGCGTCGCAGGGCGTGCGCATCGAAGTGGCATAATCATGGCAGTGAAGACGTATCTCGCCGTGGATCTCGGCGCAGGCAGCGGACGCGTGATGGCCGTTCATTACGATGGACGCGCGTTACAGATCGAGGAGGTTCACCGCTTCCAGAATGAGGGGATTCACCTTCCGACAGGCTGGCATTGGAATGTCGCCCAGCTCTTCGCAGATATCAAAGCGGGCCTGACCCGGGCGGGCAGGAAATATGGATCGCAGATCGTCTCGCTCGCGGTCGATACCTGGGGCGTCGACTATGGTCTGGTGGATGCGCGCGGACGGCTGCTCGGCCTCCCCTGGATGTACCGCGACAGCCGCACCGATGGCATGCCGGAGCAGGTCGCAGCGCGAATCGACCGCGGAAATCTCTATCGCCACACGGGCATCCGCCCGATGTTCTTCAATACGCTGTACCAGCTGGCCGCGGAGGCTCGTGATTACCCTCATGTGCTCTCGCAGGCCTCCCGGCTGCTTTTCGTCCCCGACCTGCTCACCTTTTGGCTCTCCGGCGTGCAGGTGAATGAACGCACGATCGCCAGTACCTCCCAGCTCCTGCGGGCGGGGTCGCGGGATTGGGATACCGAGGTCGCCCTGATGGCGGGTATTCCGACCCACCTGTTTCACCCGCTTACCGAGCCAGGAACAGCGGTCGGAACTCTTCTTCCGGAGATCCAGACCTCAACCGGTTGCGGTCCCATACGCGTGGTGGCCTGTGGAAGTCATGACACCGCCTCCGCGGTAGCCGGAGTGCCGGCGCGCGATGAGCGTCCGCTCTTTTTGAGCTCGGGGACATGGTCGCTCATCGGTCGCGAACTTCCCACCGCAATCGTCTCCCCAGAGAGCGAAGCCGGCGGATTCTCGAATGAGCAAGGCCTGGGTGGAACGACCCGCCTTCTTCGGAATGTCGCCGGAATGTGGCTGCTCCAGGAGTGCAAACGCGCATGGGATGCCCAGGGATTGACCGCCAGCTACGCCGAGCTCGTACAGGAAGCCCGCGCGCAGGAGATCGAGTCCGTGGTCGATCCAGATGATGAAGCTTTCGAGAAGCCAAGCAATATGCCAGCGACGATTGCCGGACTGCTCCAGCGCACGGGCCAGCAGATTCCCGCGTCGCCGGGTGCGATGACGCGCGTGATCCTCCAGAGTCTGGCGCTCAAATACCGGAGCGTTCTCAATGAGCTTCGCGAGTGGATGCCCGATCTGCCCGATACCCTTCATATCGTGGGCGGCGGATCGCAGAATGCCTTGCTGAACCAGATGACTGCCGACGCCACAGGGCTGCGGATCGAGGCGGGGCCGGTGGAAGCGACGGCCGCCGGCAATGCCCTGGCCCAGCTCCTTGCGGACGGGGAAATCGCCTCGATTGCGGAAGGTCGTGAACTCCTGAGACGGTCCTTCCAACCCACGGTCCACGAGCCGACAGACAGCGCACCCTGGCAGGAAAAGGAAACTGCGTTCCATCGCGTAGCCCGAATCTCGTAAATTCATGACATCGACCACGCCACGCGCCACTGGGCGCCACGTCCAGCTCATGGCGACCTGCCTGTGCGATGCCTTCTTCGATGACGTCGCGATCGCGACCGTCGAGGTGCTCGAGCATCTCGGCTGCACTGTCGAGTTCCCCGAGAACCAAACCTGCTGCGGTCAGCCGGCATTCAACTCCGGCGACTGGCCCGCCTCCCGTCGCGTGATTCGCCACGCCCTGGAGACCTTCCCGGGCGAGGTACCTGTCATCGTGCCGTCCGGTTCCTGCGCGGCGATGCTTTTTCATGGCGCACCCATGGAGTTCGCCGACCAGCCGGAGAGCGCCCGCGTCGGCGCCCTCGCCACGCGCGTATGGGAGCTCTCGGATTTCGTCGTCAATAGCCTGGGCGTCACGAGCTGGGGCGGTCGGCTCGATGCGCGCGTGGCATTTCACCGCTCCTGCCATACCCGCGGGACGTGCACCGGCCCCGCCGTGCTCGAGCTCCTGCGCTCGATTGAGGGTCTCGAAGTGCTGCCCTTTGGCGAAGCCGAGCAGTGCTGCGGGTTCGGCGGCACATTTTCCGTGGCCTTCCCGCACGTGTCGTCCTCGATGGGCCGGCTGAAGCTGGACCACATCCTGGAAGCAAAGCCGGACTACGTCGTCTCAGCCGACATGAGCTGCCTGATGCATCTCGGGGGCCTCGCGGAAAAGGAAGGCCGCCCGGTACAATATCGCCACATCGCCCAGATCCTGCGCGACGCCATCCGCCACTCCTGATTCCATGGCACGTCAGCTCATCGATACCTTCGCCGCCCGCCTCGACAAAGGCGTGCAAAAGGCGGTGCATGACAACAGCGCAGCCGGGACCGACAAGCGCTACTCCGTGCTGGGCTCCGACTATGGCGACCCGAATCCGCTGCGCGCCCTCGCGGGAGCCATCAAGCAACACACGATCGAGCACCTCGACACATATCTCGAGCAGGCGGAATCCCGGCTCACCGCGAATGGAGCGAGCGTTCATTTCGCCGCCACCAAGGAAGACGCCTGCCGGGCGACGTTCGAAATCCTGAAAGCCGCGAAGGCCACGAAGGTCGTCAAATCCAAGAGCATGATCTCCGAGGAGATCCACCTCAATGACTACCTCGCGGCGAATGGCGTCTCCGCCGTGGAAACGGATCTGGGTGAATATATCATCCAGATCGACCACGATCACCCCAGTCACATCGTAAAGCCGGTCCTGCATAAGAATCGACGGGACATCGCGCGCAGCTTCGAGCGCGAGGGACTCGGCGAATATAACGACGATCCCGAGACCATCACGCGCCGCGCGCGTGCATACCTGCGAAAGCAGTACCTCGCCGCGGATGCGGCCATCACCGGGGCGAACTTCATTTCCGCCGAGTCTGGGCGCATGGTGCTCGTCACGAACGAAGGCAATTCCCGCTTCTGCCTGGCTGGGACTCGCGTGCACATCGCACTTGTCGGAATTGAGAAGCTCGTCCCGCGGGACCGCGATCTCGGCGTGATGCTCAATCTGCTCGGGCGATCCGCCACCGGGCAGCAGCTCACGGTCTATACCGAGTTCATCTCCGGTCCCGCCCCGGCGGAGCAGCCATCCGGCCCGCGGGAAATGCACGTCATCTTCGTCGATAATGGCCGCGTGGAGACGCTGGCCTCCGATTGCCGGGAAATCCTGCGCTGCATCCGTTGCGGCGCCTGCATGAACGTCTGTCCCGTTTATCGCCAGGCGAGCGGACACGCCTATCGCAGCGTCTATCCGGGGCCGCTGGGAGCCGTCCTGTCGCCGAATCTCGCCGGAAAGGATTTCGCAAAACTCGCAGATCTTCCGAAGGCCTCCAGCCTCTGCGGCGCGTGCAATGAAGTCTGCCCCGTCGACATTCCCATTCCCGACCTGCTGCTCAAGCTCCGCCATCGCGCGAAGGAAGAGCATATTCCGTCTCCGGGCACACCGCCGATGGGAGGGTTCGCCCTCCTTGCCTCATCGCCCTCGCTCTGGCGTGCCGCGATGGTCGCCGGCGCGGCTTTGGATGTTGTTCCCAAGGGCGCCATTCCCGTCCCCGCCATGCAGGACTGGCTGCGCACCCGTACGCTCCCGAAATGGCGCGGCGGCCGCTTCCGCGCCTGGTTCCGCAATCACAAGAAGCAGTCATGAATTCACGCAAGGCCATCTTCGACGGAATCCGAGCCGCGCTTTCGCCCCTTCAGGAGAGGACATCCTATCCCGATTACTCCGCGGTCATAGCCGAGCCGCAGTGGCTGGCTGGAGAGGCTGACCCCAAAGCGCTCTTCGAAAAGCGCCTGATGACCGTAGGTGGACGTTATTTCGCTGCGGCGGCCGCCTGCGCGCGGTGGCTGAAGGCCGACGGCGCGACGCTTCTCTACCTCGCTCCGGAGCTGGCTCACCTCGAGCCCGTATTCGCAGCGGATCTCCCCGTCACGCGGGAGTATTCGCGCGGGCTTGTAGACCAGATTGATGCGGCCGTCACGCTCGCCTCGGGAGCGATCGCGGAGTCCGGCACGATTGTCCTTTCCGATGCGGAAACCCCCAACCGCCTCGCCGCACTCGCACCCTGGCGCCATGTCGCCGCCATACCCTCAGACAAGCTCTTCCGCACGATTTCAGATGCGATTGCAGCGCTCCCCGCCGATCCGAATGTCATCTGGATTACCGGCCCCTCGAAGACCGCGGATGTCGAAGGCATTCTCATTCAAGGCGTCCATGGCCCAGGGCAGCAGGGCGCGTTTTTCGTCTGAGTGTGTGCCGCCTCGCTATGCGAGGGTGTAATGCACGCCACGTCCTTTGCCTCGCTGCATGATTAGCCCCTTTTTGACGAGGCCCTGTAATACCGCTTTCACCGTGTTGCGGTTGGCATTCGTCGCAGCGACAACACCAGCCACCGTTATCTGGCCTCTTTCTGCCAGCAGATTTACGATAGCCAATGACAGGCCTGACAACGTCGAAATGATCGTCGCCTCGCTCTCGATCCGTTTCTCCAGCTTCTGCTTCTGCCAGACGAGACAACGGAGAAAAAAAACCAGCCAGGGCTCCCAGTTCGTCGCACCGGACTTCATCGACTGTTGCGTACGGCGCAGTGAGGCGTAGTAGCTCCCCTTGTTGTCCTCGATAATATTTTCGAGGCTCGAATATGGCACATACGCATAGCCGAGGCGCAAGAGTAGGAGCGTCGTCAGGATGCGTGAGAGCCTCCCGTTCCCATCCTGGAATGGATGGATCGCCAAAAAGCGAACCGCAAAAATCCCAATGATTAAAAGCGGGTGAAGGTCGCCATCATCTGTCGCCGTCTTGAGCCATCCGACGAGCGCTTCCATCTCGCGCGGCGTATCGAACGGCGTTGCGGTTTCGAATACCACGCCGATAATGTTTCCTTCCGCGTCCTTCGCGACGACATTGTTCGGCGTTTTTTTGTAATCGCCCCGATGGCGTTCATCCTTCGTCGAATGCTGTAAAAGCACACGGTGCAGTTGCCGAATGTGATTTTCGGTCGGAGTGATCGCCTCCCACGATGCGAACACCATCTCCATGGCAGCCGCATAGCCGGCGACTTCTTCTTCGTCTCGGCTTCGGAATGACTCGGCTCTGAGATTGGACAGGAGTTCTGCCACTTCTTTGTTGGAAAGCTTCGAACCTTCGATGCGAGTCGAGGAGCCGATACTCTCGATCGTCGCAACCTGTCGAAGCTGATTCAGCACCTCGGGTGACAGAGTTCTCAACGCACGCCATTGTCCCTTGAACTCGTCGATCTCCGCGATGAGCTTCAAAATCTCAGGGGTTATTTGTGGCTCGGGTTTCATTGCCTTCTCATCCTTAGTATCCATTTAGATATCCATTTATATCCATTCTTCAAATTAGATATACGTTTCAGTATCCAATAATATCCATTTCCCGCTGGAGCGCGGAGCTGGATAGAGGCATACCTCGTTGGGTTCCCAACCATTTCGCCGCCGTTAGGCCGCGATTCGAGGCCTGCTCGATCTCTGAAGTTCCCCAACGAATGGGGCTGTTTCCGGCTACATTCCCGGCAAATACCCTGCGGCGAGTTCGCGGAAATCGCTGATTTGTGCGGCGGCCCATTCCGGGTCGCGGCCGAGCTCGGCCGCGAGGAGCATCGCGGCATCGGGCGCGGCGTCGATGGCGGCCTGCGCGTCGAGGAAAAGGGCTCGCGTGCGGCGGGCGAGAGCGTCCTCGAGAGTGCGCGCCATTTCGTGGCGGGCGGCCCAGGCGATGTGCGCCCGCTTGTATGGCAGACGCGGCGAGAGGAGTTCGCCGTAGGATTTGTCCTCCTGAATGAGCCTGGCAATGTGCTGTACATCGCTGCCGTAAACGGCGAGCGCCTCATCCTGCGCCGGCGCGTTGGGACTGATCCAGCCATGGAGCTGAAGCGTCTCCGTCACGCATTTGCGCTCGGGGAGTTCGCCTATCAAAGCGGCGTGCGTCATCGTGTCCTCCGCCATCTTCCGATAGGTCGTCCACTTTCCGCCAACGATCGTGACCAGCCCGGCATCGGAAATGAGGACCTCGTGATTGCGGGAGATTTGCTTCGTGCTGGATCCGTCGGATCGCGGCGGACGCACGAGTGGTCGCTGGCCCGCGAAGATGCTCAGGATATCGCTTCGCTTCGGATCGCGTGAGAGATAGCGCGACGCATTGCGCAGGATGAACTCGACCTCTTCCGCCAGCGCGCGCGGCTCGAGATCGGGCTTGGTCATTGGCGTATCAGTGGTGCCGACCAGCACGTGGCCATGCCAGGGAATAACGAAGAGCACGCGTCCGTCGTCGGTGTGGGGGACCATGATCGCCGAGTCTCCCTGGAGAAAGCTCCGGTCGAGCACGAGGTGCACTCCCTGGCTCGGCTGCACGACGTCCGGCCCCGTCGCATCGTCCATGGCGCGAATGGCATCCGCAAAAATGCCGGTCGCATTGATCACGACGCGCGCGCGAATCTGGAATGTCTCGCCCGATTCGGCGTCCTCGGCGCAGAGGCCGGAGATGAGGCCCGACTGCTTGAGTAGCGAGGTGGCCTTGACGTAGTTGAGCATGCAGGCGCCATGGTCCGCGGCCGTCTGGGCGAGCGTGACCGCCAGGCGTGCATCGTCAAACTGCCCGTCGAAGTATTCCACGCCGCCGAGCAGATGCTCGGGCTCGATATTCGGGATGAGATCGAGCGTCGCGTCGCGATCGAGGATCCGGGATTTCTCGAGGTTCAGCCGACCCGCCAGGAGGTCGTACATTTTGAGCCCGATGCCGAAGAACGGTCCCTCCCACCACTTGTAGCGCGGCACGATGAATGACAAATGGTGGACGAGCTGCGGGGCATTGCGATGGAGCAGGCCGCGCTCGCGCAGGGCCTCGAGCACGAGCGGGATGTCTCCCTGCTCGAGATAACGCACGCCGCCATGCACGAGCTTCGTGCTGCGGCTCGACGTCGCCTTCGCGAAATCGTGCGCCTCGATCAACACCGTGCGATAGCCGCGGGTGGCGGAATCGACCGCCACTCCCAATCCCGTCGCGCCGCCGCCGATGATGGCGACATCCCATTCACCGTGGGAGCGAAGCTGCTCCAGCATTTCCGTTCGTTTCATATTGTCTCTCCGTCCCAGCCGCGGGCTTTTTTCACAGCCTTGCGCCACGTCTTCATGCGCGCCCGGCGGTCGCGGGCGGTGGTGGTGGGCTGAAATTCGCGCTCGATGGCGCGGACCTGCTTGAGTTCGTCGAGGTCCCGCCAGATTCCCGCGCCAAGGCCGGCCATCATCGCGGCGCCCAGGGCAGTCGTCTCGATGTTTCGCGGCCGTTCGACGGGGATGCCGAGCTGGTCGGCCTGGATCTGCATGAGTAGGTCGCTCGCGCAGGCGCCGCCGTCCACGCGCAGGGCGGAGATGCGTTTGCCGGAATCCTTCTCCATCGCGGCGAGGAGATCGGCGACCTGGAAGGCGATCCCCTCGAGTGTGGCGCGCGCGATGTGAGCGGCTGTCGTGCCTCGCGTAAGGCCGAGGAGCGAGCCCCGCGCACTCGAGTCCCAGTATGGCGCACCAAGTCCGGTAAAAGCCGGGACGAGCACCGCGCCACCAGAGTCGGGCACGCGCGCGGCGAGGTCGTTCACCTCCGGAGCGGACCGAATGATCCCCAGCCCGTCCCGCAGCCACTGGATGGCGGCTCCTCCCATGAATACGCTGCCCTCGACCGCGTATTGAAGCGGCGCATCCCCGAGCCGCCAGGCCACCGTGGTGATGAGACGATTGCGACTGGCCACCGGCTCGGCCCCGGTGAATTCGAGCATGAAGCAACCGGTGCCGTAGGTGCATTTCACCAGACCGGGACGGTCGCAGAGCTGTCCAAACAATGCGGACTGCTGATCTCCCACTCCACCGCACACAGGGATCGGCGAGCCGAGGAAATCGACGTCGCAGTCGGCAAGGCGAATGCCGTTTGCCACGATGCGCGGGAGCACGGCCCAGGGGATGTCGAAAAGCGCGAGCAGCTCGGGATCCCAGTCCCCGCCATGAATATTCATGAGCATCGTGCGCGAGGCATTCGTGACATCAGTGAGGTGCTCGCGGCCGCCAGTGAGTTTGAAAATGAGCCAGGAGTCGATCGTACCCGCGGCGAGTTCGCCTGCCGCGGCGCGCTCCCGGGCATTTGGCACCTGGCGCAGGACCCAATGAAGCTTGCTCGCCGAAAAGTACGAGTCGAGCACGAGGCCCGTCTTCTTCTGGATCAGCGGCTCCTTTCCCGCCTCGCGAAGCGCGGTCATGTACTCGGCGGTGCGGCGATCCTGCCAGACGATGGCGGGCGCCACCGGCTCGCCGGTCTTCCGATCCCAGAGGACGACCGTCTCGCGCTGATTCGTGATGCCGATGGCCCCGATCGAGGTCGCGGAAATGCCGGCCTTTTCCATCACCTCGCGGGCGGTCGCCTGGACGCTGCGCCAAATCTCCGCGGCGTCGTGCTCGACCCAGCCCGGCTGTGGGAAGTGCTGAGTGAATTCCTGCTGCGCCACCGCTACCGGCGCGCAGGTTTCATCGTAAAGAATGGCTCGGGAGCTGGTCGTCCCTTGGTCGAGAGCGAGGAGGTATTTCATGGGGTGGAGGGAAATTTGCCGAGCGCGATCCAAACGACGACTGCCAGGAGAGCGCCCACGATGGGAGCGACGACGGGAATCCACGCGTATTTCCAGTCATTCCCAGCCTTGCCGGGAATCGGCAGGATGGCGTGGGCAAGACGCGGCCCGAGGTCGCGGGCAGGATTGATCGCATATCCGGTGGGTCCGCCCAGGGAGAGGCCGATCGCCCACACGACGAGCGCGATCGGAATGGCTCCCATCGCGCCGAGGTCGATGGGAATCGCCGCGCCGCTCATCGGGTGCTCGTAGGCGCCTTTGAAGGTGAGGACCGCAAAAATGAGCACGAATGTCCCGATCACCTCGCAGGCGAAATTCGCCGGAGGATTGTAAATCGCGGGAGCGGTGCAAAAGACCGCACGCTTGAGCTCGCCGCCCTCTGTCTCCTTCCAATGCGGCAGGTAGGCGAGCCAGACCACCACCGCTCCGACGAATGCTCCCAACATCTGGGCCGCCATGTACCCCGGGACCAGGCTCCAGGAAAAGACTCCGGCTGCGGCGAGCGCGATGGTGACGGCCGGATTGATGTGCGCCCCGCTTACATGAGCAAAGGCGGCGACGGCGACGAATACTGCCAGCGCCCAGCCGGTGGTGATAACGATCCATCCGGAATTCTGCCCCTTGCATTTTGCCAGCAGGACATTGGCCACCACGCCGTCGCCAAGAATGATCAACAGCATCGTGCCGACGAATTCGCCGAGCAGGGGGGCCACGGGTCGACTGTAGTTGACCGGTGGCAAATGTCCAGATTTCCACCGCTTCCCTGCTCGCCTTCCGCCTGCGTGCCGCCTAATATCCGCGACGAAGCCGCACCATTCCCATGAGCCTGAGCCCTCTCGCCGGAAAGCCCGCACCCGCCTCGATCCTCACCAATATTCCTCGCCTGATTTCGGCGTATTACACCGAGCAGCCCGATCCGGCCGTCCCGGCCGAGCGTGTGGCATTTGGCACATCGGGGCATCGTGGCTCGGCCTTCCATCGCTCGTTCAACGAAGCTCACATCCTGGCAATCTGTCAGGCCGTGTGCGAGTACCGCGCCGGAGCGGGAACGACCGGCCCTCTTTTCCTCGGCATGGATACCCATCCGCTCTCGGAGCCCGCATGGATCTCCGCCGTGGAAGTCCTCGCCGCGAACGGAGTGACTCTCATGCTCGACGCTGAGGGAGGATACACGCCGACCCCGGTCATTTCGCATGCGATCCTGACCTATAATCGCGGCCGCTCGAGCGGCCTCGCAGATGGGATCGTCATCACGCCGTCGCACAATCCCCCGACCGACGGTGGCATCAAATACAACCCCACGAACGGCGGTCCGGCGGATACGGACATCACTGGCTGGATGGAGAAGCGCGCCAATGAAATCCTCGCGGGCGGCCTGCGGGAAGTGAAGCGCTTGTCCATCGCCCAGGCGCGGGCAGCCTCGACTACCCATACATTCGATTACGTGAGCCATTACGTGAACGATCTGGGGGCTGTCATCGACTTCGAGGCGATCAAGTCGGCTGGACTGCGCATCGGAGTCGATCCGCTCGGCAATGCCTCGGTCGCATACTGGCAGCCGATCGCCGAGCGCTACGGCCTCGATCTCACGATCGTGAACAAGGAGATCGATTTCACCTTCCGGTTCATGAGCGTGGACTGGGACGGAAAGATTCGCATGGACTGCTCGTCGCCCTATGCGATGGCCGGTCTCATCGGCATGAAAGACGATTTCGACATCGCCTTTGCAAACGATACCGATGTCGACCGCCATGGCATCGTCACCCGCAGCGCGGGACTGCTGAACCCCAACCACTACCTCGCCGTCGCGATCTCGTATCTGTTCGCAAACCGGCCCGGCTGGCCCGCGGCAGCCGGAATAGGAAAGACCCTTGTGAGCAGCAGCATGATCGACCGCGTCGCCGCAAAGCTCGGCCGCACACTGGTCGAGGTTCCCGTCGGGTTCAAGTGGTTCGTGGATGGGCTGTTTAATGGAACGCTCGGCTTCGGCGGAGAGGAGAGCGCAGGCGCGTCGTTCCTGCGGCGGGATGGCGAAGTCTGGACCACAGATAAGGATGGCCCGATCCTCGGGTTGCTGGCCGCCGAGATCACCGCGCGCACAGGGCGGGATCCCGGCGAGCACTACGCCGACCTTACGAAGGAATTCGGCGCACCGGTTTACGAGCGCATTGATGCCCCGGCGAATGCGGAGCAGAAGAAGATCCTCAAGGCCCTCTCCCCCGCGCAGGTCCCAGCGACGGAGCTGGCCGGCGAGCCGATCACGCGCATGCTCACCAACGCGCCAGGAAATGGAGCGCCGCTCGGCGGACTGAAGGTCGAGAGCGCCTCGGGATGGTTCGCCGCCCGCCCGTCTGGCACCGAGGATGTTTACAAGATTTACGCGGAGAGCTTTCGCGATGCCGACCATCTCCACCGCATTCAGGACGAGGCGAAGGAGATGCTCTCGAAAGCCTTCGCGAGTCAGGCGTGATCAGCACCCAGCCGGCGGTTTCCCCACGCACGCCGGGCTGGTCAAGGGGAGCCATCTGCGCATAGCATGCGGGCATGACCAAGCCCCCGGAGCCGGTTGTCTTCCTGTTCGATATCGACAATACGCTGCTGAACAACGACCGGGTCACCGAGGACATCCGGCATACGCTCGTCCAGCACTATGGGAAAGAGGTCAGCGTCCGGTATTGGGAAATCTTCGAGGATCTGCGCGAGGAACTCGGCTATGCGGATTACCTGGGGGCGCTCCAGCGCTATCGCACCACGGCGATGCACGACACGCGGCTGCTGCGTCTCTCGAACTGGCTCGTCGATTATCCATTCGCGAACCGGCTTTTTCCGGAATCGCTCGATGCGCTCGAACATTGCCGTAAATGGGGAACGGTCGCCATTCTCTCGGATGGCGATGCGGTCTTCCAGCCGCGCAAGGCCGAGCGATCCGGCCTGTTCCAGGCGGTGAACCGCAATGTGCTGATCTACATCCACAAGGAGGATGAGCTCGGACACGTGGAGCAGATCCATCCTGCGAAACACTATGTGATGGTGGATGACAAGCTCCGCATTCTCACTGCGATGAAGAAGATCTGGGGAGATCGGCTTACGACGGTTTTCGTCAAGCAGGGCCATTATGCAAACGAGCCCGGCATCGAAGACAAGTATCCCGCGGCCGATATCACGATCCCGCGCATCGGCAGCCTGCTCGAGCACGATTTCACCCATCTCGCCAATCTCTGAACCCTCAACCAATCGCCTCCCCCCCATGGACGCATCCGCATTCCAAGTCGAGCCCGGCACAAAGGCCGCACTTCATAAACGCGACACTGCCGATACGCATGGCTACCGCAATAAGGCCGAGGCGCGCGGCAAGCTGGAGCGCGACACCGCCCGCATGCAGGAGCTGCAGGACGTGTTCTATGCGACGAATACGTATTCGCTACTCATCATCTTCCAGGCGCTCGATGCCGCCGGCAAGGATGGCGCGATCAAGCACGTAATGTCCGGCGTGAATCCCCAAGGCTGCAAAGTCGTCGGATTCAAGGCCCCGGGCCCGCTCTCACTTGAGCATGATTATCTATGGCGCTGCGTGGTCGCGCTGCCCGAGTGCGGACGCATTGGCATCTTCAATCGTTCCTATTACGAGGAAGTCCTCATCACGCGCGTGCATCCCGAGATCCTGGCTCATCAAAATCTCCCACCGAGCGCGCTCAAAGGGAATATCTGGAAGCGACGCTTCGAGGAGATCAATAACTTCGAGAAGTACCTTCATGATAATGGCACCCGGATCGTGAAGTTCTTCCTGCATATCTCGAAGGATGAACAGAAGCGCCGCTTCCTCGATCGCATCGATCGACCGGAAAAGAATTGGAAGCTCTCGCCGAATGATGTGAAGGAGCGCGAGCATTGGAAGGATTACATGAAGGCGTACGAGGAGATGCTCACCCATACGAGCACCGAGCACGCGCCATGGCATGTGATCCCAGCGGATCACAAGTGGTTCTCGCGAGTCGCGATTGCCGACATCATTGTCTCGAACCTCAAGAAGCTGAAGCTCCACTATCCCACCGTCCCGGAGGAGCAGAAGCGGAAGCTCGAGGAAGCCAAACAGGCGCTGCTCGCCGAAAAATAGCGCAATGAACAGTCTGAGCACGCTCACCCTCGGGCTCGGATTATTTTTCCTCGGCATCCAGCTCGTCGGCGATCGCCTTCGACAGCTTTCCGGTCCGAGCTTCCGCCGTGCGGTGCATCGGGTGAGCGAGAGGCCGATCCTTGCCAGTCTCGCGGGAGTCGGCTTCGGGGCGCTCATGCAGAGCGCGACGGCTGTCACGTTCATCCTTGCGGGCATGGCGCGCAGTGGATTCGTAAGCACGCACAGCGCGGCGCCAGTCATCCTGTGGTGCAATGTCGGGCTTACGGCGCTGGCATTCATCGCGACACTCGATATCCATCCCCTCGTCGCCTACTTCGTCGGCGCCGCCGGCATTTTCTCCGGCCTGGTGAGGCAGCCCACGTGGCGAGCAGCGGCAGGAGTTTGCCTCGGCGTCGGGCTGGTGCTCTTCGGCCTCGAATCGATGGGCGACGGCGCGGCTCCCCTGCATAATCAGCCGTGGTTTCGGGACCTGCTCGCTTCGACGCTTGGTTCGCCAGCGATCGCCTTTGGCATTGGTATCCTTGCCGCGGTGATTCTCCAGTCGAATACGGGCGCGGCCATGCTGGTCATCACCCTGGCCGGCGCTGGCGCATTCTCGCTCGAGCAGGCAGCCATGCTTATCTATGGGACGAACCTTGGCGCGATTGCGTTGCGCCTGTTTCTGTCGATCAATCTCGATCGGCCATCGCGCCGCCTGGTCCGCTTCGAGGACCTGTTCTGCGTGTGGAGCGGGATCCTTATGTCCGCGCTGTTCATCGCCGAGCGCGCAGGGGTTCCCCTGGTGATGGCGGGCGTGGCTCACGTCTTCCCAGGGAGCGTCAAACTTCAGATCGCGCTCATCTTCCTGCTGTCGAATTTGTTGCCAGCCGCCGTCATGGCGATGGGAACGAACCGGGTCGTGGATCTATTGGAGAAATGGATGCCCGGCGAGTCGTTCGCGGCGAAGGCGCACCCGAAGTATCTCTCCGACACGGCGCTCTCCGACCCCGCCACGGCCATGGATCTCATGATCAAGGAAATCGGCCGACTGTTCGGCATGATCACCGTCCGCGCCCAGCGATCGCAGATCGGACCGGATGGCGAGCCCGAGGGCGATCCCGCGTTTGGCCAACTCGGCGCCTCGATCGAGCAATTCGGCTCCCGCCTTGCCTTGAAGAACGAGCTGAACTCCCGCTATGCGCACCTCCTGCACCTGCTCCGGGCGGAACTCGCGCTCGTGCGCTATTTCGATGAAACCGTGCGCGAGTTCAACGACGGTTTGTACACCGCGCAGCGGCAGCATGAGACGGCCAGGGCAACCATGCTGATAGCGAATGCGTTGCAGGACCTGCTCGACCGCGGAAAGCATGCTCTCGAAACGTGCGACTCCCGGCTGATCGCAGAGCTTCGATCGAGAACCAAACGCCATGGCGAGTTCGTGAAAACGCCCGTGGCAAAAGCTAAAGAACTCTCCGCGGCCCCGGAGATCGGCGAGTTGGAAGATGCCTTCGAGCTGTCGACCTGGATGCTTCACCGCCTCTGCAAGGTGATCGACCAGTTCGCGCAGGAGCGGGGTACTTCGAAGGCTCCAAGCGATGCCTCCCAGCCCAGCGTGGGAAGTGCCGGAACCGCTATCGATAGTGCCCCGATGTCCTCGGATTCGGACGGGACGAGAGATCAGCTGGGCCCGTAGGGCCATCCTGTCGGCCAGTCGTCTGCTTCGATCCTTCCTATGCGATAACGCGGTTGCGGTCGGCCCAACCATGATGAACCGTTGGTTGCCCCCCCAAACTGTCCTCTCCCCGACATGAACCCGTCTCAGACCGAAGTCCATCCTTATGCAACCACTTGCAGCAGCGGGGGTTGAATCTCATGTGAAACGGGCCATTCGTGACCGGCACACGGGCCTGCGTTGGGCAGGCTTGTGGGCGCGATGGGGGCGCTTTCTCGCGGCGATTGGGTGGCTCGCCTTTGGACCGCCAGCGCTGGCGGCGACTGTCTCCTTTGGGGTAAAGGATTCCCGGCTGTGGCTGGATGAGAGGCAGGTGCTGCCTTTTGAGTGCTCACCCTCGGGTGCCACCAGGGTCTTTGATACACGTATCGAGCCTCCGGGGATGGCGCTGATATTGCAGCCAGGCACGATCCTGGATGGCGAAAAAATCGGCTTCGTCCGACTCCAGCCGCTCAAGGCAGGCAAAGCCGTCCTGCATGTCGGAGACGCCAGCCTCGACGTCGATATCAAAGCCGACCTCGCGGCGGAGTATTCCGGGCAGAAGGCGCCGCAAATCATCACTCCGCTGACCGGCGCGTCCATTTGCGGAGGCATTACAGCCTGCGTCGAGGTCCCGGCTGTCGAACCGGGTGCCAGCCCGCCGAAAGTCCAACTCCTGGTCGGATCGAATCTCGCGCTTTCTCCGCAGAGCGAGGTCCTGCCCGTAGCGGGAGCAAATCGCGCGTACACCTTTGCCCTTAATGCCGACCAGATCTCCCCTGGTCGCGTAAGGCTGCAAGCCGCCAGCCAGGATGCGACGGGCTTCCGCCAACTGAGTGAGCCGGTTTATGTCTCGGCACTCCGGCCGAACCCTTCGGCAATTATCACCGGTGAATATACCGGCAATCCGGAGTACGTGCGGCCTCTCAGCCCGCATGCTGACAAGAGGGAATCGCTCAATGCGAAAAATGCCGCGCCATCGCCGAAAATGAATTTCCTGAAACGCGGGGGCGCTCCGATTTCCATCTGGAAATTGGATAGCCAGATTTCGACCGCGGGATATTACCAGATGTTTCTCGACCTTCGGGATGATTCGAAGCGTGGTTCGCTCTATTCGATCGCCCTGCAAGTCGACGGGACGCCAACCCCGGAGGCAACGTCTCGAGTGGCAAGCGCCAGCTCGAGTCGGGTCCCCGTGGGGCTGCCGGTTTTTCTCCCGGCCGGAGTGCATACCATCGGCGTCTGCTTTCCCGACAAAGCAGGCGGCGGCCGAAGAGCCGGAGCAGGACCCTATCCGGAAAGCTATGAACTCGTCCGGGTTTCGAATTCATCCGCACCAAGCCCCAGCGCTCCCTCCATGATGATGATGGAAGGGGCCGAAACCGCGATGGCCGGGGACGGGAAGACAAATGTGCCCGGCGCGGCAAATTCCCTGCGCGTGGTCTTTGCGAGGCCCATCGATGGTCAGATCGTGGATGGGCCGGTACACATTGCCGCTCAAGCTTCCTGGCAATCTGGGCTGAACGCACCATCTACCGACCTCCTCGTGAACGGCGTGGCCGTGCAGACCGAGTATGGAAACGAGCTGGATTTTCGCCTCCCGGCCGAGGCTCTCCATCCCGGAAAAAATGTTTTGCAACTGCGAGCTTCCTCAGGGAATGGCGGCGTCGTGGAGTCGGCAGAGCAGACCGTCGTGCTACCGGTTGTTCCGGCGAAAGGAACCGCCATGGCGTCCCGTACATTCCACTATGGGATCTTCGCGTCAGGCTGGGACTCGAGTCTCAAAGAGCGCCTCGGAATGCCGGATGCAAATGGCCTACCGACCGCCGCGACGTTCTACCCCGGGGGCGAGGTCTCCCTCTCATTGCCGGAGGGCCTCACTGGCGACTTCACGGTGCAGCTGGATGCACGCGGGCAAAATGCGGGCACTGCTGCTCCGGTCGTGCAGTGCTTCCTTCATGCAGGTGAATCCAAAAGTACCGTGGGCCAATCGGCGGTTTCCGGCGGAGATTTTCGCCCGATCACTTTTGGAAAAGTCCACCTCGATGCAGGCCCCAAGCAGCTCGTGATCCGCTATACCGGTTCCGGCGCCATGCGGGGGTTCGGATCAAATGCTGCCAGCCTGCTGTTGAAGGCCATCCTCCTCGAGGAGATGTCGAGCTCTCCCGCAGCACCTCCATCGGTGGCGATCGCCTATGCTCCATTCAAAATCTCCTCCGCAGAGGGAGCGGCGGATGCCGTGGTCGCGGACTGTTTCGCGCAGGAGGGAATCAAGTGGGCGGATCTAGTGATCGATGGCGTGCCGCAGCATATCCAGCTTACTCCCCAGGATGGGCTTGGGCATTTGGTCTTTCCCCTGCTCGGCCGCTCGCTCACGCCGGGGGTGCATTCGGTGCAAGTGCTTGCCGAGAGCCAGAGCGGCAAGGGCAGCTTGTCTGGCGCGAAGGAGTTCCAGGTGGTTCCGTTCCCCATCCCGCCGGTTCAGAATCGCTATGCCCGGGCGGTGTACCTGCTCGATCGCTTCGGGTACGGACCGGAGCCGGACGAAGTCGCGGATATCCTGATTGGCGGCGAGAAACCCTGGCTGAGGGATCGGCTGTCGCGCACCTGGAATGATCCTGGCGAACGCGCCGCCATGGCTCTCGTGGACTTTCGCTACTCCGACGCGGCTGCCGGCGATGTGGTTCCCAAGGCGCTGCTCGAGCTTCTGCTCACCCGCAATCCCGTGCGGGCGAGATTCACGCTCTGGGCGGAGAATCACTTCTCGACCTGGATCCAAAAGGACGGTTCGGAAAATAAATGGTCCGAGCACCTGAGGTTCCTCGAAGCGGGCGTCGCGCCTTTCCGCGATTTGCTTTTCGCCTCGGCTACCAGCCCGGCCATGCTCATCTACCTCGACCAGTTCCAGAGCTCCGCGAACCGGATCAACGAGAACTACGCTCGCGAGCTCATGGAGCTGCACACAGTCGGAGTCCATGGCGGCTATACGCAGGCGGACGTCACGAATCTGGCGGCGATCTTGACCGGGTGGTCACTTTCCCGGGACACGCCGGATGGCAGGCGCAAGGACCCGGTGTGGGAGTTCCAATACAAGCCGATGGTCAACAGCCCGGCGCCACGGAGGGTCTTCGGAATGGAGTTTCCCCAAGCTTCGCCTGACGAGCGCTATGACAGGACGCATTCCGCCTTCGAGATGCTCGCATCGCACCCGAGCACGGCCCGATTCATCAGCGAAAAGCTGGTGGAACACTATCTCGGCGATCCGGCTCCGCAGCGCCTCGTCGAGCACCTCGCCGACATTTTTCAAGAGAGCGGAGGCGACATGGCGGAACTGCTCCTCTCCATTGCGGACAGTCCGGAATTTTGGGCAACGATGGATAAGTCGAGGATGGCGACGCCTTTCGACTACAGCCTGCGGCTCTGCCGAATGACCGGAGATACCAATATCGGCGCGGTGGCGACATTTCTCCGGAAGAGCGGCACCGAGCTCTTCGGGCACGCCGCACCGGATGGTTTCCCGGAGGCAGACGCCTCATACGCCGATTCCAACGCGATGCTCCAGAGGTGGAATTTCGTGAAGGCCATCGGAGCAAATCTCCGCTCCCTCGTTCCTCCATCACTGGTGGGCCGGCAGGTCGGCTGGAGCCTCACCTCGGAGGCACAGATGATCGATCTCGCAGCCACCCGCCTGCTCGGCATGCCGCTGAGCAAGGCCTCCTTCGATGCCGAGTGCAGCTACCTCGGCCGTACTGCCACGCCCGACAAGGTGCGCCTTGTCACCGCCTTCCTCGCCCAGCTGCCCGAAGCAAACCTCCGCTGATCCCATGAACATCACCCGTCGCTATTTTTTGAAAAGTACAGGAGCGCTGGCGCTCTACTGCGGCATCTCGCCTGCTCGCATCCTGGCCGAATCGGGTTTGTCGTTATCGGACCTCAAGCCGGTGACCCAGGGACGGACGCTCGTCGTCATTTTCCTGCGCGGCGGCATGGATGGATTGAACTTCATCGTTCCCTATGGGGATCCTGCATACAAGAGCCTCCGCAAGTCCCTCCTCCTGGACTCTCCCGGCCAGCCGGGTGGAGTGCTGGACCTCAACGGCTATTTTGGCCTCCATCCGAAAGCCGCCGCCCTCCAGCCGCTCTTCGCTGAGGGCTCCGTCCGCGCGCTTCACGCAGTCGGCTATGCCTTCAATACCCGCTCACATTTCGAGGAGCAGGATACCTGGGAAACCGGAGTCATCGGCAATACTGTCAATTCCGATGGGTGGCTAAATCGCCACCTGGCGACCTCTCATGGATACGGCCCGGTGCGTGCGATCTCAGTGGGCGACAATCTTCCGCGCATCCTCCGCGGCAAGGCGCCCGCCTATGCCCTGCATGGAATTGCCGACCTCAAGATACCCTCCATGGCCCAGGGAGATGATGCGGCGATGAAGGCGGCGCTCGAGCACGCCTACTGCACTCCCACACCAGAGCATCGCGACAACGCCCGCGATCTTCTTTCCCAGACTGCCGCGACGACGATCGAGGGTGTCGATATCATCGGCAGGATCGCCGCGCAGCCGTACCAGCCGGCCGCGACTTATCCCGGCACGGAGTTCTCCCGTCGCCTCATGGAAGCCGCCCGTCTCATCAAGGCGAATATCGGCGTCGAAGTCGTCGAGATCGACTATGGCGGATGGGATACCCACCAGAACCAGGGTGGAACCAATGGCCGCTATGCCACCCTCGTGCAGGATCTCGCGAATGGCCTCGCGGCATTTCATCAGGATATGGGCCAGCGCATGCGGGAAACGCTCGTCCTCACGATCAGCGATTTCGGACGCACCGCCGCCGAGAATGGCACGGGCGGCACCGATCATGGCTGGGCCAATTGCATGCTCGCCATGGGCGGTGATCTCATGACGAAGCCCGCGCCTTCTCCCGTCCTGACGACATGGCCCGGCCTGTCGAAAGAGCAACTCCATCAAGGCCGGGATTTACTGCACACCACGGACTTCCGGGACGTCCTCGGCGAGATCGTCGCCAAACATCTCGGCAATCCTCTTCTAAAAACCGTGCTCCCGAATCACGACTTTAAACCCGTTGGATTGGTTCACCCGATTGTCTGATTCGAGAATTCAAATAGTCGGCGGCCAAGGGACTGGCCAGCCCTACCTCGGGATGCGAATCGTGCTACTGCACGGCGCTCGGCGACGTCCTACCGCAGTAAAACGCCCGCAGCAAATGCCGGGCTACTCTGGCGCGAGCTCCTCTTTGGGTGGTAGGGCGTTTTCGCCGAAAGCGCCGTAGATTCCTCATTTCCCTCCCGCGAGGATCGCCGCCATGGCTCCCGCGAGCGCCGCGCGAGGATCGCTCGGCAGCGAATTTGATCGCCATCCGACGACACCGTCCGGGCGCACGAGCACGGCTCCTCCCGCACTGATTTCGTAAATCGATTCGAACTGCAGCTCCGAATCTGCGTACTCCCCGTCCGCCCCGATGGGGAAGACCTCGAGGTCGTAGCCCCCGTAGAGTGTTTCCAGAGGCGCGGCCGCCCGCCATTTCTCGCCAGCCCCCGCCGTGAGCAGGGCGAAGCCCACTCCGAATAGGTCGAGTGATGAAAGGCGCTTGCCCTCTCTCTCGAGCCAGACGTGGGGCGCACGGCGGCCCGGCTCGGCGGTCGGTCTGTAGGCGTCAATATCTGGACTCGCCTGCTCCGCGCCCGGTTCTGGGACGAATGCTCCGTGCCCGTAGCGCCAGCCGAGGTCGAGACCGAGGCCGGATCCGCCTCTGCGGCTGCCGGCGACCAGCTCGCGCACCTTGCCGAAGTCGCCGGAAAATCCCGCCTCGATGATCGCCCAGACTTCCGAGCCAAAGTCGTTCGACGTCTCGAATGTCCGCATCACCTGCTCTCTCCGCTCGGAGTCGTATGTATCGAGAAGCGTGATAGGCGCACCACGCAGTACCGCCGCCAGCTTCCAGGCCAGGTTATGGGCTGATTGCAGGCCGGTATTCATCCCGAGCCCCGCGGCTGGCGAAAGACGGGCCGCGGCGTCACCCGTGAGGAAGACATTTCCCTTCCGGAATTGCCCGGCCACCTTGGGACTCATTACCCAAGGCTTCACGCTCAGGACCTCGACCGGCACCTCCTCGAGCCCGGAAGCAAACTGCACGATGTCTCGCAGGCGCTCGGGAGAGTAATCCTCCGGCTTCTCGCCAGGCTGAAGGAAATGATGCATCAGCCAGAGGTCCTGCCCATTGACGGCCACGAAAGTCTCGAAGAGATCGCGGCGCAGAACGTTCTGCAGGACGGCTCGACGCCCCGCGAGGCGCGAGCCGTAGTCGGCACGAAAATACACATTGAGAAAGTGCCCGAGCTCGCCCGGACCCACGGCCTCGATATCGAGCCAGTGCCGCACGGGACTCGATGCGCCATCTGCCGCGACTATGAAACGGCTCGAGATCTCAAGCATGCGATCATGCCGGCCTCGATGGACCTTCAACTGCACTCTGTCGCCGAGGTCCGTCAGGGACATCACCTCGTGATCGAAAAAGATGCTCGCGTCCGGCTCCTGCTCGAGGGCGTCGAGCAGCACGCGCTCGGTCGTGGTCTGCGGGCAGTGAAATCCCGAATAGGGAGCCAGCGCGGGATCATCGGCATGCAGTGGCACTGAGCCATAGATCGGTCCGGCGAGGGACTCCGACCAGATGGCCAGCGCATATTCCGGCGCGCCCAGATCGGCGCCCCGCATGCGGTCGCCCAGTCCGATCTGCTGGAGGATTTCGGCCGAGCGGCGGCTGATTCCCATGGCCTTGGGGTGATCGAGCAGCTCGATCTTCCGCTCGAAGACCGCGCATCGGATTCCGCGGCGGGCAAGAAGAAGGGCGGTGAGGAGGCCGCAGGGGCCTCCGCCGATGATGGCGACTTCGTAGTCGACCCCGCTCATTGGAGATCGTCGTGGGTCACCGTGGTCTGCGCACGCGATGCAAGCAGCTTCGCCTGCGCCACGACAGACTCCGGCGCCTCGTCGAATCGGTATCCATTGCAGTTCGGGCACAGGGCCACCCGCATTGCCACGATGGAGTCGCAGCCCTCGCAGATTTTGTACTGCTCCGGCTGTTCGATGATCTTGGCGGCCTTTTCCAACCGCTCGGCGAGATGGGAGTCCTCAGGTGGCATGGACATACCAAAATCGCCTCCGCTGCCCGCCAAGGCAAGCCCGATCAGGAATTCTGCCGATCTTCAGGCATCGGCATGATCTCACATTTGGATTTCTTCCTGGAGGGGACGGGCGGCTCCACCCGGGCGGCGAGGAGCTTCGCCTGCTCCGCGACGGATTCCGGAGCCTCGTCGAAGCGGTACCCGTTGCAGTTCGGGCATAGTGCGACGCGACGCGCCACGATGGACTCGCAGCTCTCGCAAATCTTGAATTGCTTCGGCTGCGCAATGATTCGGGCAGCTTTTTCCGACCGTTCGACCATATTGGAACCCATGGGTAGGATGGACGTCCTAGGATTGCCTCCAAAAGCCCGCGAAAGCAAGCCGGATCAGGCGCCGTGACTGCCAACAGCCGATGCGGTCACGCGCAGGACTCCGTCCGCGGGAACCTGGAAGCCGCCTTCGAGCCGCGAGGCATTGAAGAGACCAGTGAGCCCCGGTTCGAGGGAGTTCCAGATGCGGCGCGATAATGCAGGCGGGCAGGCTATCTTTCCTAGACTCACTCCCGTGAGCAGAAGCGCGGGGCGGCCGCTGGAGGATTGCAGGCTCAGGTCGCAGCGCACGATCCAATCCAGCCCGAGGGCCCGGACCATTTGGAATACGATGATACGGCCGGGCAGCAACCGGATGGCAAGGGCCTGGCGGGTGGCATCCGCGCTATTCGGCAGAGCGCCGATCGTCACGCGCCGGGCGAGGAACACATTCAAGGCGTCTTCCGACAGGTCGTGGGTCGCTCTGGAGTCGCCTACGCCTGCGGCGGCCGCCAGCGCAGCGACAACTGACTTGTCGCTGGCATTATCCGCCGTGAGAGGCATCTCACCGGGCCGGCGGGTCGCGAGTAGGAAGAAGAACGCAAGGATAAGGGGCGCGCAGCAACAAACTGTCAGCCCCGAGAACATGACCCTGGGATGCTTCCGAAATATGACCGCCACGCCAGCGGCCACGAGCATCACGAGCAAGAGTATGATAAGCGGCTCCCGCGCAGCGCGAGTGACATCCGCGGCGGAAAGAGCCACGGGATCGAGCTGGTAGTGCAGTCCCTCGAGAAATGCCGCCTGCCGTGCCGCCAATTTGCGCTTCGCGATCTCTGCCGCCGTCGTCCAGCCTCCGCCCAGGTAGATACGCCCGGCCAGGAGATTCAGGAAATGCCGACGAAAGGGCGCCGCCCATGCATCGATGCCGTCGGCGTCGGCAGGAGACTCGTGGCGCATCTTCTCGGCATCCAGGAGTAGCTTCGCTAGACCCTCGGCGGTATATCCGGCATTCGGATCATAGCGCGTGCCCATGATTTGCACTGCCTGCTCGTGCAGGGCCTTTCGGGCCAGCTGGGCATCTCTCATACGCCCGTCCACAATGGCCCGGAAGTGCGCGGCATCCGCCGAGAGAACTGCGTGCAGCGTGGGAAAGCTCCGTGCCGTCGCCTCGTACATCGCGGCAAGCTTCCGAAGGTCGAGCGCCTCGTTGTTCAAATCCGCATCGGAATACCATGGCAATTGCGCGATCACGCTGCGGGGCTGCACGACGGCGCGGGTGCCATTGACGCATTCGACGACGGCCACGGGTCCCTGCTGCTGGACGGAAGTCGCCCGCAGAGCCGTCACGCCACCTGGCTCGCGAACGAGCACCAGCGGCTTTGGCTTCGGAGGAGTCATGGGCTCGGGCGTAGGGGTCGGCGTCGGGGGCGTCGCGGCCTCGATGACCCGCGCGAACGGAATCAGGTAGGCATCGATCTCAGGTCGGCGCTCGGGATGCGCGTCCGCCAAAGCATCGAGCGCAGTCACCCGCTGCTTCGCCTCGTCCAACTCGATGGAAGCAGGGATCGGCGCAGCGAGCTGAGTAGAAAGATCGTCCTCCGCCCACCCTAGAACGGGCGTCAGCATAACGGCGACGAGCAGGCACGCGGCGCGCAATTCCATCGGCTACTATGGATCAACAGATGCACCGCGAGAAGCAAGTCGAGTTTCACGCAGGGGTCGCTAGAGTATGAAAATGACTCTTTCCGAACGACAGGCGTCCATCTGTGAAAAGCTGGCCATTCTGCCCGATCCGCAGGAACGTCTCGCCGCGCTGGTCAATCGCTCGTCCAGAGTGAAGACCATCCTGGAAGCGGAACGGAGCGATGCCGCTCTCGTGCCCGGCTGTGTCTCTCGTGTCTGGATCATCGGGGAAATCACCGATGGCAGAATCCACCTTCGTATGGATGCCGAGGCCCATCTCGTGAAGGGACTCGCCGCATTCCTCTGCGAACTCTATGACGGGGCGGAGATCGCCGACGCCGCGACCTTCGAGACCGATGCTCTGGAGCATCTCGGAATTGCGAGACTCCTCTCCCCGACGCGTCTACAGGGCCTCTCCAGCGTCTGTCGGCGCATTCGCGCCCTCGCCGCCGGATAAACAACGGCATGCTCCCATGTACTTCGACGCCCATAACCATCTCCAGGATGACTGGCTGACTCCCTGGCGGAGCGAGATTCTCCGCGACATGCCGGCACTTGGAATTGGCGGCATGGTGGTGAATGGAACTGGCGAGGACGATTGGGACGCGGTCGAGTCGTTGGCAGCCGCTCATCCCGGCATCATTCCGAGCTATGGAGTGCATCCCTGGCATGTCGATGACGTCACGCCACAGTGGAAGGAGAGATTGGAGGCATATCTCGACCGGGGTGGACTAGTCGGCGAGATCGGTCTCGATCGCTGGAAGACGGATCGGAATTCCGACCGGCAGCTGGAAATTTTCCGATGGCAGATCGGTATCGCGGCGGGGCGGAATCTGCCGGCGACGATCCATTGTCTTCGCGCGTGGGGTGCCATGTGGGATGTCGTGCGCACCGAGCCGATGCCGGGCAGGGGCTTCCTCCTGCATGCATATGGCGGCCCGGGAGAGATGATCGATGGCTTTGTCTCGCGCGGCGCGTATTTCTCGTTCTCCGGCTCGTTCCTCGCGAGGGGCCGGGAGCGTAAGCTCGAGCCGTTCCGATCGCTTCCTCTCGATCGGCTCCTCGTGGAAACGGATTCTCCCGCCATGCCCCTGCCCGAGGAAATCGATCGACATCCCCTGCCCTCAGCGCCCGAAGGCACGCGCATCAACCATCCTGCGAATCTCGT
>Ga0068856_100000297_pt1 | contig 54694 bp, 51 predicted proteins | sample KBSCornC62_FD_66595 | JGI IMG/M metagenome (GOLD analysis project Ga0068856, IMG submission 66595) | Corn rhizosphere microbial communities from Kellogg Biological Station, Michigan, USA - KBS Corn C6-2 | ecosystem: Host-associated > Plants > Roots > Rhizosphere > Soil ...
AAAAAAAGAACTCTTCCCGGTTTTTCTGAAGCTCACAAGCCAACGGTGCCTTATCATCGGAGCGGGCAAGACAATTGAAGAAAAAATTCCAACTCTGCTTGCCTGCGGAGCACGAATCACAGTGGTGGCGCCGAACGCGACCCCGAAGATCCAGCGGTGGGCAGAGGCGGATACTTTAACCTGGATCAAGCGCCGTTTCGATTCTCACGACCTCGATGACGTATTTCTCTGCGTGGTCTCGACCTCATCCAAGGCAACAAATCAGGCAATCTTTGGGCAAGCGCAACAACGCGGAATTTTGTGCAATGTGGTTCGCGATGGTGCCTTCTGCAACTTCTACTATCCTGCCGTCGTTAAGCGCGGCCCGCTGCAGATCGCCATCTCCACTGCTGGACACTCGGGCGCTCTTGCAAAACGACTTCGCGAGGAACTGGAACGCGAATTCGGTCCCGAGTGGGAGAATTGGTTGCGCTGGCTCGGGGAGGCCCGTTCCTCCCTGTATGATGATCCACTCTCGCCGCGCCAGCGCCGCCCATGCTTCACAAGTTAGCCAGCCGAAAAACCCAGGAGGAGATGTTTCGCCGCTGGGGTGTCCCACAAAAGGCAAGGCCCTAGGAGTTTGGTAGAACGCCTGCCGATCACTAGCGATGCTTATCCCGTTTATCCACCCAACAAATGGCCCTTCTAGAAAGTTCAGGTTCAAGCCACTTTTTCTCTGGGGCTCCGCAGTTGAGCTTCCATCGCCGCCTCAGCCTGCAAACTCTGAAGGTCGCGCGAAATCGTCGCGATAGCGAGAGTGCGTCCATCTTTTTGAAAGGCTACGGCACAATCACGCCCATCCAGGCTCCCGTCGATCTGCGCCGTGTCCCACTGCTCCGCATGACCGACATAGTTGATGGTCACGTCATAGTGTTGGCTCCAGAAGAACGGGACCGCATCGAACTTTTGGCGACCACCGAGCATGTTCTTCGCAGCCGCCTGGCCCTGTCTTTCGGCGACTACCCAATGCTCGACGCGAATTCGTTTGCCGGTGTGCGGATCAGGCCAGCGGGCGGCATCTCCAGCGGCGAAGATTCCGGGCACGCTAGTTTCGAGGTACTCGTTGACAGTAATGCCGCGATCCATGGCGAGTCCGGCTTGTTCAGCCAATGCCAGGGATGGGCGCACGCCCACACCCAAGACCAGGAAGTCTGCATCCACTATTGCTCCGCCGCTGAGTGTGATTGTCCGACCCTGAACCCGGCTCACAGTCTCGCCCAAATGAAACGTCACGCCATGAGATTCATGCAGGTTGCGGATGAAAAGTCCAAGCTCCGCTCCCAATACGCGTTCTAGGGGCTGTTTATCAGGCGCTACCACATCGACAGCGATTCCACGGGCGCGCAGGGACGCAGCAACTTCCAATCCGATGAAACTGGCGCCGACAACCACTACGCGCTTAGCAGATGCTGCCTTCGCAATGATCGCCTTGCTGTCGGCGAAACTCCGCAGATAGTACACCTGAGAATCAGAAGCACCCTCAATCTGCAAATGGACTGGGTCGGCTCCGGTGGCAAGCAAGAGAACGCCAAACTCGAGCGCTCCTCCGTCATCGAGCCGTATTTCCTTTCTCTTCGTATCAAGGGTCGAGACCCGGGAATTGAGGATGAGATCTATCTTCCGTTCACGATAATAGTCTGGCGAGCGCAAGGGAACCCAATCTTCCTGGGCCGTGCCCGCGAGGTAATCCTTTGAGAGGTTGGGACGATCCACCGGGGGAGAGTCGTCCGAACTTACGATAGTCAGAGGGCCATCGTAGCCCTCGCGCCGCAGCATATCAGCAGCCGCCAGGCCCGCAGCGCCTCCTCCAACGATCACAACTGAACTAGGCGCGTTTGGTGCGGGCTTGGGAGCAGGAGGTGTGAGTTTTTCGCGAACGAAAATCGTGTCCCCAACTCGTTCAACCCGCCAGCAGGAAATAGGATCAAGAGCCGGGGCCCGCACCGGCTCGCCTGTTCGCAAACTAAAACACGCATGGTGCCAAGGGCAACGCACTGTGTCGTCGACCGTCAACCCGTCCGCGAGCGGCCCATGATAGTGCGTGCAGTGAGCACCCACAGCGAAAAACTCTGCGCCACGCCGTATCAGCAAAACGTCTTCTCCGTCTAGCACGCCCAACAGCTTGGCGTCATCCGCCAGGATGCTAGCGGAAATTCCTTGTTTCAAGTCGGGCCTAGGATCGTTCATACTCTATACCTCGGTGAGTGCTGGTCATTTTACCCCTAGTGCGAAAAATCCCCCCGCCGGACGGGGTTGTGGGGCACCTTGATGCGGATTCCGGTACTACATACCTTCAACCATTGCCATAAGATGAGAACTAGCAGGCGAACGTGGGCTGCCTTCGCCAAATTCCAAGTGGATAGGGGCTTGCGTCGCTCTCCTCGCGCCTTGGGTGTAGGTCTTTTTCCGGCTTTGATCGCGAGAAACAATTGCGTCAGAATGCGTTAGAAGCGATCTTCGTAACCTCGGCCTCACGCTTGGTGCGTCAACAGCACAGCGTCGGTCAGCAGTAGCCGAGTCACATTCCGACCTCCGCAGCGAGAGATCGAGGAAAAGCCGCCGATCCATGCCCCATCACTCCTGGCGGCGGCTTCTTGTTGCCACAGTCAACCTCTTCGGAACTGCATGGTCGCTTACGGCCGCCCCGGCACAAGTCCTCAATGGGTTTGTGTCGTTTGTGTTGTGGCCGTCGGATGTTGCTGGTTGGTTTTGGCTGGCGCCGGTTTTACCGCTGGCGTCGTTGCCGTGCGGAGAGCGGGTTTCGCGGTCGCAGCAGCGGGGTGAGCAGCAGCAGCCGCGTTGCTCTGTGTCAGGTTCGTTCGGGTTGCGGCCTGGACAACTGCGGGCTGTGCGGGTTTCGATGTACTCGCGGGTTGGCTCGCATTGGGTTGCGTTGCCGGCGCCACAGGCTGCGCAGTTTGTATAGCCGGCTGGGCTGCATTCACCGCGGCCGTGTTCCCAAAGTTCGCATCGCAGGGAACAGCTTGCGAGTTCTGCGCCGTATTCTGCTTTTTCCGGTGCCAGAGGGAAGAAACGGCACTAATCGCACTGGTTGCGTTCGAGACCACGTTTGCGGCTGCGCCGTTTCCTTGCGCCACCGATCCCGCCGCCCCGCAGGGATTGGACAGTGCACCCGAGATCGAATTCGACGCCCCGCCGATCGAGGCAGCGTTAAACGCCGGAGAAGAAGCCGCGATTCCATTGCGCAGACCGTCGTAGTGCAGTGGAAATTCGCCGCCGAGCGTGTGCTGGTTACCTTCAAAGCTGTTGATCTCGGAGATTGCGAAGTCCAGATTGAAAACAAACCCAATCAATTGTGGCGAGCCCTGCTGTACATATTCAAACTGTGCATCTCCCCAGCCCCCCGGTCGCAATACGAAGCGCGGATCGAAATTGCCTCCCGCTACCAGTCCGATTCCCAGGTAAGCGTTTGGACCCCACGGCACCGAGCGGTTCCCACGATCGTCGGTTGCCGTTCCCGACTGATTCACGTATCCCAGGATCAGCTGCTGATTGGTCTTGTTCTGAAAGCGAACCGTCATGTCCAGGAGTCGCGCTTTGTAGACGTTGGTGCTCACGCGGAAGCTCGTGATGGTTGCAGCGAAGTCCTGCGTCTCCTGACATAGCGAGTTATTGCCGCAGATCATCGGCGGCCCTTGCGGCATTTGCCCGGCCTGACCCTGGGCTTGTGGTTGAGCTTGCATCTGGGCTTGCTGTTGTCCTTGCTGATCTTGTGCGCTAGTTTGCTGTATCTGGGCCAGAGTTGCGGATGCGAACATCGGCAGAAGGGCGGCGGCGGCGATTCTCCAAATGAATGTCGTGATGTAGCGGCGCATGTTGAAATTCCTCCCTATGTCAGCGCAAGGTTGCGCTGGGTTGAAGTTTTGAATCGATCACGTCGTTACGCTGCGGCTTTGTTCGAGGCTGCGGGCAATTCAATTGCAGTGGATCCCGCAAGCAGGAAGTTTTTGATTGCACTCGCCGCCAGGTAGAGACTTGCCGCCGCGGCCAGATATGCGCCGTAGGCAACCGAAATGGCGTTCATCATTTCGTCCTGCGCTTGGCGCTGTACTTCCGCCAATGGGCCTTCGGCGATACCTCCGATCACGCTGTGGACGGTGCTGCGCACCATGAGCGCGATGAAAAGCATGAAAACGATCGGCAAGACTCCCGCGAGCGAAGCCCGTTTGTCCTTCCACCAGAAACGAAGGAATGACCCGGCAAGCGCAATGACAGCAAGCATTCCGTAGAAGCCAGAGCTTGCGCCACTGCGTCCTTGCATCATGGCCTCGACGCTGTTTCCCGCATTCACAAACCCGAGCACTTGCCAGAAAGTAAGCGAGTCCCTACCGATGGGCCCCTGGATCGCCATTGCCGGCAGAAACAGCCAACTAATCAGGATCAGCCCGGTGGCGATCAGTAGTGGGGCGCCAAAGCGGGCGACGGCTGAAACCAGTACCCCACTTTTTTCTTTGGCGGCCTTCATGACTGCTTCAGCCTGTTCTCTTGCGATTTGCGATTCCGGGATAGGAATCACGCTCAGGATGGTGAGGTCCGGCGCAAATTCCACCAGGACGTGCATCCCTGGTTTGGGCGGATCGGCCGACTTCCATCTGCCTTCAAGGCCGAATTGGTGTTGGGTGCCGTCCACGGAAAGCAATCCCGGGCCGGCGCTCGTGTCGCGTAAGACTTTGCCACGCTTGGTCATCTTTCCTCCAAAAACCTCGAGAGTTCAGCGAACCCGCCCCAGCGGGAGGCGGAAAACAGGAGCCACAGTCATTTCTTTTTCATCGCCGTACGCGAGCCGCTTGTGGCAGAATGTTGGCTCGTTCGCGGGGCTTCGTTCCAAGCACCCTGCAGCAACTAGCCGTTTGGTGTCCTGACGGAAATCTTAAGAACTATAAAGAGGACGTAAGTCGGTGAATTTTCAGGGGAGTACCGGCACGGCTCAGGAGACTTCCGGTCGCGTGTGGCGGTTCGCGGATTGCGAATTCGACGAATTACGACGTGAATTGCGCGCGCACGGGCGGCCAGTTGACCTCGAAGCAAAGCCTCTTGAAATTCTTCTACAACTTTTGTTGCACGCCGGGGAAGTAGTTACGAAGGAGGAGTTGCTAGAGTCCGTCTGGCCCGATGTGATGGTCGTGGACGGTTCGCTGGCCACCGCCGTTTCGAAATTGCGCAAGGCGATGGGCGGCGAAGAGCAATCACCGGTGATTACGGTGCCGCGTGTTGGATATCGGCTCGGCGTTCCGGTTTACTGCAAGACGGTGGCCGCGGCGGCGGGACCGGAGCTGGGCTTCCAGTCAGGCGTCTTCGTGCCCGGAAGAGAACAGTGGCAGCTACTGAAATCGTTGGAGCGCTCGGGATCAAGCGAAGTTTGGATTGCAGAGAACCCGAAAACCCGAGAGCACCGGGTTTTCAAGTTCGCTGCGGACGGTGTCCGGTTGAAGGGGTTAAAGCGCGAGATTACTGTGTCGCGTTTCTTGCGTGAATCGCTGGGAGAGCGCCCAGAGTTTATACGAATTCTTGAGTGGAACTTCGAGACGGCGCCATTTTTCCTGGAGAGCGAATATGCCGGCCCGAACCTGGCCGAATGGGCCGAGGGACAAGGCGGCATTGGGCATGTCCCCGCGGCGTTACGCCTGCAATTGCTGATCGACATAGCCAAGGCGATCGCCGCCGCGCACAGCATTGGTGTTCTGCACAAAGATATTAAGCCAGCCAATATTCTGGTTGTGCCAGCGAAGGCCAGTGCGGGATGGCAGATTCGCATTGCCGATTTCGGCAGCGCTTCTCTGTTCGATCCTTCGCGCCTGCAGGCGCTTGGGATCACTAACCTTGGTTTCACGCAGACCGCTTCAACCGACGCTTCTCTTACAGGAACGTTGATGTACCTGGCGCCAGAAGTGCTGGCGGGACAGTCGCCAAGTGCCAGCGCCGATGTGTATGCGATGGGAGTGCTGCTCTATCAGTTGGTGATCGGGGACTTCCGCAAGCCCCTCGCACCGGGCTGGGAAGCGGAAGTCCCAGATCCGATCCTGCGCGAAGACATCGCTGCTGCAGCTGCCGGAGACCCCGCAAAACGACTGAGCAGCGCAGCCGAACTTGCGGACCGCTTGGAGACGATGGAACAGCGGCGGGTTCGACGCAACGAGTTGGAATCCGCACAGCTTCGCGCCGCGACTGCTGAGCGCAAACTGGCTGAAGCCCGGGCGCGCAGACCCTGGGTTGTGCTTGCGCTCGTGGCCTTGGCAGCAGGTCTTGCGACAAGCTTCACCATGTATCGCCAGGCGGCGCAGGAGCGCGATCACGCCGCAAAGCAGACCGCTATTGCCGATTCCATCAATCAGTTTCTATCGAACGATCTGCTAGGACGCAGCAACCCTTTTCTAAGCGGGAGGTCCAGCGAATCTCTAATCGATGCAATCGAGCAGGCCTCACCTGCCATCGATCGCCAATTTACGAATGAGCCCTTGATCGCAGCCAGGCTTCATCAAACGATTGCTCGAGCTCTCGACAATCGAACCAACTACCCTGCAGCTCGCCAGGAATACGACCGCGCCGCTACCCTCTTCAACCAAACGGAAGGAGAACTCTCGCAAGACGGTATTGTTGTTCAGTTGCAGAGGGTAACACTTGAGGCGCGGAGCTATGAGAAAGACAGCTTGACGCTTGCCAAATCAATTCTTGAGAAACAGGAAGATTTGATCAAACGCCTTCCGCACCCTCGTTCTGACCTGCCGGTTTGGTTGGCATCGGCACGTGGGATGATCGACCTGATCGATAACAATGCGAAGGGAGCGGCGAAGAACTTCGGCGACGCCGTGGCGGCAGCCGATGTTTTACCCATGTTTGACGAGAGTGCACGCCTGACATTCAAGCAGCGGTTGGCATTCTCTTACATTCGCCTGGGGGATGGGGCAAAGGCGGAACAGCTTTTTCGGCAACTGATCGCGGCCTTTACCCGCGTTGCTGGCCCGGACAGCCCGAACGTGCTTCGTGTCCGCCTGAATCTCGCGCAGGCCTACATGATCCAAAACAAGCATCGCGAAGCGGTCCAGGAGAGCAACGCCATTTACCCGCAATTCGTGTCCCGCCTCGGCCCCGACCACGAGCTCACGATGCAGCTGCTCACTACACGGGCGCAGTCGGAAGGCAGTCTCGGAATCTGGAATGACGCGATTCGCGACGACATGGCGATTTACAACCTCGCGGTAAAGAAACAAGGGCCGATGTCGTTTTTTGCAGTCGCCACGCTCTCCGACGGCTCTCTGGCCATGTGTCGTTCCGGCCGCTATGCGGAAGGCGAACCAAATGCCCGCAAAGCGTACGAGTCTTCCACCAAGGCATTTGGCGCGAAAGCTGGGCTCACCGGCGGGACCGCATCAACATTGGCGGCATGCCTGATCGGGCTGAATCGGCTGGATGAAGCTTCCAGGCTTCTCGATCAGATCGACATTCCGGCCGTCACCCAGCTCGCAGGTGACCCCGATTGGGGAGCGGGAGTTACAATCCTGCGAGCCGAAATCGCCTACCGCCGTCACGACTACCTGCAGGCCCGTAAACTCGCCGATGAGGTCACGCCAGTTTTCACGCGAGACAACGCCGAGGCATATCAACGAAACGCGCTTCAAACCTTAGAGGCCGATTTGGCCAAGGCGCAAAACTGAACCGGATCGTAGGGGCTCGAGCCACTTGATCAATTGTTCTCTCTATTCGTGAGTGGCCAGACAGAACCTGGATCGACCTTGGAGTTCCATATGAATTGGCTGCCCTGGGCGCTGCTGTCGGCATTCTTCGCTGGACTAACAGCGATTCTCGCAAAGATCGGAGTGGCGGGGATTGATTCAAACCTCGCGACTGCCATTCGCACGGTTGTGATCGTCGTGTTCGCGTGGACAGTGGCCTTTTTCAGTAACCAGCAACCAATTCGTGACATCGGGGGGCGGACTTGGCTCTTTCTCGCGCTCTCAGGACTTGCGACGGGACTGTCATGGCTTTGCTACTTTCGGGCATTACAGTTGGGCGAAGCTTCCCGGGTCGCTCCCATAGACAAACTGAGCGTGGTTGTGGCAATCGCTCTGGCAGCAGTGTTTCTGCACGAACGCCTAACCTGGCACCAGTGGGTCGGCGGAACCTTAATCTTGGGAGGCGCGCTCATTCTGGCTCGCTAATCGAAAGCAGCCGTTGAGAGGGATCCTTAATCTACGCTGCACGGCCAACCATCTCACAATGCTGGCATGAACATCTGAAAGATGGAGTGTTTGGACTTACGGAATGGCCGCACTTGATACAGACAAGCGTGCCGCCGGGTCGAGAAAGCAAAGCCCGGAAATGATCGCCGATGACGCAATAGGGACAGCGAAGGGCTTCCTGAACGGTCCTCAGCATTCCGTCAGCTCGCCTTGCATTTGGCACACATACTCTCATCCTGTGTTAAAAGTACCATGGTGGATCAGTAGGACCATTGTCGAGACCGACTAAGTCAGATAGGGGATTTACGGTATTGGACGGTTAAGGGATTTGGACCCATGCGGAGACGCTGGGAAGGGAAGTGGCGCCATGCAAGTGCGGTATGGGATTGTATGCAACCGATGTAGGAAATTGCATTTCATTTCCGGCGATTGGAAATCCATGCGCATCCGTTATGACCGGAAGCGGAGCGAATTCATGGCGACATGCATTCCTCCGTGCTCGAATACCATCTACTTCCAACGGGGAATGTTGATGCCTTACCTGGTCCCTGATCAAGCCATTCAGCAGGGGTACGCTCATGTCGATGATTGCCGTCCGGCGGTATCAAAGGAAAAGGAATAGGCGAACGCGCTCTACGGGAACGTGCACGAACTTATTCTTCGGCCATCGCAGCGGTCCGCCCATGTAACTTGGAACATACTTGTCCCTCCGTTTTGCTCGCGGTCGCCTAAAATTTCACTGCTACTAGGCAGCTCGACTTTTTTTCATTCTTAGTATGGGCAACGGAATTGGCAGGTGCCTTGCCTGCCCTGATTGCTCATCCACTGCTTCAACCACCACCTTATTCTCGGTGACCACTATGGGATCGCTGACCATTTTGAGTTTCTTACCATACAACTTCATGTGCTTTCCCTTCGTAAATCCCAGTCCTTTCAGCTGTGCAATGAGTGGCATCGATTGTTTCGTCATGGGAGTTCTCTCCTGCAACGAAGTGGAAGAATGAACGAACCCGACTACATCGCCTGCGCTATGTTTGATGTTCTGCTTTCGAACCCCACAAGCTTCCCGAAGATTCTGTGAACGTTAGCAACCGAGAAACGTCACTAGCTGTTTCAGCCATTTGAATGGGCGTATGTGCTGTGGTGGTTGGATGTGCGGCAGATCACTCGTGTTGTAAAGGAAGTATGCTCCACCCAGCGAAGACCAAACTCATTGAGAGAGTTCGGTCACAAGGTTTTCGTCGTAAAGTCGAGTTCCCAAGTCTCGGCCGTAAGGTCCTTTCCAAAGCTGTGATGTCTTTCTTCGCGGACAACCTGGAAGCCCGCTTGACGGTAAATGTGTCGGGCTGCATGGAGATTGCTCTGCGTCCACAAGGTCATCTTTTGGTAACCTGCCTGACGGGCGAAGCGGATACATTCCGCCACCAGTCGCTTCGCAATGCCGAGTCCACGCGCTGACGGTTCAACGTGCAACAGCCGCAGCTTCGCAATGTTCTCCGATCCTTTTGCAACCAGGACGGCGCCCACCCGGTGTCCATCCTTTTCCGCAACCCACGCGTGTTCCCACTTCGGATCGTAGTTCTTGATGAATTGCGCCACAATCTCTGCTGCCAGCGCCTCGTATGTACTGTCCCACCCATATTCCTCGGAATAGAGGACCCCTTGGCGGTAGACGATCCAACCCATGTCCCCCGGCCGGTGCATTCGCAGCAGATAGGGCGGGGCTGATTCCGCTTCGCCGCCCAGCAATCGGCGCATCATTTCCGCCGCGTCAACCAATTGCTGCCGCTTCGCCCGGGGGACTGCTTCGATCATCGACGCCACATTGCGATTCGAACGCTCATCAAGCAGTGCAAATGCCCTTTGGCCCTTGAGGGTCAGGGAAAGAAATCTCTGGCGCTCGTCAATCTTTGACTGCTTCCGCCTGATAAGTTTCCGACGCTCAAAGCTGCGCAAAATGCGGCTCATGTATCCAGCGTCTAGCCCAAGTTCCCTACGTATGTTGCTGGCAGTCGGCTTCTCGCGGTGCGCCACCTCATACAAGACACGAGCCTCAGCGAGAGAGAAGGGGCTGCTGGCCATTCCGTCTACTACGCCGATCTTGCGGGTGTAGAGGCGGTTAAACGCGCGAACGGCATTCACTTGCCTGTCCAGGGCAGGTTCCGGCATGAAGACCTCCAATTCGGTTGACGATAGCATACATATAGTTGCCATTGTCAACTATACGGGATGAGGCGAAAAGCCTCCCGGGAACAACGAGTCGCTCGTCTTGCGGAAACAGTTTGGATTCAGCGGGGCAGACATTGCCGCAGGACAACGAAATTCAGCTCGCAGCAAGATAGTCTTCCCCCGGAGGCTTTGGCAGCTGCTGAATGCTGGTTTGTTGATGAGGCGACGTGGGAATGTTGGATGGACGAATGGTTTGGGCGCCAAAGGGCAGCCCAGGGCTCTTACTCAATTTGAGCTTTGCGTAACGCGCCTCGGCCTCACCGAGCAGTCGTGCTCCGAATCTCGTGAGCTGCGCATCTGGTGTAAGGAGAACCGCCACCGCTGTTACATTCCAGAATGGCTTCTAGAGGAATGGGGCATTTTGGTAGCGGATAGCGACTTATGATCGCGGCTGGTCGAGGAAATTCCGGTCGGAGACCGCGACTTCCTCCCATCTATTCTTCCAATCGTCGTTCACAATGCAGTCCTGGCATAATGCAGTCCGGCCGCTTTGAGGATGCGCCGGAGCGATTGCGCTTAAGGACCACGGATGACCCTTTGAACTCCGGTTCCGTGTCTAAAGCATAGGAAACCGGGCTACATGCCATTGCGGCAGCTTGGTTTATCGGTTGACCCCTGGAACCAACAGACCCGTCCCGTTATTTTGAAGTCTGATCGCAATCCCCGATCATCGACGCCACTAAGCGGAGACGCAGGTCTGTCATCGCGACCGGTCCGCCTGTCGTCGGCGAGGCGGCGGTCTTGTGATGCTCCAACGTCCCGGTAACCTTGATCTTTTTGTTAACGTATTGTGAAAGATCCCGGTCAGTTTCGATCGGTAACGTGTCCGTATCAGTTTTTAGCGAATAGCCACTATCCGTTCGTATTAAGCAGCCAGTCACGCTTCGCACTGCGGCACTGCTTGAAGTCTGCGGCTGTTGCTGTTCGGGAGAAGCGTTTTGTCCGCCTTGCGCCGCGTCTTGCCGTGGGCTCGCTCCGTATACAACCGCGGCTAACCCGACCAAGACAGCGACCGACAATAGGGTTCTTAGGTTTCGCACAGTCCCTCCCATCAGGGCATCGATTCAAGCTTGAATGACCGGGAAGCTGATGCAACTGGCAAAACTGCGAGGCAGGGTGGTGTGGCTGGTGCGCCGAATAGCCGGCAAGCAGCAATCCTTTGAGGCAGATCGCGCGAAGTTGTGGGTTCCCTGATTTCCTAAGCTATTGTGACCGTACCAGGGACTCTGCCAACTGCCGGAAGTCGCGATCCTTCATCAACTTCTTAAACGAGTCGTCCGTTCGTGGATCGGGCATGGTTTCGCCAGCAAGGACATTGGACTTGTACTCGAAGGCTTTCCTCAGGTTTTGGCTCGCCTCTTCGGCTTTCCCCATCTCCGCATAGGTGCATGCCAGGTTGTAGTAGAAGATGGGGTACGTCGAATCCTTCGCAATGCCATACTCGAAGGTTTCTTTGGCTTTTTGCAGGTCGCCTGTCATCCCGTAGGACATTCCGAGATTGTCAATCAGCACATACCATAGCGGCTTCTGCAGCTCGGGCTTCACTTTTTCCATGTCTAGCGCTTGCGAGTATGGACTGATCGCGCCACGGTAATCGTGCTGCAGATAGAGCCGGCTGGCTAGTTCGAGGAGTTCCATGCTTGACTTTCGCACAGCCTCAATTCTCATGGAATTGAGCACCTGCGAAAACAACGTGGCATCTGCCGGCTCGAAGTTGACCTTCGACACGTGGAGATCAACGTAGGCGCCGTCGTGAAACTCACATGCAAACCAACTCTTTTGGTAGGTTGGAATGCCTTGGACCTTCGGAACGGTGTACTCCATAACGTCCATCTGTCCAGCTTGCGAGAATTTGACGTCTCGAACCTTGAAGGGCGAATTTTTTGCCCTTTTCTCAAGCGAGTCCCGACAGGAATTGCCGGTGGACCGTTTAACCTCCTCTAGAGTCAGCGAAACGACGACATGCGTTTCCGAGTTCTCGGCCATCATGTAACGACGTCCGTCCTCCATGGTTGTGACCGTTTGCACCGTATACCCCGGCAACTCCAAAACCACGCCCCAGTTCTTGTCGGGCAAGGATAGACGCCCGCGCAGAGGGTGCGATTCTTGAGCCATAGACGAGAGTGTGACGAGACCCACAACGACGCAGCAGTGCGAGCCTCGGATCATGATGTCGCGTAGTTTAGCAGCAGATTTCTGGGGCTGGAAGACCGTTTGAGAGAATCAACTCAATCGGGAAACTCAATTGCTAACTGCCATAGAACTCATGGAAATAAAAGCGGCAGAAGTGGTGATCGCTCGTAGGGGTCCTCGTCCTGGCTGTAAAACCATCTGAAACCCGTTGCTTCTGGGAGCAAAAACTGGAGGGAATGCCGCCCGCCGGATTACATTGCCAACGTGATCGTGAGCCCAATCGTGGCCGCGAACATTGCGATCAGGGTGATCCAGCCGAGGACATTGATCGCTCGCTTGTTGATCCATCGGCCCATAATCTTTTTGTTATTCGTCGCAAGCATGATCAGGAGCATGAGGAACGGCGTCGAAACTCCCTGCACAATGCCGGCATATACCAGAGCTTTCATCGGGTTGATGCCAAAGAAGTTCAACGCAATGGCGGCCACGGTGAACACGAACAGCATTGCGTAGAATGGCTTTGCTTCCCGCGGTTTCGCATGTAAGCCATGCTTCCACCCGAACGACTGGCAGACATCGAATGCCGCCCCTATCGTCATAACCGGAACTGCCAAGAAACCGACTCCGAAGACTCCGACGGCGAACAGCAGTCCTGCCGCGTTTCCAGCCAGGGGGCGCAGAGCTTGCGCTGCCTCTGTTGCAGTGCTGACCTCTCTTTTGCCAGCATGGAAGAGGGTGGCTGCGGTCGACAACATGATGAAGTACATGACCAGGCTGGCGAAAATCATGCCCAGTGCAACGTCGCGCCGCGAATGTTGAAGCTCATCATGGGTTGTGCCCATTCGATCCGTGAGCCGCCGCCGGCCCATGGATATATCTTCCTCGACCTCCTGGTTCGATTGCCAGGAATACAAATATGCAGACAGCGACGTGCCGATCACTGCCACCAGCATCGCGAAAAAAGTTTTGTTGAAATGGAACGTCGGAACTAGCGTTCCCCTGATGACGCTCCAAAGATCAGGCTTGGCGAGAATTGCCGATCCGAGATACGCGAGCAGCGCAAGGGCCAGCCATCGAAAGATTTTCCTGATGAGCTTGTAGCCGCGAACCTGCACCGACAACACAAAAATCCCCAGCACGACCACCATTCCGGTGATCGGAACGGGGACAATGACGTTCAGCGCTGCAGCCATTCCCCCCAGGTCGGCTCCGGCTTCAACGATGTTTCCCAGGACCGCTGTTGCCAAAAGGGAGTAGAGCAGCCACCTCGAGTAGTGCTGTCGAAGCACGCCGAAAAGGCCTTGCCCAGCCACCTGGCCGAGCTTCGACGACAGGTAGACAACGGCAAACATCATCGGCAAGGCCAGGGGAGCGACCCACAAAAACGACGGGCCAAGCGCCGCGCCTGCGGCGGCGTATGTTCCGATTGCGGCCGGATCATCATCCGATGCGCCTGTGATCAGTCCCAGCCCAAGCGAACGAAATGTCCCCTGGGCCACAGGTTTGGGATGGCCGGCTCTATAGCGCTCGACCAAGGTCGGATCGAATTGCCGCCGTTCAGCCAACACTTTGAGTTGCGAAGCCATCTGGTACTCCGACTTAGAAGCAAAGCTGCGGAATGAGGTTGGTTAGCGCCAGATGGGTCGACTAGGCGCGAAGGCAGCTTTACGCTTCCGAGAATCTTTGCGACTTTTTTCCAAGGTTTCGTTTAGCAGTGGCTGATGGATTGAATCGCGATCGAAATGCGTCGGCCATTTTCAAGTCCCAGACCCTTGCCATGATAAGAACAGCTGCAGCGCGTGAACCGTCAGCGACGATCGAATTTCGCGGAACGCTGCTTCATTGGAATGGCGGGCGTTCGTAGTCTGGTTGAGCAAATCGCTGCATTTTCATTCCCAACACCGGTTGTTCTCCCCAAAAAACTCGGCATACACCACTGTCAACCACGTAGGCGTCCCAACACTTTCCTCTATCGTGCATAACGACCGCATGAGTTCATGGGGCGGGGCTCAATCATCGGCCAGGTTGAAGCCAGCGCTGGAGGGCGAATGTTTTTGGTTTTTTTTACGAAATCAGAGCAGGATTGTCCCGGATGGCGCGACAGGAAATGCTGTATGCCGTCTTGGCAAGGAGCGCATTCGATCCTATGCACGCCCGGGAAATAAATAGAGGTTGGCAATAAATCGATGGCGCTCATCGATTTCCCGAGAATACCCGATGCGGAAAGATGGTTTGATTCACAACAGTTTCGCCGGCGGCAAGCAGAAAATCCGCTGGTACTCGGCCTGGCAAATGCGACTGATGCGGCTCTCAGCTGTATTGTTTTTCGACTGGGAATCCGCCTCAAGGCGTCTTCGCTCCTTGAACCGGAGTGCATTCTTGTGCTAGAAAATAATTCTATGCCGCTGTCGTAGGTCGTGGGTCAGCGGCACGACTGAAGTTACTCAGTTCGAGAATCTCGCGTCCAAGGGCCATTTGCAAAATTCCGGCGCCCCGGAACTTCTCGACGCAGTTCCGCCGGTGTAAGACTTCGAACCTCCCAGCCTCGTTTTTGGAGTTCGGATGCTGTTTGTTGGCAGGCTTGATGTGATCGGGACTACCTCCCCTTCTTTCTCGCCTATTCTGCTCCCTCGCAGATATCAAGCTTCACGCCGAACCTCCCCCACCCCACTTATCGCAACACGCTGCCTGCAGGCCCGCTATTTCGAGTCACGTTCATCTCAGCGGGCTCTTGTACGAACCCACTTCTTTCACACTAGCGCCGGAGGAAGAGATGGCGACAAATTTCGTCCAGATTGAGAAAGACACTGAGATTAAGAAGCGCTTAGAAGCGGAACGCTCGCGACTGCGAAAAGTTGCGGGCCTTGGTCAACCCGAGCACTTTCGCCGCCCGCTCGAGCGGGCCTTCACCGCCGAGCAACGCGCGCACACGACAATCCTGTTTGGTGGTTTCACCTGGAAGCATGAAGAATTAATTCGCGCCGTCTTCCAGGGCTGCGGCTATCGCTGCGAAAGGCTCCCGGTCCCCGACGTGGCTGCTTTTCAGATCGGGAAAGAGTATGGGAACAACGGCCAGTGCAATCCGACGTACTTCACCGTCGGCAATCTCGTCCAGTATCTGCAGTTCCTCGAGACAGAGGGTGTCCCGCGCCAGCAGATTCTGGACAATTACGTCTTCTTCACCGCCGGCTCTTGCGGCCCCTGCCGTTTTGGAATGTACGAGGCGGAGTATCGTTTTGCGCTCAAAAATGCAGGTTTCGACGGCTTCCGCGTATTGCTATTCAAGGACAGCGACGGCATCAAGGCGGCGTCAGGCGAGCCGGGTTTGAAGTTCACGATTGACTTCGGATTCGGAATGTTGAACGCCCTACATCTCGGCGATGTGATCAACGATCTCATCTATCAGGTTCGCCCATATGAGATGAACAAAGGTGAGACTGATCGTGTGTTTCAGGAAATGGTCGGCAGCCTTTGCCTGGATCTGCGGAACCGCAAAGCGTTTGAGATCGAACACAGCGCACCGCAATGGCTGAAGCCCAAGGTCAAGAACAATAAGATCCTTCGCAACACCCTAAACGTGTTCGGCAAATGGCATGAACATATGTGGGGGAAGGACTATCTCGATGCCCTGCACCATGCGCGAGAGAAGATAAATTCTATTGAAGTCGACCGCACCCGCGTGAAGCCGATGGTGAAGATCACCGGCGAGTTCTGGGCGCAAACCACCGAAGGCGACGGCAACTTCCACATGTTTGAGTTTCTGGAGCGGGAAGGCGCACAGGTGCTGGTCGAGCCCATCGCAACCTGGGTTGCTTACCTCATGTATCAGGCCAAAGCGCATGCCAAGGCCAAGTGGCCGGTGAATCGTCCCCACCGCAATCCGGAGTGGTACGAGTTCAAGAAACAGTTTGCCAACTACATCGGTTTACGCAAGAAGCTGTGGGGTATTGGCGCAGGCCAGCGGATGTGGAATTTCTTCTATCACCGCACGGCCGACGAACTCGGAGGGATCACGCACCGTCTCGCCCCGCAGGATGAACTCGCGCGAGTGGCGCATCCGTTCTATAACCAGTTCGCACGTGGCGGCGAGGGACACCTCGAAGTCGGCAAGAACGTCTACTACACGATCCACAAGCTCTGCCACATGGTGCTGGCGCTCAAGCCGTTCGGTTGCATGCCGTCGTCGCAGTCTGACGGAGTGCAATCGGCGGTAATCAACAAGTTCAAGGACATGATCTTCCTGCCAATCGAAACTTCCGGCGAGGGTGAGGTCAACGCCCACAGCCGCGTGCAGATGGCGCTCGGCGAGGCCAAGGTCAAAGCCAAGGCCGAGTTTGAGCAATGCTTGAAATCGACCGGCAAGACTATGGCACAGATTCGCGAATTCATCGATGAGCATCCGGAGCTGAAACGGCCGTTCTACCACGTACCGCATCGAGAAGGCGTTGCGGGAACGGCGGCGCAGTTTGTGCTGCATGTCAGCGACCGCATCGACAAGGATACGCGTTTCGGGAAACGCTCGCGCGCACGGGTGGAGCAAGCCGTGCCGGCCGCTGCGGGCGATTAGAACCATTTACGCAAAGGCAGAGAACGCCGACGAAGCTGAATCTCTTAGGCTTTGCCTGGGCTGCAGTTAAGAGAGGCATGATGCACGATCACAAAGGTCCAACCCTGATCCAGATCGCACCGCTGGAGCCCCCAGCTCCCAGCATTCAGCAGGTCAAGCATGAACACAAGTCGCACGACCACCAGGCCAAGTTCATGGTTGGCCTCGATGTGGGTTCGACGACAGTGAAAGCTGTGGTGGTGGAGGCGGCCACCGACAAGGTGCTCTGGCAGGATTACCAGCGCCACGAGACCAAGCAGCCGGAAAAGACGCTCGAATTCCTGAAGCGCGTCGAAGCCGAAGTCGGCGTCAACCGCCATAACACCCGTGTGTTTCTGACCGGCTCAGGCGGTGGCTCGATTGCCGACCAGATCGGCGCCAAGTTTGTGCAGGAAGTGACGGCGGTTTCACTGGCGGTTGAGAAGTTGCACCCCGAAGTGTATTCGGTTATCGAGTTGGGCGGCCAAGACGCGAAGATCATCGTCTTTAAGGACGACGAGGAGAGCGGTCGCAAGAAGAAGATCCCATCGATGAATGACAAGTGCGCTGGCGGGACCGGTGCAGTCATCGACAAGATCAATGCAAAACTGAAAATCCCCGCAGCGCAGCTTGGCAACCAGGGGTATCACGGAATCAAGCTCCACAAGGTTGCCGGCAAGTGCGGCGTCTTCGCAGAGACCGACATCAACAGCTTGCAGAAGGTGGGCACGCCCCCGGATGAGCTGATGGCCTCGCTGTTCGAAGCGATTGTTCTGCAGAACTTGAGCGTGCTGACGCGCGGCAACACATTGCGCCCGCACGTGCTCTTGCTGGGCGGTCCAAACAGCTTTATCCGCGGGATGCGGGAGGCGTGGCAGGCGAACATTCCACGCATGTGGAAGGAGCGCAAGATCCAAATTCCCGATGGCACGAAACCGGAAGAGCTGATCAAGGTCCCACAAAATGCACAGTACTTTGCCGCTCTCGGCGCCATTGAGTTTGGCCGCGGTGAGGACGATTGCATTGGCTGCTATCGCGGCTACGACCAACTCGTGCACTACATCGAGTATGGACGGCAGGAAGAAAAAGCAAAGTCAGGCGGCAAGGGGCTGGTCGGAAATCCTGTGGAGCTCGATACCTTCAAGCAGGCCTATAAACGCAAGAAATTCACCCCCGCGGTCCTTGCCAAAGGCAGCACGGTTGGCGGCTTCGTCGGGATCGACGGAGGTTCTACCTCAACCAAAGCAGTTCTGCTGAGCGAAGACGGCGAAATTCTGTGCAAATCCTATCAGCTTTCGAACGGGAACCCCATCCAGGACACGATCGACATGTTCGAGAATCTGCGCGCGCAAGTGGAGGCGCAGGGAGCAAAGATGGAAGTCCTGGGAGTGGCGACCACCGGATATGCAAAGGACATTCTGAAAGATGTTCTGAAGGCCGATGTCGCGCTGGTCGAGACCGTAGCGCACACGCAATCGGCGCTCAAGTTTTACGACGATCCGCACGTGATCGTCGACGTGGGCGGGCAAGACATCAAGATCATCATCCTACACAACGGGCGCGTGAAGGACTTCAAGCTCAACACACAATGCTCGGCGGGGAATGGATACTTCCTGCAATCCACGGCCGAGGGTTTCGGCATCGACGTGAACAAATACGCCGATCTGGCGTTCTCAGCCCAAGCCATGCCGGTCTTTGGTTATGGTTGCGCTGTCTTCATGCAGTCAGACATCGTGAACTTCCAGCGGCAAGGCTGGCAAGCGCAGGAAATCCTCGCCGGACTGGCAGCGGTGCTGCCTAAGAATGTGTTTCTTTATGTGGCGAGCATTCCAAACCTGGCGGCGCTCGGCACCCGCTTTGTTCTCCAGGGTGGAACACAGAACAATCTCGCCGTCGTTAAGTCGGAAGTCGACTTTATTCGCAGCAGTTTCCGAGCTGCGGGCAAGCAGCCGGAAATCATTGTTCACGAGCACTGCGGCGAGTCGGGCGCGATCGGCGCTGCTGAGGAAGCATTACGGTTGTGGCGAACCGGCAAGCAGACCACCTTTATTGGTCTGCAGGCGGTGCAGCGAATCGAGTACCGTACAACCCGCAACGAGTCCACGCGCTGCAATTTCTGCAAGAACAATTGCTTACGCACCTTCATTGACGTGCGTACCGAGCCTGCTAAGGAACTCATTCCCATCCAGAAGATCACCAAGGTCCCACTCATGAAGGGCGAGCAGCGCCTGATCATTGCGACCTGCGAAAAAGGCCTCGTCGAAGATGTCAACGAGATGAAGGACATCAAGGCGGGTCTCGACAAAATTCGTGGCCAGTACCCCAACTTCGTCGATTACGCCTCGAAGGTAGTTTTCCGACCGACCAATGCCGACAACACTGCCGACCCGCTTCCGACCGCGGGGTTCCTAGGACGGTGGAGCAAAGACGCGAAACAGCGGCGCGCGCTGATGGAGAACCGCAGCAAGCTTCGTATCGGCATTCCTCGGCTGTTGAATATCTACACCTACGCGCCGTTATTCAACGCATACTTCGAGAGCCTGGGGGTGCAACCCGAAAACATCATTTATTCGGATTACACCAGTTCCGAGCTGTACCGCGCCGGGGCCAGCCGCGGCGCCATTGATCCCTGCTTCCCGGCGAAGATTGGAATCTCGCATGTCTACAACCTGATCCAGGAAAAGCATCGCAAGAAGCCCCTCAATGCCATTTTCTTTCCCATGTACGACGTGTTGCACTCTCCGCTGGTGAAACTGCAGGGCACGAATGCGTGTCCCACGGTGACGGCGACGCCAGAAACCGTCAAGGCGGCCTTTACCAAGGAAAATGACGTATTTGCAGAGAACGGCGTGAAGTACATTGACCCGGTCCTGAACTTCGCGGACCGGAAGCTCTTCTCCTACCAAATGTTGCAGGCCTGGCAGCCAGTTCTGGGCCTGTCCGAAGAAGAGAACGATCGCGCTGTCGAGGCTGGATTCAACGCGCTAAAAGATTTCGAGACCAGCATTCGCCGTCAGGCTCGGGAGGTGCTGGACCAACTGGAGCGTGAAGACCGCATCGGCATCGTGATGCTCGGACGCCCGTATCACCACGATCCCGGGCTCAATCATGAAATTCTCGATGAGTTTCAAAAGCTCGGGTATCCGATCTTCTCGCAGAATACGTTGCCCCTGGATGAAGATATGCTCGAGCGCCTGTTCGGTGAGGAAGTGCGCGCGGGAGTGATCAGCAGCCCGCTGGACATTAGTGATGCCTGGAAGAACTCGTATTCCTGCAGCACGAACCACAAGATCTGGGCGGCGAAATTCACTGCGCGTCATCCAAATCTGGTGGCCCTGGAAATCTCCAGCTTCAAGTGCGGCCACGACGCGCCGATTTATGGCGTGGTTGAAGGAATCATCGAGCAATCGGGGACGCCCTACTTCTGCTTCAAAGACCTTGATGAGAACAAGCCGACCGGTTCTATCAAGATTAGGGTCGAGACCATCGACTATTTTCTACAACGCTACCGCGAAGAAGTCATGCGCAAGCGCAAGGCTGCCGAGGAGATTGAGGCGGAGCTGGCGGCACTGGAAAGCCAGTTGCGAGGCGAGCAGCACAAAGACGAGAGTGCAATGCCGCCTTTAGAAGTTGGTATGGAACGCGAGATTCAGGAGATGGCAGCGGATTAGCGCTGCAGAATCTTCCGCACACGCCTGGCGGGTCATCCCTGGGGGACGGTCCGCGAGAGTTCGGCGGTGGCATTCTCGGGATGGCGTCCTAACTCCCCCGAGACTTACCTTGAAGACCCCGCAGCGCGGCAATCTAATACAATCGAGCCCCATGGACCGCGCCAACTATGGCTATGACGCTCCGTACGCCTTGGTAATGTTTTCTGTTGCATGTGCGGCCGCGGGGGTTGGAGCGGTCATATTCCTGTGGCAAGGGCTGCCTCGCGGTGCTATCACGGCATCGATCTATTTCCTGTTCTTTCTAGGCAATGCTACGAGTTTTTGGTACACCACGCGGCGCGGCAAGTTCATCGAATGGGAACGCATTCTGGATCGCCTCAACTTGCGGGGAGATGAAACGGTGCTCGACCTAGGCTGTGGCCGAGGCGCGGTGCTGGTAGCGATTGCGCACAGGTTAACCGCGGGGCGAGTGACCGGGGTTGACATTTGGAGCACGATGGACCAGTCAGGGAACGCACAGGCGGTCACTCAGCGCAATGCTTCGCTCGAAGGCGTGGCCGACCGCGTCGCGATCGAAACCGGGGACATGCGCGCCCTTCCGTTTCCCGATATGAGCTTCGACCTGGTACTGTCAAGCCTTGCGATCCACAACATCCGCTGGAACGCCGAGCGTAAAAAAGCCGTCGCCGAAGCCTTCCGGGTCCTCAGACCTGGAGGCCGCATCGTGATTGCGGACATTCGCGCCACTAGGCTATACGAAGAGACTTTGCGAGCGCTCGGTGCCTCAAATATAGAGCGCCGGTCTCTGGGGTGGAGGTTCTGGTGGGGGAACCCTATCGCACGTACGAACCTTGTCATTGCTTCAAAAGCACTCGCATAGGACTGAAGGACGTGAACCCACGCTAGCGCCTTGGATCCTGGGGCGATCGCCTGATTGTGGCAGGTCGAAGACCATGGTCCTGGGCTGAGGTCAAGCCAGCAACTCTTTCGTTCCTTTCTACCAAATGCGGAGAATCTATTGCCCGCTTGTAAACTAGGCTGAAACAGCTGGCAACATGTATGGTGGGGATCTTTGTGGCCATCGATCTTGTTCAAATCCGTAAGCTCGCCGAGAGAAAAGAAGATGAGAATTTCAAGTTTCGCCGCTTCCTGAAGAATGACTGCCACCTGGAGTCCGATCAGATCGACCAGCGTGTCGGTGACATCACCCGACGTGTGTGGGCCGGGATCGACTGCACCACCTGTGCCAACTGCTGTCGAGAGCTGAGGCCGAGCTTCAGCGAAGAGGAAGTGGACCGCGTGAGTCGCCGCCTCGGAATTGAGCGTCAGGAGTTTATTGAGACATACTTAGAACGCACGGACCCGGACGACTACGGTGAGAATCCTTGGCAAACTCGATCCACTCCCTGCCCATTCCTGAAGGGCAACCTTTGCAGCATCTATGAAGACCGTCCTGAGGAATGCAGCGGATATCCGTATCTCTACAGGCCTGGTCTCGTGACCCGCACTTTATGGATGATCGAGCGAACATCTACCTGCCCGATTGTCTATGAGGTGATGGAGGAGCTCAAGAAATCGCTAGGGTTTCCCCGAAAACGGAATTCCCGGTGACGCTTCTACGTAGATCGGCTTAGGCGCGTGGCGCGGTCCTGTTTTCTTGGCCTTCTTCCGACCCCCAACCTCGCGCGACGGCTGGCCCGGTGAGCGGTTCGTGAGAATCCTCAACGCTTACTGGCTTCCAAGCCGGAGCCGCTTTGGTTGAAGCCGGGCTGTACGTTCACGACGCCAAATTGCCGGTCGACCTGTTCCCGGTGCGCAGCCATGGCCCAAAGAAATCCGATCGAGTGCCCTGGGACGGCGACATTGGGGTGATATCCGCTCGGCATGAGCACCGCATCTCCATCTCGGACCGGAACCACTAGTTCCGGATACTCGGTGTCGTTGTATACGAGCTGCAGTCCATAGGCCGGCGCAGGCATATTGAAATACACGTACATCTCCTCCAGCATTTGCGCATGCTCGTGCGGAGGCCAGCTCGTCCAGTTGCCCGGTTCAGAGAAAGTAAACCCCAATAGGAGTCGGCCGGCCTGGACATTCTTGCCGAGGCAGATATTCAGGTGCCGCTGCTCGCCGGGCTTTCCAGTAGTGAACTTCAGAGCCGGATCCTTTTCGAGGTCGGCATAGGGAATCACTTGCAGAGGGTAGGTATGTTCCACATCGGAGGAAAACTCGGCAAGATCTACTTCAGAAATTGCATGTACTTCGATTTGCCGGTCACGAGGAACGTAAACAGAATCGTATTGGCGAAGCTCGAACTGCTCACCCTCTATCTTGATTCGTGCGCTACCGGAGAGGCAAACCAGCCCTGTTTCTTGGCCGCGGTTCGAGAAGGTGACCGATGGCAGAGAAGAGTTCAAGATGATGCGCCCATAGGACAAGTGACGGTTGGTGCTGTTCTCGGGAGTTACAGAAATGCGGCGGCCGACGTGTTGGTTGGTCTTGCGGAAAACCACTTGATCAATCATGCTAGTCGCTCGTGTGCTCATGTTGAATACCTTTCCCAGTGAGCGAACGCAGCTCACTTAACCTTTTGGGATTCCAATGGTCGTTTCCAGCCAAGAACTCCCGAATTGAGAATTGGCGTGCTTCAGCTCGGTTCAACTGCTTCGAGTGTGGATCGCGGACTTGCTGGCAGGCTCCCATCGCAGCTGATGCCACTCGCGCCACCCTGCGGGTCAATTTTCGCACCGAACATCGAATTTAGAAACACAACCGTTGAGTAAGGCCTCTACGGCCGGCCAAAGAATGTGTCCCCTGTTCCCGGATCAGTCGGGGCAGAAACATCTCGCACATTCTCGATCCCATTGGGTTTCTGTGCCCCTTGACCTTAAGCCACTGCCATCGGGTATGCTGGCAGCGCTCGGCTGGTTTTTGAGCCGACTGGTAACCGATTTGAAAAAGCACTCAAACCAATTCAATGGGAATTTCGAGGGGAGCGTAATGAACAGAAAATGTCGTCATTTACTCAGGGTCTCGTGGGTTTTGCTGATTTCAGTGCCGCTTAGCTTGGCCCAGGAGAAGTATTTTTCGAGTTGGCCCGAGGGAACTTCTCCCCAGGAAGTTGGGAAGAGAGTCGCTGAACATTTTGTGACGAGCCCGCACCAGGACCCGGAGCAGATCACCTATCCTGAAGTCTGCACCTGGTACGGCGCGCTGACCTTCGCCGAACTTTCCAGCAACAAACAATTAACGGCCAACTTGATTAAGCGATTCGAGCCTTTGCTGTCGCCACCCGGCTCGGAACTGATCCATCGAGAGCGGCACGTAGATTTTTCCGTCTTCGGCACCGTGCCCCTGGAAATTTATATCGAAACCAAAGCCCCTAAATATTTGGAGCTAGGGAAGTCCTTCGCCGATACCCAATGGGAGAGCCTGCCGCCGGACGTTCAAGTTCGCCAAGGTGTGAAACCTGAGAGCCTGCCGCCTGGGCTGACTCCGGAAACCCGTTTCTGGGTCGACGACATGTACATGAGCACGATTTTGCAGGTGCAGGCATTCCGCGCAACCGGTGACTCTAAGTATCTCGACCGTGCCGCAAAGGAGATGGGGGTTTATCTCGACAAGCTGCAACAGGGGAATGGCCTTTTTTTCCATGCACCGGATGTCCCATTCTTCTGGGGCCGCGGCGATGGCTGGGTCGCCGCAGGCATGGCGGAAATGCTGCGCTCACTTCCCGCCAATCATCCAATGCATGCCCGCATTCTCGGAGGGTATCGCAAAATGATGAAGGCCCTACTCATCAATCAGGGCGCGGATGGAATGTGGCGTCAGCTCATTGATCACCCCGAGGCATGGCCTGAAACTTCTTCAACGGCAATGTTCACGTTTTCCATGATCACCGGGGTAAGGAATGGCTGGCTGGATGAAGACACCTATGGTCCAGCGGCGCGGAAAGCGTGGATCGCTCTGGTGGGTTACATCGATCAGAATGCCGACGTGACTAACATCTGCATTGGCACAGGCAAGAAAAACGAGCTCGAGTATTACCTGGCACGGCCGCGCCATACCGGCGACATGCACGGTCAGGCGCCGGTGCTTTGGGCTGCTTCTGCTCTTCTCCGGCAGCAGCGTTAGATGGGTGGAAGAGGGCTCTTAGGTTCGATGGATTCGATGACGGCAACGACAGCCGTCGTCGGGGGCTGAGACTGTGCCTACTGCGATTGCCCCTGCGGGGATCAGGGCCCTCGCCACCCCACGCCATCTTGTATTTCTCGCTTGTTCCCTCTAGGGCACCATCCACTGCAGGACGTAAGCTTGAGCTAACGTCAGCAAGCTCAGCACGGCGGCAAACGCTACGCTGTGCCAGAAAATGCCACGCAGAATTTCGCCCTCTTTTCCAATCAGGCCGACGGTGGTAACGCCGACAGCAATATTTTGCGGTGAAATCATTTTGCCGGTGACCGCGCCGGAGGAATTCGTTGCGGCAAGTAACACCGGGCTAATCCCTAATTGATGTCCAGCGGCAACTTGCAGATTACCGAAAAGCAGGTTGCTCGCGGTGTCGCTTCCGCTGAGGAAACAAGCTAACCAGCCCAAGAAAGCACTGGCCAACGGAAACCACCTACCTAAACCTGCCAGTGCCGCACCCAGCGTGTACGCCATCCCCGAGTAATTGTAGGTATACGAGAGTCCGACGATCAGCACCACGGTCAGGCCCGGCAGCAAGAGTTGCCGGAAGGTCGTGAGCCCGGACTGAAGGAAGGTCCGCGGCGAGGCGCGAAGCAGGAATGCGGCCAGGATGGTTGCCACCAAGGCGGCGGTTCCCGCTGCGAGTGGTTGGAAACTGTAGACGGCAGCGTACGGCTTTTGGTAGAGCGAGATGTAGATGGAATTGTGAAGCAAGGGAACTGGAATGGAGAGCTGGAGTTTCTGAAAAACTTTGAAAAACGACCACACAATCATGACCAAGGCAAGCAGGACCCACGGTGTCCAGGCTCCGATCGAATCGGCGAGAGAGAGATTTGGAACGGTCTCCAGCTCCGCCCCTGGGGCGGACGAGCTGTCAGCCTTTGGGGGTCTCCAGAAGCGCAGGAAAAGCGTGAGCGAGATGATCGAAGCGAGCGAAGCCAAAACGTCCACCGCGTAAGGTCCCCAATAGTTCGCCACGGCGAACTGGGTCAGGGCAAAAGTCCCGCCAGCGACGAGCGCTGCCGGCCAGACGCCCTTCAGCCCTTTGCGGCCGGACTGGAAGACAACAAGGTAGGCCGGGAGCAGCAGGGACATGAATGGCAGCTGCCTGCCAACCATAGCTGACAGTTTCCCTTGATCCAGTCCGGTCACGGCTGCCAGTGCCACAATCGGGATGCCAAGTGCTCCAAATGCGACCGGCGTGGTATTGGCGATCAGGGAAAGCATCACGGCGCGGTTCGCAGTGAACCTAAGCTGCAGAAGCAAGAACGCGGTGACTGCAACCGGAGCCCCGAACCCTGCTGTTCCCTCCAGCAGCGCCCCGAAACAGAACGCAACCATGATCGCCTGCACGCGCATATCGCCCGAGGCATGACGTTCCATCCAACAACGCAAGAGATCAAATTTACCCGTGTTCACGCTGAGGTTGTAGAGCCACAGGGCAGCAAAGACAATCCACATGATCGGCCACAGGGCATAAATGAATCCATAGCCGGCGCTCGCCAAAGCCAGCTTTACCGGCATACCCCAGATGAAGCACGCCAGCAGCAGGGAACAGGCCAACCCCGAGCCGGCGGCTATGTAGCCGGGTTTGCGTAGCCAGCCCATCACAACCAAAACCACCACCAGAGGTAAAGCCGCCGTTGCTGCCGATAGCGCTATTCCGTGCAGCGGATCGATCGGCTGAGGCCAGAGATGCATAGGATCCTTCCGACTCAGGATGGAAGTTTACCTGACAGCCATCCGATCTTGTGAAGGAAACGAAGTCAGTCCGCTTACCTCAATGCAAGCGAAGCATTGGAGGTCAAATAGATCGAACCGGGTTCGTCCAGTTGCCTGACACCCCCGGGGATCTCTCGACTACCATCACCTCTCACATCGATGGCTTGTCGATCACCAGGCGGGGCAGGGAAGCGCTTGGTCTATTTGCTGGGGGCAGTAGACGGTTGGATCTGCTCGGCGGCTTGCTCGAGAGGCTCTACAGAGTTGGCCTCGAGTTGGTACAGGGTGGCGGCTTCATTCTCGCGCTTGGCAACGTAGCTGTCCCCGGATTTTGCGATGAAAACTCGCTCGATGCGTTTGCCGTCGTCGGATGTGACGGTAAGCTCGATCGATGGATTAGAAAAACCTGATTCGGCGAACTTGCTGGCAGCCAACTCTCGCAGCTTTGCGACTAAGCCTTGGACGCTTTCTGGATCCATCTTCTTCCCATTCGACCACCAATCTGTGCCGCTTCTGCTTAGGAAATAGGATTTCGCGCCGTTGTGCATCTCGATCTTGGTGGGGTCTTCGAAGCCGAAGTCAAAGAGTCTTTTGTTGCGAAACTCGTCCTGCGCTTTGCCGAGCGCTGGGCCGAGGCTGGGCTCAATCTTGTAGGTTCCGTCTACGACGTTCGACCGAGCGTAATAGGCATCGTTGCTTTTTCGGATTTGAAGCTCCTGTGTCCCCGACAGGTCGGTAAGCTTGGCAATGGCAACCGGTGTAGCTCGCAGAAAGGCGGCCTCGGCCTTCTGCAGGTCCTTCTCTAATCCGGTTAGGTCCATTCGGGCATCGGACAATTTCCCGACCAACTCGCGGACCTCACCACTATCCGCTCTCAAGGGTCGAGGTTTGAAGATTTCCCATTCGTCCTGATTGCGCCGAAATTCGAGGGTTTGGTGGGTGCGAATCAATTCTAGACGGGTGACTTTGTCAGCGGAAATCGTCAGTAGGCGTTTGTCACGCAGATCATTCACCCCCTTTTCAAGGCTGGTCTTGTGGTAGCTGGCGAGGGTGAAGACCCTTGGATCGCCCGCCAGCATCGCGTAAACCGCACTTCCTGCGGGGGTGTCATCTCCAACCATGAGCCTCTGTGATTTGTTGTCCTTCTCGGTGATGTCCACCTCAAGAGCGGGTTGATCAAGGCCATATTGCCTTAGATCCGAAGCCTTGTCGTCCACTACACGTTCCGAGCTCAAGGAAGACAGTGTCGAAAGGGTATTCGCGACAGTGCCCTGATCGGCTTTCAGCTGCTTCGGCTCAGTGATCTGCCAAGCACCGGAACTATTTTTCGTGAGCACAATGGGCGGGGCGTTTTTTCCCCTGAACTCAACTTTCGTAATCCCCGCTTGGTCCAGCTTGAGGATCGCAGGCGGCGTGTCGGGAGAGGCCTTGGTGTTTTCCTCGGCCGGTTTTCGATGCTCCGACCAGTAAAGTGTGCCAAGGAGTAAGAGCAGTGCGAAAGCTGCAAGAATCAAGCTGCGAATTTTCATGGTGCCTTAGTCAGATGAGAGGCAAACGAATCTTGGGCAATTGTCTTACCTCCTCTTCCACCATACCCCAATACCCGCGATCACAACGATTCCAGGCAGCAGAAACTGGCTGATTATGCGTACCCAGTTCAACTGAGCGTGAGTCAAGGTGATGCGGCGGTCTTCGCCCTCCTTCGGTCGAATGGAAATCAAGTCTTCGTCTGAGGAAAGCCAATTGATGGTGTTGAGCGCCAGGTCGTTGTTGCCATTGAAATTGATGAATCCGTTGTCGACCCAAGACGAGCTGCCGATGACTACGAAACGCCCCTCGGAGTTCGGCTTCCCGGTGTTGTACGTACCGGCGGCGGCGAGGGGCAGCGGACCTTTCCTGTTCTTGGGATCGTTGACATTGACCGCGGAAGATCTCAAATTGCTCGTGGCCAGACTGGTAGGAGAGGAATCGAACAGCTTCTGCACATTGGCTTTGTCGGTGCTTTTGATTTCCAAGGAGCGGGAGAGGGGAAAACCCGTGGCCGTTCCCCTCATTTCACTTACGATTGGCTGGGATTCGTATCTTGTGACGAGCGCCACTTGTGGACCGAGTCCGACAAGTTGACCGATCGGATTCAGGTCGAGGATCAGGTCCTTATTCAGGGTCACGCCCCAGCCTTGGAGTATGCCGGCGAGCACCTCATTGTCAGCGATTTCCGAACGCCCGCTCTTAAGGGGTGCACCCAGCATGAGCAGGGCGCGACCGCCGCTTTCCACATACTTCTTGATTGCATCCACGGCTGGTTGTTCGTAGTTTCGGGTCGGTCCGGCAACGACGAGCGTCGTGCAATCGCTCGGCACTTCGGTACTCTGCAGTAAATTGACGGTCTTGCTTTCGTAGTTGTCCTTGGCGAGAAGATCCTTAAAGCGGGACAGTCCCCCCCGGTCGCTGTCGTCAATCTGATTTTCGCCGCTGCCACTGACAAAACATACGGTCCTGACGTTGCTCTTGAGGTTCCGGATGAAGGCGCCTGTGATGCCTTCCTCCGTCATGCTCTTAGCTTCTTCTTTCTTTGCTCCGATCTGAACCACCGCAGTGCCGAAGCTCCGAATGCCAGCTTCACGCGCCGCCTGAGGATTCTTGTCAGGATCGATGTATTCCACCTTCACCTTGGGCGACAAGTTTGCATACTGGTCGAGCAGGTCTTTCGCCTCGCGGAATCGCGTGCTCTGGTTGAAGTAGGTGATCGTTGCCTGCTGCTTCAGGCCTCTGACGATCTTCGCGGTTTGGTCGGAAAGGCTGTAACGCTTGTTCGATGTCGCATCGAAGGACTTGTTGAATCGGTTGGCGAGGATATTGAGCACAACCACCACGGCAAGAAAGATCAGAATGTACGCCGTCGCAAAAGCCGCGTATTTGGTTTGTCTAGCTTTCAGCCAATGGCTTGCCATCGTGATCTCCTAAGACCTCCAGCGCAACGATTCCATAGAACGGGCGGTGAAGAACAGACCGGCGAAAGTCACTGTGAGATAGAACACGGCATCTTTGGCATCGATCACGCCCCGGCCAAATGACTCAAAGTGGGTGATTACTGACATGTAGGCCAGAACGCGCGCCCAAGTCGCGGTTTCGTAGGCGCTGACCCATTCGAGCACCCACAGCAGGAGGCAGACACCGAAGGTTGCTACCCCGGCGACGATCTGGTTCTTCGTGAGCGTAGAAATAAACGTACCGATCGCGAGCAAGGCCCCCGCCTGAAGCAGCAGGCCCAGGTATCCGACCGCCAGCGGTTTCCAATCGGGATTGCCGTACTTGAACAAAAGCGCGAAATTCAAGGCGGTGAACAGAAGCAGGCAGGCATAGAGCGTGACCGCCGCCAGCCATTTCCCCACGATGATCTCAAGGTCTCGTACCGGCGAGGTCGCGAGCAATTCGATAGTGCCTGTCCGTTTCTCCTCAGCAAACAACCGCATCGTGATCATCGGGATAAAGAAAAGCCCGATAACACTGACGTTCTGAAGCAGTGGCCGAATGACCTGCTCGTTCAGGTTCATGGGAAACATCTGGCCGCGCATCTGCATTTCCATGCCAGCGACCACGAAATACTGAAGCTCAGTCCAGAAGAAGAAACCGAAGAGCAGGCCGAACATGGTCAGGAGCAGATAGGCCACGGGTGATACAAAATAGCTGCCCAACTCTTTTCTGCAAATGATCCAAACATTCCTCATTGCGGCGATTCCTCAGTTGTCGACCTTTCTTTCTGCGCTGACTCGTTGCCGGTGAGTTGGAGGAAGATTTCTTCCAGACTCATGGCCGCTGGTCGAAGTTCATTGAGATCCCATCCAGCCTGTACGACGGCCCGTGCCAAGTCTCCTCGAACCAGCTGTCCCTTCTGGCTTTCCACTTCAAAAACGGCGCGGCTGTCGAGCCGATCCGTACACAGCACGCGGCTCACGCCATCGATCTGTTCCAGCTTTTGCTGTACGAGGGGTACTTCCAAAGTCCCGTCGCGGCCGGCTATCTCGAGCACGACAGACTCGGCACCGCGAGCCCTCGACTGCAGATTTCGTACCGAGTCTGTCGCCACCAGTTTCCCCTTGTTGATGATGATCACTTGTTCGCAAGTCTGCTCGACTTCTGGAAGGATGTGCGTGCTGAGAATGATCGTGTGCTCGCCTGACAGGTCCTTGATCAGATCACGGGTGTCATTGATTTGTTTCGGATCCAGGCCCGCAGTCGGTTCATCGAGAATCAGCACGTCGGGGTTGTGAATGATGGCCTGGGCGAGGCCCACTCGCTGCCGGTAGCCCTTGGACAATTTTCCCAAAAGTTGGTTCCTCACATCGGCAATCGCACAGCGATCGCAGACGTAGTCCACCCGCTTTTGGACTTCGCTTCCTGATAGCCCCTTCAGCTTGCCCACGAACTTCAGATACTCCGACGTCTCCATCTCGGGATAGATGGGCGGAGTCTCGGGCAAGTAACCAACTCGCTTCTTGACCTCCAGCGGTTGCTCAAGGACGTCGAACCCAGCGACCGACGCAGAGCCGGCGGTCGGCGGCAGAAAGCAGGTGAGCATACGCATCGTCGTGGTCTTGCCCGCGCCATTGGGGCCGAGGAAGCCGACGATTTGGCCTTTGGCCACCTCAAACGAGATCTGGTCGACCGCAATCGTCCGCGCATACCGCTTGGTCAGTTCTTTTACGGTGATCATAAGCAGTTGTTGACTACAGTGAGAACGCTCAACTGGTGGCGAACCGCACAGGGAAAGTGCGGGGGATAAGCTCATGTTAAGAAGAGTTTCTGTGACCTGTCAATTCATGAGTCTCCAGCAATCAGCTGCTTGCTCTGCCGAGAACGACGTCGAAACCCGCGGAGGCGAACGAATTTGTCAGAGCTCAAGACTATGGATGCAGCTTGACATGATCTTCGACTCAGCCGAAATTACTTGACATGAGAATTCGCTACTCCGTTCCCTTGCTCATCGCAACCCTGTTCGCCTCGGCTCCGGCACTCCCGCAGGAACCGGTCCGTCCTGCCAAGGATGTCGAATCTTTGTTCAAGGACGACAATCCGAAGCGGAATGAGATGAAGCAGGTGGCCTACCATATTGAGAGAGACCTGCTGCAATGCAATCACTGGGACGAAGCTGAGAAATGGCTTACGGAACGTTATGTTCAGCACAATCCTCTGGTCGCTTCAGGGCGTGCTGCGGTGGTGAAGTTCTTCGGGAACCGGCCCAAACCAGCGACCTGCAGCAAGCTCAGCGCTCCCGTCGTGGCTGTTCTAGCGGATGGTGATCTGGTGACCGTGGTGACCGTCGCCAATCGTAAGGACGCAAAAGGCGGGCCCTACACTACCACCTGGTTCGACATGTGGCGGATCAAAGACGGCAAGGCAGACGAGCACTGGGACCCTATGGTCAAGCCTTAGTGCTTGAAACATCGCGGCCGCTTTCGACGCGGGTTTTAGCGAGACCAGCGGATGAACTGATCGCAAGCAAGTCACACATGGGCTGCGGGCACGCGCAAAGATCCTCCCCCGCCCGTGACTTTCGTTCAAATCGCCTCACCGGCCATTGTCGGGCATCGGCCGAGCGGATCGCATGTGAGTTCTAAGCGGCCCTTCGCAGTCCGCTCTCGCCTCCTCGCTCTCCTCCGCCTCCTTTTCTCTTTCCCGTAATGAGGCGATACAAGAGGGTCAATATTATGGCGCCGCCGATTGCGACGAGAATCGTGTAAATCATCCCTCCTCTGCCGGCAAAACCGACTGCACGCATGATCCAACCACCAGCAATGGCCCCAGCAATGCCAATGACCACGTCCATCAAGAAGCCATGGCCGGGGCCGCGCATTATCTTTCCCGTTACCCAGCCCGCGACTAAACCAACAATGACCCACCACAACAAAGCAAACATATGGCCTCCTAACCTACTTTGCCGAAAGCAACCACCAGACGAAAGAACGTGTTGAGAGGTGAACTACGGCTGGACTGATGATGGGGAATGGTAAATCTGCTCTTATATCGTAGGTCGACCCGCTCCAAGCGCAACTGGCAACGATGACAGGCTCGTCCAGTGCCATACTCCATCATTTCCCCTATTCCCCGCTAAGTGCAAAATTTCGGCAAGAACGCGAGCGGGGGCACGTTCTGAGAGCAGGTTTCCTTTGCTGAAGAGGATGAAATGAGATCTGGCTCGATTTTGCTGCTTTCATTGGTTGCGTTTGCTGGCGGTGGGCCTTCGGGTTGCCGTTCTTTGCAGGATTGGGTCCGCAAAGACCCGATGCGTGAGACGCACTCTGCGCCCAGAAAATGCGCCCACATCGTGATATGGGAGCTGTCGGGTAGCGATCCCCAGATCGTCAAGCGGGTTACCAAGAAATTTAGCGGCAACATGCCGATCTTGCCGGCGCCGCCACCCTGCATTCAAGACTCGCTGGCGCGCAAGGAATGACCCTCTTCAAAAGATCTTGCAGGCAGCCTTTGAGGCTGAACCCATAAGCCAGGTTACTAGTTCTCAGCCCTATTTACCGCCCGCCATACCTCGAGGCCCAGTCTCCGTTATGCTCGAGACGAAATCACGTCCATTGAAATCAGGTGCATTGAAACCAGGTGCATTGAGACCAGGTCACATAAAGAAAAACCCCGCCCGCGCCGGTTTTTTGGCGAAGGCGGGGAATTGCTGCCATGAAGATCGATTAGAAAATGACCTTCGCCCCCAGTTGGGAACACACGTTGGTCGAAAGCCGAAGTGACCTAGCCAGCCCCGGAGACCGCCTATGCCGCGGGCTGCAAGTTCGCGGATGTCGGCGAAACTCCACACAAAACTGCCGTGCTTACCCGTTGAATTGGGTGTGATTCCAAGTATTGAAACTCTCCGCACGCAGTTCGAAGTGGAGCCGTTCGCCTGCTGCGAAGGTCTTGTACATGGCGGTGTTTGCAACACCTTGAGATTGTTGCTTGACGATCTTATTTCTTGCTCTGCGGGTATATCGTATCTCCGCGTTTGAGCATTTGAACAAATGTCTCAATCTTCTTCTTTCGTCCAGCATCGGTCTTCATGTTGTGGATACGAAAGGCCAACGCGTACCGGTTTTGCGCGTTGAGTTGGTCAAGCATCTTCTTGGCCTTGGGTTCGGCATTGATTGCGGCGAGGAGATCGTTGGGGATCGTCATCTCTTTCGCGCTTTGGTACGCTCGATTCCAGCGGCCATCCGCTTTGGCTGCCTTGACGTGCCGCAGGCCGTGTTCTGTCATCTTCCCTTGCTTTATTAACCGGGCAACATTCTTGACGTTGATTTGACTCCAGAGGCTCTTTTCCCCTCGCGGTGTGTACCGCTGAAGAAAGCTCTTGGCGTCGAATGCTTTGCGCAAACCGTCAATCCAACCCCAACAAAGCGCGGCATCGATAGCCTCTTTGGGATTGATCGATGAAAGTCCCGACCCGACCTTGTGGACTTTGATCCAGACCTCAGGCTCCTTGTCGTGATGCTTGCCCAGCCACTCGTAGAACTCGCCGAGCGTTTCGAATTCGCGAATCTTGCTGGCATCCACTCTGATGGGCATCGCTTTGATCCTAGCATTCGGAATTGAGACGGCTATGCCAAAGATGGGAACGCTTTCACTTGCAAGCGACTCCCCGTCTCTCGAGGAGCCGCTCCACGCTCAGGAATTTTCTTTTGCCTTGGGAAGGAAAATTCAGCTGGTACTTGCAGCCCCTGGGGAGTGCGTCTCAGTGATGTCTGATTGTCTACCCCAAGTGGCGATCAATTTGCCCTCAACTACCACACCCGTCATGCTATTCAGGAAAACCTTTGGATTCCCCCAAATGTCTACTTCGTAAGACTTCCGGTGTAGTACTCGATAGCCTGACCGAATGAAATGGCGGGTGAGTTCGATATTCTTTGGATCATCGGGTGAAACCATGTCGGACATGCGTTTCCCGATCAGGTCGCTCGCCGAGTTGAGGCCATACATTTTTGCCAAGGCTTCGTTGCAATCGGCCACGAACGTGCCTCTGAGGATGCAGTCAATCTGTTCCTCCTCAGGCGAATCGACTGGCAGGGGGGAGTCCATGTCTACTCGGTAGGTGCCCTCATAATCCGCAAGGGTAGGCATTGGCATCTCGCTGCCTGGATCTTGAGCGGCGACAGGCTGCTTCGCCACCGCACTGCTGAGGAATCGCCTGCCCTGAAGAACCTCGTTGATAGCAGTCGGGAGTTCGCACGCGTTAACCTTGACCACATACCCTGACCCAAGCTGGATAGCTTGTTCCACAACTTCGGGAGAAGTCTCCTGAGTCAGAAACAGAATTGCTGTTCGTGGGGCCAACACTCGGATTTGCCTGGCAGCTTCCATCCCACTGAGCGTTGGAAGTCCGATGTCTAGCAAGATCAGGTCTGGCTGCAGGGCCTGTGCTTGTTCGATCGCATCCGCTCCGTCGGCTACCTCCCCCACAACCTCAAGGTCCGCCCGCTCCTCGAGCGCGGACCGAAGGAAGGTTCGCCAAGGTGAGTAATCATCCACGATGAGGATACGGCTACGAGTTTGTCCCACGATAGGCACCCTTGCAGAAAGCCCGTGACTACTACAAAATCCACATCGATTCGAGGCGGGTCGGCTGTTTCAGGACAAAAACAGTTCAATACTTTAGCACGGGTGAGGTCTTCCCGTCAGGTCCCCCCAGCCAAATGTGTCATACCACAATAGAAATGTCCCCAGCCAAAACCGCCGCGCTCAGAAAAGCGGTTCAGGCTTTACGTTCGGAGGCGAAATTGCATCAATTGAAAGCCGTTGAACCGTTGCCGCGGAAGCGGGATCCGCCCTAGCTGTCGGTAGAGTGATTCAGTTCACAACTTTTTACGTCTTTTCACCCCCGGTTGACACCTACTTTGATCCGGCGAAGTATGTTTGTGGCGGGCTGATCCAGGTGGGCGTCCGGATCAGGAGTCTGGGATGAAAGCGAAGCACCCAACCAATGCGCGGAACCGAATGATGCTGCTTTTGCAGTTGGCGGTCATCTTGCCTGCGGCCACCCTGGTGATCCTCAGTGCGCGGCACTTGCAAACCATTCAGCGTGACCGCGCCGTAGAGGCAGCTATCGAACGGGACTTCAGCCAGGTCCTCGCGATATCCGAAAAGCAAATCAACCACAAAGCATACGCGCTCGCCGATGACGTCAGGAGTGAGTTTCCTTCTCCCGGGGCTACGTGCAGCGAGACGCTCGACCGGATTCTCAGCTCTCATCCTGAGGTTGCTCACGTGATGCTCTTCGATCCGGAAAATGGATTCATCATGCGCTCGCAGCCTTACCAGCTAAATGGCAGTCCCGGCTTTCGTGAGGAAGCCGAATACATGTCGAAGATGATGGAGGGTTGGTGGAAGCTGGAATATGACGAGTTATCGGCCAAGCTGATGAAAATGGAACATAAAGGCACGCCTTATTTGTTCACCGGGGACTGGCCTATGCGAGGCGATAAGCACGTTTACGTCGCAACGGCAATGTTCCTAACTACCGACGAACACACCGGGAGCCATGCCATCGCTGGCATCACCTTCGATGCCGATTATTTGCGTGAAAAGTTCTTCCCGCAGGCACTTGATGAAGTGATGAGTCGTAACGTGGCGGAGGCTCAGACCGACAAGAATGCCGTGATCATGATTCGCGGCAAGGGCGACTCCGTACCGCTCGCCCGCGGCAATGGCTGGGACGGAGGGGAGCCCGAAGTGGAACGGACCATGGAAGGCGCTTTTCCCACCCTGATGCTGGGAATGAAGTTGCGCGGCACGACGCTCGCAGCTCTCGGGCAGCATTTCATGCATACCAGTTTCTTAATCCTGGGAGGACTCTCGTTTCTTTTGGCTGGCGGAATTTTTCTTACCTATCGCAATGTCAGCAAAGAGATGGCTCTGGCCCGGCTAAAGTCCGACTTTGTCTCAAACGTCTCGCATGAATTGCGAACACCGCTTGCCCTCATCCGGCTATATGCCGAAACCTTGGAACTAGGCCGTCTCACCAACCCCGGAAAGCACCAGGAGTATTACTGCATCATTCGTAAGGAGAGCGAGCGGCTTACCGCCTTGATCAATAACATCCTCGATTTTTCACGGATTGAAGCTGGTCGCAAGGAGTACGAGTTCCGCGAGACCGATATGCGCGATTTGGTGCGCAATACTCTGGAATCGTACCGCTATCAAATTGAGCAACACGGCTTTACATTTGAAGAAAATGTCAGCGAGGTTCCGCCTTTGAAGGTGGACCGCGAGGCTATGGCGCGATCGTTGGTAAATCTAGTCAACAACGCGCTTAAATACTCGCAGGACCGGAAGTACATTGGAGTCAATCTTTATCGTGATAATGGCTGCGTGAAGCTGGAAGTGATTGATCACGGCATCGGCATACCCGCCGGCGAGCAGAACAAGATCTTTGAAAAGTTTTATCGCGTCGGTGATCCGCTGGTCCACAACACCAAGGGTAGCGGGTTGGGTTTGTCTTTGGTGCAGCACATCGCTCGTGCACACGGCGGTGAAGTCGCCGTACACAGCACGCCCGGCGCGGGCAGCAAGTTTACGATCACCCTTCCCGTGGATCGGGCTGGGAACAACGGCCGGCCAGCTGCGGTGTGACCGGATGGAGGAATGACCTGTGGCGTCTGTCAACACAGTAGCAAAATCCCAGATCTTAGGACGAAAGCCGGGAGAACCTGATATGGCGAGAATCCTGATAGTTGAAGACGAGCCCAACATGGTAGCGGGCCTACGGGACAACTTCGAATTCGAGGGCTATCAGGTGATCACAGCCCCAGACGGTGTCGCTGGGCTAGAACGCGCCCTTAGCGAGTCACCTGACCTCGTGATTCTCGACGTGATGATGCCACGCATGAGCGGTCTGGACGTCTGCAGGCAACTCAAGAGCAAACGTCCGTCGATACCAATCATCATGTTGACCGCGAGGGGACAGGAAGTAGACAAGATCGTGGGGCTTGAACTGGGAGCCGACGACTATGTCACCAAGCCGTTTTCCATTCGCGAGCTGGTGGCTCGGGTCAAAGCAGTCCTGCGGAGGACTCGGACCCTTCCCAAGGAACAGGAACAGGTTGCGTTCGGCGAGATCGAGGTAAATCTGCGCAATTGCCAGGTCAGGCGCGCCGGCAAGCCATTGGAGTTTTCGTCAAAAGAATTCGAGCTGCTGAAATATTTGGTCTGTCATCAGGGTGAAACCCTGAGCCGCGATCGTTTACTCGAGGAAGTCTGGGGTTATGACCGATTTCCAACCACCCGCACGGTTGACACGCACATCGTTCACTTGCGGCAAAAGATCGAACCTAAGCCGGAAGAGCCACGCTTCATTCTGACCGTGCATGGCACAGGTTACAAATTTGTCAGTTAACCCGAGCAACTTCGCTGGAGATTACGGTGTCGCGCGTCGTGCAAATTTGCAAGGAGTACCGGAAGAGGAGAACTACTTCCGCTAGGCAATCTAGGAACCGCCTGCTGGGGAATCAGCTTGCCGGCCTGAAGCGCGAGAATGACGATCTCAATCGCGCCATGTTCGAAGCAGCTCAGGTGCAGAGAAGGTTGTGTGGGCATCGTTATTTCCGTGCGGGCTTGTATGAGTTCGCCAGCGAAATATTCCCCGTGCGCCACCTCTCCGGCGATTTCATCACGGTCTTGCAGGACGAGCAAGATCTTGTCTTCCTCATTGGCGATATCGCCGGCAAAGGTCTGACGGCAGGAATGTGGTTTACCCACATGGTCGGAATGATTCGCCGGGAAATCTCAGTGCACCACAGTCCGGCCGCGGCTTTGACGGAGGTCGATCGCGGCTTCCTGCTCACCGGTGTCGAGTTTCCCCTGACCACGCTTTTCCTGGCACGTCTGAATCTCCCAAGCGGCGAACTGACTTATTGCAACGCAGGGCATCCGCCAGTGCTGTTGGTTCGAGGTAACGGCGAGGTTGAGGAACTCAGCCAGGGAGGGCCGGTTCTCGGAGTGTCGACTGGCCAGCAGTTTGTGAATGGCCATACCCGGCTGAATGAGAACAGCACGCTGCTCGCTTACTCGGATGGAATTGCCGAGTGCAGAAGTGAATCCGGAATTGAATTCGGAGATGAGCGCTTGCTAAACGCCGCCAAGACATTCTCAAAACTCAGCGCGAACGACATGCTCTTTTCGGTTCTGGCCTCGGCAGAAAACTTTCTAGGAAGTCGGCATCGCGAAGACGATATCGCATTGCTGGTGTTACGCCGACACGGCAATCGTGCAATCGAACGATCGGAAACAGACCTTGCCTGAAACCCACAAAGCTCGTCGCGTGAGTGGCTGCCTGAACGCTATCGGGTGTTTGGCGCCCGTTCAGCCGCAGGGCGGAACCCGCTTTCATGGTAGCGACAACACCCAGCTGATCCGAGCCGCTCAGAAGGGTGATGCCACCGCCTTTGAACAACTCGTGTATCAATATGATCGGGCGGTCCTGCGCGTCGCGATTCACCTGACCGGTTCCACAGAGGATGCTCAGGATATCTACCAGGAAGCCTTCCTGCGAGCTTTTGTTAAGTTGCCGATGTTTCGTTTCGAGTGCTCGTTCTATACCTGGATTTACCGTATCGTTACCAACCTATGTTTGGACCATCTTCGTACAAAGCGCTTCCGACAGTGCCATTCGACGACCGTTTTCCAAGACGGAGAAGAGCACGATCTGGCCAGCGTTATGCCGGATGAGCGCGCAATTGCAAGCCCTGAACGCAATTTCGTGCAAGGCATCCAGCGAGAGCAAATCCTCCGTGCTCTCGGGAGGCTTTCACCTCGCGAACGCATGATTTTCGAGCTGAAACACTATCAAGGTATGCACTTGAAAACCGTGGCCGAGATTCTCAATACCACTGAAGGCACGGCCAAGAACACCCTTTTCCGTGCCACGCGCAAACTTCGCCTGCAATTGTCAGAGGTCCGCTAGGTGGGGGCGGGTGCCCACGCTGCTGCCACATAGACATTCCCGGGTTTTCGGTTTTCGAAGGGATTGCACTACGAGGACGGGAAAAGAATAGGTCCTACAAGAGCGGCGCTTTCGAGCTTTCAAACCCCTGGGCCGGAGCATGTCTTTTTGGTTTCTGCTCCGCGTGTTTTATCGTCAAGGACCCTGTTCAATTCGTTAATGATTTCCAGCAGTCGCCCGCCATCTTGTTCGGAAGCGGCTTGCTCGCAAAGTGACTTCCAACGTTCTGTCGGCTGGTAATACATGATTCCGCTCCGGATCAAAAAGTGGACTTCAGATTCCCGAAGTATCGAAGAACCCGATTCCTTGCCTCCCACAACCGGGTGCCGGTGTTTGGTGAGGATTGTCGCTGAATCTATGCCCCGGGTTGATGGACAGGAACTGTCAAAAGTGACAGGAGGAACTCACAAGTGGTCCTCATGAACGATTGTCAATGGAAGATAAAAGAAAGAAGAGAGGGAAAGGCCAAGCTTGCGGCCGCTGCGGATAATGTTCCTGAGTTGCCCTCGCCCTTTTGGAAGCCCACTGCGACCGGGTCAGTTCTCTAGCCCCCTAAGTCCGGCACCAACACGATCTTACCCATGACCCCTCCCTTGCCCAGCAGCTCGTGTGCCTTTCTCGCTTCGACCAAAGCGAACCGTTGCGCAATCACTGGCTTAATCTTCTCTAGTCGAAGAAGATCGAACAAGGCAATCAAATCTTCGCGAAATAGGGCAGGCTTGAGGCGTTTGAGCCACTGAATACTATAGGGAACCATACGTTTCCGCCCTGGCAGGAACCAATTGCGAGCGATATACGATCCTAGGATCGCAGACTCACGAAAGCGGTGCCGGCCCGGAGACTTTCCGGGGGCCAATCGCCCCTTGCTTAGCTTCGATGTAAAGCCATAAACAACTACTATGCCGCCACCACGAAGGGCCTTACGAGAACGCCAGAGGTGGTCCCCGCCGATTCCGTCAAAGACTGCGTCTACGCCATCACCCGTGAAACGGCGAATCTCACTGACAAAATCTTGATTCTCATAGTCAATTGGGATTCCGCCCATGCTGGAAACTACTGTTGCAGTTCGTGCCGAACAGGTGCCGTACATCTCTAATTCTGCGAGACGCCCGAGTTGCAGCAGTGCTGTGCCCACGCCACCGGCAGCCCCGTGGATCAGAATCCGCTGGCCTGCCTTGATCTTCACCGAACGATGCAACATCTGGTATGCGGTAATGTAGTTCAGAATGAGGCTGACGGCCTCTGCCGGATCCAAGCCCCCCGGCACCGGAACCAACTCTCGCTGCGGCAGGCAGATGAATTCCGCGTAGGCCCCGCTGATCGGCATCGCGCCGACAAGTTGGCCGGTCTCCATGGCCGACACACCAGTACCAAGCCGGTCCGTCACGCCAATCAGATCCCACCCCGGTGTGAACGGCACCTTTGGTGTTTCGGGATGAATGCCTTCCCGCGCCAGGACGTCCGGAAGGGCAACTCCGGCAGCTAACACCTTTACCCGGACTTCGCCATGCTTCGGTTCGGCGCGGTCCTCTTCAAGGACCTGCAGCGTGTCAGGGCCTCCATAGCGGGTCACGATGATTCGCCTGGGCATTGCGCTCCTTCCGCACGAGAAGAACCCGAAGGATTCTCTCAACCCCTCAAATAGGCGCGCCCATCTTATATCTCGTAATGCCCCTGTCAGTGATTCTGATCACACTTGCCCCGTTCCTTTCGTAAGAACCCACATCCTCGTGCGGGGGCCGAGTTGGGCCGGATCTGCGACAGCGGGTGCGTGTTGCCCAGGATAGGGACGGAATTCGATTGCCATTGGTTTACGCCGTCTGAGAGTACACTCAACCCTTATGCAATCCGGCTCGGAACACAAGGAGTTTTTCTTTGAAGAACAAGTGGTAGGGTATTTTGAGGATGAGCTTCCATCCTCGCCGGGAGAGTATCGATACATGCCGTTTCGCGGGCCCGGCCACCCGCGTTTGGTGGAAGCATTGGCCTCCTCCGGTTCGCAACACTGCTACTACATGATGGAAGGGAAGAAGCACTACTTTATCGTTTTGAAAGCCCCGAGCCATGGCATTGTGCTAGTTCATGCGCATCCGCATGTGCCGGCCAAAGCCGACGAGTGAACGGATCCGACGAGTAGTGTAGAATTCCGCGAAAAATGCCTCGCGCGTTGCCAGTCGCTGCGTACGTTGTCATCCATCTCGTCACCGCCGTCCATGGAACGGCCATCAAAGCATGCAGAGCTCTTGCTTTCCCGCTGGACTCCAAATCAGGGATTGTCTGGGAAGCGGCGGGCGTCACGCCTGCAGTCCCGATTGCACGCTTGCAGGGATTAGAGCGGGTCTACTTCGAGCACGTCGGAGTGCCTGGAGGACCCATAAGTATTCCCGCCAGGGTATCCAGGTTTCTGGCTGAAGCCATTCCGGCCAACTCTCATGCAAACCGCTCGACTTTCACTGACGGCGGGCACACTCAAATCTCGATTCACGATTTCAGCTTGCCGTTGAGAGATATCAAAAGAGGGCTGTTCGTCAGGCAGATCGTCATCATTGAGGAAACAGCTCGCATCAGGGAGCTTTGGTGGGCCTTGTACGATCACGGCAATCGCAGCGATGTTTGGTATTTCAAAGCTGATCCCGAACGAAATGACAGTAAAGCGTTATCGAATTACGAGATTGACACGGTTTTGCTTTCAACAGATGGCCGGCTGGATTTCAAAATCCTGGGGGAGATGTTCCGACCTCAAGGCGCGTGGTGGCTCGTGGGCAAGGACTTCGTCTTCTTGCTCGATGACGACAATCTCATGCTGGACACTGTCCTGAATGTTTTCGGGTTCTTTCGGGATTACGATCTCGGGGCGGTTCCTCCCGAGCTGAGCGTGTCGGTAGAACGTGAAGTAGAAGGGCACTTTGAGACCCGGGTACACGATGCTGTGCCCAGGTCGGTACTCCGAGCATGCCGATTTCGTGATCCTACGTCAGAAATGGTTTTTGAATTCAACTGGCGAAGATTGGAAAAAGTAGCGCTCTGCATTACCGGAAGCGTCGGCACCAAACCGCACACTCGTGGACTCAACGAACCCTCGTTCGTAGAACGGGGGGGAGCCGGGATGTAAGTTCGTGGTTTGCGTGTGGTGTCCTCCTGGCAGTTGAAGGTGATGCCTCCGACGCGATCATCCAGTTCATTTCGAGGGCTGAGTCATACGACCCAATTCCCGTAAGTACGCAATCAGAGGGGCATAATCCGTTTCGGCAATGATGTCGTTCCAGGCTGGCATCTTCGTTCCTGGCTTAAACGAGGGAGCATGCCGAATGAATGCTTCTAACTGTGGGTCGGTTGGATAATCCTGAGCGGCGCGTCGCAAGTCGCCGACTCCAGCTCCGTTATCGCCATGGCATGAATTGCAGCCGTAGTGGTAGTAGAGTTGTTTCCCTTGGCTCGCGCCGGCCCCCGCGGTGTGAGGCGCCGCGCGAGGCACCGGGTTGTGAATCTTTGGCACAGTACGCAGGTACGCGTAGATCGCCCCTGCATCTGTCTCGTTCAGCTCAGGCAGTGGCGACATGGGATACATCACAACCGTATGATCGGGACGAATGCCGGTGCAAATTGCACGCGTGAAATCGGTTTCGCTCCAAGTGGCGAGACCGGTTTCGTCGGGTGTGAGATTTGCTGACTGTACTGGCTGCCCGGACTGGTCCTGCAGCAAATTCCCTCCACCCATGTAGCCTGCCGACTTTTCAGGCACCAGCTCATTGTTGGTGCGAAAGTTCGCCGAATGGCACGCGAAACAGCCGAGGTTCACCGACAAGTACCGGCCATAGGCAAGCTGATCGGACGAGGACGGAGTTTGAATCGGAGCTTTGGGATATGGGAGCGGCTTAAAAATAAGGTGAGTCAGCAGCTTCGCAAAGAAGGATGGCTTGGACACGCCAGGTGGGTTCACTGCGGCAGGTGCGGTCAAGGGGTCATCCGAGCGCAGGAAGGCAATCACTGATTCAAGGTCTTCGTCAGACATGTGTGGAAATTTTGGCATCCAGGGGGGAGCATATTGTCCGGTGCGCTTGATTCCCGTGCGCAAAAGATAAGCCAGTTCCCCATCGGTCCAAGAACCGATTCCATATGCCGGGTCGCGCGTTATGTTCTTTGAAAAAGCTTGGCCAAATACGGGCGGCAGGTCAACCAGTCGCGTGCCGGTGAGTTTGCCCGTAGATGGATCAAGGTGACAGGCAACACATAACATCGTTGCATACTTTTTCCCGCGCGCGACCTTGGCCGGGGAGACCTCGACTTTGAAGTTAACCTTGCCTGGCGGGTACGTCGGGATGCCCGTAATCGCAACGTAGGCCGCGAATGCACCCGCAAATACGGCTATCACAAGAATGAAGTAGGCTAAGCCCCTGAACACTTTCTTCATACGCCTCCCCTGGATCGCGAGAAAACCGACTGTGCTCTACTTTACTCGATTGGGAAGGTGCGGGAGTTTGTTCTTGATCTACTTTGCTGCGCAAGATTCAGGAAATACTCCATCGTCCCATCCCCTTGTGCGTTCCACGGTCGCCTCTTCTGGCGCGAGCTCCATCGATAGCATCCCTGGCTAGGGATATCGGATTCCTTTAAAAACCCGCGAGGCAAAGGGGCAGTGGGTTCAATCGATGGGCTTTGCAGAGTGAATCAGAGCAGCAGCCCACCTGGCAGGTTTGAGCTAAGACAATTTGGGGCGAGCTGGCCGAATTTGCAGGACCCTGCCACGGACGGAATCGATGCCGTTTCTCGAAGCGGGAACCTCTAACCCCCGCAAAGAGCGATCAACCCGAGGTTGGGCGGCATGCCAATCCGCGTGTGGCCTGAGCTCCATGGATTCAAAGCGAACTTTTGTGAGGGGATCGTTCAGCAAAAGATTTCGGCTGGGCAGGCGACGAACGCGCCCCGCGGCGCGCTCAACTACTTCAGCCAGTTCGGCCCCATCTTCCAAGGACCGTCCTTGAGCAAGCCTTCCCTTGGCTTTTTCAGACGAGAACCAGGTTGGGCTTCGATACGCCTCCTCGGGAGTGCTCTGCCACAAAACCTCGCAAAGATGGGCGTGAATTGTCTCGGCATCCCCCGACCTGCGAATCCTGTAGGTCAGGAACGAAATTTCTTCAATCCGTCCATGCACTCCGGCTTCCTCAAGTGCCTCGAGCGCAGCCGATTGCGCGTGGGTGAGTCCCGGTTCTGTACCCCCTTTCGGAAAAGTCCAGCGGCCGCGGCGTGTGCGGACCAGCAAGAACTCAATCTCGGTGCTGAGAATTCTGAAGCAAACCGCCGCCACCAGGCTACGAGTGCCGCGGGGCCGGCTTAGTTGTGCATCTTTCGACTTGGGCATGTGAGGGCTAGGTTGAGGGTGCATGAACCCCTAGCAAGGGATCTAGATCAAAGTTTGGTTCCCCTTTTTGAAGCCCATGGGGGATGGAATCCTTCTACGTACTTGCGGGACTTGGATTTCCTGCAGGAGCATCGTGTCTAGTTAAGAATCAGGGGCGCTTTCTTGGAGAATCTTTATTGCCTTCGTTGCAATCGGGAACTTGAAAATGGCAGTAAGTCTGTGGCCATTTACATGTTCGCGCAGACTGTAGGCATCAGACCGCGGCAGAAGTCCGCTGCCCGGCGCATTTGCTTCTGCCCTCAGTGTGCAGTCTCCTTGGCCATGGGGCCGCCGCCGGAAGGAACGCTCAATCTCGCCGCATGGGGCATGTTCCGCGATTTGGTCAGTGCCGATCCAGCGCTCAGTGGAGCTGCATGGGAGGCGTTGTGTGGAGTGGAGAGGATCTTGCCTTCGACGGGAACCGAAAATGGCCCTCGTTCCCCGATGGGGGGATACGTTGAGTTTTGAGAAAACCGGGTCTTACCCGAAGTAGCGACTTCTACAGATGATTTCTTCAGAGCAATCTCCCAAAATTGGCCTGACGCATTGGATGCAGCAGGTCCTGACGCAAGCCGATAGGGCCGCCGGCAGTCTTGAATCCGGTGCGGTGCACGATCTGAGAACAGCACTGCGACGCTGCCGTTCGATCGCTGACGGAGCGATGGTCTTTGACCCCGACCCTGCCTGGAAAAAGATGAGAAAGGCGGGTAAGCAGCTTTTTCAAAGTCTCGGGGCACTGCGAGATACCCAGGTGCTGGCGGAGTGGCTTGAAAAGCTTGCTCCAGACGGCGATCAGAGTGCGCAAGATCTTTCAAGATATCTGCGGCTTAGGGAGCAAGAGTTCAGGGAAGTCGCCGCTCGAGCGCTCGAGCAATTTGATCGCATCCGGTGGAGCCGGTGGGCGAGTGAGCTGCCCTCTCATCTTGGAAGGATTCCGCTGGACAGCCGCCTGTTTGCCCAACTCGCGCTCGAACGCTGGCACGATGCCTCTGGGCTTCATCGAAGGGCTCTGAGGAATCGCAGCAACATTGCGTTTCATGATTTGCGGATCGGGGTCAAACGCCTGCGTTATACCATTGAGAACTTCCTCCCGGCCTTGCATGAGTTTTGGGGGGCGGACCTCAAGGAAGTGCAGGACGCCCTGGGCGATGTGCATGATCTGGATGTTCTCTGGGCGACGGCGGTTCGCGCGAATGCGTTTTCTGATCTTGCCTCGCGAGACGCATGGCGAGTGCGGATCCAACTGTGCCGGCAGGAATGCCTGGCCCGCTATCGTCACAAGATGGTGGGCAGTTCGCAATGGGAAACCTGGCGGTCTGCGCTACCCAAGAATGAGCAATTGCGGGATCTGGGATTGCAAAGGCTTGAGCTTTGGGCGTCTTTTCTTGACCCCAACATTCGACATGCTTGCCATGTCCGGCGGCTCTCGATGCAGATTTTTGATGGCACCTCGGATGCTTTGAGTCCACGCCAAAGGGAGACCAGTAGATTCGTTTTGCAAGCTGCGGCCCTAATGCACGACGTTGGGCGTGCAAAGACAAGCAAAGGACACCACAAGGAATCTGCCCGTCTGATCCGTAAACTTAGAGTTCCTCTGGGTTGGTCTGCCGAGGAGATTCGACTGGCGGCACTGGTTGCCCGCTATCATCGGGGGGCATTGCCTGGGGCGACACAAAAAAGATTCACACCCCTTTCACGCTCCCAGCGGTACCTGGTGCAGTTCCTGAGCGGGATTCTCAGATTGGCCTGCGCTTTTGATACCGAGCACAATGAGCAGATCCTCAAACTCGATATCGAGTGTACCGATTCCGTTCTGAAGGTGTGGGCTCAGGGATACGGGACTGAGAGCCCGATGGCAGAGCATCTCGCTAGTGCCCGGTACCTGCTCGAAGTCGCCTACAACCGCCCCGTATTTATCTCACCGGCCGAAGCCAGCGTGGCGTGAAGCGCCGCTACCACGTTACGGGGACAGCCTTTTCAACCCTGACCATTTCAACAGCGCCAGGAACAGCTGCCGGAACCTATCATCCTAAATTTACCGGCACCGACGGGAGTGGCGCATTGACGTTGGTCCTGACCTTGATCGTTAGCTAGTTGGGGCGGGCGAGGTGAGAGCCTTCCTGAGATCGGGTGCCGGGTAGCTCCTTTTTTGATCGAGCAATAAAATTGCAGAACCTCTTTACCCCCAAGGTCAAGCGCCCACCCCTCACAAAATGCCCGGGACCACCGTAAAGGTTCTCTCCCACGGTTCGCGGTAAACTGGTGCGCGATGCAAGCGCAAGTCTCCTTACGTGGCTCGGCGGTAGGCCTATTTCTGTTCGACATTTGCGAGGAAATGGATCTCGATCGCGTCCGGCTGATCTTGGGTGCGCGGCGCTTAGGCGAGGGATTGAAGCATGCGGCAGCTGAGCAGTTATTTTTCTACCGCCCGCCGGTCGTGGAAGAGGCACAGCTCCTGGGTGATCCGCGGGCGCACGTTCGCGTCAAGTATTACGACTACGGGGTCTTAAGCGTCCTCGTCGATTTTCCCTTCGAAGGAGAGTGGAGTGATTTGGTCTCTCTCTCTTCGCGCTGGAATTCCGAAAGCGACTTACCCAAACGAGCTGAAGAGATTGCCCGCGATCGGGTTGCGCGGATCAAGTCTGCACTCGTTAAGCCATACGAAACATGGCTCAACGAGGACTACTTCATATTCTTTATGCGGGAAATCAAGGGCTCCCCTTCCGCCGATCAGCTATTGAACTCCTCCGGGCAACAAATCGCCGAGATTATCCGCGGAGAGAACGCGCTGCTCTCCGACGATGAACTCCGCGAGATCCTGCAATCCGCAATGTCTTATTACCCAAATGATCTCGCTGTGCTTGGATGGAACGCTGCGTTTATCTACGACTCGGGTGCGGGCTCAGAAATCACTTTGCAATTGCTCGAGTACGCCAACTCGCAGCTTTTGGAATTTCGGCACTACGACGATCTCATGACCAGGGAACTGGAGCGTGTTTACGGCGTGCTTGAAAGAAACTCGAATCTGCTGGGTCGTTGGCGCCTGCCCCGTGAGGCATCTCGACTGCAAACCGTGTTGCTCGACGTGACCGAGCTGACCGAACGTGCCGACAATGCCATCAAATTCCTGAGCGATATGTTCTCAGCGCGCTTCTATCGTCTGGCAGCAGCCAAAGTCGGCGTGCACGATTATAAGAGTCTCACGCAAAGGAAACTTCGTACTGCTGCAGACCTCTATCGATTTCTAATCGATGAATTTCACCAGTCTCGCACGTTCTGGCTCGAGGTTCTGGTGGTCTTGATATTGCTCATTGAGCTAGCCTACCTCTTCAAGGGCAAAATGTAGGGGACTCGTTCACTCGGCCGGTTTCCACGTTCGCTGGTGTATCTCAACCCTTGTGTGCAGGGGGTATACGTTCTCTGAGTGAGAGGGATATAATCCCTTGGACTGATCAATCCAGCTCCTCATAAGAGGTATACCGTGACAGCGACACCACGTCCTCTCACTGTCAGACTGCAAAATCTGGGTTTTAAGCAAGGAAGTCAATTGAAGCTGTATGGCGAGAATTTTGAAGTCGCCAGCGAACCTATGGTCGTCACGGACGATCTAGTGCTCGTAGACGCGATAGAAAAGAAAACGGGGACGATGAAGCGGGTTCGAATTCCTCTGCCGATTTTGAAGATGGCTACGGATCGAGTCGCATAGCACCCGCCTGCGCTACAGTCGTTAGCAGCTAGAAAGCCTAAAAGGGCGAGAACGGTAGGCTTCGCAACCGCGCTACGGATGTTCATGCCGGAGAGCCTTGTGGCCGAAGTCTCTGCAATCGCTACATCTGTCACCTCGAACAGTTCCCGTCGAGATCATATCCCGGGAAACTCTCCTTCAGGGTCACACGACCGCCGGTCGATTCCTTGCGTCCCTTCGACTTCCAGAGGTTCCTCCATGCCACGTTCAAAACTCTCACTCCTTCTCACCTCTGTCCTCCTTTGCTTCCTGCCGCCTGCAACCGAGGCGCAGACTCAGGCTTCCTGCACTTTCTCTTTTTTTAATCTAGGCGTCAGCATACCTGGTCTCGGGCCTGGTTTTATCGCACCTGCCGGTGTCAACGATTTCGGCACAATTGTTGGTGCGGCCATCCCAAGCGACGATCAAGTTGCCCCCAATCGAGTTGCTTTCATTCGCTGGTTGAATGGCGGATTCAGTTTTCCCTTGGGCACGGGAAGCCCCAGTGGCCTGGTTCATCGAAACAGCCAAGGAGTCAGTATTGGCGACCGGGGTGGAGTGCCCATGGTGTTGAAGGGAACCGCGGCAAACGACATTGACTTTGCCGGCTTGGGCAGTCAGGTAGTGAGCGTCAATGGCACTACCGGCATCAATCGGTGGGGCAGTATCGTCGGCTCGTACAATACCTCTTCTGCGGTCATTGGCTTGAAACGGTGGAGCAATGGCGGGTTTTCGAAATTGAAATTTCCCGGATCCCTCTCCACGTTTCCAACCAGCATCAACGATAGCGGGACTGTGGTCGGCAGCTACTTTGTCGGACCGCCCGGAGTTCAACTCCCACAGAACGGGTTCATATATCACAACGGGCAATGGGCGACCTTGAACTATCCGAACGCCCTTTTCACTAATCTGGTTGGCATCAGCAATGCCGGAGTGATCGTCGGCAATGCCACGGATACCGTCGGCGGATTCCTTTACGAGAATGGTGTCTTCAAAGCAATATCCACTCCCAATGGTTCCTCAACCACAGTGATGGACATCAGCCCCACTCAGGGGCTCATTCTGGGCACCGCCAATAGCGGGGGATTCGTTGCCAAGTGTCACTGAAAGACGGAGACAATTGGTATTTGCATTGGTGAATGAGTCTCGCCGCTCATCACTTTTCGATGAACCCGCACCAAACGTCGACGTCCCACGTTTTAGAGAACTCATTCCACATACACTCGTGCTGAATCGGATCGCCACATCTGCCTTGTGACCACAAGGCAGTTGTGCATTCTCAACCAACTCCGACGCGGAGATTTCTTTCCCTAGCAGCTTTCACTGCATCGCTGGCCAGATGTTCGGCGAATCGAAAGGTGTGGAAGCCATCGGGAATGTCCAAGGGTAGATAGCGCCGTTGCTCGATTGCGGCGGCTACGTCCACTCCCTCGGATTTCAATCTTTGAACTATACCGACTCGGTGCGATTCGCTGGCCAGAAGAACGATTGCGCTCCCACTTCGTAGCGACGTTTCGACAAACCTGGCGAAGCCATCCACGAATGCCGCCTTGTCGGGGTAGGAGTTAACTTGGTGACGGGCTTCGGCGCTTTCGCCCTTGGAACAATCTCGCTCCCCGTTTGAGCCGATAAGATTTTGGTCAGATACACAGGCACTGACAAACCGCCCGCCCTCAAGCACCGCCCTCATTGCCGGGAAGAGCTCCCTGGCGGCATACGACTTGACGACATAGCCCGATCCCGTGGTCAAGGCTTCCCTGACGACCTCCTCAGAGCGTTGTTCGCTAACGAAGAGGATCTTCGTTTTAGGGACACGTTCGCGGATTTGCCGCGCGACTTCGATTCCATTGAGTTTCGGAAGCCCAATATCTAACAAAACAAGGTCTGGTTCGAGTTTTACGGCTTTGCGGACCGCTTCTGGCCCGTCGGATGCTTCGTCGATGGCCTGAAATTGAAGCGAGTCCTGAACCATCGAATGAAGGAAGCGAAGCCACGGCTGATAATCATCCACAATGAGAACTTGCACGACCACGGAAGGGAACCTCCTTTAGAACGACAACGCCTTGCCTGCTGGCAACCTTTTTAAACTTGAGCAATGCGTCGCTGCTTTGGCCTTGCGGTGGGTTAAAACGTTTCAACAGCTTATCACGGCGACGCAAGTACCTCGCACTTTTTCAGCTCAAAATACACATTTCCGGTCAGCCTCTCGCAGCCTGAGATCCTGGCAAGCCTGCCCGCCAGCGTGCCCGAGGCTTCGAACTACCCTGTTGGTAACGTTACTTGGGATTCCGCCAGCGGTGCTAATTTCCCGCGAAAGTTGCCGTGAGTTTGCGACCATAGTGGATGCCGTACTCGGGGCACCTCGTCGGCCAGCCCCACTTGCATGCGCAACATTTCTAAACTCAAAAGTTTTTGGGGTTCGCAGCGGTTTCAGAAGCTCGGCAGACGGGGCCCAATACGGCTGGTGCCGCTTCTTGCGATTGCCTTGGCCTCGTCAGCCCAAGCTGCCAGTTCGGTCTCGCCTGGGGGAAAGCCCATCGTTTCGATCGGCAGGCTTCGTCAATTGAAACCCGATGCGGCCCCCAATAGCCGCGCCCAGGAACTTCATTTCCGTGCCCAAGTGACGTACTACGACTCCGTCGCTCCGAATTTGTTCGTGCAGGACGCAAGCGGCGGAACTTGGGTTGATCTGAGAGGCGTAGCGGCACCTCCTCCACGTCCAGGGCAATTGCTTGATTTGCGAGGGTACGCAGGTTTTGGATTCGCCCCATACATTGCAAAGCCACAATGGGCGGTTCTTGGAAATTCAGCATTGCCCAAACCCATTCATGTGGATTATCAACAGGCCAGCACGGGAGTATTCGACGGCCAATTCGTCGAGATTGACGGAGTTGTTCGTTCGTTCCTGCAACAAGCGGAAGGCGATGTCCTGGTTATCGACGTAGCTACTCCGAGCGGAACGTTCAAAGTGCGTATCCCCGATTACCATGATGGCTTTCCGATGCAGTTGATTGACGCCAGGGTACGTTTCCGCGGGGTGTGCGGAACCGCCTTCAATCGAAGGAACCAAATCGTCGCGATTCACATCTTCGTAAACACCTTAAAGAATTCACAGGTCCTCGAGCCTGCCCCTGCCGATCCGTTCAACATTGAGACAACCGCGATATCCAATGTGGGCCGCTTTTCGTCAAACCTCAGTGACATTCACCGCTTAAAAGTAGTCGGCCTCATTACTGCTATTTTCCCGCGGAGAGGCCTCTTCCTCATGGATTCTACGGGGGGACTCTATGCTGAAAGTCAAGACGGAACCCCGGCCCAGCCAGGAGATGAGGTGGAGGTGATCGGATTCCCGTCGACTGGGGAATACGCGCCTGTCCTGAAGTCCGCGAGATTTCGCCGCACGCTAAAGCATTCCCAGATTGTTCCCGTGGTCGTGACTGGCCACTCGGCTCTCAGTGGCGAGTTCGACGGGCAATTGGTAAACATCTCTGGAACGGTTCGCAGCTATCGTCAACGCCAACGGGAATCGATCCCCATCATCGAATCTGACGATCGCACCGCCTTTGAAGCGGACCTCGCCCATATCAACGGAGAGTGGCTGGGAGAGATCGGTAGTAGGGTGGCATTAACCGGGGTCTGTTCGGTAAGAGCGGATGAGAATGGGAACCCATCAGAGTTCCGCATTGTGTTGCGTGGGCTTTCGGACGCCAAGATCTTGAATTCTCCACCTTGGATGAATGCTCGCCGAGCGGTTCTGTTGTCCTTGTCCTTGACCATGTCGACGCTTTTCATCGTGGGCTGGGTTGTTGTGCTCAAAAGGCGGGTAAAACAGCAGACACAACTTATCCGGCTCAAGCTCGAAAACGAGGCCGCGCTCGAAAAACGGTACCGCAGTACCTTTGAGCGCAACCTGACAGGTCTCTACATCTCTCAGCAAGACGGGTCGATCATCGACTGCAACGAATCCTGCGCCAAGATCCTTGGCTTCGAAAGTCGCGATCAGCTTCTCGCTGATCGGGTCGGTGCCGGCCAGATCACCAAAGCATTCTGGAACGGATCTTCACAAACCGAGATCGTGAACGCAGAGTACCGGTTTAAGAGGAACGATGGCCGTTTCGGCTGGGTCCTCAGTAACGCGCGATGCGTACAACACAAGGGCGACGGACAAACGGTGATTGAGGGCGGCTTGATCGACATCACGGACCGCAAAACCGCAGAACAGCAAATTCAGTTCTTGGCGTACTATGACTCGCTTACCGGAGTAGCCAATAGAACTCTTTTCCAGGACCGGCTGGCGAAAGCCATCGCGAGCGCTCGCAGGCATAAGGATGGAGTGGCGGTTCTATTTCTGGATTTGGACCGCTTCAAGAATATAAACGATTCGCTGGGGCACACGTGCGGTGACTTGATCTTGGCAGAGGTTGCTCTGCGACTTCAGTCCTGCGCTCGTGAGCAAGACACGGTGGCTCGTCTGGGTGGCGACGAATTTGTTCTCGTGCTTGGCTCGATCAAGGCGCCGGCAGACGCTGCGGTTGCAGCGGAACGGGTTGCCCGCGCCATTTCCAAGGATTTTGACGTTCAGGGTCGTGCCTTGAGTGTGACCTGTAGCATTGGTATCAGCCTGTACCCGGAACACGGCGAAGATGCCGAAACGCTGATCAAACATGCAGATGCCGCTCTGTATTCATCTAAGGAGAACGGGCGCAACACGTTCCGCTTCTTCGCTGAGCGGATGAATGCCGAAACACTCGAACGCCTGACGCTTGAAACTAATCTTCGTTCTGCTCTCGAACGGCAGCAGCTCTTCCTTGCTTACCAGCCGGAGATCGCAGTTTCAGACGGCAGAATCACCTGTTGTGAGGCTCTGGTACGGTGGGAGCACCCGGAGCTCGGTTCCATCCCCCCAGACAAGTTCATTGGTATCGCAGAATCAAGCGGAATGATCGTGCCCATAGGGGAGTGGGTCCTCACAACAGCATGCTCGGAAGCCAGGAGGTGGCAGGAACGGAGTGGCTCGACTGTGCCCGTGGCCGTCAACGTTTCCGCGGTTCAATTCCGGCAAGAAGGCTTTTGCGAAACCATTAGGCGGGTTTTGCAAGACACTGGACTCGAGCCAAGATTCCTGGAACTGGAACTTACAGAAACTCTGCTCCTCTCTAATGAGGATGTGATGTTTGACGTGCTGGCAGAATTGAAGCGAATGGGGGTGCGCCTTGCCATCGACGATTTCGGAACCGGGTATTCCAGCCTGAACTATCTAAAGCAACTTCCGGTGAGCAAGCTAAAGATTGATCGGTCGTTTGTTCGAGATCTCGCCGACGGGAGCCGCGACGTCGCCATAACTGCTGCCATTATCAATGTGGCAAAATGCCTCAACTTAACGGTGACGGCTGAAGGAGTTGAAGAGAAATCGCAACTTTCGGTTCTGCGAGAATATTCCTGCGACGAAGTACAGGGATTTCTTTTCGGCAGACCTATGACGGCCTCAGAAATTACAGACAAACTTCGCGAACACGCTTCGCTCATGGGCACTGAACCCCAGGCCACAGCCTCTGCCCCGGACCGCGTGAAAACCCTTGTCCTGAGCGGGCCAATGAGTGATAACGCCTTCCATGAGAAGGCCGGTCTGTGTCAATTAGTTTTTCGTTTTTGAAGTTTTTCTTGGCATTTCTCTTAATTAGACAAGGTTCTCCCTTTGCCCAGTTTGCCGCTGTCGCCACCCTTCCATCCGCAGTCAGTGATGAGCTTTTTGCTCGCTGCAAGTTGGGTGTTTCTCGTTTCAGCCGGTGCTGCCACCTGATTAGCGACCTCTT
>Ga0068856_100000309_pt1 | contig 53501 bp, 42 predicted proteins | sample KBSCornC62_FD_66595 | JGI IMG/M metagenome (GOLD analysis project Ga0068856, IMG submission 66595) | Corn rhizosphere microbial communities from Kellogg Biological Station, Michigan, USA - KBS Corn C6-2 | ecosystem: Host-associated > Plants > Roots > Rhizosphere > Soil ...
CCGCAGGCACGTGCAGAGCTGGATGCGTGGAATGCGCGCCTGCAGGCGGCGATGCCGATGGGCCAACGCATGCGCGGCGTCACGATGAAGCCGTGGAAGTACGGCTTCGTGCCCGAGGACATGCGTCACTGGGTGTGGCTGATGTTCGGCGCCGCCGCGCTGGTGTTGCTGCTGGCCTGCGTCAACGTGGCCAACCTGCAACTGGTGCAGGCGCTGCAGCGGCGCCACGAACTGGCGCTGCGCAGCGCGCTGGGCGGCGGTCGCGCGCGCCTGATGTTCGGTGCGCTGGTGGAAAGCCTGCTGCTGAGCGTGGCCGCACTGGCAGTGGCCTTGCCCATCGTGCACGGGGGCAATCGCTGGTTCATGGCGTTGGTCTTCGCGAATTCGCCGGACGGGATGCCCGTGTACGACTTCAGCATCGACGCCCGGGTGTTGGCGGCGGCATTGCTGGCCGCGCTGCTCAGCACGGTGCTGGCCGGCATGATTCCCGCGTGGCGCGCTTCGCGCCCCGACTTGCAGGATGCCCTGCGCGATGGCGCCAAGGGTTCGGGCAATGGCTTCGCGCGCATGGCGCGGATCATGGTGATGGCGGAGGTCGTGCTCACCGTGGTGTTGCTGGTTGGTGCGGGCACCTTCGTGCGTGCGGTGGGCAGCGTGTTGTCGCGGCCGGTGGCGGGCGCATCGCATGCCGCGCAGGTGCTCACTGCCAACGTACTGTTGCCTCCCGCCGCGTATACGGACGATGCACAGCGCATCCGCTTCTTCGATGCGGTGGTCGAACATCTGCGCCAGGATGCCGGCGTGGCCGATGCCACGGCGTCGGATACCGTGCCTGGCGCGGTACTGGGCAGCCATGAGTCGATTTCACTGCCGGGCCAGCCTGAGCCGGCGGATGGCTGGCCGCGTGCGCAGATGGGCATCGTCGATCCGCACTTCCTCGCTGCCTATGGCGTGCGCTTGCGCGAAGGTCGCTTCTTCGATGCGCGTGACCGCGCGGACAGCGTTCCGGTGGCCGTGGTGGACGCAAAGATGGCGGACGCGATGTGGCCGCACGACGATGCGTTGGGCCGCCAGCTGGTGCTCTGGCCGGGCCGGTCGCAGGCGCGACGCCTGACGGTAGTCGGCGTGATCGAGCCGCTGCAACTGGATCGCCTGCTGGAAAAATCGCTGCCGGGCCTGTTGCTTCCGCTGGATCAGTCGACGGGCCAGCGGCCCTTGCATGACGTGGGGCTGGCGGTACGCACGCACGCCGATGCCGGACGTTTCGAGCGGCAACTGGCCGATGCCGTGCATGCGGTCGAACCGCAGGCGGCGGCGTATGGCCTGCAGAGCCAGGCGGCTGCGGTGGCGCGGGGTCGCGTGTATCTGACCGTGCTCGCCAGCGTGTTCGGGGCGCTGGGCCTGGTCGCCCTGCTGCTAGCCGGCGCGGGCCTGTACGGCGTGCTGGCGTTCTCGGCGGCGCAGCGCACGCGCGAGATCGGCATCCGTCGTGCGATCGGCGCGGGCCATGGCGCCATCGTGCGCACGGTGGCGCGGCAACTGGCGTGGCAGCTGGGCATCGGACTGGGTATCGGCTTGCTGCTGGCCGTGCCGTGGTCGAACGTGCTGGCCGACCCGGGGCTGCATACGCGCGCGCACGACCCGGCAGTGTTCGTCACGGTGCTCCTGCTGGTGGTGGGCGTCTCGGTGGTGGCTGCGCTGGTGCCGCTGCTGCGCGCGCTGCGCGTCGACCCGGCCGTCGCCTTGCGCTACGAGTGATCGTTAAACTCCAGGAATGAGCGAAGGCATGGCACGCGAACCGACCCCCACCATCCTGCTCGCCGACGACCAGGCCGACGTGCGCGAGGCGCTGCGGCTGCTGCTGAAGGCCGAGGGCATCGCCAGCGTGGGCGTGGCCGATCCGACGGCGGCGCTGGAGGCGGTGCGCAAGCGCGAGTTCGCCTGCGCGCTGATCGACTGCAACTACTCGCGCGACACCACTTCGGGCGAGGAGGGGTTGGCCTTGCTCGAACAGCTTCGACAGGCGGCACCCGAATTGCCGGTGGTGGCGATGACCGCGTGGGGCAATGTGCCGCTGACGGTGGCGGCGATGCGCTGCGGTGCCGCCGATTTCATCGAGAAGCCGTGGGACAACGCGCGCCTGCTCAGCGTGCTGCGTGCGCAGGTCGCGCTGGCCGAGGCCGCGCGCAGGCAGCGCCGGTTGGAGGCGGAGAACGCGCTGCTGCGCGGCGAGGCGGGCGAGGATTTCATCGCCGAGTCGGCGGCGATGCGCCGCGTGCTGGCGCTCATCGAGCGCATCGCGCCCAGCGACGCCAACGCGCTGGTGCTGGGCGAGAACGGCACTGGCAAGGGCGTGGTCGCGCAACTGCTGCACCGGCGTTCGCCGCGCGCGGCGCAGTCGCTGGTCAAGGTGAACATGGGCGGCATCGCCGAGAGCGTGTTCGAATCGGAGATGTTCGGCCACGTGCGCGGCGCCTACACCGACGCGAAGAGCGAGCGCATCGGCCGCTTCGAACTGGCCGACGGCGGCACGCTGTTCCTCGACGAGGTGGGCAACGTGCCCGCCGCACAGCAGCCGAAGCTGCTGCGCGTGCTGGAGGACGGCGAGTTCGAGCGGCTGGGCTCTTCGCGCACACACAAGGTGGACGTGCGGCTGGTCTCGGCCACCAATGCCGACCTGCAGGCCGAGGTGGCCGCGGGCCGTTTCCGCAAGGACCTGCTCTATCGCCTCAACACGCTGGAGGTGCGCCTGCCGCCGCTGCGCGATCGCGCGGAGGACATCCTGCCGCTGGCGCGCAGCTTCCTCGCACGCAACGCGCAACGCTACGGCCGCGACGGGCTGCGGCTGGCGCCCTCCGCCGAACGCGCGCTGACGGCATGGCGTTGGCCCGGCAACGTGCGCGAACTGCAGCATCTGATGGAACGCGCCGCGCTGCTCGCCGAGCACGACGAGGTGGGGGCGGCCGCGTTGGCCTTTGGCGAGGCCGCTGTGTCGTCGGCTGCGACGGATCTTGACGGCATGACGCTGGAGCAGGCCGAGGCGCACCTGGTGCAGCGCGCACTGGAGCGTTTCGACGGCAACCTGCAGCGCGCCGCCGACGCGCTCGGCATCACCCGCCAGTCGCTGTACCGGCGGCTGGAGAAGCACGACCTGCGCGATGCGAGCGGCGATGCCGGCTGAACCTTCCGCGCAGCGCGCCGGGCGCATGCCGCGCTTCGAACGGCGCGTGCTGTTCGGCAGCCTGCTGGTGGCGGCGCCGGCCTTGCTCGCCGCGCAGGCGCTGACCTTGGCGCCGTGGGATGCGTCGCTGCGCTGGGCCTGCGTCGCCGTCGCCGCGGTGGCCACGTTGCTGCTGGCGCGCTGGCAATACCGGCGCGTGGTGTTCCCGCTGTATACGCTGTCCGGACTGCTGGAGGCCCTGCGCCAGGGCGACTACAGCCTGCGCGGCGTGCAGGGCGGCGTGCTGGGCGACGCGATCTACGACATCAACGCACTGGCCGAGCGGCTGCAGCGCGAACGGCTGGAATTCGAGGAATCCTCCTACCTGCTCGGCAAGACGTTGGCGGCGCTGGACAGCGCGGTGTTCGTGTTCGACGAGGGGCGGCGGCTGCGCCTGCTCAACCCGGCCGCGCAACGCCTGCTGGATGCCGAACGTCACCGGCTGTTCGGGCTGAGTGCCGCGGAACTCGGCCTCGCCGCGCTGCTCGAAGGGCCGGCGGCGCACCTGCTCACACATGTGTTCCCGGGGCGCAGCGGGCGTTTCGAGATCCGCCATGCCGCGCTGCGCAGCGGCGGCCGCGGCGGTCAGCTGCTGGTGGTCAACGACGTGGGCCGCGTGTTGCGCGAGGAGGAGCGCGCGGCGTGGCAGCGCCTGCTGCGCGTGCTGGGCCACGAGGTCAACAACTCGCTGGCGCCGATCCAGTCGATGGCCGGCACGCTGGCCACGCTGGCCGCGCGCGAACCGCTGCCGGAAGACTGGCGCGAGGATTTCCGCGGCGGCCTGGAGTTGATCGGCCACCGCGCCGAGGCATTGGGCCGGTTTCTCTCCAGCTACAGCAGGCTGGCACGCCTGCCGCCGCCGCAACCGCGGGCGGTGGTGCTGTCCGCGCTGGTGGCCAAGCTGGCGAAGCTGGAACAGCGCCTGGTGATCGCCGTCGAAGCCGGCGAACCGCTGACGCTGCAAGCCGATCCCGACCAACTCGAACAGGCGCTGATCAACCTGCTGCGCAACGCGGTGGAGGCTGCGCTGCCCGACGGCGGCGTGCGCCTGCGCTGGCGCCGCGACGACGGCCGCGCGCTGATCGAGGTGGAGGACGACGGCCCCGGTCCGCCACCCAGCGACAACCTGTTCGTGCCGTTCTTCACCACCAAGCCCGGCGGCTCCGGCATCGGCCTCGCGCTGGCACAGCAGATCGCCGAGGCGCACGAGGGTGGAGTGACGCTGGCCGCACGTGCGGACGGGCGTGGCGCGCTGGCCTGCCTGTGGTTGCCGTTGCCGTCATCGGGCGCGCCGCCATCGGTCGCGCCCGCATCGCCTTGACGCGTGATGCGTGATGCGTGATGCTTAGCATCGACGGCGGGAGGTTCCGGCCGCCGGGAGGCTACCCATGCGCACCACCCTGCAACTCGATGAAGACGTACTGGCCGCCGCGCGGGCGCTGGCCGAACGACAGGGTCGCACCTTGGGCGAGGTGGTGTCCGAGCTGGCGCGCAAGGGCCTGGCGCCAGCGGCGAGCGCGCCGGCCTACCGCAACGGCATCCGCCTGATGCCACTGCGCGCGGATGCGCGACCGATGACGCTGGACGAGATCAACGCGCTGCGCGACGAAGTGCCGTGAGCACCGCCAGGCGGAAGGCCGGCGTGCGCGAACCACGTGGCGCATGGGAAGGCGGCAGCACGACGTGGCTGCTGGACGTCAACGTGCTGCTGGCGCTGCTCGACCCCGCGCATACGCATCACGAGGCGGCGCATGCCTGGTTCGCCACGGCGAACGCCGCATGGGCCAGCTGCAACCTTACCCAGAACGGCGCGCTGCGCATCATGTCGCACCAGCGCTACGGCAACGCCGTGGCCTCCACCGCCATCGCCGCCGAACTGCTGGCCGGGCTGTGCAGCCAACCCGGGCATGTGTACTGGAACGCCGACCTCAGCCTGCTCGATTCACCGCTGATCGACCGCACGCGTCTGTTGTCGTCCGGCCAGGTCACCGACACCTACCTGCTCGCGCTGGCCGTGCAACACCGTGGTCGGCTCGCCACCTTCGACAAACGCCTCGTGACCAGTGCGGTGCACGGCGGCGACGCAGCCCGCTACGTCATCACGTAGGAGCCCGCTGGCTGTGGCGTCTATGGGCGATGCGAGGTCCGGGCGAGCAATGCCGCGATGCGCTCCGCGCGCGACAGCCGTTTCCACGCGATCTCCAAGCGCAGCGCCTCGCCGCGACTGGCCGCCCACACCCAACCAAGCAGTTGCCGCGGCGGGTTGGATCGGGTGAAGCGCGCACCCTTGCCGGCGAGGTGTTTCGCGTAGCGTTGTTCGGGATCGCGCGCGATGCCGGTGTAGACGCGGCCGTCGGCGCATTCGAGCAGATAGACCGCCCAGGCGTCGGCATGCGGCGTGGTTGTCGAGGTGTGATCGTCGTCGCTCATGCGCGATCGCTTCAGCCGTCCAGTTCGGCCCAGCGTGCATAGGCGGTTTCCAGTTCGCTCTGCAGTTTCGCGATCGCCTCGTTGGCCCGGGTGATCGTGGCGCTGTCCTGCTTGAAGAAGTCTGGCGCGTTCATTGCCTCGCCGCGGGCGGCGATCTCGGTTTCCAGTTGCTCGATGCGCGAGGGCAGTTGTTCGAGTTCGCGCTGGTCCTTGTAGCTGAGTTTGCGCCTGGCTGCCGCAGCGGACAGTGCAGACTCCTCGCGGACCAGGCCCGGCTTCGCCGCCGCCGCGGCAACCGCGGCCGCTGCTGCCGGCCGCTGGCGCAACCAGTCGCTGTAGCCGCCCACGTACTCGCTGACCTGGCCCGCACCTTCCAGCACCAGCGTGCTCGATACCACGTTGTCGAGGAAGGCGCGGTCGTGCGAGACCAGCAGCAGGGTGCCCTGGTAGTCGGTGAGCAGTTCCTCCAGCAGCTCCAGCGTTTCGACGTCGAGGTCGTTGGTGGGTTCGTCCATCACCAGCAGGTTCGACGGCTGCGCGAACAGCTTGGCCAGCAGCAGCCGGTTGCGCTCGCCGCCGGAGAGCCGGGTGATCGGCGCGCGGGCGCGTTCGGGCGAGAACAGGAAGTCCTGCAGGTAGCCGATGATGTGCTTGCGCTGGCCGTTGAGCTCGATGTACTCGCGGCCCTCGGCCACGTTGTCCAGCGCATTCTGGCGGTCGTCCAGCTGCAGGCGGTGCTGGTCGAAGTAGGCGACCTGGATGCCGGTGCCCGGTTCCGCCGTGCCGCGTTGCGGTTTCAGCTCGCCCAGCATGATCTTCAGCAGGGTGCTCTTGCCCGCGCCGTTCGGGCCGATGATGCCGATGCGGTCGCCGCGCATCACCGTGGTGGTGAGATCGTCGATCAGCACGCGGCCGCCGTAGGCCTGGTGCACGTGCTGCAGGTCGATCACCTTCTTGCCGGAGGCCTGCGCGTTGGCCGCGGTCATCCTCACGTTGCCGCCCAGCTCGCGCCGTTGCGCGCGCTCCACGCGCAACGCCTTCAGTGCGCGCACGCGGCCTTCGTTGCGGGTGCGCCGGGCCTTGATGCCCTGGCGTATCCACACTTCCTCCTGCGCCAGCTTCTTGTCGAACAGCGCGTTCGCCTGCGCTTCGGCGTGCAGGCGTTCCTCGCGGCGGCGCAGGTAGTTGGCGTAGTCGCCCGGCCAGTCGGTGAGCTGGCCGCGGTCGATCTCCACGATGCGCGTGGCCAGCGCCTGCAGGAAGCTGCGGTCGTGGGTGACGAAGATCAGCGAACCGTCGAAGGATTTCAGGAAGCCTTCCAGCCAGCCGATCGCCTCGATGTCGAGATGGTTGGTGGGCTCGTCCAGCAGCAGCACGTCGGGTTTGCGCACCAGCGCCTGCGCCAGCAGCACGCGGCGCTTCATGCCGCCGGAGAGCGCGGCGAAATCGGTGTCGGCGGGAAGCTCCAGGCGGGTCAGCACCTCGGTGACGCGGCGATCGAGGTCCCAGCCATGGCGCGCCTCGATCGCGTGCTGCACCTCACCCAGCGCATCCAGGTCGCCTTCGTGCAGCAGGTGGTGATAGCGCGCCAGCAACTGGCCGAGGTCGCCCAGGCCTGCGGCCACCACGTCGAACACGCTGCCGGCGGTGCCGTGCGGCACCTCCTGCGCCATGCGCGCGATCACGACGCCGCTCTGCACGCGCACTTCGCCGTCGTCGGCTTTCAGCTCGCCGGCGATCAGCTTCATCAGGGTGGACTTGCCTTCGCCGTTGCGGCCGACGATGCACACGCGCTCGTTGCGGTCGATCGAAAGATCGACCTGTTCGAGCAGGAGGGGGCCGCCGATGCTGAAGTCGACGCGCTGCAATTGGATCAGGGACATCCGCGCATTCTAGCGGGCATCGCTACCCGGGCGGATTGCTGGCAAGGGTATTCGGCTCGGAACAATTCATTGTGGAACATCGACTTAACGAATTTATTTCAAGTCTTGCCTATGGAATTTGCTGCCGCCTTGGGTTAAGGTCGCGCCCACGTGGGGTAAGGTTGCGGTTTGTTTGCGAGGTAATCGGGTGGCCATCGAGTCCATGAGGCTGGGGCGGATGCTGGATCGTCTGCGCGCGATGCTGTTGCTCGGGCTGCTGTGCGGCCTCGGCGGTTTCGCCTGCGCGGCGCATGCCGGCTACGCGGCCATCGTCGTCGACGGCAGCAACGGCCAGATCCTGGAACAGGTCAACGCCGACCACCGCGACTACCCCGCCTCGCTGACCAAGATGATGACGCTCTACCTCACCTTCCAGGAGTTGAAGAGCGGCAAGCTGCAACTCGACCAGTCGATGGCGGTATCCGCCTGGGCGGCGGGCAAGTCGCCCACGAAGCTGGGCCTGCGCGCCGGCCAGACCATCTCGGTGCAGGACTGCGTGCTCGGCATGATCACCAAGTCGGCGAACGACGCCGCCACCGTGATGGCCGAAGGCATCGGCGGCAGCGAGGATCACTTCGCCGAGATGATGAACGCGCAGGCCGCGCTGCTCGGCATGAGCGACACGCATTTCGCGAACGCCTCCGGCCTGCCCGACCCGAACAACACCTCCACCGCGCACGACCTGGTGAAGCTGGCGATGGCGCTGTACCGCGACTTCCCGCAGTACGCGCATTTCTTCGCCACCCAGGAGTTCGTGTTCCGCGGGCACATCGTGCGTGGCCACAACCATCTGATGTATCGCTACGCGGGCATGGACGGGCTGAAGACCGGCTTCACCGATGCTTCCGGCTTCAACCTGGCTTCCACCGCCGTGCGCGACGGCCACCGCTTGTTCGCCGTGGTGCTGGGCAGCCGCACCGCCGCGGGGCGCGACAAGCTGATGGCACGCCTGCTGGACGACGGTTTCAAGGGCGAGCAGACGCCGCCGATCCTGGTCGCCGAAGCCGGTGGCGTGCGCCCGGGCAGTCGCGCCGCCCGCATCCTGGAGGCGATCTCGCCGATCCAGACCGCCGAGGCGGATACCGTGCCGGCCTCGGAACGCCGGCCTGGGCCGGTCCGCAAGGCGCGCCATGGCAAGGCGGTGGCCGTGGCCGGCTGCGGCTCGCACGGCAGTACCGCCTGCCGGCGCGCTCCCGTGCACCGCGCTCACCGTGCCGCGACCCGCCTGGCCGCCCACCATCCGCGGACCAAGAAGCAGCCGGTCGTGGTCGCCTCGCGCCGCGACACGGACGGCTAAGCTTCTCTTCGCCCCACTCCTCACGTTTCCGGTCGCGCGCTGAGTTGCGCGCGGCTTGAGCCGTGCCGGCTTCGCCCGGCCGCGGCCCGATGGCTTATCCTGTGGCGCTGAACGCGCGGCACGGCAGCTGCACATGCGTGCACGGACCGAGCGGCGCATACACGGGGGCAACCATGACCGGTCAGCTGACCGACCGCTATCTGCGGGCCAAGCGCATCGTCGTGAGCGTGCTGGAGATCAGTGCGTCCGAGTGCGATGCCGCGATCGCGCGCGAATGCGGTGAGGACGAGGCGCTGGCGCGCGAAGTGCGCTGGATGATCGCCGCGATCGAGCGCAGCCACACCGCCACATTGCCGCTGCTGCCCGGCGACACGGTCGACCTCAGCGGCCTCGACGCGCAGACGACCACGCCGCGCCGCTACCGGCTGGTGCGCCGCGTGGGCGAGGGTGGCATGGGCGTGGTCTACCTGGCCGAGCGCGCGGACGCCGGTTTCGTGCAGCAGGTGGCGCTGAAGGTGCTGGGTGTCGGCGCCGTGGGTTCACCCACGCTGCTGGAGCGCTTCGCGCGCGAGCGGCAACTGCTGGCGCGGCTGGAGCATCCCGGCATCGCGCGCCTGCTCGACGGCGGCGTGCTCGCCGACGGCCAACCCTTCCTGGCGATGGAATACGTCGAGGGCGAGCGCATCGACACGTGGTGCGAGCGGCACGGGCTCGACCTGCGCCAGCGCATCGCGCTGTTCCTCAAAGTCTGCGCCGCGGTGGAGTACGCGCACCGCAACCTGGTGATCCACCGCGACCTGAAGCCGGCCAACATCCTGGTCGATGCGCAGGGCCAGCCCAAGCTGCTGGACTTCGGCATCGCCCGGCTGATCGACGCGCAAGCCGTCGAGGGCACGCTCACCGAGACCGGCCAGCACGCGCTGACCCTGGCCTACGCCAGCCCCGAGCAGATCGAGCAGCAGCCGCTGACCACCGCCGTGGACGTCTACGGCCTGGGCATGGTGCTGTACCAGTTGGTCGCGGGGCGGCGACCCTGGCAGCACATCACCACGCCACACCAGCTCAGCCACGCGATCGTCGCCGGCGAGATCGTGCCGCCCAGCCGCAGCGTGCAGCCGCCGCAGGTGGACGGCCGCGAGGTGCCGCGCCGCGTGGTGCCGGCCGACATCGACGCGATCGCGCTGAAGGCGCTGCGCCGCCGGGCCAGCGAGCGCTACGCCACGATCGGCGCGCTCGCCGCCGACCTGCGCAACTGGCTGGAACAGCGGCCGGTGCTGGCGCGGCGCGGCCGCCGCCTGTACCGCCTGCGCCGCTTCCTGCAGCGCAACCGCTGGCCGCTGACCGCCGCCGCCGCGCTGGTGCTCAGCGTGCTGGCTGGCCTCGCCACCTCGCTCTACTCGCTGCACCAGACACGCGTGCAGCAGCGGCTGGCCGAGCAGCGCCAGCAACAGCTGGAGCGCATGGTGCGGTTCCAGCAGTCGATGTACGACAGCGTCGACATCGGCGCGATGGGCCACGCCCTCGTCGCCGCCACACAGCAGCAGGTCGATGCGGCGCTCGCACCGGCGGCATCGAGCGCCGCTGCGCCCGCCGTCGGTACGTTGACCAAGGCCTTCGCCAGCGTGCAAGCCACCGACATCGCACGCGAGGCGATGGACGACTACGTGATCGGCCACACCTTGAATGGCCTCGACCACGCTTTCCCGGATGCGCCGTTGCTGGACGCCAGCCTGCGCCAGTCGCTGGCGCGGGCGCTGCTCGGCATCGGCAGCTACACGCACGCCGCTGACGAATTGCGCAAGGTGCTGGCGGTGCGCGCGAAGTGGCTGCCCGCCGATGATCGCGACCAGCTTTCCGTGCGCGTGGACCTGGCGCAGGCGCTGGAGAAGCAGGGCCGGATCGCCGACGCGGCGGCCATGTATGCCCAGGCCGAGAAGCTGGCGAAGGCCGAACCATCCACCGATGCGCTGCGGGTCGCAGCCGAAGCCGGCTCGGCGCGCATGCTGGTCGAGCAGGGGCATCTGCAAGAGGCGTTGCAGCGACAGGATGCGCTCTACGCCGAGCTGAAGCCGCGCCTGCCCGCCACGGATTCCGGCCTGATGCAGTTGCAGCGCGACCTGGTGATGACGCTGATCGGACTGGGGCAGCGCGACCGCGCGCTGCAGCTGGCCGGGCCGCTGGTGGCGCTGGACCAGCGCACGCTGGGCGCCGACAACCCGCAGACCCTCGACGCCATGCTGGTCCAGGCCCGGCTGCTGCACTACCGCTACGAATACGAGCGCTCGCTCGCGCTCGCGCGCCGGGTGGCAGCCGCCCGCGCGCAGCGCCTGGGCGCGGATCACCCGGATACGCTGGCCGCCGAATACATGGTGGCGACGGATGAGGTTTATCTCGCGCAGGATCCCAAGGCCTTCGCCGCGGCCGCGACGGACCTGCAACGCGTGATCGACGTGCGCCGCCGCGAACTGGGCGGCGACCATCCCGACACCATCGCTGCCGAGACCGTGATGGTGCGACTGCTGGCCAAGCAGGGCAGCTACGCCAAGGCGCCACCCGGGCAGCGCGCGTACTACGCACAGGCGATCGCGCTGGAGCGGCAGATCCTCGCGGCCCACGAGCGCCAGCTCGGCCCCGACCACCCCAAGACCCTGATGGCGCACGGCAGCCTCGCCAGCCTGCTGGACGACGCCGGCGAGTACGCGCAGGCGCTGGCCGAGGCGAAGCTGTGTCTGGCCGGCCAGCTGCGGGTGCTGGGGCCGCAGCACCCGCTGATTTCCGCCACGCGTACCCTGATCGGCGACATCGAGGACGACGCCCATCACTGGGCCGCCTCGCGCGACGCCTACCGGCAGGCGCTGCAACAGCGCGAGCAACTGCTGGGCCTGCGCGACGCGCACACCATCGAGAGCGCTTCGCGCCTGTACTCGGTGCTGGAGGAGCTGCACGACAGCACCGAGGCGACCAAGGTGCGCCAGCGCTACATGGACCCGGTGATCGCGATGGACCCGAAGACGCTCAACGCCTCCATGCGCAGCGTGCGCGACGAGGCGATGCGCATGCTGAAGCAGTGAGCATCGGGTGCGCCGGTGTTCGGCACATTTAGGCAAATTTGAGCAGCAGGATTTTCCCGAGGACTCCGGGCGGCAGCGTTGGAAAGCGGCCGCTCCATGCCCAACACCTTGCCCGGCTAAAGGCGACCCCCCGCAACCTCGGCTGGCTGGAGTTGGCTGTCTGGCTATGGCGATGCCGCGCGATTCAATGCAGGCCGCGCATCGGGTGCAGCGGAACAACCTTCGCCGAGGGCAGCAGGCGGCGCAACACAGGTTGGCGGCGAAGCGGAAACCGCAGCCGAGATCCTTGCAGGTGTTCCAGGAGCATGCATGCGGCCATTTGTGCGGAACGAAGGGTGCGCGAGTTATACCACTCGACAGGTGCGCGGTGGTATAACCACGGCAGCTACCGGAGCTGCCAGCATGGCTTTGTATCGCGAACTGCCCGCATCCGCCCAGACCGCCTACGCCGAGCTGCAGGAGCTGGTGCAGGTGGCCGAGACCAGGCGTTCGCCGGCATCGCTGACCGGCACGGTGGGCTGGAAGACGATCAAGGGCCGCCGTTACGCGTACTGGCAGTTCAAGGAGATCGACGGCCGCAAGCGCGAGTATTACCTGGGGCCGGAGGGACCGGCGATCGCGGCGATCGAGAACGCGCGCGACAAGCCGGTAGCGGCATTTGACGCGGTGGCGCGACAGGCCAGCGCGGCATTCGCCCAGGGCAACGCGCTGACGCCGGCAAAGCACTTTCGCATCGTCAAGCGCTTCGCCGACTACCAGTTCTTTCGTGCCGGCGGGTTGCTGGTGGGGACGCAGGCGTTCCTTGCCATGGGCAACCAGTTGGGGGTGGTGTGGGGTGATGGCGCGCGCACGCTCGACCTTGATTTTGCGCATGCAGGCAGGGGCGGCAACGTGGCAGTGGCGTTGCCGGCCAATCTCCATGCCGACGTGGATGATGCGTTGAAGTCGCTGGAGATGGGGTTTCTGCCGGCGCTTGGCGGCAGTCGCGGCTTTGCCAGCAACTATGTCAGCGAGAAGGAACCCGACTTGCGTATCGACTTTCTGACCGTGATGCGGCGCGGCGGCAAGGACGTGCCGATGCCGGACATAGGCGTGGCGCTGACGCCGCTGAAGTTTCTCGACTATCTGCTGGAGCGACCCGGGCAGGCCGTGCTGCTGGATCGGGCCGATGCCTGTCTGGTGAATCTGCCCGATCCTGCGCGCTATGGCTTGCACAAACTGCTGGTGGCCGCCGAGCGCGGCCCGCGACATGCGAAGTACGCCAAGGATATTTCCCAGGCATTGAGCCTGATCGACTGGCACCTGCAGCGTGCGCCCAGTGTGCTGGTGGATGCATGGGCCGACCTGGTCGATCGTGGTGCGGGCTGGGTCAAGCGCGCACGGCAGTCGTTGCAGGCTGCGCCTGCCGCGCAGCACGAACTGGCGTTGCGCTTCGGGAAGGCGGTTGGCCTGAGATAGAAACGGGCCGCACAAGGCGGCCCGTTTCCATCGCAGTGCGGCGACGCGGGCTTACTTCAGCTTGGCGGCCTTGCGCAGCGCCTCGGCCTTGTCGGTCTTTTCCCACGAGAACGCCGTGTAGGACTTGCCGTTCTTGTCCTTGATCTCGACCGGGCTGCGGCCGAAGTGGCCGTAGCTGGCGGTCTGCTGGTACATCGGGTGGATCAGGTCGAGCATCTGCAGGATGCCGTAGGGGCGCAGGTCGAAGTGCGCGCGGATCAGCTTCTCGATCTTGTCGTCGCTGATCCTGCCGGTGCCGAACGTGGTGACCGAGATCGAGGTGGGATGCGCCACGCCGATCGCGTAGCTCACCTGCACCTCGCAGCGGTCGGCGATGCCGGCGGCCACGATGTTCTTGGCCACGTAGCGCGCGGCGTAGGCGGCCGAGCGGTCGACCTTGGACGGGTCCTTGCCGGAGAACGCGCCGCCGCCATGGCGGGCCCAGCCGCCGTAGGTGTCGACGATGATCTTGCGGCCGGTGAGGCCGCAATCGCCCACCGGGCCGCCGATCTCGAACTTGCCGGTCGGGTTGATGTGGAACTTGGTGCCCTTGTGCAGCAGCTTGGCCGGCAGCACGGGCTTGATGATGTGCTCGCGCACGGCCTCGATCAGGTCCTTCTGCTTCACGCCCGGATCGTGCTGGGTGCTGAGCACCACGGCATCGATCGCGGTGGCCACGCCGTTGTCGTAGCGCAGGGTGACCTGGCTTTTCGCGTCCGGGCGCAGCCACGGCAGCGGCGAGTTCTTCTTCTTGCGGACCTTGGCCTGCTGCTCGACGAGGCGATGCGAATAATGGATTGCCGCCGGCATGAAGTCCTTGGTCTCGCTGGTGGCGTAGCCGAACATCAGACCCTGGTCGCCGGCGCCCTGTTCCTCGGGCTTCTTGCGGTCCACGCCCTGGTTGATGTCGGGCGACTGCTTGCCGATCAGGTTCAGCACGCCGCAGGTGGCGCCGTCGAAGCCGACCTCGCTGGAGTTGTAGCCGATGTCGAGGATCACCTTGCGGGTGATCGCTTCGAGGTCGATCCAGGCGCTGGTGGTGATCTCGCCGGCGACGATGGCCACGCCGGTCTTGACCATGGTTTCGCAGGCCACGCGGGCGCGCGGATCCTGCGCGAGGATCGCGTCGAGCACGGCATCGGAGATCTGGTCGGCGACCTTGTCCGGATGGCCTTCGGAGACCGATTCGGAAGTGAACAGATGGCTGGACATCGCGATTTATATCCTCGTGTACGGATAAAGAGATAAAGAGGTCCGGCATGATACAACGCCGCCCCCGGTTTTGCAGCCCGCAGGATTCTGGCGAGGTGTGGGTTAGGCACTTGTTCAGACGTCTGGATGGCCGTGGGTGGGGCGCGGCCCCGGCGCACGGCCGGGGCCGCGCCGGTTCAGGCGCCGGCTGTGGCGGCCAGTTCGGCGCGCAGCTGGCGTGCGCAGTCCACCATGCCGCGCAGCGCCGGTTCCACTTCGGCCCAGCCACGGGTCTTCAGGCCGCAGTCGGGATTCACCCACAGCTGGCCGGCGTCGAGCACCTCCAGTGCCTTGCGCAGCAGGTCGAGCATCTCCTCCTGCGTCGGCACGCGCGGCGAGTGGATGTCGTACACGCCCGGACCGATGCCGTTGGGGTAGCGGAAGCGCGCGAAGGCGTCGAGCAGTTCCATGCGGGAGCGGCTGGTCTCGATCGAGATCACGTCGGCATCCATCGCGGCCACCGCCTCGATGATGTCGTTGAACTCGGAGTAGCACATGTGGGTATGGATCTGGGTGGCGTCGCGCACGCCGCCGGCGGTGATGCGAAAGCTTTCCACCGCCCACGCGAGGTAGCCCGGCCAGTCGGCGCGGCGCAAGGGCAAGCCTTCGCGCAGCGCGGGCTCGTCGATCTGGATCGCGCGGATACCGGCGGCTTCGAGGTCGTGCACCTCGTCGCGCAGGGCCAGCGCGATCTGCCGGCACACGGTTTCGCGCGGCAGGTCGTCGCGCACGAACGACCACTGCAGCATGGTCACCGGGCCGGTGAGCATGCCCTTCATCGGCCTGTCGGTGAGCGATTGCGCCCAAGTCGACCAGCGCACCGTCATCGGCGCGGGTCGCGCCACGTCGCCCCAGATCACCGGCGGCTTCACGCAGCGCGAACCGTAGCTCTGCACCCAGCCGAGTTTGGTGAACAGGTAGCCGTCCAGCTGCTCGCCGAAATACTCCACCATGTCGTTGCGCTCGGGCTCGCCGTGCACCAGCACGTCCAGGCCGATGGCCTCCTGGAAGCGCACCACGCGTTCGACTTCCGCCTCCAGCAACGCCTCGTAGGCGGCATCGGCCAGCCTGCCGGTGCGATGCGCAGCGCGCGCCTGGCGCAACTCGTCGGTCTGCGGGAACGAGCCGATGGTGGTGGTGGGCAGCGGCGGCAAGGCCAGGGCTTCCGCCTGCGTGACGCGGCGCGTGGCGTAGGGCGAGCGGCGCAGCGTCGTCTGCGGGCTGAGTTCGTGCAGGCGGGCACGCACGGCGGGATTGCATACGCCGGGTTGTTGCGCCTGTCGGTCGAGCAGGGCCTGCTGCGCCTGCAGCGCGGCTTCGGCTTCCGCATGGCCGGCCAGTGCGTCGGCATAGACGCGCAACTCCTCCAGTTTCTGCCGCGCGAACGCCATCGTGGCGCTGCGTGCCGGCTCCAGCGCGGTTTCCGCGGCGAGGTCGATCGGCACGTGCAGCAGCGAGCAGGACGGCGCCAGCCACAGCCGGTCGCCACCCAGTCGCGCCTGTGCCTGGCGCAGGAGCGGCAGCACGCGGGCGGGGCGGCTGCGCCATACGTTGCGGCCATCGACCACGCCGCAGCTGAGTACGCGGCCTTCGGGCAACGCGTCGAGCACGTCGCCGAGCTGCTGCGGCGCGCGTGTGAGGTCGACGTGCAGCCCGTCCACCGGCAGGCTCGCGGCGAGCGCGAGGTTGTCGCCCAGCGCACCGAAATAGCTGGCGAGCAGGATCTTCGGGCCGCCCGCTTTCGCGAGCACGGCATAGGCATGGCGATAGGCGGCGTGGTCGTCGCCGTCCTGGTCGAGCACGAGGCAGGGTTCGTCCAGTTGCACCCAGTCGGCGCCGGCTTCGGCCAGCCGGCGCAGCAGTTCGGCATAGGCAGGCAGCAGGGCATCGAGCAGGGCCAGCCGGTCGCTGCCGTCCACCGTCTTGGACAGCAGCAGGAAGGACACCGGCCCCGGCAGCACCGGTCGTGCACGGTGGCCCAGTGCCTGGGCTTCGCGGAACTCCGCCAGCGGCTTGTCGCCGACTAGGGCGAAGCGCTGGCCGGCGTGCAGCTCCGGCACCAGGTAGTGGTAGTTGGTGTCGAACCACTTGGTCATTTCCAGCGCGTGCAGATCGTGGCCATCGCGCTTGTGGCCGCGCGCCATCGCGAAATAGCCGTCCAGACGGCTCTGCGCGAACACTGGGCGATAGCGCTCGGGAATCGCGTCGAACAGCACGGCGGTATCGAGCACGTGGTCGTACAGGCTGAAGTCGTTGCAGGGCACGACGTCGGCGCCGGCGTCGCGAGCCAGCTGCCAGTGCCGTGCGCGCAGGGCGCGGGCGGCGTCGGGCAAGGCCGTGGCGGGCGCCTCGCCGCGCCAGTGCGCTTCCAGTGCGCGTTTCAGTTCGCGCTTGAGGCCGATGCGCGGAAAGCCGAGATGGGTAACGAGTGGCATGGATGATTCCTCTTGCATGTTGGGCAAAGAGGAACGAAGGGTGGTTGGGCGTGATCGCCCGAGCCGTTGACCTTCGCCCCCGCGGGCGAGCCGGCGGCGCGGGCAGGCGAAGCCGGTGCGGGCCGTGGGGACGACGACGCGCGGGCTCCGGCCCTCCCCGCGGAGACGCCAGGTCGTACGGAAGCGATGCCGCCGCTTCCGGCCGAGGCAGGTATTCGGGCTCGTGGACGTCTTGCCGGGAGTGTTGGCGGTGGAAACCGCAGCCGCTTGCGTTTCTGCCACCAACACACCTGAGCCTACTGTCCGTCGCTTCCCGGATGCGTTGCATCCAGTGCCGGTGACGGAGGTCGTTTCCACATACCGCTGCGGGGCAGCGCCGGATTCGCACCGGCTTCCCTTGAGTTATCTCTTCATTCGAATGAAGAGATAATTACCTTCAGCGTTGCGGAAATTAGCCGTATGGACGGCCGAAGTCAATGCGAGGCCTTGCTGCGCCATGGCGCGCCCTGCGCGATCCGCGCCTGCCATGGCTGCGCGGCCGCCCCGTCGGCGGCGCTGTCATGTCGCTGACGCGCAGGCGCAACGCCGGCGTCCCGGTGGCCGCGCAATCTTGCGACGGGCCAAGCCGAGAATCGTCGCCATGCAAGCGATCGAGCAGCGTCTGCAGCAGCGCTATCCGCACTGGTTCCGCGGCGGACGCGGGCGCCTGGCCGTGCCGCTGCTGCACGGGTTGGCGCGCTGGTCGGGCTTCGACGGCATCGACGCCTTCTGCGCCGAACACGGCCACCTGCGCGGCTTCGCCTTCGTCGAGGCCACCATGCGGTGGCTGAAGATGCGTTACGACGTCGGCGCGGATGCGCTGGCGCGCATACCAGCGCACGGACCATTGCTGATCGTGGCCAACCATCCGTGCGGCGCGCTCGACGCACTGACGCTGCTGGACATGGTGGGGCGGGTACGACGCGACGTGCGCATCGTCGCCAACGAGGTGCTGGCACTGGTGGAACCGCTGGCGGAACTGCTGCTGCCGGTGCGCGTATTCGGCGGCAACGCCGGCGCGGCCAGCCTGCGCCGGGTGGAGCGTGCATTGCGCGACGGCGAATGCGTGATCGTGTTCCCCGCCGGCGAAGTCTCGCGGCTGGGTTTGCGCGGTGTGTGCGACACGCGTTGGCGCCCCGGCTTCCTGCGTTTCGCGCGGCGCACGTCGGCGCCGGTGTTGCCGGTGCGCATCGAAGCGCGCAATTCGGCGTTGTTCTACGGAATCTCCGCGTTGTGCCGCCCGGCATCGACCGCGCTGCTGGCGCGCGAAATGTTCGCCCGTCGGCGCCGGCCGGTGCGCCTGCACGTGGGTGAACCAGCGGCGATCGCGGGCGATGAGAGCGAACGCGATGCGCTGCGGCGCATTCGCCGGACGCTGCACGCACTCGGTCGCGGCGGAACGGCGGCCGTGGCCGGTCCGGCGCCGCTGGCGACGCCCGTCGATGCGGGTGCGCTGGCGGAAGCGGTGGCAGCCACCGAGTTGCTTGGTGCCACCGGCGACGGCAAGCAGATTCGCCTGGCGCGTGCCGCCGGTGGTTCGCCGCTGCTGCAGGAGATCGGCCGGCTGCGCGAGCTGACCTTCCGCGAGGTGGGCGAGGGCACCGGCCGCAGCCGCGATCTCGATGCCTACGACGCGCACTACGACCACATCCTGGTGTGGGACGCGCAAGCCACGCGCATCGCCGGCGCCTACCGCGTGATGCGCGGCGCCGAAGCGCTGGCGCGCACCGGGCTGGCCGGGCTGTACACGGCCTCGCTGTTCCGTTACGCGGACGCGGCCGTGCCGCGGCTGGCGGCGGGGCTGGAACTGGGGCGCAGTTTCGTGGTGCCGGACTACTGGGGCAGCCGCAGCCTCGACTATCTGTGGCAGGGCATCGGCGCCTACCTGCAGCGCTATCCGGGCGTGCGCTACCTCTATGGCGCGGTGTCGATCAGCGCCGCGCTGCCGCGCGCGGCCAGCGAGCAGATCGTGGCCTATTACCGGCGCTACCACGGCAGCGCGCAGCCGCTGGCCAGCGCCCGCCGGCCGTTTGCGTTCGAACAGGCGGAGCCATCGTTCGACGGGCTCGACGGCGCCGCCGCGCACGAGGCGCTGAAGCAGGCGCTGGACCGGCTCGGCGCCTCGGTGCCGATGCTCTACAAGCAATACACCGAGTTGTGCGAACCCGGCGGCGCGCGCTTCCTCGCCTTCGGCGTGGATCCGGACTTCAGCGGCTCCATCGACGGACTGATCGAGGTGGATCTGGAGCAGGTACGGCCACGCAAGCGCCAGCGCTACCTGGAGCGCCGGCAGGACGCGATGGCATGAGGCGCCCGGCCGCCCCGTCCGAGCGGCGGCTGCGGACGGTGTTCCTGTCCGACGTGCACCTGGGCGCCAGGCATTGCCACGCGGCGGAGCTGGCGGACTTCCTGGGCGGCCTGCGCTGCGAACAGCTCTACCTGGTGGGCGACATCGTCGACCTGTGGTGGATCGCGCGCTGGCGCACCTGCTGGGGCGGTGCGCACACGCGCGTGATCGAGGCGCTGCATGCCTTGCACCGGCGCGGCACGGCGATCACCTATGTGCCGGGCAATCACGACCGGCCGCTGCGGCGGCTGTGCGGCCTGTGGATACCGGGCCTGCGGATGCGGCGGCGCGCGATCCACGTGACCGCCGATGGCCGTCGCCTGCTGGTGACGCACGGCGACGACTACGACAACGTCACCCAGTTCGGCGGCCTGCAGGAGTGTCTGGGCGACTGGATCTACTACCGCATTCTCAGCTGCAACCGCTGGCTGAACCTGGCGCGGCGGCGGCTCGGCCTGCGCTACTGGTCGCTGTCCGCCTTTGTGAAGCGGCAGAGCGGCGCCGCCGAACGCTACATCGCGCGCTTCGTCCAGGCCGGGCTGGACGATGCCGAGCAACGCGGCCTCGACGGCATCGTCTGCGGGCACATCCATCGCGCCGCGTTGATCCAGCGCGACGGTCTGGTCTACGCCAACGACGGCGACTGGGTGGAGAGCCTCACCGTGCTGGCCGAGGACATGGACGGCACGCTGCGCCTGCTCGGCCATCGCGGCGAGGTGCTCGCCGAGATACCGCCGCGGCTGCGCCTGACGATGATGGAGATGCCGCGGGAACTGGCTGCCTGAAAGCTCTCAGGCGGCGAGGCGCTGGCCGGCCGACAGTGCGGCGAAATAGTCGCGGGTCAGCCGGAGCTGTTCGACCGCCGTTTCCGCACGGTTGACCACCCCGCGGAAGGCGGCGTTCTCCGGGCGATCCTTCGCGTACCAGCCCAGGTGCTTGCGCGCGATGCGCACGCCGGGCACTTCGCCGTAGAACGCATAGAGATGTTCCAGGTGGCCTAGCAGGATCGCGGCCACCTCGTCCGGCGCCGGCTCGGGCAGTTGCTCGCCGGTGGCGAGGTAGTGCGCGATCTCGCGGAAGATCCACGGCCGGCCCTGCGCGCCGCGACCGATCATCAGCGCATCCGCGCCGGTGGCGGCCAGCACATGCTTCGCGCGCTCGGGCGTGGTCACGTCGCCGTTGGCGAATACCGGGATGCGCACGCTGGCTTTCACCGCGGCGATGGTTTCGTACTCGGCCTCGCCCTCGTACTTGTCGGCGCGGGTGCGGCCATGCAGCGCCAACGCGGCGATGCCCGCGTCCTCGGCGAGGCGGGCGATGGCCAGCGCATTGCGGTGCTCGCGGTCCCAGCCGGTGCGGAACTTCAGCGTCACCGGCACGTCCACTGCGGCCACCACCGCTTTGCAAATGCGCGCCACCAGCGGCTCGTCCTGCAGCAGGGCGGAGCCGGACCACACGTTGCACACCTTCTTCGCCGGGCAGCCCATGTTGATGTCGATGATCTGCGCGCCGTTGGCGGCGTTGCAGCGCGCCGCCTCGGCCAGCATCGCCGGGTCGTAGCCCGCGATCTGCACGCTCACCGGCTCGGGCTCGCCGGCATGGTCCATGCGGCGCAGCGACTTGGCGGTGTGCCACAGCCGCGGATCGGCGGTAGTCATCTCGGACACGGCCAGCCCCGCGCCCAGCCGCTTGCACAGCAGGCGGAACGGCTTGTCGGTGACGCCGGCCATGGGGGCCAGCGCCAGCGGCGGGTCGATGCGGTAGGGGCCGATCTGCATGCGGACATTCTATAAGAGCCTGTTCCATGTCTCCGCATGGCCCGCGCCGGGAGCTGTTTGCGCGCAGGCCAAGGAAGAACGAAGGCATGCGGGCAAACAGACCCGGCCCTCCGGATTGCCTTGCCGTGGCCGCCATGCGGCAGCGCGCGGCTTGACCCCTGCCTTCGCAGGGGCAGGCTCTGCCAGGCCAGCCAGCCAGGCAGGCGCTGTGCCACGCACCACCACCTGACGGCCACGGCAAGGCAACGCGGACTATGCGGAGACATGGAACAGGCTCTAGTGAGTGTGACGGCAGCCCGGAAAAGCTATGATCGGAGCGAGAGGCACTTGACAGGGAATGGGCTTCGGATGTCACGGGGGGCATGGCTGGGTCTGCTGCTGGCGCTGATCGCGACGCCTGCCGTCGCGGCGTCGATGAACGCATTGCGCGAGCGCGCCGTGACCGACCCGCACGGCCTGATCGCCTCGGTGCGACAGCAACTCGACCAGGCGGGCGTCACGCTGCCGCCCGCGCGCGAGCGCGAGTTGCTGTGGGGCATGGGCACGGCCGCGATCAACAGCAACGACAATGCCGCGCTGGCCGAGGCCACGCTGCGGCTCGAGGGCCTGGCCACGGTGGCGCACGACCCGGTGGCAGCCGCGGCAGCGGGCTTCCTGCGCGCGCGCCACGGCATCGCGAATGGCCTCGGCGACGGCTTGGGCGAGGCCTTGAAGGCGGCGAACAAGGTGCAGGGGGAGGCCGATTCCGAGATCGTGGCCTGGGCGCGCTTCCAGCTCTGCGACGCCTATGCGCTCGACGAAAAACCGGCGAAGGCCCTGCCGCTGTGCCAGCAGGCATTGGCGGCGTATCGCGCACTGGGCGACGACTTCGGCATCGGCGACGCCGAGAACGACCTGGGCATCGCCATGGCCACGCTGAACCGGGTCGATGACGCCGCCGCCGCCTACGAGCGTTCGCGCGAGTACTACGCCAAGGCCAAGGCGGAACAGCTGGTGGTGATGGTGGGCGACAACCTCGCGCAGATGTACCTGAAGCAGGGGCGTGCGCACGAGGCGCTGGCCTTGTCGCAGGCCTCGCTGCAGCAGGAGCTTGCCGCGGGGCGCATCAGCGACGCGCTGAATTCCAGTACCGACATCGCCCGGGCCGAGGCGGCGCTGGGCCACCGTCGCCAGGCCTACGCGCGGATGAAGGAGGCCGTGGCGCAAGCGCGCAAGGCCGGCATCAACGGCCAGCTGATCGACATGCTGAAGGTGGAGAGCGAACTGGCCGAGCAGGCCGGCGACCTGCGTCAGGCGCTGGCCGACGAGCGCGAGGCGGCGCGACTCGGCAGCGCCGTCGACACGCCGGCGCTGCGCGCGATCGAGGTCGAGCTGGAGCAGCGTTATGCCGTGCGCGAGAAGGAGCTGCGCATCAGCGAACTGGAGCACGCCAACGAACTGAAGGACCTGCAGCTCAAGGCGGCCGAGGCCGACGCGGCACGCCGGCGCGAGCAGCAGCAGCGCCAGCACCTGGTCAACCTGACGATCGCGCTGCTGGCGGGGGCCTTGCTGCTGATCGTGGGCCTGCTCGTGCTGCTGTTGCGCGGGCAGCGGCGACACGCCGCCGAACTGCAGGCGCAAACCCTGCGCGACCCGCTCACCGGCATGGCGAACCGGCGCGCGTTCCAGCAGCGCGCCATCGAGTTGCTCGGGCGTCCGCGCGAGGCGTCGGCGCCGCCGCACGTGCTGCTGCTGATCGACATCGATCATTTCAAGAGCATCAACGACAGCATCGGCCACCCGCAGGGCGATCGGGTGCTGCGGCTTCTCACCGACTACCTGCGTGGTGCGGTGGGCGATGCCAGCTTCGTGGCGCGCATTGGCGGCGAGGAGTTCGCCGTGCTGTGCCCGCAGGCGGGCCTCGCGGTCGGCATGCGGCTGGCCGAGAGCCTGCGTGCGGGCGCGGCCGCACTGGTGCTGCCGAAAGACCTGCAGGTGTCCAGGCTGACGATCAGCATCGGCGTGGCGCAATTCGACGGCGTGCGCTGCCACGACCTGTCGAGCTGGATGCGCGCGGCGGACCTGGCGCTGTATGCGGCCAAGTCCGGCGGCCGCGACCAGGTTGTGGCGAGCAAGCTGGCGGGTTGAGCCGAGCAGTCGCTAGTGCGTGGGCACCACGCGGCCGGCCGCGGCCGGGTCGTGCCGGTGCTTGAACAGCGGCACGAACAGCAGCGCCATCACCAGCGCGTAGCCGGCGAAGGCCAGCCAGATGCCGTGCCAGTCCTTGCAGATCAGCACGCTGTCGTCGCAGGCGTGGTTGGTGAAGAAGTGGTCGATCACGAAGCCCGCGATCAGGCTGCCGAGCACCGCGCCGACCCCGTTGGTCATCAGCATGAACAGGCCCTGCGCGCTGGCGCGGATCTTCGGGTCGGCCTGGCCCTCGACGAACAGCGAGCCGGAGATGTTGAAGAAGTCGAACGCCATGCCGTAGACGATGCACGACAGCACGATCATCCACAGTCCGCCGAGCGGCTCAGGGTTGCCGAACGCGAACAGGCCGAAGCGCAGCACCCAGGCCAGCATGCTCATCGTCATCACCGCCTTGATGCCGAAGCGCTTCAGGAAGAACGGGATGGTGAGGATGAACGCGGTTTCCGAGAACTGCGATATCGAGATGATGATGGTGGAGTACTTCACCGTCAGCAGGTTGGCGTACTCGGGCACCTTAACGAAGTCGCTGAGGAAGGCGTCGCCGTAGGCGTTGGTGAGCTGCAGCGCCGCGCCAAGCAGCATGGCGAAGACGAAGAACACCGCCATGTTGCGGTTCTTGAACAGCACGAACGAGGTGAGGCCGAGCCGGTCCACCAGCGTGCGGCTGTGCGCGGCGTCGAGTTTGGGCGGGCATTTCGGCAGGGTGAACGCATACAGGCCCAGCAGCAGCGAGGCGCCGGCAGCCACGTGGAACTGCGCCGCGGAAGCCTTGAAGCCGAGCAGGCTGGTGGTCCAGGTGGCCGCGATGAAGCCGACCGTGCCCCACACGCGGATCGGCGGGTAGGTGCTCACCACGTCGAGGCCGTCCTGCTTCAGCGCGTTGTACGCCACCGTGATCGCCAGCGAGATCGTGGGCATGTAGCAGCACATGTTCAGCAGCATCACCCAGAACATCTGTTGCGGGTCGCCCACGTGCGGGATCGCGAACAGCACCACCGCGCCGGCGATCTGGAACAGCCCGTACAGCCGCTCCGCGTTGATCCACTTGTCCGCCACGATGCCGGCCAGCGAGGGCATGAACAGCGAGGCGATGCCCATGGTCGAGAAGATCGCGCCGAAGCTGGTGCCCGACCAGTGCTGGGTCTGGAACCACCACGTGCCGATGGTCAGCAGCCAGGCTCCCCAGATGTAGTACTGCAGGAAATTCAGGACGGTGAGGCGGAGCTTGAGGCTCATGGCGGTCGGTATCCCCTGTGTGGCCGGGGACGATCCCGTGGCCATGCTGCCTGGATCGGGGCAGGGTAGAGGAATTTCCGGGAAGGCGGCAAGGCGCGCCGCACAGCCAGCGGAGGCTACACTGCGCCTTCCGCCATTCCGTCTTCAGCGTGCCGCATGAGCCTGTTCCTCACCATCGCCGTGGTGCAGCTGATCGCCCTGATGAGCCCCGGCCCGGATTTCTTCTACGTCTCGCAGACCGCGGTGAGCCATTCGCGCCGCGAGGCGCTGGCCGGCGTGGCGGGCATCACGCTGGGCGTCGCGATCTGGGCCGCGCTGGCATTGCTCGGTCTGCAGCTGCTGCTGCACCGGCTGCTGTGGCTGGAACGCGCGATCGCCGTGTGCGGCGGCGCCTACCTGTGCTGGATGGGGTTGAAGATGCTGCGCGGCGCGCTGAAGGCGCCAGCCTGCGGCACCCACGCGCCTGCGGTGAAGCTGGCCGACGGTCCGTGGCGAGCCCTGCGCAACGGCCTGTTCACCAACCTCGCCAATCCCAAGGTGGTGGTGTATTTCGGCAGCATCTTCTCCGCCTTCGTGGGCGACGGGCAGAGTGCCTGGGCACGCTGGGGACTGTGGTCGATGGTGGTGGCCGAGACCTTGCTGTGGTTCACCTTGGTAGCCGGCGTGTTCGCGCTGCCCGCGATGCGTCGCGGCTACCTGCGCCTGCGCCGCTGGATCGACGGCTGCGCCGGCGCGGTGTTCATGCTGTTCGGGCTGCACCTGGTCTTTGCACGGCGGGCGGTCTGAGGCGCATCCGCTTCGGTTCGGAAGCGGATGCCTATGGATCGACTTGCAAAAAGCCCTGCCAGATTCGGGTCAATCGGCGTTCGGTTTCTTGGCCGGAGACAGCCAAAGGCTAAGGCCCACTACGGCAAGCATCAGCACCCATGCCCCTAGAAAGAGCTTGCCCAATAAGGCCAATGTTCCACGATAGCGTTCGTTAGGATCGAGGCGAAAAATATCATCATCGAAGTTCAGTGCCGAGACTTCGGGATGGTCAACTTCATAGGCGATGGGAACCTGCTTGTTCGTGCGTGCGTAAATGACATGGGGGGCATCGGAGCGGTCACCGAGATCTGCGTAGCCATGTATGGGCTTCGATGTAACGCTCGTTTCGGTTGACGGCGTAAACGTGTATTCCACGTTGATGCTGCAAGATCGCCTTCCGCAGCTTCCGGTGTAGATGCGAACGACATTGGCCGTGGTTCGCTGGCCATTACGTTGAATCCTGATTGCGGTGTGGACTTCGTTGTGCGTTGAAATTGTGAGGCCGAGAAAAAGTACCGCAAAAATAAGTCCGGGGAATGCTGCGTAAAGTACAAATACGGACTTGCGGTCATTGAGATCAATCTTTGCGCGCACGCGCTTGATGACGGCTGCTACCGCCACCAATACGATTAAAATGAGTGCAATAAATCCGGCGTCACTGTGAAAAACAATGTCGGATGCTGACGACGGATTGGTCAGTATGGGGATGCCGAAGACAAGAAAGAGCGCGAAAAGAGTCCCGATGAGTATGCCGTGCTTGTTAAGGGGCGTCTCCTTTGAGGGCGTCCGGTACGAAGGCGTTCCGTGTAGTTGATTGCCTTGCTCGGTGGGAGGGTTGTCGGGGTAGATCACCAGCGGACTGGGCGATGAATGCGAGGTCTTCACATACGCCTTGCCGCAAGATGGGCATTCCCAATCGGGTGCCTGATCAGTCGGCTTTCGTTGATAACCACAAGCCTGACAAACGGGTTCCATGCTCGATCTCTTGATGGTTTGATCCGATTGCGCAAATGATTTTGTTTGCGGTTTAGAGGTGCCTGCCTCGGGTCGGTTGCTGCTGGCCGGTGTCGACACTTGGTCGATCATACTGGCTTGCAAGGGGGCGTCGAAGATCGGTCGCGTGACGTGCTCGGTGCATTACGCGCGATGACGAATTGGAGGTTTCCCTAGCGCAACGCCTCGCCCACCAGTCGCCGCAGTTCCGGCAGCAGCTCCGCCTCGAACCATGGATTGCGCGTGAGCCACAGCCGGTTGCGCGGGCTGGGGTGTGGTAACGGCAGCACGCCGCGTGCGAGATGTTCGCGCCAGGCCAGCACGGTGTCGGTGAGCGTGCGGCCGCGCCGCTCGCCGAGCAGGCCGGCCTGCGCGTACTGGCCGATCGCCAACGTCAGCCGCACCTGCGTAAGGCGCGGCAGCAGCAGCGGATGCCACGCGGGCGCGCATTCCGGCCGCGGCGGCAGGTCGCCGCCCTTGCCGGTGCCGGGGAAGCAGAAGCCCATCGGCACGATGGCGATCTTTTCCGCGTCGTAGAACGTGGCGCGATCCACGCCCAGCCAATCGCGCAGGCGGTCGCCGCTGACATCGTTGAACGGGATGCCGGTCTCGTGCACCTTGCGCCCCGGCGCCTGGCTCACGATCAGCAGCCGCGACTGCGGCGACGCCTGCAGCACCGGGCGCGGCCCCAGCGGCAGGTGCTGCTCGCAGATGCGGCAGGCGCGCACGCGCGCCATCAGTTGCTCGAAGGATTCGGCCTTGCTCACGGCAGCAGCTTGCCGGGATTGAGGATGCCGTCCGGGTCGAAGGCGGCCTTCACCGCGCGCATCATGGCGATGGCACCGGCGCCCAGCGCCAGCGGTAGGTAATCGCGTTTCACCAGGCCGATACCGTGCTCGCCCGACAGCGTGCCTTCGAGTGCGATCACCAGCGCGAACAGCTCGGGCAGCGCCGCGTAGGCGCGCTCGATCTCGTCCACGTCGCGCGGCAGGAAGTTCACGTGCAGGTTGCCGTTGCCGGCGTGGCCGAAGCTCACGATGGGCACGGCGTGCTTTTCCGCGAGCCGGCGCACGCCATCCACCAGTTCGGGCAGGCGGGATACCGGCACCACCACGTCCTCGTTGACCTTGTGCTGCGTGGCGGCGCGCTGGGCGAGCGAGAGCGCCTTGCGCGCGGCCCACAGCGCGGCGGTTTGCGCGGCGTCCGTCGCCACCACGAGATCGGTCAACCCGTCGCCGCGTGCGGCGCGGGCCACGGCATGGGCCGCCACGTCCAGCGTCTCCGGCTCGCCGTCCACCTCGATCATCAGCAGCGCGCCCGCCTCGGGCACGCCGGCCTCGGGCTGGTGGTCGCGCGCCAGCTTCAGCGCCAGCGCATCCATGAACTCCAGCGCGGAAGGCGTCGCCGGCTGCGCCATGATGCGCGCCACCGCGCGCGCCGCCGCGCCCGCGTCGGTGTAGCTGGCGCGCAGCGAACGCACCGCGGTGGGTCTGGGCGTGAGCTTGAGCGTGGCCTCGGTGATGAGCGCCAGCGTGCCCTCCGAGCCGATCAGCAGGCGCGTCAAGTCGTAGCCGGTGGAGTCCTTGGTGGTGTGCGTGCCCGCGCGAAAGCTCTCGCCCGTGCCCGCCACGGCGGCGAGGCCCAGCACGTTGTCGCGCGTGCTGCCGTACTTCACCGCGCGCGGCCCGCCCGCGTTGCAGGCGAGGTTGCCGCCCACCGCGCACCACGGTGCGGAGCCGGGATCGGGCGCCCAGAAGAATCCGTGCGGCGCCAGCGCCTGCTGCAAGGCCTCGTTGGTCACGCCCGGCTCGACCACCGCGAGGCGGTCGTCCGGCGCGATGCGCAGGATGCGGTTCATCCGCGTGAAACACGCCACCACGCCACCCGCCACAGGCACCGACGCGCCGGTGGAACTGGTGCCGCCGCCGCGCGCGGTGAGCGGCACGCGATGCTCGCGGCAGGCGCGCACCAGTGCCTCGACCTGATCGTGTGTGGTGGGGAACACCACCGCATCAGGCGCCTGCGCGTGGCGCGAGTTGTCGCGGGCGTAGGTGCGAAGCTCCGCTTCGCCGGTGGACATGGCATCAGCCGGGAACGTCGCGTGCAGTTGGTCAAGCAGAGCGGGAGGCAGTGGCATCGCGCAAGTCTAATGCCGACCGGGCGACTTGCCTGCCGGGAAACGATCAGAAGATCGGGCCACCCGGTGCCGGGCCTTGCTGTTGCTGTGCCTGATTCCGGGTATGGATCTGCCCCATCAGTTGTGCCTGCTGCTGATCGTGCTGCTGGATGTGCTGGATGGATTGCTCGGGCGGCGGCGAAGGCTGGCTGAAGTTCACGCTGACGGGTCGCGCCCAGATGTCGTTGCCGTTGAAGTGCATGGTCGCGCGCGCCTCGTCCAGATGGATCGCGCCAAGGTTGTGGGCGCCGATGTGGTGCGCATGGCAGGCCGCAGTGAACTGCAGCAAGCGCTGCTCGCCTGCGTCGGGAATGCGCCAATGCAGTTCGTTGTAGAGCCCGTGCAGGGAGTTGCCTGGATGGCGCGGGTCGTGGTGGTTCGGCGCGGTGGCGCCCGTGCGTGCATTCGATGGCGGCCGGTGCATCAGGGCGTCGGCCGTGGCGGAAATCGCCTGCCCGCGCAGCATCGCGCTTTCCGCATAGGCCGCACCCGTGTGCTCGGCGAAAGCATGAAGTGCTTCGCCCGCGCGCTGGGCACCATGTGCGATGGCATCGGCTCCCTGAGACACGGCGCGACGAGCGGCTTCGTAGGCGTGGCCAGTGTGTTCCAGCGCGGCCTTGCCGCCTTGATAGGTGTTGATCGCCAAGTCGGCGCCCGTCAGGGCGACGGATTCGATCCCGTGGACAGCCGTCGTGGCGGCTTCCGCGGCTGCATGTGCGCCGAGCTGGACGGTTTGCCTGGCTTGCTTCATCTGTTCTTCCGCCAGCTGGCTCGCTGCCTGGGCAAGCTCGCCGTGCAGATGCATGCCTTCGGCCAGGGCCATGCCGGCCAGTGGCGCGGCAGGCATGGCTGGCGCCATGCCGATGCTGGCGTGGCGCACGCCAGCGGCCATACGCTCGTCCAGTTCGTGCACGGTCTGCCCGGACGTACGCATGGCGGTGCCTGTTTGCTCCAGGCCGTGTTCGACACCTTGGACGACTGCACCGTGCGCCACCGCCGAATGGATCGGCGCATCCACCTCGCGGGCGTGCAGTTCGGCCAACTGCTGTTGGATGCGTGGCGGAAGGTTTTTCCAGGTGGACGCGAGGTCGTGGCTGTCCGCGTGGCGCAACGCCGCGGCCAGCTCGGCGCGTTCCTCGTAGACGTCATGCCGATAGCGGTCGATGGCGGCCTTGTTGTCGGCGTAGTTCTTCTCGTAGTGCGCAAGCATTCCGGGATCCAGCGCGCTTGCATCGGGGCTGCCAGGCTCGGGGACGAAATGCGTAACGCTGTGGTCGGAAAGCATCATCGCCATCAGTGGATTCGGTGGCGGAGCGCCCTGGGCCGCATCCAGGTAACGTCCTGTCTTCAGAGCGAGGATGTCGTCATCGCTCGCCAGCGGAACGATCTGCCCGTGATGGCGGCTGGCCGCGCTCACCACGTCCCCGGCCATCACGTAGTTGGTCACCTGGGTGCCGCCTTCGGATACGCCGTAGCCCAGATCCACCGCGCCATAGGCGTTGAAGGTGGTGCCGCGCAGCCCGAACTCCGCCGCCTCGATTTCTGCCAGCGTGCCACCCAGAGAGTGGCCGGTGACGGTGATGTGGTCTCTCGAGATGCCGTGTCGCGCGGCCTTGTCGATCATTGCCCGGGTGAAGGCATCGGCGGCGTTTTTCTGGGGATTGACCTGATCTTTCACCATCGTGAAATCGACAGCGGCATCCTGGATTGTGGTGCGGGTGTGGTGCTGGATGTCAGGATCGGTGCCGCGGTAGGCGATGATGATGTTGTGTGGCGGAGCGACTTCCTTGTAAGCCGTAGCGTGGAAACCTGTGGCAGGGTCGGCGGCGTAGCCGAATACTGTGTACTTCTGACTATCAAAGAAGATCGGCTTGGCATTGTTCCCAATGTCGCTGGGCAAGTGGTCTGCATATGCCTCAGTTGCCGCAGCAGCCGAGATTTTAGGACTTGGGTTCATGCGTGATCGCCTTGATAGTGACCGTGATTGGGAAGAACTGGTCGGGCTGTTTGGCGACCTCAGGGTCATCGGAGCTGGTCAACCATGCACCATCGTCCGTCAGTGATCGATCGAAATATTCGTTCTTCTTGAAGTACTCCGTTTGAGGGCCGTTGTGCATGAAGTCGTCGAGCGTCGAACTTGATGCAAACACTTCGCCATGTGCGGTAAAAACTCCGCCTGCACTCACGGCATCCCAATGGCAAACCCCAAGCCCGTAGTAATCTTCATCCTGCACGTAGTCCCGATAGAAATAACCCTTCCATGTGTTCTCGTTCACGCGGGTCATCTCGATATCGACGCCCACATCCGTCGGCATGATGTGCACCCCGAGGAACTTGTTCTCCGGCGTGCACTTCGGATTGACGACCTCGTAGCTGATATAGCCTTTCACCCTGTCCCACGGCCCCGGCGCTTCCGCCGTAGCGGTGATCTCGTAGCGCTGGACGGGGTGGGGGTTATTTTTGGGGTTCTTGGGATCGCCGTGTGTCATGGAGCATCCTGTGGTCAGGGCCAGAGTGAGCAGGAGGGCTGTGCTTGCGCGTGGGGGCATGGGCGGATTCGATCGCAGGTCGGTTTGGCGGAGATCGCAGGACGGTTGAATGCCGGGTGCTCGTTTCCAGCAGGTTGCGCACGCCAACTCGTCATGTGTGCGGCGTTTTCAGTTATGGCTTGCACACCCTGAGCATCTCGCATGCTTGTTTATTGCGCCAGCCATCTGGCGGCCTGTTCGCCTTGGGGGCGGACGACATTATTCATGGGCGTCGTCTCTCTCGTCGGTGGTGATGCCATGGGCTGGATCTGCACCGGCGGCACGCTCGCCCGCTGCCGCAACACCTTGTCCTTGAAGAACCAGTTCTTGCGTGCGCGAATGGGCTTGCAGCCTTCGTAGAAGATGATCTCCTCGTCCTGCGGCAGTTCCTTGATCTCCTGCGGCAGGAACAAGGCGCGCTTTTCTTCGCTGTAGCTGATCGATACCTGGTTGGAGCCACCGCCGCGGCTCTGGCTGCGCTGCTTCTTGCGCACCGTCTTGTAGCCGAGCATTTCGCTGTATTCGCTGGCGTCGGCCTGCTCGCGTGGAGCGAACACGATCTGCGCACCGTGGTTGGTGATGAAGTTCTGCGCGTCATGGTCGCCGTAGGCAGAGCGCAATTGTGACCGGCTCTGCACGATGCACAGGTCGCGCACGCCGTAGCTGGCCGAGATCGAGATGCGCTTGGCCCACACGTCCACCCGGCCCATGGCGGTGAACTCGTCCATCAGCATCAGCAACTGGTGCTTGAGATCCGGCTCCTCGCCCAACAGTTTGCCGAGGTTGGCGCCGATCACGGTGCTGAAGAAGATGTTCAGGAGCTTGCTGCTCTCGTCCAGCTTGTTGGTCGGAATGACGACGTAGAGCGTGGTGGGACGCTTGCGCAGCGCGGTCACGTCAAAGTCCGTGGCGTTGGTGGCGGCCGCCAGGATAGGGCTCAGGAACTGCTGCAGCGGCGCCTGCACGGTGGCGATCACCGAGGAGAAGGTCTGCTCGGCCAGCCCCAGCAGGTTGCCGAACACGGTGCGGGTCTGTGGGCTGACGCAGGCATGGGCGGGATCGGTGAGTATCTGCTGCAACGTCTCCTTGATGCTCTTGCCGTCCATGCCGCTGGAGAGGCGCAGGATGCGCTCGAGGCTGGGGAACAGAATCGACGTGTTCGGATCGAACCGCATCGATGCGGGAGTGCCCGCGCGCTGCTGGGCCAGCACCTGGGCGTCCCAGACCTCGAACATGAAGGAAGCGAAGGCAGCGAAGGTGGCGCGCGCCTGGCTGGTCCAGAAGGGGTCCTTGCCAACCTCGTCCGGATACAGGATGGCCGCCATGGTCTGGATTTCACCGAGACGCTTGCCGGGATCCATGCCGGCCATGAGGGACATCGGGTTGAAGCGGTGGGTGTTTCCACCGTCATCGTAAGGCGCCCATACGCGAATGGCATGGCCTTGCGCCGCGCGCCAACCGCTGGTGGCCTTGAACAACTCGCCCTTGAGGTCGAGCACCACCATCGATTGTGCATAGGACAGCAGCACCGGAATGGCAATGCTGGTGGTCTTGCCCGAGCGGGTCGGGGAAATCGCGATGGCATGCTGGGTGCCGTTCAACCACAAGTAGCGGCCCTGGTACTTGCCCATGAGGATGCCTTGCGGACTCTGCGTCAGCAGCCCCGCCTTGTGCAGATCGGACAGGCTGGCGAACCGGGCATCGCCGTGCAGGGATTCGGCCTTGCGCCGGGACAGCGGGATCAGCAAGAGCAGCCATGCCAGCAAGGGCAGGCCGAAGCCGAGCCCGCCGGCCAGCTTGATCTTGCCGGCATAAGGCGCGTACTGCGGCAGACTGGCGGCCTGGTGGTATTGCCACCAGGTGTTCCAGTGCAGCGGCACGCCATGCAGGTCAAGCAGCCATAGCGACAGCCAGCCGGAGAGATAGAGGCCGCCGAGCAGGGCTGCCACGAGCAGTATCGACGCGAAAATCAATTTCCCTCGGCTCATCCTTCAATGCCTTGTCGAACGTTTGGTTGGTGTCGCATGGGCCGCGCCGGCGGGCAGGCGAGAGGGCTGCTCAGGGGATGTAGCCCCACTCCGCGATGATGGCGTTGAGGATGGCCAGATTGGTGGGCTCTTGCACTCCGGGGCATGTCATCAGGAACTCGCGACGTGCAGAGGCGGTGGATCCGCTGTCGAATTCAGGGTCCCAAATCTGGATGGCGTGGAAGGCGGCGATGGGGGCGGCGCAGGCCGGTCCGCCCGAGGCGCCAACTCCGGAAATGCCTGCCATGCAGATATAGACCGAGCAGGGATCCACGCCCTGGGCGTGGGCGATGCCAACAGTCAAACCGGTAGTGCTGATGGCGAGAGCGGCAAGCAGAATTCGTAGTTGCATGACTTGACTCCTTGTGGTCACGAAGAGGTGGCTCGGGGCGGATCAACCTGATACTGGGCTCTGCATGGAAGTGCTTGTCCGGACGCGGATCATTGGATGATCTGGTGGGGCGAGGAGGGCTGATCGCACTAGTACCGCTGCTGATTTGCCCAGTATCGATGGCGCCCATGGCGACTACGGCATAGGCGAGATTCCGGTTGATGGTGCCGGGGGGAATCGCTGTTGCTGGTGAACAACTGGTTGAGCGCTTCGGGCAGCTGGCTGGCGAACAGGTCGTGCACGCTCGTGCTGCCGATGGACATGGAGGCAGCGATGGTGGCGATGCGGGTCATGCTGACGACCGCGGCCCTCAGCGACTCGCGCATCTGGCTGGTGATGATCCGGCAGACAGCGGCCACGGTGCTGCCTCGCCCCAAGGCGAGATGCGAGGTGCGGCTATCGAGGTGAGTATGCGAGTCATTGGTGAACCGTCATCACAACGCCAGCGTCGGAGCGGGCGCTGCCGGTTGGAAGGCCGGTGCCGGTGGTGCGATGGAGGGCATCGGGATGGCTGCAGCAAGTTCGGCGCTACGCGCCATCGGCGTCTGCAAGGCGGTGACCGTATCGACGGAGCCGAACTTCGCCATTTCCATTGGCGATGCGGGATGTTGGGCGATGTAGACCCGATTGCCGCCGTCGCCGAGTGCCACTTGGTCGATGCGTGCGAAACCTTCGTGCCTGGCCTCCACGACCAGTGCGGCGGCGAGGTTGCGGCATTGCTGCTCGGTGAGCTGGCCGTGCGCATGGAGCGCACGTACCCCGGCCAGCGCCTGCTCGTACAGCGTGTGGTCGGGGTGATGCGGGTCGGTCAGGACATGAGTCGTGGCATGTGGTTGCTGCGCCGTGTGCATGGCCTGCTGGGTCAGCGGGCCGGCCTTGCCGTCCACGGTGAGGTGGTGGTCGTGCTGGAAGCGTTCCACGGCATGGTGGGTGCCGAGGCCGAAGAGGCCGTCGGCTGCCAGCGGTTGACCGCGGTGGTCGGTATAGCCGAGCAAGGCCAAGTCGGTCTGGAGCGCCGTTACGGCGTGGCCATGAGTGCCTTGCCTGAGTGATGGGATAACAATGTCGGGTCTGCGCTGAGCGTGATTCATGGTTTGCCCATCCGCCAGCTTGAGCAGATCCGTTTTTTCTTCTTTGGCTCGTTCCAGAACCGAGGCTTTGACGGCAGCACTGCTTCGACGGAAGAGATGGCCGTTGTGCGCGATCTTGTAATCCTGCACTGCACTGACAACATCTGCGTCCGACAGCTTGGACAGGTCGTAACTCCGGCCGAACTTTTCTTCCAGGCCCTTCTCGAAGATGCCAGGCGTCAGACCGCGAAACTGAACCGATGTGCTCCACAGAGCATCCTGTACGGCTGGGCCGCGTTGGGACAAGTCGAGGCCATCCATCTTGAGTCGTGCATTCTGCACGTCATAGAACTGTGCCTTGGTGAAATCGTGCTGATCCTGGGCGAAGCTAGTCGAGTCGGCCGTGGCAACTTCGCGCCATTTAGCGTCGAAGGCAGGTGAACCAAGTTCCACCCCTTGGAATGCAGCAGCGTAACGGGAATGATCAAGATATTCCCGCAATGATCCGGTGTTCAATGCGAATTGCGAGAGCCCGTAAGAAGGGCCGCCGGGGTCGCCGGGCGTATGGGAGATGCTGCCCGGCCCACGGCCGCCAGTCTCGTAATGTTCCGAGGTTTGTCCAAGGTGCCAAGGGCCCTGCGCCATGTCGTTCTCCCTGTCGACGAGATTGAAATTCGCTCAGTGCGCTTTATGCAGGCGGGTTTCCAGGGCGCTCGCCTGCCTGGCTGTCTCCTGCACGGAGCAATCGTATGCATCCAGTTCGGCGGCTTGCCCGCCATTTGGATCAAGGGCGCAGTGGGAGTTGCGGTAGGTGATCCAGGTGCGCTCGGAAGTGCGCAGCTTGGTCTGCCGGTCCTTGTCCAGCGTGGCCATCAGCGCCTTGTATGCCTTGTTCAGGCGCTTGTCCTGATAGGTGTATTCAGTCCCCATGCATTGCTTCATGTCCGGCGTCACGCCGGCGGCTGCCGCAAGACAGGCCGCATAGGAGGCACGGGTGCTGCTGGCGCCGGCCTTGTCTTGTCCGGCGGCATCTTGCGCATGCGCCACGCCTGCCGGGAGTGTGAGCGCGACAAGCATCGGCAAGGCGATGGCCAGTGCGATGAATGGAATGCGCTGCTGGCTGGTCGTGATGGTGTTGTTTGCGGGTGTCTGCATGATTGACACTGGCGGCGCGATGGATGGTGGCGGGATGGCGGCCGCGAGGTCGGAGCTTCGCGCCACCGGTGTTTGCAGGGCCGTGCCCGTATCGACAGAGCCGAACTTCGCGTGCTCCATCGGTGAGGCCGGATGCTGGGCGATGTAGACCCGGTTGCCGCCGTCGCCGTGGGCCACTTGGTCGATACGTGCGAAACCTTCGTGTCTGGCCTCGACGACCAGCGCGGCGGCGAGGTTGCGGCATTGCTGCTCGGTGGGCTGACCGTGCGCATGGAGCGTACGCACCCCGGCCAGCGCCTGCTCGTACAACGTGTGGTCGGGGTGATGCGGGTCACTCATCAAGACGCCTTGCACCTTGTCAGGCGTGACCTTGGTTTGGCTTTGCGCCTTGTCATGTGCCTTCAGCGCCGCGTCCAGTGCCTCGAGGGTGTTTTTCCCCGCCTTGCCATCTACGATGAGTGGCTCGTGGTCGTCCTGGAAGCGCTCCAACGCATGACGGGTATCGATACCGAACGTACTGTCGATCTGGCTGCTGTCCAGGTAGCCCAGCCTAGACAGCTTGACTTGCAAATCGTGAACCTGCTGACCCTGGGCGCCTTCTTCAAGGCCATGAAGTCCGGCAGCTGCATGGCGCCCATGCGTGCGGTGTGGTGCGTCATGACGCTGCGCCAGGGAGGGGCCGCGCTCCGTCACGCCGTACTTTTGTTCATGCGTGCGTACAAAAGCTTCATAGCGGTCCAGATAAGGCATGACTTCCCTGAGCGCCAGGCTCAGTCCGCCGTATTCGCCCGAGGGACCATCATGGTGGTACTCGTAAATATATTCATCGCCGTGTCCACGCGCGCGCGCCAATGCCGCGTTTTCCTGGTAATGCGCGACAAGCGCATCAGCCTGCATGCGCAGGTTGCCGCGATTACCATCGTTGATACCGTAGCTCGCACCGGTCTTGTCGATGAACTGGCCAAGCCCGGTCGCCGAGGTCGTGCCGGCGGCCGCATCCAGATTGAAGCCGGATTCGACGCGTGCAATTGCCAGGACGTAAGCTGCTTCGCGCGGTCTCAACCCTGCGCGCTCGGATGACGCGATCAAGGCGTCGATCACCCGCGACTGCGCTTCCGGCGACGCATCGCCCCAGGCACGCGAATTGCCGGCTGGCCGGGCCGCCGAATGATCGATAGGGTCGTGATAATGGCTCCACGAAACGATCTGGCTTTCACGATAAGCAGCGCCGCGCGATTGAATCATCGATGTGTAGATCTCGCTCGGTTCCATGTCATCACTCCTTCGATAAAGGAAGGCGGGTTCTGCTCGTCAGAGGGTTGATGCGTCAAGGACTATTGATGTAACGGATCTTTGGCCGACTCAGGCCAAGCTTGCGGTCCAGTGCATCGAATTGCGCGTTGTTCGGCGCTTGCCCCTGGCCTTCAGGTGCGGACGTATCGGTCAGAATCGCCGGGACGCTGCGCGTCAGCAATTGGCCATGGACGGTGTACAGGTGAAACCACTCGCAGAAGGCGCAGCCATACGGCAGCTCACCATATTGCACGATGAAATAAGGTGTGCCGTTGGTCGCCTTGGCGCAGGCAAGACCAACCGCCGTGTAACGTTCCATCCCTTCGGGACGGCCAATTTTCGTCGATTGCCTGCGTATGCTATTCAGTCGTAGCGTGGTTGTGCCGCAATCTTCATCGGTGCACTGCAGAGTCATTTGCGTGTCGCCGCAGGATACAGTGAGCGATTTGACGGGGGCGGTCGCTGACCTCGCCGTATTGACGCCCAGGCAAAGAAAACTGCAGAGGACGGCACTGGCCAGAAGGGGGAGGTGTTTTATGAACTTGGCGATGGTCATCATTTGCTACACCACTTGTTGCGCAATACGAAAGGTGTTGTAGATGGAATGCACGATGGATGGATCGGCTCAACAGGAAGCCCGCATGCCATACTCGGCGATGATGGTGGCGAGGATGCCGGAGTTCCGGCCCTGGCTGCCGGGGCATTGGTCCGGCCATTGTTCGCGATTCAGTGCGGTGGCGGCCTAGTCGATACCTTCTTCATCTGTAGGGATTTCTTCAGTCGCCGTGATTACTGGATGCGGACGGGGAGACTGCAGGCGGAGTAGTAGACGTGACAGTTGGTGTCCCCATTTTTTGTACACATATTTATGGCCGCTTGGGTCGCTTCGTTCATGGTCGATGAGTTAAGTGAGATATGTGTCTTGTCACCTACGACCATTACGGCGCAGCCATTGCTGTACCAGGTTTCAATCTTGCATGTAGACCCGCCATTAGACCGGCAGTTAGCAATAGCGGCTTCTTCTGCGCTGCTCCGATCGGGCTGATCAACGGATGCTCCTGCGCTGCTATGCGCAAAATCCGTCGCAATTGCTCCCCACTTACTTATCCAGCGAGGTGGCGGCGGTAGCTCATGTTGCGCCTGCTGTTGATTGTTGTTGTATCCCGGAATTGGCGCGCAGCCTTGCGGCCCACCTTGACCCTGTGGGGCGCCGATCGGGTAATAGCCGGGCGGGCAATTTCCCTCCGCATGGCCCACACTACTCAACAACAATAGCGGCAGCCCAAACAACAGAAAGCGACAAGCTTTCATCGTGCACCTCCGGTCGATGACGTGGGCGCCGGTCTGATGGCATCGGCTTGAGCGGTACTGGTATTACCTGTCATGCGGCCAAGATTGAGATTGTTGGCTGCACCACCGCTAGTCGTATTTGCTGGCATTGGTTTCCCTGCATTCGCAGGCGGTGCATATGCGCCGCCACCATATCCGCCGCCATACGACCCCGGCGGCTGCCCCTGCGGCCCGATCCTCGACGCGCTGCCCATGCCAAAGGCCGAGTACGTCAGGAAGTTGCCCACGGTGCCCTGGAAGAACGCCGCCGACAGCGGCGGCACGGAAACGATGAGGACGGTCAGCAGCAGTCCGATGCCGCCCTGTTCGAGGGCGCGGCTGGAGAAGCCTTCTGCGCCAGAGCCGGTGAAGCTGTTGATTAGGTCGGCCGTCCACAGGGCGGCGGCCACGTTGACGGTGAGCTTGAGCACGATGGAGGAGATCACGCATAGCGTGGCGATGGAGAACAGTGTGCCGATGCCATACAGCAGCCACTTGCGAAACAGTTCCTTGGTCTGGTCGAAGATCAGGCAGAGGATGAACAGCGGCGCCAGGCCGATGAACAAAGCAATGGTGAACTGGTAGAGCAGCAGCATGGCGCCGGCGGCCATCGGCGGGCTGGCCGCGCCGAAGCCGGCCAGCAGCATGGCGTGGGCCTTGGCCTGGGCGTTCTCGGTATCGCCCGGTGGCACCTGCACTACGTCGATGGCGGCCAGCGTGAGCTGGGTGGCGGCCATGTTGCGGTCGATCTGCGCCACGGGCGAGGACTCGCCGGAGACCAGCCCGCTGATGGCGGCGCCGAGACTGCCGCTGCCGTCGGCGGCAAAGAAGTTCTGCAACGGCTGCGAGAAGATGGAAGCCGAAGAAGCGGCGGTGACGATGACCGTGATGCGTGCGGCGTTGAGCACCAGCGCCATCATCGATTCGCGCGATTGGCCCGTGATCATGCGGTAGCCCTGGATCATGATCCACAGCGTGACGAGCACCAAGGCGACGGCGCTGGCCCAGGCCATGGCGTTGCCCAGGACGTTCTGCTGAAACAAGTCGATCTGGTGTTGCAGGTAGTTGTAGACCAGAACGTAGTAGGCGTAGTCGCCAAGATTATTCATGGCGTTTTATTCCTGTTTCTGCGGTTCGGGCTTCCGCAACCGTGTTCGCATGCCGCGTGACACATGTCGGATGTCCTTGCTTTATTGATTGATCGTGAAGGCAGCTTTCAGCGCCGTTGCCTGCACGACGTTTCCGAGTAGGGTGTTATTGCCGTACATGGCGACCTTGGCCAAGGTGCTCTGTTGCTGCTGCAGCGCCTTGATGGTGGCATCGTCCGCCTTGATTTGCGTTTGCCACGTACCCAACGCGGCGGTGAGGGTGGCAATGGCACCCGTCGCCTGGGTCGTGGCGCTGCTGGTCTTGCCCAAGGTGTCTACCGCGGCGATCAGGTTGTTGAGCTTGCTCAGCGTGGTGTTGCTGGATTGTCCGACGGCATTGAGTGCCTTGACCGTCTTGTTGTATTCGTCGATCTGGAGATTCACGATCACCGCACAGATCTGTTGTTGCCGGGTGGCAATGGGCGTGTTCTGGCTGAGAGCGGAGCTCAGCGCATTCAGCGCCCCACCGAGCAAGCCACCGCCGCTGGCGCCGGGGCAGGCCGAATCGATGAGCTGGTCGATCTGGGCTCCCTGGATCTCCGTCATAGGGCTGTCAAACAGCGTTATGTTGCTGCCTAGGCTCTGTGCCTGCATGAGGATGTTCTGCAGCTGCGCGTAGGTGTTTAGCGCCGACTGAACCTCCTGCTCCAACTGCAGCGCTTGTCTTGCAAAGGATGCCGCCGTTGTTGCGTCGACGGCTGCATTCGATCCTTCGAGAATCGGGTCGCTGACGATCACTTGTGCTTGCGAAACGCCGGCGAACAAGCAACATGCAAACGACAAGCCGAGAGCGAGGCCGGACTTGCGCATGAATGAATGGGGCGTTGCCCTGTGGGGTGACGAGTGATTCATGGTGCACTCCTCCTTTCTCGATTGCAGTCTGGTTACACGTTTACCGATCGCGTGGACCGCGCGGATTGCGACAATGGGTTCGGTTTGACCTTGCCGCTGCCCTTGCGATTCTCGTAGAAAGTATCGAGCCATTGCTCCGGGCGCAGGTCGTCCACGCTTACGCCGGCGGCAGCGGCGCGCTCGTGCAGCACCCGGTGCATGATCTCGATGTTGTCGGTGGAGGCGGAGATCACCGAGAGTGCATCGTCCATGCCGCGCAGGTTGAGCTGACATACGGCGCTGGCGTGGCCCTGCTTGACGAGGAAGCAGCGCGAGCGTTCGTCGAGGCTGACCACCACCTGGTATTCGGCTTCGGTGAGCTTGAGGCCCTCGACGTAGTCTTCGCGGCTGGCGTTGGGGTTGGGCAGCAGGATCATGGTGGCGGTCTGCTCGACCAGCGCGGCGGCGATGTCGCTGGCCAGTGCGTCCTCCGGGCTCTGGGTGGCGAAGATGCCGAGGCCGTTCTGCTTGCGGATGGTCTTCTGCTTGTTCTTGGCGAACTCCTTGAGGCCGCCCTTGCCGTCGAGGATCTTCCAGAATTCGTCCATCACGTAGATCAGCGGGCGGCCGTCGATCAGCGCCTCCAGCCGGTGCAGCAGGTAGTTGATGACCGGCACGCGCACTTCGGGGTTGTCGATGATGTCGGTGTAGTCGAAGCCGATGATGCTGGCGCGGGTCAGGTCGATGGTGTCGACGGGGTTGTCGAACACCCAGCCCAGCGAGTTGCCGGCCGTCCACTTGCGCATGCGTACGTAGAGGCCGTCGTCGCCCATGTTGGGCAGGCTCTTCTGGAAATTGGTCATGTTGCGCAGGCGCACTGGGGTGTCGAGCATGTTCTCGACGGCGCGGAAGATGTCCTCTTCTTCGCGCGAGCTGTAGACGCTCTTGCCGGCCAGCACCTTGATGAGCTCGGCGAGGAACTGCACGTTCGCTTCGGTGCGCTCGCAATGGAACGGGTTGAAGCCGGTGGGCTGGCCGTTCTCCAGCGCCAGGTAGTTGCCGCCGCAGGCGCGCACGAAGATCTCGGCGCCGCGGTCCTTGTCGAAGAAGAAGATGGTGGGCGCGGGCGTGTACTTCTGCACCTGGCTGAGCAGGAAGTTGATCAGCGCCGTCTTGCCGGTGCCGGACTTGCCGATGACCATGGTGTTGGCGATGGCTTTCTCGCCCAGCGAGTTCTCCGCCGGATGGGTGGCGTGGAAGTTGAAGTAGTAGGGCTGGCCGTTGGTGGTCTGCAGCGTGGTGACGTAGTCGCCCCAGGGGTTGTTTTCCTTCTTGCCGGTGGCGAAGTTGTGCAGCGGCGAGAGGCCGAGGAAGTTCAGCGAGCTGACGTTGGCCAGCCGTGTGCGGTATTTCCAGTTGCCGGGCAGCTGCGAGTAGAACGAGGCGGTGACGGCGAGGTCTTCTTTCACCGAAACGAAACCGGCGTTGGACAGCTCGGCGCGCGTGGTCGCGATCTGTTGGGACAGCGTCTCCTGGGTCGGGGCATAGATCGCGATGGTGAAGTGGTATTCGCCCAGCACGAAGTTGCCGGAGGCAAGCTGGTCCATGGCGTGGTCCAGCTCGGCGATCTGGCTGAAGGCCTTGTCGCCGGAGGAAATCATCATGCCCTTGGTGCGATCGAGTGCCTTGAGCGCGTCGTGGCGGCCCATCGGGCTGAAGGAATGGGTGATGACGTACTCGAAATCCAGGTACTTCAGCCCGTTGAGGATGCCGGGGTAGGTGCCGTCGGTGTATTCCTTGATGTTGAGGATGGCGCCGAACCGGTTGACGCCATCGGGCGTGGTAACGACGAAATCGCCGGTCTTGGCCGAAAAACGATGCTTGCTTACCGGCAGGTAGCTGGGAATGGGGGCGGGCAGCACGGGTACCGGCTCGTCGATGCGGTTGAGCAGGTAGCCGTAGAACTCCAGCGGTTCGGAGAACACCACCCCGTTGGCGGCCTCGTACATGCCGAGCCGATACGGCGCGTAGTCCTTCAGCACGGCCTCGACGTTGCCCGCGAGCTCCAGCACGGTGCTGACGGCCTGCTGCTGTTCGGATTCTAGGCGGGCCAGGTCGTTGGACTTCTCGGCGAAGCGTTTGCCACTCACGATGGGGCGGTAGATCAGGGTGAGGTACAGCTCGTTCTGCATCAGCTTCTGAGCGGACAGTGCGTCGTAATAGGCGTCTGACATGGTCTGGTTGAACGCCTGCGCGAAGCGGGTGTGGTCCTTGAGGCGGCGGCGGCGGCGCACGTCGTGCACCCAGAACGCCACGTTCACGAAGTCCGGTGCACGCAAGGTCTGCAGCATGCGATTGAACGTGTTGTGGCGGTGCTCGATGTCCCACTCCTCGCGTCCCACGAACGGCAACCCGCCCAGGCGCCACACCATCAGGAAGTCGCCACCCGTGGTCTTGAGCACGGTCGGCGACACGTGGGTGGACAGCGGGACGAATTCGCTGATTGCGGTGTCGGGAATGAAGCTGGGCTTGGGCATGGTTCGGTTCCGTAGCGACGCCCCGGCGAACCGGGGCGTCCTGGTGGCTTACGTTTTGTCTTTCGACTGGCCGCGGTAGCTGTTGGGCGTGAATACCCACATGCCGTCGTGTTCGTGCAGGTTCCTCACCCGGGTGCGGAACTGCAGCCGCAGGCCGAGCAGCCGGAAGATCATTTCGTCGCGGCGCGCCATCTGGCGCATCACGAAGATCACCGGCGGAATCAGCAGCAGGTAAAAAAAGTTGGTGTACACCGACAGCAGAAACACGCCGCCTACCGCGAAGAAGAACGGCACGTAGGGCACGCCCATGAACATGGGCGGGCGGGTGCAGCCGCGGAACAGTGCATTCTTATGCATAGTGGCTCAGCACATGCGACACCAGGCTAGCCGTGCACTCGGAGGCGCCGGAAGCAGTGGTGCTGCCGGCCAGAAACATCTTGGCGATCTGGCCCGCCGCGCCGATCAACACGGCGCCAATAAGCACCGGGGCGACGTCGCCGATGCGCTTGTGGGCGAAGGCGATCTGGTAGCCGGAAAAGACCACTGCGATGGTCACCACCACGATGGAGATGGCATTGAGGATCTTGTTGATGTTGGTGGCGAACTTGCAGGTGGTGTCGATGGTGGCGCTGGCGTCCTGGCCGAAGGCGATGCCCGGCACGATCAAGGCGATGAGCACCGCCAGATACAAGAACACGCCCAGGCGCGCGCGGCTGGAGCGGATAAGGCTTTCGGTGACGATCTGGTTCGGTGCCATGTTGAATTTCCTTTGGGTGGGTGGTGGATGTCGCGGCTGCCAGGCGCGGACTGCTTCAGGGTTGGCTGCGTGGCGCACAGCCGGATTCACTGCTGGGTGCCTCGAGTGCTTCGGGCCAGGAGGATGGGCGCCGTGGGCTATGCCACCGTTTCAGAATACGAAGGCGGCATCGCGGCTTTCCTGGCCAGGGTGGGTGTGGTTGGTGACAGCATCGGCAGTTGCGGACGCCATCTGCGGCGATGTCGCATGACCCATCGACGTTGACTCGGGTGGTGGATCATTCGGTCCGGTCACTTGCGGCACGAAGATGGATGCCGACGCCATCGTGTTCGGTGCGTCCTTGGCCGGTTCGGCGGGTGGCGCAGGAGCAGCTGCCACCGGAGTCGTCGGGGCGTGAGTGGGCGATGCCGGTGTTGCGATGGCATGAGATTTGGGGCTTTGGTTCACGACCGCGCGGTCGGTGGAAACCGCGGATGCCGTGGTCGTGTAGAACGCCACGCTGCGGATTGCCGCGCGGTAACCGGGGCTGCCCGGTACCGGTGTCGCCATTTTTGCGACCTCGCCGGGCGGAGCCTCCGACACAACCTTCAGTGGAATGGCCCGGGAGCTGTCGGCGCGAGTTGCGATGCCGGTGCCGCGATTGATGGAGTCGTACACCTTCTGCACGTAGCCGTCCCGGTAGCCAGTGACGAAGTTGCCCGAGTAGTAGCAGCTGAAGGCCTTGCCCCAGTCGCCGCCCGAACTGGCGTAGCAGGCGGCGAGTATCTGTGCGCCGGCGGCCAGGTTGGGGCAGGCTTCGAAGGCCTTTTCGTAGGAATCCAGGCCGTACTTGCCGAGATTGGCGCGGTTCACCTGCGCCACGCCCAGCGAGTAGTTGTAGCCCTTGGCGTCGAGCATGTGCACCGTGGCCAGCGCTTCGCCAAGATTCTTCGGCTGGCGCACGAGCTGGCCACCGACCACGCCGATCGCATAGGGGTTGGCGCCCGATTCGACATCGACGACATGGCGCATGACCTCGGCCGGTACGGCAAGGTTGGGGCAAGCCATCATTCCGATTGCGGCGAGCATGTTGCGGCCTCCTGTATCCGTGCGAGCCTTGGCGAGGTCAGGCTTGCGAAAAGCTGCGGCCCGGATCGAAATCGATGCCGGTGATGCAACGGCGCCCCGCATGCGCCTTGATGTGCACGACGATGTCGATGGTCATCATGAGCAGGCGCTTGATGGTGGCGAACTCCAGGCCGGCGCCTTCGGTGGAAGCCTTCACCATCAGCGCGAGCTGGTCCCAGGTCTGCTCCGTGCTGCCGGCATGGCAGCTGGTGATCGATCCAGGGTGCCCCGAGGCGCAGTTGCGGATGAAGTAGAAAGACTCGTCGCCGCGCAGCTCGGCCAGGATGATGCGGTCCGGCTTCATGCGCAGGCAGGCTTCCATGCAGCTCTTGGCGGTGACGTTGCTGGTGCTTTGGCCGCCCTTGGAATACAACAGGTGCACGACGTTCGGCTGCGCGATGAACAGCTCGCGCGCATCCTCGATCGTCACCAGGCGCTCGTTGTCGGGAATGTGGTGCACCAGCGACTTCATGAAGGTGGTCTTGCCGCTGCCGGTGGCGCCGGACACCACAATGTTCTTCTTGTTGAGGACTGCCTTGCTGAAGAAGTCCGCGTAGTGGCGTCCCGCACGCAGCTCCAGCAGCTCACGGTCGGCATCGCTGATGCCGCGACCGACCTCCACGATCTCGTCGAAGAAGCCGTCCTGCTGGTACTGCTCAAGCGTTTTCGTCTGCTTCGAGGGCAGGCGGATGGTGATGGACACGTTGCCTGCCTCGCAGGCCGGTGGAATCACGAACTGCGCGCGCTCGCCGGTGGGGAAGGTCAGCGAAACGACCGGGTCGGTGTCGGTGATGCGCTGGCCGGTGTTGCTCTCGTTGACGACCGCGGTGCAGAACTGCCGGGCGCGCTCGAACGTCAGCGCGGGCACCTCGACACGCCGCCACGCGCCGCGGCTTTCCAGGTACAACTCGCCCGGGCGATTGATGCAGATCTCGGTGACCTCCGGCGAGGCCATGAACTCCCGCACGCCCAGCACGTCGTACTGGTAGTCGAGAAATTCATTCGAGATCTGTGCGGTCAGTTCTTCCATGGTTCGTGTCGGACGGGGTTCAGAAGCGGGCCACGACGCCGCTGAAGTCCACGTCCTTGGCGACGTAGACGTACACGATCGTGCCCTGGTTGATGGTCACGGTTGGCGCGCGGTTGGCGGCGGCCTGGACCGCCTGGTTGGCGAGGTTCTGCACGGTCTGCGCAGTGTTGCTCTCGAACGGCTGCTGGACCGCCACGCCGCCGGCGGCAATGGAGGTGGTACGCGGCCCGTGTTCCGCCGCCTCGTACTTGAACGCGTCACTGAGCATGCTGATCAGCAGCGCCGAACTGATGCGCTGGCCCCAGTGGGCATCGTAGTAGCCGGGAATGCCGGCGCCGCCGAGGTTGTCGATGCCCGGGCTCGCCATGTTCACGTCGATGCCGTTCGGCGTGATGATGCGATCCCAGATCACGGCCATGCGATCGCCCATCGGCCCGCGGTCGTAGGTGCCGAGCACCTTCGAGCCCTTGGGCAGCAACAGGCGCTGTCCGTTGAAGGAGTAGACCGGCTCGGTGACCAGGCAGGAGGTGTAGCCCGGGATGTCCGAGACGATGCGCGTCTCCAGCACGCAACGGATGTAGGTGCCGCGTTGCATCAGGGTGTCGGGATGGCGCAGCGGCTGGGCGCTGGTGACGGTCGAGTCCTTCAGGCTGCCCGGTGGCCCGATACCCGTAACCGCCGGGGCGGCTGCCGCGGCCGGCTGATCCGCACCGGCAGCGCCTTCCGCACCTGCGATCCGGCGTTGTACCAGTGTTGGTTGTTGCGCGGCCGCTGAAGACGCGGGCTGCTGGGTCGGAAGCGGCAGTACGGCAGACTGCTGCACGAGCGGAATGGGATCGGGCTGGCGCGGCGTCGGCGTGGGCAACGGTGGCAGTGCCAGGGACTTGGGCGGTTCCGCCACCGTGAGCTTTTCCTCGCGTGGCTTGGGCGGCTCTTTGCGGCTGCCGGTGCCGGTAATCATCCAGTACGCGACAAACAGCAAGAGCAGGACTACCGCGCCCAGCAGGAACAGCGCGCGCTGGTTCATGCGCCTGAGGTCGTGCGACTTCAGCTGGGGGGCGCCGGCATCCAGGTCAGGTGTGGCGGCCTGCTGGTAACGGGCGGAATAGGGGTTGCTCGCCAACGGATCGATCGGGTTGCCCGGCATCTCGTGCGATGAGGCGCCATGCGGCATGGAGTCGTCGCCGGGCTGGTTCGGAGTATTCGAGTTCACTTCGTGGTGTTCCTTCGCAGGCCCACGACGTCGTTGCCGTGGCGGATGACCAGGTAGGGATACGTGCCGTGAACGACGATCGTGTTGCCCTCGACGGTCGTATTCACCAGCGAGTCCTCGCCCTTTTCCTGCTCGCGCATGAACACGGCGGGGAAATCGCCGGTCGGGAACTGCTTCAGGTCGCTCATCCGGATATAGGTGAAACGGCCATCGTCATAGACATTGACGGGCACCAGCCAGGGCGCGGCCTTGCTGCGTGTCGCGTAGTCGTAGTCGAAGTTGTAGCTGCGCCCCGGGACGAGGCTGGTGTTCAGCGCCGCGGCCTTGGCGTCCTTCTTCATTTCCTTCGCGAAGCTGGTGTCGGCCGGGTAGCTGAAGGTGATCTTGTATTCCACGCCGTCCCGTCGCGCCTGCTCGAGCGTCTTCCAGTCGGTGGCCACCACCTTCAGTTCGAAGATGTAGGAATGCGTGGCCGTGCGGATCATCATGTTGGTGTCGACATCGACGTTCTTCGGCTTGAGGTAGAAGACGTTGTCGCGCCGGGTGAGCTCCCAGCCGGAACTGAAGCCGGTGCTGTAGTCGAGAATCTTCTCTTGCGGGCTGAGCTCGATCTGCGTCGTGATCCCGAGGCCCGTACGCACCGGATAGATGCGATTGGGCTGGTACTCGTACTGCTGCACGACTTGCGCACCAGCGCGAATGGGCAGGCCGAGGAGGATCGCGCAAGCGGCGATGGTCAGACCGGGCAGGCTCGACCTGTTCATGGGTGGCTCCCGGCGGCGGGACTCATCATTGCCTGCGCACGCGGCTGCGCGAGTTGTTCGGTGCCGGGGCTTGCGATGGACGGTTGCGGCAGTGGAGCAACCGTGGACGCCCCGGGCGTCGGTGAGGCTGCCGCATCCGCTCCCTGGGAGGTTGCCGGGTCGGAAGCCGCTCCCTGGATTTCGGCAGGCGGGCTGGACGAGTAGTCGTCGTCGACGCGATAGTCGGTGACCCAGAAACCCAGCGGGTTCTCGATGCGGCTTTGATCGTCCATGTCGAGATTGGTCTTGTAGGTGAATGCCAGGGTCGCGATCTTGTTGTCCAGCGGACGCGTGGAGCCGGTCTGCTTGTCGAAGAGGCTGCGCTGGAAGCGGACGGTGGCTCCCTTGGGTGTCATGCCCGGTTCGCCCCCGGAAAGCACGATGCTCAACAGCTTGACCCGGATGGCCGTGTCCTTGCCGTACTTCTTGACCAGGCTGTCGGGGTTGGTCGACGCATACAGCCGTGTGTATGCGGTCCGGACACCGGGCGCGGACATGGTCTGGACGGTCGCCCAGTCGCCGAGGTTGAGCATGGCGAGATCGTACGATTCGCGCGCCAGCACAAAGTGCGCGACGTTGCTGCGATTGATCGCCTCGCTGGTGCTTATACGGCGATGGCTCAGGTCGTCCGTGAGGCGGGCGACGGTGCTGGTGCCGGTATAGGCATCGGCCATGACCAGATAAGGGACTTTCTGCTTGAGCGGAAGCATGTAGAAGTAGCCGCCGGCGAGGATCAGCGCCATCGTGATGGCGCCGAACGCCACCAGCCAGGCGCGGCGTTCGCTGCGCTTGGCGAGATCCGCGATGGTCAGTTCGAAATTGACCGACCTTGCAAGTGCTTCGTCGATTTTCCGGCTCGGTGGATTTTTCAGCATCATTGGCGAGTTTCCGCTCCTTCCGTGATGTTGTTGACTCGCGTGTTTATTTGGCGCCGGCGGGCGTCGCTGGTTTCACCGCCGCGCCAGTGGCATTCGCGGATGCGGAATCGGCATGGGCCGACGATGCAGGCGCGACCTCGATATGGCGCACATCGGCCGTGACGAGAACACCTTGTGCCGCGTATATGGAATTGAGTTGCGCGACGGCGTCATCGACATCCGTCGTCCGTATGCCTGCGACAGGCTGGTAAAGCGTGACATCGAAGGGGATCCGGTAAGACAGCTGCCTGCCCGAGTCCTTGGCCCAGCGTGCGAGCATGGTCTTGAGTGTTTCGTCCATGGGCGATGCGTAGAACACGTACGCCGGATTCAGTGGAATTTCGGTCGGCTTGTTCTGGAAATGGTTGACGGGTTTCCACGGCCCGCCGAAATTCTTGGCTGGAGGCGTGCCACACCCGGTCAAGGCTGCAATGATGAGCAGTACGGCGCCGGTGCGGGTCGACTTCAGGAGTTCCTTGTCCACGTTTGGTCCGCTGATTGAGGTGAGATATGTCTGTATGGCGCCGCGCACGTATTTTGTGATGCGTCGATACAGCGGGATGACAAGATGCTGTCACTGACGGCGACGTTTGAAACGGCGGCGTGTGGCTTCTGCGTGACAGAACGTGAGAAAAGTGTGGCTCGACGGACGAGCGCCAGGAATGTTCGGGCGATGTTTCGTGGGTGAGTCGGGTTGCCCAAGCACTTCGATATCCATTCGTGTGTCCTGTCCGGAGTGATCCGCAACTCATTTCGCGGGAAGGCCTGGCACAATCAGGAGCCGGTGCGCGAATGCGCTCCGAAGGTCGACTGATCGGTGCATCCCCTGTGCGGCATGCATCCCATGCCGCGGTTGCGAATGCTGCCACTCCACGCGCGGAGGTTTCGTCTATCGCATCCCAAAATCGCGCGGTGGCCATGTTATGACGAGTCGGGACTGAGGCATGTCATGGCCATACTGAAACGCATGTAAGGCTGTGCTGACGATGCGTAATCCAATGCCTACATCGAGTGGCTTTTACTCTCCGTGTAATGCCAATGGTTGTGCGTGGACGTCGATTGCATCCGAACGTCGAGCCGGTGCATTGCGCAGCAATGATGCGCGGGTTCGCCGTTGCATGGATCGAGACAGGCGCTTGTACAGGATTACTGTCGACGACGCCTCAATCGGCCTCGAACGCGCCACGCAGCCACTGCATGCGTGCGCCAGATGCGGGGCCGTCGTAACTCACCACGTCGAAGCGGCAGGGACGCTGTGCGTGTTGCGGGTGGGCGGCGAGCCACAGCTGCGCGGTGCGGATCAGCTTGTCCTGCTTGTCGCGGGTGATCGAGGCGAGCGCGTCGCCATGACCTGCGCGCACGCGATAACGCACTTCGACGAACACCACGGTGTCGCCGTCGAGCATGACGAGGTCGAGTTCGCCGTGGCGGGTGGTGTAGTTGCGCGCGAGCAGCTTCAGGCCGGCGCGTTCGAGTTCGGCGCCGGCGCGTTGCTCGAACGCGGCGCCGGTGCTGCGCATCAGCCGGCCGAGGAGGAGGCGGCCGGCTGTTCGCTGCTGCTGGCCGGGGCCGGTGCGCTGCCGGCCGGTGCGGGCAGGTCGTCCACCTGCAGGCTGCCGCCCAGTGGGCGGGCGAGGCCGTTCTGGAATTTCGCCCAGATCAGCACGCGGCGGATGCGGCCGAACTGGTCGGCGGTGAGCTGGCCGCTGGCGCCGGGCAGGTAGCTGCCGGGGTGGTCGCGCAGCCAGTCGAGGTAGGGCACCAGGTTCCACGCGTCCATGCCGAACGCGAACAGCCGCGCGCTGCCGTCGCGCGCGGCGGGCAGCAAGGTGGCGATGTCGTCGTGGTGCGGCAGGCCGGGCTGGGCGTCGAACAGCCAGGGCGCGTCGCAGAACTCCACGCCGTTGAGGTCGCCGTCGGCGGTGGGGTTGTCGCTGCCGGCGTAGACGTGCGAGGTGCCGAACACCGGCAGTGCGACCCTGGCGATCTGCAACTGCGGCAGCAGCAGGCGCGCCTGGTTGGGGCGCATGCTGATGAAGATGCCGGCGTCGCCCGCCGTCGTGGACGCGACGGCGCCCGTGCTGGCGCTGCTGGCGGGGTTGGAAGTGTCGGGTGTCGCGGCGGCTGGCGTGGCGCTGGCGGGCAGGTGCAGGCTGGCGATCAGGTTGGCGTAGTTCGCGCCGCCGGCGGGCAGCGTGGCCATGCCGGCGACCTCGCCGCCGCGGGCGAGCAGTTCGGCCTTGAACGCGCCGGCGGCGCGCTGGGCGAAGTCGTCGCCGGAGATCACCACATAGGCCTGGTGCAGGCCGCGCTCGATCATGTGGTCGGCGGCCTGCGCGCCTTCGGTTTCCGGCAGCAGGCCGAATTCGCTGACATCGGTCGCGGGCAGCTGCTTGCTGTCGGGATGGTTCAGCGCCAGCACCGGTACCGGCAGTTTGGCCTGGCCGAACAGCGCAGCCACCGCGCCGCGGGTGAGCGGGCCGACCACCAGTTGCGCGCCGTCGCTGGCCGCCCGCTGGTAGGCCTTGAGCGCACCGTCGGCGCTGCCCTGCGTGTCGTAGATGCGTACCGAGGCGCGCGGCGCATGGGTGCGGGTGTCTTCGGCATAGGCGGCGAAGAAGCCTTCGCGGATCGCGTCGCTGGCAGCGGCGAAGGCGCCGCTGGTGGGCAGCAGCAAGGCCACGCGGGCGGGCATCTTGTAGCCCTCGCGCACCTCGGCATGGGCACCGGGCAGCAGGGTGCCCACCGGCTGCTGCAGCGAAGGCGGCGACTGCGCCACGGCGACGCCGAGCTGGCTGAGCGCCTCGTTGGTCCACGACAGCATGCGGTCGCCCGGCTTCATCGCGGCGGCGCGCTGCTTGAGCGAGGCCACGTCGAGTCGGGTCAGTTCGGCGAGGATCTGCTTGCGGTTCTCCGCGCGATCCAGTCCCTGCAGGCTGTCGTCCATCTGCACGCGGGTGCGCGCGGCGCCCCAGTGGTCGCCGGTGGCGGACTGGGCGCGGGCGCGCAGCTCGTACAGGCGCAGCTGCAGCTTGCCCGGTACGGCGACGGTGGGCTGGGTGGTGAGCCGCAGTGCGGCGGCGGCGTCGTGGTGGCGCAGCGCGAGGTCGGCGCGCAGCAGGTCGAAGCGCACCGCGTCGTCGCCCTGCAGGTTGGCGCGCTTGATCTGCGCCAGCGTGGGCGCGGCGTCGTCGATGCGGCCTTCCTCGCGCCAGGACTCGGCTGCGAGCAGGCGATAATGGTCGGCATGGCCGCCGTACTGCGTGGCCAGCGCGAGATAAGCCTGCGCGGCCTGGTCGAACTGGCCTTGCCGCGCCAGCGCGGCGGCGCCGTCCGCTGCGCTGATTTCGGCGGGCGAAGGTTTGGTGTTGCCGGGAACGCAGCCGCTCAGCGCGAGCGTTCCGGTCAACAACAGCGTCAGGCCGAGGGTCGTCAGGGATGGCCGGGGAACGGAACGCAGGCGCATCGGAGCTCTCTTGTCGGTATTCGCGGCGAGTGTGCGCGATGATAGCCGATCGTTTCCGTGACTCGGGTCCGCAGGAGCTTGCACATGTCATCCGTCCAACCCGGTTGCTTGTGGGTGGTCGCCACGCCGATCGGCCATCGCGACGATTTTTCCGCGCGCGCGATCGCGACGTTGCGCGAGGTGGCGGTGATCGCCGCCGAGGACACCCGGCACAGCCGGCCGCTGCTCATGCACCACAACATCGCCACGCACTTGATCGCGCTGCACGAACACAATGAGCGCGAAGTGGTGGAGGCCATCGTGCGGCGTCTCGAAGGCGGTGAATCGGTGGCGCTGATCTCCGACGCGGGCACGCCGCTGATTTCCGATCCCGGTTTCCGGCTGGTGCGTGCGGCACGCGCGGCGGGCATCCGCTGCGCGCCGGTGCCGGGTGCTTGCGCGGCGATTGCCGCGCTGTCGGTGGCGGGCCTGCCCAGCGACCGCTTCGTGTTCGAGGGTTTTTTGCCGCCGAAGTCCGCGGCGCGGCGCGCGCGCCTGCAGGAACTGGCGGGCGAGCCGCGCACGCTGATCTTCTACGAATCCTCGCATCGCGTCGCCGAGAGCCTGGCCGACATGCGCGCTGTGTTCGGCGACGGGCGCGAGGCGGTGCTGGCGCGCGAACTCACCAAGTTGTTCGAGACGGTGCTCGACGAGCCGCTGGCGCAGCTCGCCGAACGTGTGGCGAACGATCCGGATCAGCAGCGCGGCGAATGCGTGATCCTGGTTGCGGGCCGCGGCGAGGAAGCCGATGCGAAGCTTGCCGAAGGGCAGCGCATTTTCGCGATCCTGCGCGAAGAACTGCCGCCGGCGAAGGCTGCCAAGCTCGCCGCGGCGATCAGCGGCGCGCCGCGCAAGGAGCTCTACCAGTTGTAGATGGAGGGCGAGCCTGCACCCCGGCGTTGGCCGAAATCGAAAGTCATCGCGCACAAGGTGCGCTCCTACTAGAATTGCCAACGGAGTCGGCCGGACAGTCGCGTCGCGCGCAAGCGCATCGAGGAAAGTCCGGGCTCCACAGGGCAGAGTGCCAGGTAACACCTGGGCGGCGTGAGCCGACGGCCAGTGCAACAGAGAGCAGACCGCCGATGGCCCGCAAGGGCACAGGCAAGGGTGAAAGGGTGCGGTAAGAGCGCACCGCGTACGGGGCCAACGCCGTACGGCACGGTAAACCCCA